>Ga0302325_10005068_pt1 | contig 30208 bp, 28 predicted proteins | sample Palsa_T0_2_FD_201948 | JGI IMG/M metagenome (GOLD analysis project Ga0302325, IMG submission 201948) | Peat permafrost microbial communities from Stordalen Mire near Abisko, Sweden - Palsa_T0_2 | ecosystem: Environmental > Terrestrial > Soil > Palsa > Peat permafrost | place: Sweden: Abisko... | reverse complement strand
GGCACGCATCGAACTGTACCTCAAAGAGGTCAACGAGGCTCAAGTGGTCTACCGCTGGAAATACAAGCCGGAGACTTTGTCGGTCATCTAGTCAATTGCAATGTTATTTGGGAATCACTCTACTAGCTAATGTGGAACTAATAGAGTCTGAAACGTACCTCGATATTGATGGCGACTGGTACTGGAATACCCTCTTTCATTGCTGGCGTGAAACGGTACCGCTGAACCGCCTCAATGGCTTTCTGGTCCAATGATGCTTCGAGCGAGCGTGCTATGTGGATGTCCTGTGGCATTCCGTGAGCGTCTACCTTGAGGCCTAAGACACAGTCTCCTTGAAGTTTCTTTTGTCTCGCGTAGTCAGAGAATTGAGCCTCGGGTTGAAATATAGCTCTCGGCGGAGTGACGCAAGAGCCGACTTTTTCCAGTGGGCTGGTATAGGTTGGCCGAGCGGCGATCAGGCTTAGAGGAAGTTTCTGTTTCGGTTGAGGCGAGGGTTCGAATTTTTGCTCGGGTTCGGAGCGCAGGCGGAGTACAGCGGATTTGTTGCCGGCGCGATCTTTGCTCCAATCGACGCAGGCTTGCATTTGCAGCTCTGCCTCGATCGCAACCGCGACCGGAGCATCCTGATAGGTTCCCGGTTGGAAATGATCGTTCTCGAGGAGACGTAATGCAAGTTCATCCAGCGGATTGCCTGCCGGGCGTTCGAAGATGATGTTGTGCGCGATCCCCTGGGAGTCCACGATCAGCGAGAGTCGAATGCGGGCATCCTGCTTGTTGTGGCACTTGCCTGCTGGCGATGCCGATTGCGACGGAGGGCGCAGGCGAGGCAGGGTGACGCCTGGGTCGCTCGCATAGACGTCGACCCGGGCCGGGCCTACGTCATTCTGTGCTTCGGAGACTGGAGAGTGCTGCGCATGAGCATAGGCCCAGGGCGGCAGGAATGCAATCAGCACAGTTATGGGCCAGCGATGTTGCATGAGTGTCCTCATATAATTTGCAGAGAAACAGTATCACACAAGATCGAGCTCGCGAAGCAGAAACGCGTAGTCGAAGGCTATTTCTTTGAGATAGTCGTAGCGTCCGCTGGCTCCGCCGTGGCCGGCTTGCATGTTGGTTACAAGCAACAGTGGATGAGCGTCTGTCTTCAGAGCGCGCAGTTTGGCTACGTATTTTGCCGGTTCCCAGTACATTACCTGGCTGTCGTGCAGGCTGGTTTTGACTAAAATAGCTGGATAACTTCCGGGTTTGAGATTGTCGTAGGGCGAGTAACTCAGCATGTAATTGAAATACTCGGCCTGGTTGGGATTGCCCCACTCCTCGTACTCGGGAACGGTGAGTGGAAGCGACGCATCGAGCATGGTATTCATCACATCGACGAAGGGCACATGCGATAACACCGCGCGGAATATTTCGGGCTTGAGGTTGGTGACCGCGCCCATGAGCAGGCCGCCGGCGCTACCGCCTTCAATGGCTACGCGGGTTGGATCGCCATAACCCTTCGCCGCCAGATATTCGACGGCGGTGATGAAGTCGGTGAAGGTATTGCGCTTGACCAGCATCTTGCCTGCGTCGTGCCAGGGCTTGCCGAGGTCGCCGCCGCCGCGAATGTGCGCGTAGGCCATCACCACGCCACGATCCAGCAGGCTCAGGCGATTGGCGTTGAAGCCTATGGGAAGCGAGTAGCCGTACGATCCGTATCCATAGACATAGAGCGGGTTTTCTTGAGCTTTGCGCTTGTCTTTCCGGTACACGACCGAGACTGGCACGGCGACTCCGTCGGAGGCGGTGGCGAAGACGCGCTCCGAGGCGTATAACTCGCGATCGAATCCACCTGGTATTTCTACCTGCTTGAGCAGCGTCGAGTTATTGATGGCTATGTCGTATTCATAAACGGAGCTGGGAGTCACCAGCGACTGATAGGCATAGCGAAAGCTGGTGGCATCGAATTCGCGGTTGATATGAGGAGACGCGCTGTAGACCGGCTCGGGGAAACGAATTTCATTGGACTGAATCGCGCGATCGTTGGCCGTGAAACTCCACAGGCGCAGGCGGGGCAAGCCATCTTCGCGCTCGCAGGAGACGAAGAAGCGCTCGAAGAGATCGATATCTTCCAGCATGATGTCGCTGCGATGCGCCAGCAGTTCGGTCCAGTATTCGCGACCGGGCGTGGCGACCGGCGCGGTTACAAGGCGGAAATTGCGCCCCCGGTCGTTTGTGCGGATGAACCAGAGCCCATGGCGATGATCGATGGAGTACTCCCGATCGTCTTCGCGTGCCGCCACCAGCGTCCATTCGTCGCCGGGCGCTTGCTTCGCATCGGTTGGAAGAAAGCGTGATTCTGTGGTGGTATGGCTGCCGGCCTCCATGATCAGGAACTTGCCGTCGCGGGTGCGCCCCGCGCTGAGGTTGAAGCGCTCGTCGGGCTCCTCGAAGACCAGCTTGTCGGTGGAATGGTCCGAGCCCAGTACGTGACGCCATAGTTGATATTGGCGCTTTTGTTCTTCGTCTTCGACGGTATAAAAGAGGGTTCGATTGTCGGCTGCCCAGACGATGGAGCCAACCCGCTCTACCGCCCCATCCAACACTTCGCCGGTGTTTAGATCTTTGATGTGGAGGGTGTACTGGCGGAAGCCGGTGTGGTCGACGCTGTACGCCAGCCAGCGGCCGTCGTCGGTAATGTCGGTGTCGCCGACGGCCATGAAGCTGCGTCCTTCGGCCAATGCGTTGCCGTCCAGAATGACTTGCTCGGGCGCATCCGCGATGTCCGCTTTGCGGCAATAGACGGAATACTGCAACCCCTCCTCGGTGCGGGAGTAGTACCACCAAGCGCCATCGCGGTAGGGGACGGAAACATCGGTCTGCTTGATGTGGCTCAGCATTTCCTGGTAAAGCTCTTCGCGCAGACCGGCCAGCGGGGCCATCACCGCCTCGGCGTGGGCATTTTCGGCTTCGAGATACGCTGTAACCTCCGGGCTCTCCTTTTCGCGCAGCCAGGCGTAGTCATCTACGAGGATGGCGCCGTGCAACTCAGTATGTTTCGGTTCGCGGCGGGCAATTGGCGTAGTTAGGGGCGGGGTCGAAGTTGAGGCTGCGGCTGGCTGCGTCTTGATCTCGGTTGTCATCTCATCTTCAAGGATAGTCGTCCGCGGCGGTTCGCAGCCAGCAGGACCAGGCATGGGAACCCACGCAGTCCCAGTTGCGTACAATAGAGGGAATGCAAGTCCGCAGTTCCCGTTCGGCTCTGATATGGCTCGTTGCGAGCCTGGCTTTCGCGTTTTCCGCTCTCACCGGCTTTGCCGAGCGCGTTGAAGACCTGCCCCAACCTACCAACTGGGTCGCCGACTTTGCCCATGTGCTCTCCCCTGAAACGACCCAACAAATCGATAGCCTGTGCGGCCAGATAAGTCATTCCAAAGCCAATGCGCAGATCGAAGTTGTCACGATTCGTACCCTGGACGGCGATGACATCGACGACTTCACCAATCGGCTTGAAGAGAAGTGGAAGATTGGCAGGAAGGGCTCGGATCGCGGCGTGGTGTTGTTATTCGCGATTCAGGATCGCAAGCGCCGGATTGATGTCGGCTTTGGGCTTGAGGGCATTCTGCCGGACGCCAAGGTGGGCGATATTGGCCGCAGCATGGTTCCGGCATTGCGGGCGGCGGACTACGATCGCGCGGTCACCACAGGAGTGGTGCAGATTGCGAATGTGATCGCGGCCGACGCTGGTGTCCCGCTCCAGGCCCAACCTCAACCGCAACAGCAGCCACAATATATACACCGCGAGCCGCATCATACTTCCGCAATTGGACTGCTCTTTCGCATCGGCCTCATCGTTCTGGTGGTTGTCTTTCTGGGAGCGCGCGGACTCTTTGGCTTTGGGCTGGGCATGTTGTTCGGCGGTGGTGGCCGCTGGGGCGGGGGTGGCGGTTGGGGTGGTGGAGATGGCGGCGGAGGTGGTGGAGGCGGGTTTGACGGCTCCGGCGGTGGTGAATCGGGCGGGGGCGGGGCGAGCGGGGATTGGTAGGAATATCAGATTTGATTTTGTCAGTTTTCGGTAAGAGCCTTTAGGGAAGGCAGAGGAGATAGAACGGTATGCGTCGTGGACTTTGGATTGTGCTTGGAATTGTCGGCGTTTTTATCCTGATTGGTTTGTTCATTTATGGCAGTTTCCAGAGCGCTCAGAACCAGATGGTGCAGAAGGATGAGCAGGTGAAGAGCAGCTGGTCGCAGGTAGATGTGCAACTGCAGCGGCGCGCCGACCTAATTCCCAATCTAGTCGAGACTGTGAAGGGCTTTACCAAGGAGGAGAGCACGGTCTTTGGCGATATCGCAAACGCCCGGGCTGGCCTGTTGAATGCGCATGACCCCAAGTCGAAGATTGCCGCCAATGGGCAGCTCGATTCGGCGTTTGGACGGCTGCTGGCGCTGACGGAGAACTACCCGCAACTGCGCTCCAGCGAGCAGTTCAAGCGTCTGCAGGATGAGCTGTCGGGCACGGAAAACCGCATCAGCGTGGCTCGCCGACGCTACAACGACACCCTGCGCGACTACAACGCCTTTGTTCGCGAATTCCCCAATAGTATCTGGGCCAATATTCTTGGCTTTCACGCTAAAGACGACGAGTACTTTGAGGCCAGCGCCGCATCGCGCACTGTACCGTCGGTAAAGTTCTAGAGCCCGCTCATATCGAACGCAGAAAAGGGCCACGCCTGGCAGAGACCGCAGGCGTGGCCCTTCGAGGTTCTATTCTTTAAGACAAAATCTACTTGAAGGATCCGATGGCGTGTGCTTCGTCATCGTAGATGTCGAAGACAGTGTAGAGCTTGGTCACCTGCAGGACATCCTTGACCTTCTTGGTCAGGTTGAGCAGCTTTACGTCGGCGTTCTGGTTCTTGGCCGTGGTAAATGCGCTAACCAACTCGCCCAGACCTGAGCTGTCGATGTAGCTCACGTCGCCCAAGCTCAAGAGGATGCTCTTTTCACCCTTGCCGATCAGGTCGCGGATGGCATCGCGCAACTGCACACTGCCCTCGCCGAGTGTGATGCGCCCACTCAGATCCAGAATCGTTACTCCGTCCAACTGCCGGGTAGAAATTGAGAGTGCCACGGAAATCCCTCCTTAGGGGTAATCGGTTATTTCGTATCCAGATTTTGATTCGTATCTTTGCCTTCAGCCGGAGTCAGATGCTTTACCAGCGTCAGCTCAGTGCCAGGATGCAGTTGTCGAAAGTGTACCTCATCCAGGAAGGATCGGATGAGGAAGATGCCGCGGCCGGTGCCGCGCAGCAGATTTTCCGGCGCCAATGGGTCGGGAATTTTGGCCGGATCGAGACCCTCGCCTTCGTCGGCGATGGTGATTACGAGAGATTTGCCGGTGTTCTCAAAGCTGACGCTGATCTGCTTGTTGGGATCGTATCCGTTGCCGTGCAGAACGGCATTCACCGCTGCTTCGCGAACCGCCATCACTACGCGAAAGCTCTCGTCTTCATCCATTCCGGCGGATTGCGTCAGCTTCTCGGCCGCAGCTTCCACCTCGGCTACGCTTTCCATGGTCGATGCCAGCTTGTAGCTCAGCCGCCCTGTCTGTGGTCCGGTCACTCGGTTCTCCGTAAGCGGCTTATCATGCAATGCGAGCAAGTCGCCTGCCGGGTTGGATGCAAGCTACTTTCTGGCAGTTTCATGGCTGAGCCTGATTGTGTCAAGCTGGGCGCTCAGTGCAGCCGGGCGAGCCTGCCGCATCCTCTCGAGTCGCCGAGGGAGCAGCCCCTGGTGAGGAACTCCTTGCCCTTTGCGGGATTCTTTGCGAGTCCGCGGCCTTCGAGATAGAGGATGCCGAGATTGGTGCAGGCATTGCCGCCACCGCCATCGCAGCCTTTGGAGAAGAAGACTGCCGCGTGTGACGAGTCCTGCTCGACGCCCCAGCCTTTGTCGTACAGGATGCCGAGGTTGTCGCAAGCGCCCATGCTGCCGGCGTCGCAGCCCTTGGTGAAGAGGGCAAACGCCCGTGAATAGTCCTGCGCGACCCCCTCGCCGTTGCGATACATAAAACCGAGGTGGTTGCACGATGTCGCGTTACCGCGGTTGCAAGCCCGCCTGAAAAGATCGGCGGCCTCCAGATAGCTCTTCTTGTCGTAGAGGGCCTCGGCCTGGTCTTTGATTTCGATGGGGCTGAGAGCGGGAGTTGGCGGATTGGGGTGATTGACCGGCGCGGGGTTTAGCTGTTGAACCAGAGGTGTTTTCCCCGGAGCCTCTTTGGGAGTCTTGGCTGGCTTCGATTCCGGAGGAGCGGCTGGTGTTTTCACTGCCGGCGAGGGAGCGCTGTCTGGCTGAGGAACCTGGGGAGTCATGGTTGGTGGCGCTTCTTGTGCGACGGGCTTTGCCGGTTGCGATCGAAAGAGTCCACCGGCTGCGAAGGCGGCTGCCACCAGCACTGCCACGCCCACGGCCCCCACCCAACTGGGCACGTGATGGGAGACTTTGACGGTAGCGATTTCGGGCGCCGGCACCGGCGCAGGCATCGAGGATGCGGCTGTCTGCAGTGTCCGCCGCGTGATTACCGGAGGGGCATAGTGAATTTGCGAGAGCAGTCTGAGAACCTCGGCCACATTGGCCGGCCGGTTGGCTGGTTCCTTGGCGAGCAGGCTGAGCACCAGGGCATCCAAGCCGCGCCAATCGGCCAGTTCAGGGCGGACGCTGCTGGGCGCTCTGGGTTCAGTCCGCTGATGTTGGTAGGCCCAGCCCTCATAATTTTCCGCGTCGAAGACTTTTTCGCCGGTCAGCATCTGGAAGAGCAAGCCGCCGAGCGCGTAGAGGTCGGTGCGGCCATCGAGTTCGGCGGCGCGGGTTCCGCGCCATTGTTCGGGAGCTGCGTAAAAGGGAGTCAGAAGAGAGGAGCCGGTTTGGGTGTAGTTGCTGGTCTCCTTGGTGGCCACAATGCCGAAGTCGGCGATCTTGGGGACAAAGACGTCTCCTACGCGGGCCATGAGGATGTTCTCCGGCTTGATATCCCGATGCACCATGCCCATCGCATGGGCGGCGCCCAGCCCCTCGGCGATGCCTTCGGTGATGGCCAGAGCCATCTCCACATCGAAAGGCTGAGGCGCCTTGTTAAGAAACGTCCGAAGATCCGGCCCGTTGACGAACTCCATGGCGAAAAAGAGGGAGTCGTCTTCGGCCTGCTCCAAGTCGCCGCAGTCGACCACGTTTTTGTGGCGGACCTGGCGTAGGGTGCGAACCTCGCGGCGGAACCGGCCGGTGAAGGCTGCGTCCTGGCTCAGCTCAGAGGAGAGAAACTTGAGCGCCCGCTGCTCTTCCATGAGTTGATGTTCGGCCAGGTAGACCGTGCCCATGCCGCCCTGACCCAGCTTGCGGATGATCCGGTAGGTGCGATGGATAACCATGCCTGGTTTCAGCTCGCGAATCTCGCTCAACATGCCGCCGTGGGTAGGGCAGCTGGTCAGCTGATCGTGATAGCCGGTTTCGCAATGTGGGCAGAGCTTCATACTCAGGCCGGTGCAGGAGCGGGGTGGCGCGGCCCAGCCATTGTGACAGTGTTTCGCAGCTTTCGCCAGCCTGAAGTCTTCGATATTCCCCAAAATCGAGCTTGTTCTCGGCGTGACGCAACAGCGCAAGCTGCGAAGTTCCCCGACTGATTACTGGTCCCCGCAGAAGCCGTTGGCCACTTATCTATCTATCGGGCTAAACTCAAGCTGCCTGTACTTGGAGAACAATGCGTCCTCGCACTACTTCCCGCGTCAGCCTGACTGCGATGCTCGGCACGCCGGTGACCGATGCCCAGGGCAACGTGCGCGGCAAACTCAAGGATGTTGCCGTGGCCACAGGCGCCGAGGCTGGGCGCGTGGCTGGGCTGGTGCTCAAAACGCGCCAGGGTCTTCAGATCGTTCCCTCGAACCAGGTCATGGAAACGCCGGCAGGCACGCTGGAACTACGGTCGCCTTCGGCTCTGAGCCCGCTGCGCGGCGATGAAAATTATCTGTTTCTGCAGCAGGACCTGATCGACCGCCAGATCATCGATATTCATGGACGAAAAGTGGTCCGCGTCAACGATGTGGATCTGGAATGGCTGGGCCATGGGTCGGTGCATCTGCTGCGCGTTTCCGAAGTCGAGGTAGGCCTGCGCGGCGCATTTCAGAGGGTCTTCAAGGGCCTGCTTCCCAGGCACACGCTCGAATCGCTCTCGCGGCGGTTTGCTGCCAAGGGCATTCCCTGGCAATTCGTCGATGTAATCGAGGTCGATCCGGCCCGGCGAGTCAAGCTGAAGATCGACCACGAGCATCTGGCGGAGATGCATCCCTCCGAGCTAGCTGAGATTCTCGCCGATCTGGCTCCGGCCGAGCGCGAAGCGATCTTCACCACTTTGGACGAAGAAGTTGCCGCCGAAACGCTGGAAGAGGTCGATCCCAAGCTGCAAAAGTCGCTGCTCGAATCGCTCGATGAGGAGCGTATCGCCGACATCGTCGAAGAGATGGACCCCGGCGCGGCTGCCGACCTGTTGGGCGAACTCTCCGACGAGCGCTCCGAGGCGATTCTCGAAGAGATGGAGCCCGAGGAGCGGCACGAGGTCGAAGAGCTGCTTGAATTCCACGAAGACTCGGCAGCCGGGCGCATGACCACGGAATTTGTTTCGGTAGACGCCGAGGCTACGGTGGGCGATGCGGTGCAGGCGCTGCGCGAGTTCGACGGCGATGCCGAGACAGTGACCCAGATTTACCTGGTAGAGGCTGACCGCACTCTGCGCGGCTCTGTTCCACTGGCGCGCATGGTTGTGGCTTTGCCGGGCAGCCATCTCAAGGTGCTGGCCGAGCCGCGAGTCCTCTCGTGCCCAGCGGAGATGCATCAATCCGATGTGGCCGAGCTCTTCGACAAGTACAACCTGCATTCGCTGCCGGTGGTCGATGCCCAGGGACGCATGGTGGGCGTGGTGCATTCCGACCAGGTGATCAGCTACCTGCTTGAAAAACTCTAAACAGTTGTGAGAGCCGAGCTAAGAATTCGATGACCGCAGCAGTGTCCGTATATCCCGGACTTCGAGAACATGCTTGGGCGCGCCCGCTGGACGGTCTGCACAGCCATCCAGTCCACGGCTCTCGATGCAGCGGGCTCCTATTCTCCCGGCGGTGGCGCTGCGCCCGCGCCGCCCACGCGATACACGCGAGGCAAGCGAGCCTCCGGCACAGGCAGGGCAGGGAACTCGGCGTGAGGTTCGGTCTGATACCAGTACGTTGTTGAATAGAAATCGTCGGAGCGACAATTTCCGTGTCCGTGCTCGATCGTCACGCGAATCGATTTCTCAAAGGTTATGGGGCTCTCAGTGTGCCAGCGGTAGAGGCAGTAACGGCCGCCGATCTTCTCATCTCCGGTGATGTAGGGCGCGCCGTTGTGCTGATAGGCAAACGGCTTGCTGTTGAAGTCCCATGCGCCGTTGTAATAGTCTTCAGTTCCTGTGCCGTTGATCGTCGGCAGCATGTCGCCGTCGATGAAGATCATGTCGTCGCCCTCGCCGAACCAGCCATCCTGGTTCTGCAAGACGGCCTGGGTTACGCCTACAAAATGGCCTCGGCCAGTGGCCTCGAGAAAAACATAGTTGTCCTTGCCGTCCAGATTCTTGATGCCGTTGGCGGATGGGTCTCCGTTGCTCGTCCAGTCGTTGGAGACGCCCTTGCATGGCGTTGCCTGCCGATACTGCGCGTGAAAGCGTCCCAGATCGGTTGGCAAGCTGGGCAGCGTCACATAATCTACCGCGAAGTAAAGCGCATCGGTCTTGATCTTGCCTTCGTTGGTCACCGTCAGCTTTGCGCCATTCGAGAACGGCATCTGGAAGTAGGCATTCAGCGCCTTCACCGAAGCCACGGCAAGCAGAGCCGATTGGTACACAAAGTACTCGCCCAGCCCAAGCCCGAAGAAGTCGCCGATTGGAACCTCAACCGAGGGCGGAGCCTCTCCATCCCACCACGCGCGCAGCACGAGGTTCTTCAGATGATGACGGTCGTCCGATGCAATGGTGAACCAGATATGCGTGATCACACCCGCACCGGTCACATCGAGCACCGTTGCCGAGGCGCCGGGCTCGACTGGCACGGCATCGCCGTTTCCGCCGCTTCGGTCCCAGCTTGAAGAGCGGCGCGTCTTGTAGCTGCGCAGGCGCGCCTGGGCAAAGAGCTGCTCCGGGGCAATTCGTCCCTCCTCTGCGGGCGGCATTGCCGCGCCGGACTCCGCGGCTGCGCCGGCGGAGTTCAGCCCCAGTACAGCAGCTCCGGAAGCCAGCAGCCCCAGCATCTTGCGGCGATCGATGCCTGCAACTGGATTTTCGCCTTCGACCGGCTTCAGATTTGAATTGAGACCTTCCGCGTTCGAGATGGGTGTGGTCATGTTGTCCCTTCCAAGTGTGAATGTCAGCAACGCCCAACGTTAACGATTCGTCCGGTCCATCCATTTATCGACAACTGGAGTGACATAGGTTTCTAGGCGGTCCAGCAATCGCGCCGGGTCCGTATCGGTCAAGAGCAGTTCCCGGTGAACATCGTGCAAGAAGCCCTCGGCAACAGCCCGATCCGCCATGGCCAGCAACGGATCATAATACCCGTTCACATTGAGAAGCGCGCTGGCCTTGCGTTGAATCCCGATCTGCGTCCACGTCAACACTTCGCAGAGCTCATCCCAGGTGCCGTAGCCGCCGGGCAGCGCCAGGAAGGCGTCCGCGAGGTCGGCCATCAGGGCCTTGCGCTCGTGCATGGTTTGAACCACGCGCAGTTCGGTCAGTCCGCAGTGAGCTGCTTCCTTGTCCACCAGCAGCTGCGGGATCACGCCAGTCACACGTCCGCCGGCCGCCAGACAGGCGTCCGCGACTGCGCCCATGAGGCCGACCTTGCCGCCACCGTAGACGAGCTCAATATCCCGCTCGCACAAGAGCCGCCCGACTTCCCGCGCCGATTCAACATAAATTTCCCCGGTTCCGGAGCTCGAGCCGCAGAACATGCAGATTCGTTGCAACATGATTCATTCCTGAGAAAAGCAGATCAGCGATTGATCCTAACCGACCGGCCCGGCTGCTTGAAACCTGCGCTCCCAGGGGACGGGTAAACACGGCTCGGAATTACCACAATGATTCTCCATTTCACAGTGGGCCTTCGCCAATCCATCGCCGCTGTCCTGGGTGATATGTTCAGGAGGGAAACTTACCTTAGCGGTCTGGCCGAAACCGGGGAGTAAGGGATGTGGAAGCGCTGGCGAATCCGGATCATGCTGTTCCTGGCGGTGCTTGGTCCGGGCTTCATCACCGCCAACGTCGATAACGACTCGGGCGGTATTCTTACCTATTCCCAGGCAGGTGCGCAGTATGGCTATACGCTGCTCTGGACCATGATCCCCATCACGCTGGCGCTGATCGTCGTGCAGGAGATGTGCGCCCGCATGGGAGTGGTCACGGGCAAGGGGCTCAGCGATCTTATCCGCGAGGAATTTGGCCTGCGCGTGACAGTGGTCATGATGGTGCTGTTGGTGATCGTTAACTACACCAACGTCATCACCGAATTCATCGGCATCGCGGGCAGCCTGCATCTGTTCCATGTGTCGAAATTTGTTTCCGTGCCTATCTGCGCGGTGCTGGTGTGGTTTCTGGTCGTTCGCGGAGATTATAAGCAGGTCGAGAAGATATTCCTGATTGCTTCGGTCGTTTACATCGCCTACATTTTTGCTGGAGTGCTTTCGCAGCCCAGTTGGCATGACGCACTGCTGGCGACTGTGCAGATGCCACGCCGCTCGGCATGGACCAGTGACTACATCTACATGGCGATTGGCGTGGTGGGAACGACTATCGCTCCGTGGATGCAGTTCTATTTGCAGTCGTCGATCGTGGAAAAGGGCATTCGCGTCAAGGATTACGCTGCCTCGCGCCTCGATGTCGTGGTAGGCAGTTTCTTCACCGATATCGTGGCCTGGTTTATTGTCGTGGCCTGCGCCGCTACGCTCTTTGTCCACGGCATGGGGGCGATCCAGGTTCCAGCCGATGCCGCAGATGCCATGCGTCCGCTGGCCGGCAACTATGCCTTTGTGCTCTTTGCCTTTGGCCTATTCAATGCATCGCTCTTTGCCGCGTCCATCCTGCCGCTGTCAACGGCGTATACGGTGTGCGAAGGCCTGGGTCTTGAATCGGGTGTAGACAAGGGTTTCAAGGAAGCGCCGTTCTTCTATTGGCTCTATACGCTCCTGATCGCCGGCGGAGCCATCGCCGTGCTCGTCCTGCCGGACTCACAACTTGTCTCGATGGCTATTCTTTCGCAGGTTTTGAACGGCATCCTGCTGCCGGTCGTCATTGTGCTGATGCTGGTGCTGATCAATCGTAAAGACCTGATGGGTGAACATGTGAACTCAAGGCTATTCAATGCAATAGCGTGGGCGACGAGCCTGATTGTGATCGGGCTGAACGTGGCACTGATTTTTGCGCATCATTGAGGGTATTCCGGCTGAGGTCGAACTATGAAAATCTTCGTCCTCGGAGCAGGGGTTCAAGGCACGGTATTTGCGGTGCGGCTCACCAAGGCTGGCCACCAGGTAACATTGGTGGCCAGCCCGGGTCGAATGGAAGATCTTCGAGTTTCGGGTGCGCGCATCCAAAACGAACTGACCTCTGTCGCGGCCACTCTAGCTCTGCCTGTTGTCCCTAGTTTGCCCTCTGACCGCTCAGCCGATCTGTGTCTAGTGACGGTGCGCCGTGAGCAGATCGAGCTGGTGCTTCCGTGTCTAGCGCAGGCGACAGGGATTGGGCGATTCGTCTTCCTGGTGAACCATGCCAATGGTTCAGAGGATCTGTTTAGGGTACTCGGCAAGCGCCGAGTGGTTGTTGCGTTCCCCGGGGTTGCTGGCAGTTTAGAAAATGGCATTGTTCGATTTATAGAAATTCCGCAACAGCCGACGGCTATTGAATCCGACGCCTACGATGTTGCTGCCATCCTCCGCGAAGCCGGGCTTCGAGTGAGCCGGGTGAACGACATGGACGCCTGGCTGTGCCGTCACGCGGTTTTTATCACCGCGATTGCCGGCGCGCTGTACGAAACCGACTGCGATCCTCACAGGCTTGCTCAAGACCGCGCCGCAGTTCGCCGTTTCGTTCGCGGAGTTCAGGAAGGCTGGCGTGCATTGGACCGAAGGCACACGGCGCCGGCCCCGTTCGCCCTGCGAGCCATTCTTTGCTGGGTTCCCTTGAATATCTCGGTAGGTTACTGGAGCAAGCTCCTGGAGACAAGAGGTGAGTTATACTTTGCTCGCCATGCGCCATTTGAAATGGCGGCTCTTGCTTCGGATGTACGAGTTCTGGCCGGCGAGCGTGAAGCGCCAGTCCTGCATGAGCTACTGGCCGCCATCGACCGTTATAAAAATGCTCAGAACAATGGACAATAGACCACCCCGAGAGCGGGGGATCTCAACTGCGAGCGGAGCTTTCGCAGTGGCAGTCCTAAAGGAGCTTGCCCTGCGCCAGGTCCTTGATCAACCCGCGATCGGCTACCAGGAAATCGTAGTTCGGCAGCTCTTCGAGTTTGACCCAGCGCACATCTTTGAAGATGCGATTCTCGATCTCGCCGCGAAACTCGTAGACCGCGAAGAATTGCAGATCGACAGCTCCGCCATGCCGATAGTTGTGGCGGATATGCGTGACGCGCGTACCGATGGTGGCCTCGATGCCCAGCTCTTCATTCAGCTCGCGGGCCAGCGCTGCTTCAGGGCTTTCGCCGGGCTCGATCTTGCCGCCGGGAAACTCCCATTGCAAGGCCATCGGTTGATCTGGTCTGCGCTGGCAGATCAGCACTTCATCGCCACGCAGCATCAGGGCTGCCACTACCAGCCGCAGGGCATGGGGCCGTGCACCCTGATTGCCGCTGCCACCAGCGGGTTGAGTCTCCGATTCGTTCGCTGGAGGTGTCCCCACTCCAGACTCCGGCTGCTCTTCCGTCACAAAACCAGTGTAGCCGCTCTAACCGCGAAGCCGAAAGCTACTCGCCGGCGACACCGGCATGGACGCCCTCAGCGGCAGCCGGCCTGAAATAGCCCCATCCACGCTGCGCGGAAGCCTGAAGCAACGCAGGCGAAGGATTCACAGGGAACGCCTTGCGCGCAATCTCCAGCATGGCCAGGTCATGAATCGAGTTGCCAAAGACGGCGTCAGGCTGCTCCAGTCCCACGCGACGCAGCGAATTCGCTTTGCCCTCATCGGTTGGCACGTCCAACAGCTCGGCGCTCACCAGGCCGCCGGCGACGCGTACCTCGGCCGCCAGCACCCGCTCCTCGGGAATGCCGAACTGCCGCACGCCTTCGGCGATGACCCACTTGTTGGTCGAGCTCACGGCCCACAGCGTCACTCCGCGGGTGCGCAGTCCTTCGATCACCTGCGCAACCTCGGCGAAGACCAGGTGCTGCACATGCTCCTTTACAAACTCTGCCGCGGCATTGCGCAGCTCCTGCTCGCGCAACCCGGCATACAGTTGCGTCATTTCGCCGCAGATTTCGAGCTCGGAAACCTTGCCCGCTATGTATGCCCGGTGCCGCGTATCGATCCAGTCGCTGGCGGCTCGCGAAACCAGGCCCTGCTCGATCGACCAGATCATGAAGCCATATCCGGCGTCGCCGCTCCAGATGGTGCCATCACAATCGAAAACCGCGACTTGGGGATTCAGTTCAACAATCAGCCGCTCCAATTCCGCGGCAGTCCAGCTTGGAATTTCAACTTGTGTGGGTGTCACGCCTGTTCAACCTCGTCCTGAACGCATCTTGAGTTGGCTGCGCCTATTTCCGGCGAATGGCCAACGAATCCGCAATCCTTTACCGTTCCCACCATTTTCCCCCAGGCAGCCCGGTTTTGCCTATTCGCCGCGTGTGAACGTTTGGCGAATCCCACCAGGTAGGGCGAGCTTATTTCTTGTAGCTGCTCAGTTTGTCGAGTGCGCGTTTCAACTGGTCAAGCTTCTCTCCGGCTTCGCCAAGCTTGCCTTGGGCGGTCAGCCGCTGGTAGTCGGAGAAGTCTTTGGAAGCTTCACCGATTAGCCCGTTGAGATCCGTTGCGGGTTGAGCTGCCCCGGCGGATGGAACGGGAGCCGGCGGCGTTTCCGCGGCGCTCAACGACGAGGCGTTTCCGCCAAAGAGAGATGCCAGGGCCGCCTCGAAGGTCGTGCCGTAGGCGAGCTTGTCCTGCAAGGCGAGCACGACAAGGCGCAACTCCGGCATGGGACTGCGATCGGCCTGGAGATAAATGGGCTCGGCGTAGAGCAGCGCCTTGCCGCAGGGAATCACCAGCAGGCTTCCGCGACGGACATGCGAGCCTTGCTGGTTCCACAGCGTCAACTGCCCTGAGAGCTGCGCATTCTGGTCGATGCGCGCCTCGATCTGCAGCGGCCCGTCCACCAGCCTGGTCTTGGGGAAATCGTAGACCACCGAAGTTCCATAGTTGGAGCCATCGCTGCGGCCGGCAATCCAGCCAATCAGGTTGTTGCGGTTGGCGGGCGTAAACGGAAGTATCTCGACGAACTCCTCGCCCGTCTCTCCTGGCAGTTTCATCAGCACAAAATTCGGCTGCATGGCGATCGTCGCCTGCTCGCCGCCATCGCCCATGCCCACTTCGGTGGCGACGGTCCAAAGATCTTCGCGGTTGTAGAAAACTTCAGGATTGGTCATGTGATAGAGGCCGTAGACTTGCCCTTGCAACTTGAGCAACAGTTCCGGGTAGCGCACATGTTTGCGCAAGCCGGCCGGCATGGACGAAGCATCCTTGAAGAGAGTTGGAAAGACGCGGCGATACGTTGCCAGGATTGGGTCCTGAGTGTCGAACACATAAAACGCAGTTGTCCCATCGTAGGCATCGACAACCGCCTTTACGCTGTTGCGCACGTAATTGAGAGATTGATCCTCTGCCTGGTAATGACTCGAATACGGATAGTTGTCCGATGTGGTGAAGGCATCGATCACCCACGAGAGGCGGCCATCTTCGCCGAGCACGATGTAGGGGTCTTGCTCATAGGTGAGAAAGGGCGCCAAGGCGGATACGCGTTCGCGTATATTGCGCCGCATCAGCAGGCGGCTCTCGGAATTCACATCGTCGCTGAAGGGCAATTTTCCGAGATCGCCGCGGTCGATCGCAAGCAAAATGCGGCGCAGAAAGCCGCCCAGCACGATGCCGCCGCTGCCCTCGTAGGAGGTGAGATTGTTGGCCTGGCCTTGCGGATAGTTAAACTCCTGCTGCCGCGTCTTTACGTAGACATCGGTGTTGGTCATCTCGCCGTAGTAGATCTCGGGTCGCGTCACGTTAAGCCCCGGCACGGTGCTCTGCACCGGCATGTTGCTCAGCATCAGCGTGGGCAATCCTTCCGCGGTGAATCCATTGACAGGGTTCATCGTAATGCCGTAGCCATGGGTGTAAATGAGCTTGTCGTTGATCCAGTTCTTGCTGCTTTCAGGCAGCTTGTCGACATTCAGTTCACGCGCGGCGAGCATCACTTCGCGCATGGAGCCGTCAATCTCATAGCGGTCGATGTCGATATCCGGAAAATCGTAATAAGTGCGAATCTCCTGGATCTGACGCAGGGTGTCCTGCAAGGCGTGCCAGTCCCACAGGCGAATATTCCTGAGCGTGGCCTGGTTGTTGGCTGGATCGGTGGCCCCGACGGTGGTCTCGGCTGGAAACTCCCGCTGCTGGAACTTGTCCAAGCCGAAGGCCTGCCGGGTCATCTCGATGTTGTGGGTAATAAAGGGCTGCTCGCGCACCAGTTCGTTGGGCTTTACGACAAAATTGCTTACATACCAGCCAACCACCGCAAACGCGACGTAACTGGCTGCGGCTGGAAGAAGCGCGATGAAAACCAGACGCCCGCTTGATGCTCGCACCGCGTTCACGGCAGCAATCGCCGCTCCCAGAATGAGAGCCAGCGAGATTACCAGCATCCCCGCGATCGTCACATGAGCGTCTGTGTAGGTGACACCCTGGAAGATGGTGTGCGGGTCGAGCAAAAGATCGAAACGGGCCACATACTCACGCATGGCGACGACGAGCAGCAGGAAGGCAAGCGCAATCGATAACCCGCGCCATCGCGCAGTAGAAGATCCATATCGGATGCGGCGTTGATCGAGCGCGTTGGATACCGCGTTGACTCCGCCCGTGATCAGCAGGAAGAGTCCGGCGAGGATGCAGGGAATCACGGCCAGCATCAGCAGCCAGTTGAGGATGACGTGCCACGCCGGAAGCGTGAATAGAAAGAAGTTCAGCGGCTTGCCGAAGATCGGGTCGGTAACGCTGCCGCTGGATGGCGCCGCGTACCAGAAGAGCGCCAGAGCGGGCCATTCGGCCATCATCGCCGCTCCGCCTGCGCCGGCAACGAGCAAGGAGACGCCAACCGCAAGAATGCGGATCACCGGCTCGACGGAAAGCTTCAGCGGCTGGCCGCCAATCATGATGGTGTGGCCGCTGGGCAAATCGGCGTCATGTAAGCGCCTGAGCAATGCGAACGTGCCGTACAAGACGAAGAATGTGACCGCCGCAAATGCAGCGAAGATTCCCCACTGCAGGCTCAGCGATTTCGCGAAGACGTCTCCGTAGCCGAGCGACCGGAACCAGAGCGCATCCACGAAATACGACAATGCGGTCCGGCTCCCAAGCATGATTACGGCGAGAATGGCGATTAAGGCGAGGAATCTGCGGCGGCGCCGCTGTGGTGGATATGTTTCTTGCGGCCAATCGATCGTTTCGGGCAATGCCTAACCCCTCTTTACGAGTGCGTCCAACTCGAATTTTCTACCATCGTGCAGCATGTGGAAAAAGCTGCACCGAATCTATAGCAATGGAATCCACTGCGCCTGAAAGGCCAGCGAGCTCCCAACACCACTCTAGTCCTCTTCGGTCCTGATTGCATCCAAGCCTACGCGGATTGTGGGACCGGCGAAATGGGAGAATAATGGATGAAGGCAAAGTCAGCGCCTCATTCGTTACGAGGGATACTGGTTGTCATGTCGAAGAGGATTGGGCGAACGAGATTCCGAAATATCCATCCCCACGCGGCTCACACCTTTACGGGAGTCTTGCGTTGGAAGCTCGGGTTGGCGGCCGAAGACACCCAAGCGGTTACTGTCAAGAGTTTGCATGGCGGGTACACAGCGCGTCAGCCGAAGCTGGAGAGTCTTACCGGCGCGCCATCGCGAACGCGGATTCGCCTCACATGGATCGGGCACTCTACATTTTTGATCCAGCATCAGGGGCTCAATATCCTCACTGACCCGATCTTCGGAGACTGCCAGCCGATTCCCGTCGGGCGCCTGCGCCGCTCGACAGCGCCAGGGATACGGTTTGAGGATTTGCCTGCAATCGATCATGTTCTGATCAGCCACTCGCACTACGACCATCTCGATGCGCCGACCATTCGAGCCCTGGGCAATAAGGTTCGCTACTGGGTGCCGGAGGGGCTCTCCCCGTGGTTCCGCAGAAGGGGAATTACGCGCTCTCAGGAACTTAGCTGGTGGCAGACGGCAAAGCTTTCGGAGGAGCTTGCGGTCCACTGCGTACCGGCGCAGCACGGCTCGGCTCGCACCCTTTTCGATCGCAATCGAACCCACTGGTGCGGCTGGGTTGTCGAGAGTCCCGACCGTTCCGCCTACTTTGCTGGAGACACCGGTTATTCTCCCACCTTTCGAGAGATTGGTGAGCGATTTGGCGGGTTCGATGTGGCGATGATCCCCATCGGTGCCTATACCCCCAGATGGCTCATGCATCCTGTGCATATCAATCCGGCCGAAGCTGTCCGAGTCCACAAAGACGTCCAGTCAAAACTCTCGATCGCGTGTCATTGGGGCACTTTTCGTTTGGCGGATGAGCCGATCGACGAGCCGCCCACGCTGCTGGCGCATGAGTTGGCTCGGGAGAAGGTCGATGCCGACAAATTCCTGGCGCTCCGGCCAGGCGACAGCGTCGAAGTTTGAGCTGCCTTGATCCGCATCTTCGGCCAGCGGACCCAATTGCAAATTCTTTCGCATGTTTCAGATCGACCTCACAAGGGTCGCGGATGTCCCGGAAGTTGCAGGGCCTTTTGCCATCTGCCTTTTTGGCAGCGCCTTTCATTTTATAGAAGGATTCTTGTTGACACCACGGCCTCTTCCGCTAATACTGGTCGGGCTTCAGGAATCGGATTTGAACCTTCGTCTTTACGCAGGGCGATGATCAAGCCAGCTGATGGCGCACGTCCTTTTTGTGCCGAAGGCACAGTGAGCAACCCCCACCCAACCCTTCAACTTTGCAGACGATGAGAGCTCGGCACCTGGTTCCAAAACCTCGGCCGGAGCGGAATTTTTCAATCGGAATTGTTCCCAGAGTCGCGAATTTCTCGTTTCAAGGTTTATGGCGATGTGGTGTGTGGGCGCACGCTGGCGGGCAACGATCAGGTAGGTTCGCAATGGAAGTATGTTCCTATCCGCCGCCTGGCCTTGTTTCTTGAGTCCAGCCTATACGACGGAACGCAATGGGTGGTTTTCGAGCCCAACGATGAAACACTGTGGGGCCAGGTCCGGATGAATGTTGGCACTTTCATGCAGGGACTCTTCTTGCAGGGCGCATTCGCAGGCACCACGCCGCAGCAGGCGTATTTCGTCAAGTGCGATGCGGAGAACAATCCTCCCGCGAGCGTGGCGCTTGGCGTGGTGAATATCCTGATCGGTTTCGCGCCGCTCTATCCGGCGGAATTCGTCGTCATCCAGATCCAGCAGATCGTGAACCAAAGCTAATTCGTCCCAAGGAGATGAGAGATGGCAATCTTTTCCGCAAATCCTCAGCGGATGGATCCCTATAAGAACTTCAAGTTTCGTTTGAAGTGGGATGGGCAGTACGTCGCCGGCATCAGCAAGATGAGCGCGCTGAAACGCACTACCGAGGTGGTGGAGCATCGCAGCGGCGGCGATCCTTCGACGGCGCATAAGTCTCCCGGCCGGCAAAAGTATGAGGCCATCACCTTTGAGCGTGGGCTGACGCAAGACTTGAATTTCCACGGCTGGGCCGGGTTGGTATGGAATTTTGGCGCTGCACTTGGCTCCGAGGTTTCGCTGGCCAATTTCCGCAAGGACATTTATCTCGAGTTCTACAACGAGGCCGGCCAACTGGTGATCGCCTACAAGATCTATCGCTGCTGGGTCTCTGAGTACCAGGCAATGCCCGATCTGGACGCCAACGCCATTGCAATCGAGCATATCAAGCTTGAGAACGACGGCTGGGAGCGCGACACCAGCGTGACCGAGCCGACGGAACCAACCCTGAGCACCGTGTCCACTTAGGATTGGGGATCGCAAGAATGCGCGCTCTGTCTCATGCCGACTGCCTTGCTCTTTGGGAGCGAGGACAGACGCTTCATCCACTCGATCAGGGACTGCTTGGCGGCTTTCCCGGAGAGCCAATGCGAGTCGGAATCGGTAGCGGATTGGCCGCTGGGGCGCCGCAACTGTGCGCTGGCGCAGTTGCGTTGTGCTTGTTTCGGACGATGGCTAAGGGGTTGGACGGCCTGCGAGCAATGCGGAGAAAGGCTGGAATTTGAAGTGGACGGCAACGCTCTCGCGGCGAGCAATGTTGGCAACATAGACGAGTCGATTGAGGTGCAGGGCGATGTTTTTCGCTTGCCCACCACCCGCGATCTAGCGCGTATCGCTGGCGAGCACGGTCAGTCTGTGGCGGCGGTCCATCTGATGGAACAGTGCATGATTTCGAACACGTCGCAACACCTTGGCGCGCGTCGATTGGATGAGCAGAAATGGACCGAAGAAGAGCTTGACGCGATTGGAGAACGCATGGCGCAAGCCGATCCTCTGGCTGAAATTCTGCTTCACTTCGAGTGTCCGGTATGCAGTCATGCATTCGATCTGTGTCTGGATCTTGCCGCATTTCTTTGGTCGGAGCTGGAGGGCTGCGGAGATGCTTTGAAATGCCTGCCGCGTGCACGCGCGTCAGCGCCTCGAAACTCTGGCCGAAAGGATCGTTCCTTCTTCTACATGGGACGATCTTGTGCTGCCCGAGACGCAGAAACAGACCCTGCGGCGGCTGGTCTCGCAGTCGCGCCACAGGATGACCATCTACGAAGCGTGGGGATTCGCAGCTAGGAGCCGCCGAGGCCTGGGCATGAGCGCGTTCTTCTCAGGACCCAGCGGAACCGGCAAGACGCTGGCCGCTGAAGTTCTGGCCAATGAACTCAAGCTCGACCTCTATCGCATCGATTTATCCGCCGTTGTCAGCAAGTACATCGGAGAAACAGAGAAGAATTTGAAGCAGGTCTTCGATGCGGCCGAGACGGGCGGCGCCCTATTGCTTTTCGATGAAGCGGATGCGCTCTTCGGCAAGCGGGCCGAGGTCAAGGACAGTCACGACCGCTACGCCAACATCGAAGTCGGCTACCTGCTGCAGCGCATGGAGAGCTTTCAGGGCGTGGCCATTCTCACTACCAATTTCAAGTCGTCGTTGGACAAGGCGTTTCAGCGGCGGCTTCGCTTCAGCGTGGACTTTCCGTTCTCGGATGCCGTGCAGCGTGAAGCGATCTGGACACTCGTCTTTCCAGAGCAGACACCCACTGCCGAACTCGAACCTGGCCGCCGCTCAGAATGCCGAAGCGGTTACTTGCGAAGGAAGTCTCGACGTCACGCGTTACGGCGGTGTGCTCAATGCGCGGCAACTGGTCGGCGTGCGCGGTTCCGGGCCGGCCTTCGACGGCCTCTACTACGTCAAGAGCGTAACCCACAAGATCAAGCGTGGCGAGTACAAGCAGAACTTTATGCTCACTCGCAATGGTCTTGTCTCCACAGTGCAGACGGTGAATCCATCAGCCCAGACACCTCCGGCCCCACCACGCCGAAGCGCTACTACGGAAAGTTCCGTGGAACGGTGATCGAGAACATCGATCCCTTGCAGATTGGGGCGCATCATGGCGCAAGTTCCCGACGTATTCGGCGAAACGCCAACGAGTTAGTATATGCCCTGTGTACCGGCTGCGGGGATTCAAGCGGGCTGCTTCATCGTTCCTCCCATCGGATCGCAAGTGTGGATCGAATTTGAGCAAGGCAATCCCGATTACCCCGTCTGGGCCGGTGGATTCTGGGGCGTCGTGGCGGATGTACCCGTCTTCGCCACGGCTCCACCGCCCATTCCGCCCGGCCAGAACATTGTGATTCAAACTACCGGCCAGAACTCGCTCATCCTCAGCGACAGCGCTCCCACGCCAGCGACCGGAGCCATCGTGCTCAAAGGCGCGAGCGGAGCAATGATCGTCGTCAACGAGACAGGTATTTACATCAGCAACGGACAAGGGGCAACGATCACGCTGATCGGCCCAGCCGTTGCCATCAACGAAACCGCGCTCACCGTCGTTGGACCGTGAGCGCCGCAACCGAAGCGAAGGAGGTCGCAATGCCGGCACCGATTCTTCACATGGGCGCGGTTGTCACCTGCGCGCACGGAGGGCAGGCCATGCCCACCGCGCCTGGCCCTTGTGTCTTCGTCTCGGGCATGCCCATCGCAACCATCGCCGCTCCTTATGCAGTCGCGGGGTGCGCTTTCGCGCCGCCAACTGGAAACGGACCTTGCGTAACTGCGCAGTGGGTGGTTGGCGCCACGCAGGTGATGTCACAAGGGCAGCCAGTGATCATCGTGAGCGGAGTTTCTCTTTGTGTGCGGACCGGAACGCCACTGCTTCCGGTCTCTTCGCAGACGTTGGTGCTGGCAACGTAAGGAAAGAGTGGATCAGGGCTATGAACGTTAACTTTCCCTACCAATTCGATGGCCGTGGACGAACGATGGATCCTGTAGACGATTATGTGCACCAGATGGTCGAGCAGGTGCTTTTCACGTCTCCAGGAGAGCGTGTGAACCTGCCCGACTTTGGCAGCGGTCTGCTGCAACTACCCTTCGCACCCAACAGCATGGAGATTGCAGCGGCAACCCAATTTACAGTGCAGGGTGCGTTGCAGAAGTGGCTTAGCGGATATATCAAAGTGCAGTCCGTCGTAGCTTCAGCGCAAGAGTCGACATTGACGGTAACCGTAAGCTATGCGCCGCTCAATACAGGCGTAACTCAGGTGCAGACCTTTGTTTACGGAGGTCTGCAATGAACAATTTGATCTATAGCTGCTGCAATGAGAATCGGCGCGCGGCCATTCTCGGTAATCCGATACTCAATGGCATCGATTATCTTGAACTCGTCGACCAGGATGCGCTTCCGGCGAGGCCGGCCCAGCAGACCTTGCTGGTCTATTGTCTCAAACCTATATACCTACCGACCTGACGCCCGCCAACATCCTCATCCAAGGCGGAGAGAGCATTACCGGCATCTCTGCTGCGTGGGTTCTCCCAGCATCGGCAACGACTGCGCCAGCGAACACCGCTACTCCTGTCGAACTGGCATACTTCAACGGGCTTATGAATCCGGCGAATATTCTTGTCGTGCGCGCCAGCGTCGCCGGCGACTTTTCGCCCTATACTCTGCGCTTGGTCAACGATAACTCCGCAGCTTCGCTGGATATCTTCGAAGTTACGGAAGCACTAGCCGGCTTTGATCCTCAGCTTGCCGAAGGTACCAGACGGGCTCTGCCGCCGACGCCGACATCCGCCATCGTTACGCGGTGCGCCTGACCTCGATCGCCACTCAAAACGCGAAAGGCCAGCCGCTCGTCGATCCGCTCTTCGAACAGGGAACAGGTCTTCCTATCACGTCCACATCGCAGAAGCCTACGCCAGTTACCGAGATTCAGTGGTCTTCCGACGATGGCTTGTCCGCGACGCTCTGTCTCTCGTCCAGCTTTGTCAACTCCGAGGGAAGCACGACCAATCTCACCGGCGTGAGTGTTGTTCTGGGCAACGTGGCGCTCGCGGATCAAGGCCTTTCCTTTATCGGCATGACATTGCCTGCGGTGTCCGAATCATCCCTGTTTGTTCCCGGCTCGGCGACTGAGAATCGATGCAAGCCAACTCAGCCCACACCGTTTCCAGTGCACTATCGACCGCTGTTGCCACAGAGTCCTGTAACTCAGGCCGTCACTCTTCCATTGGCCGGTAGTCCCGCTACTCCGAATGCCGTTTCCTTGCTGACTACCGGCTTCGTCAGTCTCAGCGACAGCAATGGCTTCACATGCCTCATGGTGCAACCGGATGCGCCGCTATCATGGCCGCAATACTTCGGCATCCTCGCTTCACCCAACATCATTGCACCCGCAAACTTAGATCTTTCCGTCTTCTTCAATCCCGCCGGAGGCGCTACCGGCGTCGCCTCTCCGGTTGTCCTCGAGAGTTTCGCCAATCTGACGCTTACATCCGCCGTATGCAACAATGCAGCGCTTCAGATTAACGGCATCACGCAATTCATGACTGTCATTCCGGTTTGCACGACTACGCCAACTGCGTTTCCCACCGTACCGTCGATGTTCCCGACGGCCGGGATTCTTACGCTCGAAGACGCAAGCGACACCGCTTATCTCACGGTCCAGCCGACGAATCCGCTTTCCTGGCCGCCGTAGTTTGCAGTACTGGCGCAGGGCAATCTTGCATCGCCGTCGGAGTTCAATCTGCTTCTTTTGTATCGGCCTCCGGACGGCGGTCTTGGCGTCTCTGTTCCTGTCGTTGTCGAGCAATTCAACGCGCTCACCTTGAGCACTGTCGCGAGCACCTTCAGCACCGCCTCAACACTGCTCAACGTTCTCTGTTTCCAAGACGAGCCCAATCCTCTGCCTGCAGTTGGCGGAATCGATCCTGAGACGATGGCGCAGATTCGCCGCCGCGCGCCACAGGCGTTCCTTACTCAAGAACGCGCTGTAACCATGGCCGACTATGCAACCGTCACCGAAGCCAATTCTCAAGTTGAAGACGCGTACGCAACTCTCCGCTGGACCGGAAGTACACCGTCTTCGTTACTGCTGAGCTTCGATAACAGCCGTTTCACCTTCGATCCCTGGAAGAACTACTCCGGGGTGGTCATGGAGCAGGGAAGAGTCCAATTGGACGCGGATTGGAACGAGTGGCTGGCCGAGGTCTCGCGGCGCATCCAGGCCGGGACGCTCGACATCATGGGCCATGCAGCTTATCCTCCCACCACGCCTTCAGCGTTTCTGATCACAGCGACCTCCGGCACGCGCAATGAAGTGACCATCGGCTGCGGACGCATGTATGTCGATGGCCTGCTCGCAGAGAATCATGGTATTCCAGCGAACGCATCCTGGGACCCCGCGCTCGCCGAACTCTCCGGTTCACCTCAGCCGCCGAATCCCGGCGATCCCAAGCCAATCGACTTCACCCAGCAGCCCTACTTGCCCGGCGCAGTTGCGCCTACAGATACTGGTTCGTATCTTGCCTATCTCGACGCCTGGACACGCGCCATTACCTATCTCGAAGATACTCAGCTAGTCGATATCGCCGTTGGCGTCGACACCACTGGCCGCCTGCAGCCTGTCTGGCAAGTCAAGCTCATGGCTAACACCGGCGACTGGACCTGCGCTACGCCGGACTCCGAGATTCCCTATCCTGCAAGCTCAGCCGGTCGGCTCACTACGAACGTTCAACCCAACCCCACAGCCGGGCCATGCTGTCTGACCGACAACACCGGATACACAGGCGTGGAGAACCAGTTCTATTGCGCCGAGATTCACCAGGCTGGACAGTGCAGCGACACGCCAAATCTCAATGGCGCAACCTTCAAGTGGTCACGCGACCATGCATCGGTCGAAACCAGCGTTACTGCCATTCAGACCGTTCAGAATTCGATTGGCAATACCGCCAGCCAACTCACCGTCACTAGCCTGGGACGTGACCAGGTGCTCGGCTTCAAAAATGGAGACTGGATCGATCTCCTCGACGATTGGTCGGAGTTGTGGGGCAACCACGGCGTTCTCTGCCAGATCGACAGCGTCAACGTACCGGCCAGCAGCGTCACGCTGACCGCGACTGTCGATACCACGGCAGCCGCCCCAGGTCCAGGCGTAGCCGCAAACTTCCCTGTCGGCTCCGGCAATCTCACCGAACCAACGCGCCACACACGCATTCGCCGCTGGGAGCAGTCCGGCAAGGTCTACGACAGCGACGGCAACCAGTGGTGCGATCTGAGCACAACTGGCGACCTGATTCCAGTTCCGGCAACCAAGACGCTGGTCCTTGAAAACGGCATCACTGTGCAATTTGGCCTCAACCCCAGCGGCGGCAGCTTCAACGTCGGCGATTTCTGGACCTTCGCAGCGCGCACCGCCGATGGTTCGGTCGAAAGCACCTTCAACACGGATCAGGACTCCTATCGGTACTTTGATGCCCCATCGAACTGGGATGTGACCATTCATGACTTGGCGCTCACGGCATCGACCTTGCCCGCCATCCTGGCCAATAACGTCGAACTGCTCACCATCACCGACAACCGGATAGCGATGAACGATGTCAGCAGCCAGTGGGCCTCGGTTTACGTCAGTGGCATCGAAATCCGTATCGAGAAGAACTGGATCGTCCTTCAGGACGACATGAACGCAATCGTCTCCATGCCATCCAGCGTCGTCACTGACCTGAGCGCCGGCTTCGATGCGATTGCACCGGCGATACCGCTCGCCAATGGCGGCATTCACGTTGGCGGACCTTCGCGGGATGTTTTCATTGTCGAAAACGAAATTGAAGGCGGCTCGCGCAATGGAATTACGCTGGGCAGCTTCTCCATTCTCGACGCCACCGGAGGGCCAGCTAGCGGCCTCACTGGCCTGCTTCCAAACGCTCCTGACCCTGCGGCCGCCACTTTTACGCTCGCGTTGCCCGGCAGCGTCGTGAGTGGCAACAGCAAGGGGACCATCGTTGCTGGAGGTCTTCTGCAAAACATTCAGATCGCCCGCAACCGCATTCGCAACATGGGACTATGCGGCATCGGGCCGGTTGGATTCTTCAATCTTCTTGAGACTATCGAAGTCATCAGCGTTCAAAACCTCACCATCACCGGCAACGCCATCGCCGGCAGCGTGCAGAACCAGGTTCTGGCGCCTAAAGCCGGAGCCTCGCTCTTCGGCTACGGCGCCATCTGCGTGCCCGATGTCCAGAACATCATCGCCCGCGACAACACCATTACCGATTTTGGCAATGTGCCCGGCGCGCATGTGTGAGGCATCTTTGTACTCAATGGCGAGCAGGTCGAGATCAGCCGCAACCAGGTCATCGAGACCCGCGATTGGTCGGCCATCCCCAGCAGCGAAGGCTCCGCGGCAAGCGGAGCGCAAGCTGGCATCGGCATCCTCTTCGTCACGCCGCCTGCGCTCAACCAGGTAGCCACCGCATCGGCCTGGGTGTCCTCTGCTACCGGCGGTCTCTCCGCGCCGATCTATCAGCCCGGCCTGCCCGCGTTGCGCATCGAAAACAACGTAGTCCGCGTTTCGCTTGGACTGGCGCTTGAGGTTCTCGGCGTTGGCCCCTTTGCGATCGCCAACAATCACTTCAGTTCTGGCGGCACAATCGCCGTGAACCGAGACACCATCGGCGGTCTCTCGGCGGCAGGAGGTCAGGAGACGAACCTGGGAGGCGAATCTTCGGAACCATTCCTCACCGTGCTGATCGCCAATCTCGGCGCGGCCATTGAAGTCGACACGCCCGGCGCCAAGCTCTCCAACCTCTTCAGCAACGGTTCGCAGAGCAACCTTCAAGTCGCGGAGAACGCGCTTTCGAACTCCTCAAAATGAAGGCGCATTCGAGATCGACTATCCCGGCTCGGCGAACGCTCCTGCAACGCCGCAGCTCTATCTTGAGATCGCCAATAACAAGGCCCAGCCGGTGTATCTAAGGAAAACGGCCTTTCAACCCCAGGCCGGAGTAGCCACCTATCAGGACGTCACGCTTCCCGCGGGCGAGCCCATCATTGGCGACCCGCCCAAAGAGATTCGCGCCATCGCGATGCCCGATACCGGCAAGCGTTAAGCGTCGGTCAAATCCCAAATTGCTGTGGAGATTCCCACTCGCCCGAAGCCGCTGAGTCGAAGATAGCGTCGATAACCGCCATGTTCTTGATAGCGTCTTCGACCGGCACCGGAACTTCTCCGCCTTCCAGAACAGCCTTCGAAAAGGCGTCGCCCTGCAACGTGTACTGGTCGAGAACGGGAAAGCTTTCGGTAGTGATGCCGCTTCCAAAGAGTTCGCCGCCATCATCGATGAAGATTCGTGTCGGACGGTCCTTCGGCGCATTGAACGGGATCTCGATTTCAATCCTGCCCTTGGTGCCCAGGAAATGAATGCGCTGGTAGGGCGCCAACTGCGTGCTGCAGGTAAAGATGGACTGCCCGCCGTCGAAATCAAGAATCGCCGAGGTTAGCCGGTCGGTGTGCATCTGCGGATCGCGATCGATCAGCGCGACAACGCGCCTGGGCTCCTGCGCGAAAGCGTAACGCGACGCATGGACGAGATAGCAGCCGATGTCCATCAGCGCGCCTCCGCCCGAGTCCACCTGGTTGCGAATGTTCGCCGGATTGACATTGAAGTAGCTGAAGAAACCCATAACCGACCGCAGCTTCCCAATGCGCTCCTCGTCGAGCAGCTCGCGCACTCGCAGCCACTGCGGATAGCTGCGAATCATGAAGGCCTCCCCGATCTTGACTCCCGTCCGCGCGCGAACGGCCAGCAGGATTTCCGCTTCGGCAGCCGTCAGGCTGAGCGGCTTCTCGCAGAGCACATGCTTGCCCGCCTCGGCCGCGCGGATCGTCCACGGGACGTGCAGTTGATTGGGCAGAGGATTGTAGATCGCGTCGATTTCCGGATCGGCCAGCAACTCCTCATACGAGCCGTAAGCCTTCTCAATACCAAGTGCGCTTGCAGCTTTCCGCGCCCTGACAATATCCCGAGACGCGATAGCGGTGACGGTGGTGTACTGCCCCTGCTGCATCGCAGGGAGGACTTTCATGAGACCGATGTTGGCGGTGCTGAGGACTCCCCAGCGAAGCTTGTTCGACATGCTGGCAATGATAAATCCCGGCCGCCCAAGAGCGCCGCTTCATGCGCCTCTTGCTATCATCTTGCTGATGGTGGAATGCTCCAAGCATGGCCTGAATCGTGCCTTACGGTTCGACCTTGGCCTCTCTGGGGTTACCCCAGGGAATCGTGTATGACTGGGATTCCGTCGCGTGAGCCTCCCTGCGCGCATGCGCAGAGCAGCTCACGCAAGGGCAGACTCGTTGGAGCATTCCACTGTCGCATCAGACGCCCAATCCGACGCTGTGGACCTCGCTGGCAAGATCGATCCTAGCCGGAGATCCTGCAATCGAACAAGTCGTCAGCCGCCTGACCCGGACTTTGGGCAGAAAGTGGCGCTGGCTAAGCCCGTTGGCGCGCAGATATGCAGAGAATTTCGCAGGCAAGGCGCGGCCAAGGCGTAGGGATGTAGAGGAGTTTCTTCGCAGCGATCCTGGGCTAGCTCGGGCGATCGAGAAATACCGCAACGAGATTTCCGTTCAGACACGGCTCACCGAAACTCCTTCAATGCAGCCCGTCGCCGCCGCCAAAGCCTGGACAATTCCGGAGATCGAGTCGGTGAGGGCTCTGGCAGAATGGCTGCATCTCAGCGAATCTGAGCTGGAGTGGTTCGCCGACCTGAAAGGACTTCAATCGAAGCCCAATCTACAAAAAACCGGTTCCAAGTTGACGCACTATTACTACCGGAAACTGGCCAAGAAGTCCGGCAGCCTGCGGCTCATTGAAGAGCCCAAACCGCATCTCAAGCAAATCCAGCGGCAGATTCTCTCCAACATCCTCGATCGCATCCCGATCCATCCGGCAGCGCATGGATTTGTCAAAGGCCGTTCCATCCAGACATTCGCCGCTCCACATGTGGGCCGCAGCGTGGTTCTGCGCATGGATTTGCAGGATTTCTTTCCCTCGTTCGCGGCCCGCAGGGTCCAGGCATTTTTCCGCACCGCCGGCTATCCCGAATCGGTCGCCGACCTGCTGGGTGGCCTGTGTACGAACGCCGCCCCACGCAGTATCTGGAAAGATATTGAGACGGGCGTCGATAGCTCGTTAGTGCGGTATGCGCAGAGCTTATATTCCAGGCCGCATTTGCCGCAGGGCGCGCCCACCACTCCCCTTACACAAAAGGTAATTTGGGCCGTCAGCCTGACTTGGCGGTGGACAACCGCCTTGCGGGGCGCCCTGCGAGATCGGAATGCTGTGGCGGATTGTGATGGTGTCATCTCCTATCAGGAC
>Ga0302325_10005067_pt1 | contig 30209 bp, 27 predicted proteins | sample Palsa_T0_2_FD_201948 | JGI IMG/M metagenome (GOLD analysis project Ga0302325, IMG submission 201948) | Peat permafrost microbial communities from Stordalen Mire near Abisko, Sweden - Palsa_T0_2 | ecosystem: Environmental > Terrestrial > Soil > Palsa > Peat permafrost | place: Sweden: Abisko... | reverse complement strand
CGGTGGCGGTCGAGACGGCGACGCGGTGCCTCGATCTGCTCGGCGTCTCCGACGGCCAGACGCTGTTGATCAACGGCGCCTCGGGCGGCGTCGGGCTGGCGGCGGTGCAGCTGGCGCGCGCCCGGGGCGCACGCGTGATCGGCAGCGGCGGTCAGCGCAGCCAGGAGCGGCTGCGCTCGTTCGGCGCCGAGCCGGTCCTCTACGGCGACGGGATGGGTGCCCACGTCGCCGAGCTCGCGCCCGACGGGGTCGACGCCGCGATCGACATGGCGCTCAGCGGCGGCATCGCAACGCTCGTACAGCTCGCCGGCGGCGCCGACCACGTGGTCGCGATCGCCGACTTCCAGGGCACCCAGGAGCACGGCGTCCGGTTCTCGGGCGGCCCCGGCGAGGTGCGCCGATGGCACGCGTTGCAGGATGTTGGGGCGCTGATCGAGCAGGGCCTGTTCACGATGCCGGTTGCGCACGTGCTGCCGCTGTCGGAGATCGCCGAGGCCCACCGCCTGTCCGAGAGCGGCCACGCCGGAGGCAAGATCGTGCTGACGGTCGACTGAGCGCGGCGGCTCGATACTGGTCTGACCAGAGATGATCTCCGGCTCGATCGAACGGATCGGCGCGCTCGGGCTGGCGCCGCGTGATGTGCTCGAGGCGCTGCTCGCGAGCATCCCCGACGCCGTCTATGTCGTCGACCACGAGGGTCGCGTGGCGTTCGCGAACCCGGCCGCGCTGGACCTGCTGGGGTACGCGGAGGCCGAGCTGCTGGGCAGGATCAGCCATCCGACGATCCATCACCATCACTGGGACGGGACGCCGTTCCCACAGGAGCAGTGCCCGATGCTGCGTCCGCGCGTGACGGGCGAGACGGTGCGCGTCGACGACGACTGCTTCTGGCGCCGCGACGGCTCGAAGTTCCGGGTGTCCTATTCGTCGGCACCGCTGCCGATCGCCGGCGAGCGGGGGGCGATCGTCGTGTTCCGCGACGCGACCGAGCGGATCGAGGCCGAGCACGCCGCGTTGCGCGAGGCGGCGCAGCGGGCCCGCGCCTCGGAGATCCACGACTCCCGCGCGCGGATCATCGCCGCCGCCGACGAGGAGCGCCGGCGGATCGGGCGTGACCTGCACGACGGCGCCCAGCAGCGGCTGGTCCGTGTGCTGCTGGCGGTCAAGCTCGCGGCGGGCAGGGTCGCCGACGCCGAGGCGAGCGAATTGATCGGAAACGCGACCGTCGAGGCCGAGGAGGCGATCACGTCGTTACGTGAGATCGTCGACGGCGTCGCCCCGGCGATCCTCACCGCCCGCGGGTTGTCGGCCGCCGTCTTGAGCCTGACCCACCGCCTGCCGCTCGTCGTCCGCGTCGACGCGGTGCAGCGGCGCTTTGACCCCGGGATCGAGATCGCGGCGTACTTCGTGATCGCCGAGGCGCTCACCAACGTCGTCCGGCATGCCGAGGCGGACGAGGCGACGGTCACGGTCGCCGAAGACGACCGCACGCTGCGGATCGTCGTCGCCGACGACGGTCGTGGCGGCGCGGGCATGCGCGCCGGTCACGGTCTGCGCGGGATCTCCGATCGGGTCGCCGCGCTGGGCGGCGAGCTCGAGCTGCGGTCAGAGTCAGGCGCGGGCACCGAGCTGCGGATCTCGATCCCACTCGATGCCGACTGAGCCGGACGTCATCGCACTAGTCGGCGCCGAGCGTCTTCAACACGGCCATCACGCGTCGATGCTGGAGCGGCTCGGTCCGCAGATCGAGCTTCGTGAACAGGCTCGTGACGTGCTTCTCGACCGCCGCCGGCGTCACCCCGAGCCGCCCGGCCACGCCCGCGTTGGACAGGCCCTCGGCCATCAGCGACAGCACCTGGCGCTCACGCGTGGTGAGCGCGTCCAGCGGGTTGTGACGGCGTCGGCGACCGACCATCAGCGACACGACGTCGGGGTCCAGCGCGGAGCCGCCGGCCGCGACCCGTCGCACCGCCTCCAGGAACTCGTCGACATCGCCGACGCGCTTCTTGAGCAGATAGCCGACCCCGCCTGCGTCCTCGCCGATCAGGTCCAGCAGATAGCGTTCCTCGAGGAAGTTCGACAGCACCAGCACCCGCGTCCCGGGGTGCTCATGCCTGATCGAGATCGCCGCCTGCAGCCCGTCATCGGTCAGCGTCGGCGGCATCTGGACGTCGACGACCGCGACGTCGGGCCCGTGCGCGGCGGTCGCCGCCAGGACCTCGTCGGCGCGTCCGACCTCCGCCACGACCTCCATGCCCGCGTCCTGCAGCAGCCGGGCGATCCCGGCCCTGAGAAGCACCTCGTCATCGGCGACGAGGATGCGCAGGGCATCGGTCGTTGACACGATCGCCTCACCGTAGCCGAGAGCGTGCTCATCCTCCCGGCGCCGCGACCGGCACGGGGCGGGGCGGGGCTCTATTTGTGAATCGGCTGGCTGCGTTCCTCGGCGAGCCCCAGCAGCGCGTTGCGCGCCGCGATGATCCGCATCCGCGCGGCCGTGATCCACTCCGACGCGTGCTCGAGCGCCGCAAGGTCGTCGGCGAGCATCCGCGCCATCGGTGCGGGCGCGGCGCCGCCGTCGACGATCCTGGTGGCGATCGCGGAAACCGGATCGAGCGCCTCGGCGACGACGGCGGGATCGAGCTCGAGCGGGTGGCCGACGACAAGTCGGGCGCAGGCGTCGAGCTGACGGGCGGTCAACCGTTCGGGGCCGCCGCCGCGGTCGGTGATGTAGGCGACCGCGTTGCCGACGATGCGGTACGCGGAGCGGTAGTCCAGGTCCGTCTCACGAGTGATCATGTCGGCCAGATCGGTCGCCTGGGTGAAGCCGGAGCGCAGCGCCTGCTCGGCCGCGCCGGCGTCCAGCTCGAGCGTCTCGGCGACGGCGCCGGCGAGCTCCAGCAGCCGGGCGGCATGCGAGACCGAACGGGTGACCTCGCCGTAGGCGTGCAGCAGATTGTCGGTCTGGCCCGACAGCGTGCGCTGGGAGGCGAGCACCCCGGTCGAGCGGCCGATCAGGGTACTGGCGCCGCCGCGCAGGACGACGAGCGAGTACGGATTCCGCTTGTGGGGCATCAGCGCGCTCGCGCGGCAGTGCTCGTCGCCGATTCGCAGCAGCCCGAACTCGCTGGTGCAGTACAACTCCACGTCCTCGGCGAAGCGGCTGGCGCCGACCGCCGCAATCGCCGCATGCGAGGTCAGATCGGCGAAGCCGTCGGTCTGCCACATCGCATCGCGGGTGTTCGCGATCTGGCCGGCGAACCCGAGCAGCGCCGCCAGCCGAGCACGGTCGACCGACAGCCGCGATCCGTTGACCCCGCCGGTTCCGGCCGGGCTGGCGTCGACGAACGCCAGGTCGGCGCGCAGGCGCTGCAGATCGCGGATCGTCGGCGCGACGAACGACAGCGCCCAGTGACCGGCGGTCGTCGGCTGGGCGGCGACGACGTAGGTGTAGTCAGGCATCAGTGTCGCGCGCTCACGATCGGCGAACGCGTGCAGGGCGAAGCCGAACCGCAGCGCCCCCTCGGCGAGGTCCAGCAGCTGCTCGCGCAGCGCCAGGCGAAATGCGATCCGCCCCGCCTCGCGGCGCGGTCGGCCGGCTGAGAGCCACCCCGCCGCGGGCCCCACCCGGTCCAGCAGCCAGTGCTCGCGGACGTTGACCAGATCGCCGTAGCGGGAGTCGATCTCGAGCTCCGACGGCGCCATCCGGTCGAGCTCGAGCAGGGCCGACAGCAGCGCCGCCGCCTCGTCGCGGTCGATCACCGCGTGCTCGGCGAGCGCGATCACGTGCGCGATGTCGGCCAGCCCCAGGCCGTGATGCAGGATGTCGGCGTCGGCCAGCTCCAGCTCGTAGCCGGCCCGCACCATCTCCAGCGACGGACCGGTCCGGATCCGCGCGTCCGCGCCCAGGTAGCCGGGGGGAGGGGCTTCGCTCATGACGCTCGCGTACCGGTCGTGTCAGGGCACGCCCCGACGACGCCGTCGATCAGCAGGTCGACCGCGCCGAGCGTCCGCTCTGGTGCGATCAGCTCGGCCAGCTCCGGCGGCGACAGAATCGCCGTGATCGCCGAGTCGCCGCTCAGCGCGGCGAGGAAGTCAACGCCGTCGGCGATGCCCCGCCGCGCCGCACGGCTCACGAGCTCATGGGCCCGTGGCTTGCCGATTCGCGCCGCGAGCGCGCCCATCACCGGTTCGGCCAGCACGTAGCCGCGTTGCGCCTGCACGTTGGCGCGCATCCGCTCCGCGTCGACCTCGAGCCCGGACAGCAGCTCGCAGCCGAGCCGCAGCGACGCCGCCGCGGCCGTGCACGCGGTCGGCAGCAAAGACCACTCGCCCTTCCAGGCCGCGCCGTCGCGCTCGTGCTCGGAGACCATCCCCTCGAACGCCGGCACGGTCGCGCCGCGGACGACCCCGGCGAGCGTGACCAGCTGCTCGGAGCGCTCCGGGTTTCGCTTCTGGGGCATCGTGATGCTGCCGACCACGTCCTCCTGCGCCGGCTCGCGCAGCTCGCCCAGCTCGGGCCGTTGCAGCAGCGTGACCTCGCGCCCGATCCGCGCGAGCGTGCCGGTCACGAGCGCCAGCAGCGACACGAGCTCGGCGACCCGGTCCCGGGCGGAGGTCCAGCTCATGTCGGGCACCGCGAGCCTGAGCCGCGCGGCGAAGCGCGCCTGCAACAGCGGACCCAACGCGCCTGCGGCGGACATCGTGCCGACCGCGCCGGCCAGCTGCACGACCGCGAGCCGCGGGCGGGCCTGCGCGCATCGCTCCAGATGGCGTGCGCACTCCGCCGCCCAGCCGGCGGCCTTGAAGCCGAACGTGATCGGCAGTCCGGGCTGCCCGTGGGTGCGGCCGAGCATCACGTCGTGGCGGTGGCGTACCGCGAGCGTGCACAGCTCACGGTGGGCCGTGCCGAGATCACGCGCCACGATGTCCAGCAGCTCGGCCGCGACCAGGCCAGTCCACGTGTCGGTCACGTCCTGCACGGTCGCGCCGTAGTAGAGCCAGTCGGCGTGCTCAGGGGCCAGGTCATGGGCGAGCACACGGATCAGGCCGAGCGTCGAATGGCCGGTGCGGCGGGTCTCCGCGCCGACCGCCTCCAGATCGACCTCGCCGGTGCTCATCCGCGTGACGATCGCCTCGGCGGCGGGCGCGGGGATCACACCGCATTCGGCCTGGGCGGCGGCGAGCGCGCCGACGATCCGCAACCACAAGCGCGTCCGGCCGTCGTCGTCGAACAGCGCACGGGTCTCGTCGGTCGCCCACAGGTGGCCGTAGATGACCGAGTCGCCGGGGAACAGGCCGCTCATGCCGCCGCCTCGGTCACGGCCGGCGCGTCGGCTGGACGCGGTCCGTCGCTCAGATCCCGGCTGTCGGTCACGGCCGGCACGGGCGCGGACGCCGGCAGGCCGCACAGCAGCCGCAGGCCGGCGCGGACCTCGTCGAGCGTGGCCCCCCACGGGACCAGGACCTGTCGCGGGCCGCGGCGCTCGACGCCGCGCTCGCGGATGCAGCACTTGATCAGCGTCCGAGACGCACGGTTGGGGTCGGTCCGAACGCGGGGGCAGAAGTCGACGCAGCGCGGTGCCGGGCGGCCGTACATCGCCTGATGGATCTGACGTGAGCGTTCGCAACCGACGAGCGTGCGGTCCTCACGCCACGGCGGTCCCTCGTCGAGAAACTCGATCCCGGCGCCGCTCGGCAGCCCGCCGCTGCGGCACGGCAGCAGGTGCACGTTCGCCGGCTCGTTCGCGATCAGATCACGCAGGTCGATCGGCTCCAGGCGCAGCTCCAGCGGCGGCAGCTCATCGTCGACCGCCACCATCGCTCGGGCCATCTCCAGCAGCTTGGGCGGACCCGGTGGGATCACCTCGACCACGTCGATCGCGATCGGCCGCGGGTCGACGATGAAGTTGACGTGCTGGAACAGGCCCTGCACGACATAGACGCATGCGCGCGCGCCGGAGGCGGCAGCGGCGCCTGCGAGCTGGGTCGCGTTGCCGGTGTCGACGTCGGGGGCGTCGACGAACGCGACGTCGGCGCCCGAGGCGATGATCCGCACCTCGGCGACCGGCACCAGGATCGCGTCGCCCGGTTCGCGGACGATCCGCACGACCGCGCGCTCGCCCTCGCATTCGGCGACGAGGAACTCGGTCCGCCGGTAGACGCGGCGGCTCAGGAGGTGGGCTCGCAGTCGCGCGGGCTCGAGCGTCGGAACCGACTGCACGCTGACACCGCGGTACGGCCGCACGATGAAGTTGGGCTCGAGCCTGATCATGCCGCCGCCCGTCCGACCACCGTGGCGCCGCCACGCGGGCGGTCGGCGGGTGGGAGATCTGTCCGGTATGGAGGTGCAAATCTCGCAACCACGCCTACGGCCGGCGAGTGACGCAGCGCCGCCCCGGTCAGGCAGCCAGCGCGACCAGATGCCTCGGCACGTCGCCACGGTCCGGTCGTCATGCCCCAGATCAGGGCCGCTCCCGAGGACGCGCCCCACTCGGTGCACCGCCGAGCGAGCCGGGCCGCGCCGTGTGCGTCGCCGGTGAGGATCGCCCGTAGGACCTCGGCCGCGAACGGCGCCAGCTCCCCGCGCTGGGCGCACTCGAGATAGGCCAGGCCGATCGGCGAGCAACGCTCGGTCGCGCTCGATCGCAACGGAACCGGGTCGCCGACAGCCCAGCGCCACGCCGCGTGGCCGGCCAGAACGTCGTCGCCGGCCGGCGTCAGCCCATCGCCGAGGCCGGCCAGCAGCCGCACCGCCCCGCCATGGTCACCGGCCGCGAGCGTCGCGATCCCGGCTCGCAGCTCGTCCGGAGGCGGGGGTACGGCGGCGAGCGCCGCGCGGGCGCAGGCCGCGACGGCCGGGGCCGGGGCGGACGGCGAGGGCGACGCCGGGGCCAGGGCCGGCGACGCCGGGGCCGGGGCGGACGGCGAGGGCGCCCGCGGGGCCGGCGCCGCGGCTCGGCGGGTGCCATCCCGGTCCACGAAGCGCCCGAGCGAGATCACGGCCGCGCCGACCGCCAACGCCGGCGCCGATGCCGACCTCGATACCACGACCCGCGCCCGCAGCGCCGGGGCCACCAGCCCGTCGACGACCAGCGTCAGCGGCCCCCGCGGTGACCCAGGCGGCACGACCAGGACGAACCCGCCAGGCAGCCGCAGATAGCCGCCGCCGCCGAATGCCGCGACGACCGAGCCGCTGCCGCCGCGCGCCAGCACGCGGGCCGCGCCCGGGCCACACCAGCGCGCGTCAGCCATCGCGCACCGGAGCGTCGCACTCGTCGAGCTCTCGGGCGAGCGCGGCGACCGCGGCCCGGAACGGGGCGACCGGCTGATGCGCCACCCCCGCGCCTATCTGGCCCGCGCCCGAGGAAGCGTGCAGCACGCCGGTCGTGATCTGTGGCGTCAGCTCCAGCTCGGAGACGAGCCGCGCGTCGATCCCGACCGGGGTCCCCGCGCCCGACATGTTCGCCACGCGGAACCGGCGGGAGGCGCCGACGCAGATGCCCCGCATGATCTCGGTCCGCTGGCGTGCGAGCGCCGCGTCGCCGCCGAAGAACGCGGCGACCGCCGGCGAGGCGCCGAGCGCCATCCCGCCCAGGCCGACGCACTCGATGATCGCGGAGTCGCCGATGTCGGGGGCGGCATCCCGAGCCGAAAAGCCGTCGCGCAGGAGCGCGTCCTCGACGCGCGCCGCGTCGGACTGAAACCAGCGACCGGGCAGCCCCGCAAGCTGAACGCCGACGTCGGTGCCGTTGCGGGCGATCGCGGTCACGACGGACGAGGCGTCGGTCCCCTCGGCCGCCATCGCCGCGACCTTGGCCGCGCCCATCGTCAGCGTCAGAAAGAAGTGATGGTTGGTGGCGATGAATCGCGCGCTGCGCTCGTCGCCGGCCGCCGCCAGCCCGCCGGCGAGGTCACGCAGCAGCAGGTTGCCGGTTGCCTGGCTGCGCATATGCAGCTCGTCGCCCATGTTGACGCCCTGAGCGGCCAGCGAGAACACGTCGATCGGTCCCTCGCCCGCCAACAGACGCGACAGCGATGGGCCGAGATGATCACGGAAGAACCGCAGCCGCTCGATCGCCTCGTCGCCGCCGACGCCGAACCACAGCGTGTCGCCAGGGCCCTCGTTCAAGGTCGAGAACGCGCGTCGATCGGACCCCGGATCGTCGGTCACCCAGACCGGCATCGACGGCGAGCAGACGCCGGTCATCGGCCCGACGTGGCGGTGCTCGGTGCCGGACTTCAATGTCACCTCCCCGGCGGCGAGCAGCTCCCGCGCACCGTCGCGGTCACCCGCCCAGCCCTCGAACAGGACCGCCGCGACCATCGCCCGGCGCTGCGGATCGCAGACGCGCTCCCACGAGATCGGCGGGCCCGAGTGCAGCAGCACCCCGTCGTCCAGGGCGTCGATCACGTCGCCGGCCCGCGCGACGTCGATCGTCTGCGGCTGGCAGCCCTCGATCGCCTGAACCGCGGCCTCGTTGGCCGCGCGCACCGAGCGACCATGGCGACCCCAGAGCGCCGTCAGCGCCGCGACCGCGTCCTCGTCGCCCCCCGCCGGCGGGCGCCAGTCGACCGACGTCACCGGCGTGTCCTGGGCGGCGAGCGCCTCGGCGAACAGCGGCAGGCCGATGTTGATCGCCGAGATCTCGACCGGAAGGGTCCCGGCAGCGCTCATCGGTCGGGCTCGCGCCGCAGGGCGATCGACATCCGCCGGTGGTCGACGCCGCAGTAGGAGAACACGTCGCCGACGGGCGTCCAGCCGAGATGCTCGAAGAACTCCACCACCGGCCGCTGCACGTAGGCGAGCATCCGGCGGCCGCCGCGGGCGCCGCCGATCGCCACCGCGCAGCGGACGAGGCCTTGCCCGACGTGGTGGGCCCGTGCCGTGGCCAGCACCGCCAGCCGGTCGCCCTTCCACTCGCGGTCGCCCGCGATCGGGTACAGACGGACCGCGCCGACGCATCCCGCCGGCGTCATCGCGACGACGTGCAGGGTCGCGGGGTCGTCGTCATGCTCGTCGCGGTCGTCGTCGAACAGCCCCTGGGCATGCACGAAGATCTCCTGCCGGACCCGGAAGTGCTCGGCCAGCTCGTCGTCGGTGCGCGCGACGCGGCAGACGATCTCGTCGCGCGCGACCTCGGGATCGGCGGCGACCGGTGGCGCGCGCCGCGCGACGGCCGGCGACCGCTCAGCGACCGACGGCGAAGAGATCGTCGACATCCGCTGCCTGCTCTCGTTGTGACAGTCGCTCCCACGCCGACAGGCCCGAGCAGGCCTGACAGCGCGCGCAGCCGGCCTTGGCCGTCGTGTGATCGAGTCCGGCATCGGCGATCATCGCCGACACGGTGCGGTACACCGACGCCACGTAATCGGGCTCGGGCGCCGGCGCGTCGGCCATCAGCGTTCCGGGCACCGGGCGCAGCGGCACGACGAACGGGTAGACGCCCATTTCGGTCGCGCGGCGGCAGCCCTCCTCGATCAGCGCGGGATCCTCGCCCATCCCCAGCAGCACGTAGGTCGTCACGGCGCCGCGCCCGAACACCTCGACCGCCCGCTCCCAGGTGCGGAAGTACCCCTCGACGCCGCACTGCGCCTTGCCGGGCGCCACCCGCTCAAGGACCGCCGGATCGAACGTCTCGATGTGGATGCCGACGGCGTCGACGCCGGCGCGATGGACGTGATCGAGCACGCTGAGCTCGTCCGGCGGCTCGAACTGCACCTGAACGGGGAGCCCACACGCGTCCTTGATCGCGGCCGCGCACTTGGCGATGTACAGCGCGCCGCGGTCACGGCGGTTCAAGGATCCGGTCGTCAGCGTCGCGTCGACCGCGTGGTCGTAGCGCTTGGCGGCCGCGCACACCTCGGCCAGCTGCGCGGGCGTCTTGACGGGGACCGTCTGCTCGCCGCGGGTCAGCTCGATCCCGCAGAAGTGACACTGCTGAGGCGTGTCCCAGTAGATGCACTTCTGCACGACCGTCGAGGCGATCGAGTCCAGGTGCAGCAGCGCGATCTTCCAGTACGGGACCCCGTCGGCCGTCTCCATGTCGTAGATCCGCGGCCGGCGCGGCAGCCGGACCGGGCCGACCAGCGCGCCGTCGCGGTACAGCTGCGAGCCGGCGTCCTCATGGCGGATCTCGTACGGCGAGTCAGAGACGAACGCGGCGTGCCGCGGGACCGTCAACGGCAGCGACCTCACCCAGAGGAACAGCGCGTCCGATGGGCCCGCGCCGCCACGCCGCGAGCCGGAGTCACGGCCGCCGGCGTCGTCTGACTCCGGCATCCGCACGCCGAGCGACTGCAGCTCCACCAGCAGCTGGCGGTCCTCGAGCGCCAGCGTCGCCGGCCGTGAATCAGCCCCGCCCACCTCGTGCGTCTGCCTCATCTGTCGAGGCCGTAGACGGTCTCGTAGTTGCGCCAGAAGACGTTGTCCTTGAGCTCCTGGGAGATCCCGCGGACGCCGTTGAGCTTCCAGTACTCGCCGTCGAAGTCCGACCACGGCTCGTCGGAGCCGAAGAACACGCGGTCGCCGCCGACCCCGGTCCGCTCGATCTCGGTCAGCAGCCACCGCGCGCCGAACCCGACCGCCCACGACGTGTCGGTGTAGACCTGGTAGCCGTCCTGCACCCACTGCAGGAACTTCGGAACGAGCTTGATGTGGCCCGAGACGCCGCCGCCGAAGTGGACGAGGTAGATCTTGCAGCGCTTGCCGTACTGCTCCACCATCGGGATGAAGTTGTTGATGTCGGAGTTGCCGCCGGCGCTCGTGTGGAAGTGGAACATCAGGTCGTGCTTCTCGCAGACGTCGAAGCACTCGTTGGCGATCGCGGCGGTCTCCTCGTCCCACGTGCCCGGGTCCGGGTTCCCGCCGAGCAGGAAGGTCGTCTTGAGCGCGACCACTCGGCTCTCGGCCGCGAGCTTCAGCGCCTCGCGCGTGCGCTCCGCGTTGCGCGGGAGGAACGACACCGTGATCGCCGCGAGGATCCGGTCGTTGCTGGTCGCAGCGTCCATCGTGACGTCGTTGAGGTCGAACACGAGGTCGTGGATCGGCACCCCGTAGTTGGACATCGCCAGCGCCCGCTCGACCTTGAACTCGTCCATGTGCTTGGAGACGAACGTCTGCGTGTCCTTGTAGTCGTAGACGGTCGGCTTGACCGGGTGCTCGAGGTCGTAGAACTTCCACGGCGGGATCTCCCCGATGTGGCAGTGCGCGTCGATCACCTTCTTCGGGTGCGTGGCCATGTCACGCCTTTCCGAACTGGACGCGCGCCTGGTTGATGCGCGCCTCCCATTCATCGCGGTTGGGGTACTTCTGGGTCGCCATCAGCGGCTGCTGATCGACCAGCCACGCGCCGTCACGCGGATCCAGTTGGACGACGGTCAGCTCGAACATCGGCGTGCTCGCATCCAGCGGCAACGTGGCGGCGGCATGCAGCGCCCGTCCCGAGGCGACGTGCATCTCGAGGCTCTGTGACCCGACGGGGGTGACGTCCTCGAACAGCAGCACCCACTCGGCGCCGGTGGTCTTCGCCTCCTCCAGCCGGCGGCGCGCGATCTCCTTGCCCTGCTCACGCGTGACCTCGCGGTGGCGGTGGCAGAACGCGGCGTCGCGAACCGCGTCGAGATCCATCAGCGACAGCATCGGCGGCGCATTGCGACCGACGACCTCGCGCACGATCTCGCGCTGCTCGTACCACGCGGCGACGAGGTCTTCCTCGGTGCGCACGGACGCGAGCGCGTCCGCGACCGCGCGCACGACGCCGATGTACTGCTGGTACAGGTCGGCGTTGACCATCACCGTCGGGTAGATCCGCCCTTCGGCGCGCCGCCATGCCGCGACGGCCGCCGACCTGTCCAGCGTCGCGCTCACGTCAGAGCGTCCAGGTGTTCAGCTGGAAGGCCTTCTCGCGCCAGGCGGTCAGCGCCGAATCGAGTACGTCGAGCGGATGGAACGGCTTGACGCCCTCCAGCAGGAAGTTCTCGGGCATCCCGTACAGTGCGCCGGCCGCGAACCGGCAGGCGTAGACCTTGCCGCCCTCGCTCAGGAGCGTCTTGATCTGGTTGTTGATCGCCATGTGGCCGGGGAACGCCTCGTCGCCGACCTTCGGAAAGCCACGGCTGGCGGACGCCATCAGCACGCCGGGCCCGTACAGGATCAAGCTGGTCTTGAAGCCCTTGCGCAGGACGCGCGTGGTCGTCAGGAGGTTCACCAGGCCGACCGAACCTTCGTACGGAACGGTGTGCATGAACGTGTAGGCGGACTCGCCCTCTTTGGCCTGGATGTCCTCGAAGACCTTGTCGCCCTCGAACAGCTCGGTGCCCGCTTCGGGACGCTGGATCGCTTCGGTCTTTGCCACTGCCACGCCTTTCGTTTGAGGCACCGGCGGCGTTTCCGGATACCGCCCAGGGCCGTTTCCTATTGGAAACGCGATGGTAGACATTTGCTTGACCGACGTCAACTCCAGATGTACAGTCACAGCTGGAAAACCGCGTGAAATCTAGCCCTGCGGCTGGTGTCAACTGTCCAAATGTATAAGAGCCATACGTCTACTATCCGAGAAACGAAACCTGTCCGTTCGGGTTTTCCGGTGACCGGTGGTGGGGTTTACCGGAGGTGCACCCAATGGCGCTGAAGGAGATCGACGACACCGGCCTGACCGAGGGCCCGACGACCAACTCGGCGCTCGCCGAGATCGAGCGCGCGGTCTCGGAGATCGGCGCCAGGGTCGCCGCCGCACGCGCCGATCGCGGCTGGTCGCTCGCGCAGTTGGCCGCCCGCGCCGACCTCTCGACGGCGTCCGTCCACAAGGTCGAACGCAGCGCGATGACGCCGTCGATCGCCGTGCTGATGAAGATCGCCGCGGCGCTCGGCCGGCCCGTCGCGCACTTCATCGACGAGACCGACGTCCAGCGTGATCTCTCGGTCGTGCCCGGCTCCGACCACGAGTCGATCCCGACGACCAAGCACGGGCTGACGCTGCGCAACATCAGCGGACGCTACGGCCCGTTCCAGCTCGCCGGCGCCGAAGCTCGCTTCACGCCCGATGCGACCAGCGGCCGCGAGCCGATGCGCCATCCGGGCGAGGAGTTCGTCTACGTGCTCGACGGCGCTCTGCGGTTCACGGTCGCCGACCAGCTGACGGAGCTCGGGCCCGGGGACGCGATCCACTACCGCACCTATCACCCGCACTCGTGGCGCAACGTGGGCGGTGGACCCGCGCGGGCGCTGTGGTTCTTCGGACGAAGCTGAGCGGGACGGATCTGACCAAATGCGCATCGTCGTCGCGATCGGAGGCAACGCGCTGTTGTCTGAGGAGTCCGACGGAACCTGGGAGTCCCAGCTCGAGTCGGCGCGCGTGATCGCGCGTCAGCTGGTCGCGCTGCGCGACGCGGGCCACGAGATCGTCCTGACGCACGGCAACGGCCCACAGGTGGGGTTGCTGCTGCTCCAGCAGTCGCTGGGCGCCGACGAGGCGCCGCTGCTGCCGCTGCACGCGCTGATCGCGATGACGCAGGGACAGGAGGGGTATCTGCTCGAGACCGCGATCTCCGACATCCGTGCAGACGTTCCGGTGCTGTCGGTGCTGACGCGGGTGGTCGTGGATCCGGCGACCGCACAGCCGCCGACCAAGCCGGTCGGCCCGTTCTACTCAGAGGACGAGGCCAAGCGTCTGGCGCGCGCCCGCGGCTGGGACGTGATCCCGGACTCCGGCCGGGGCTGGCGGCGCGTGGTCGGCAGCCCGCATCCGCTACGGATCATCGGCTACGAGCACATCCGAGCGCTGATCGGCGAGGCGATCATCATCGCCGGCGGTGGCGGTGGGATCCCCGTCGTCCAGGACGGCGACCGGCTCGTCGGCTTCGACGGCGTGATCGACAAGGACCGCTGCTCGGCCACGCTGGCGACCGCGCTCGACGCGGACATGCTGGTGCTGCTGACCGGCGTGCGGCGGGTGGCGCTTGACTTCGGCACGCGCTGGGAGCGGTGGCTGGAGCGGATCACGGTCTCAGACGCCGTCCGCGGGCTGGCCGACGGCGAGTTCCCGGCCGGCAGCATGGGCCCCAAGATCGAGTCGGCGGCGCGGTTCATCGAGGGCGCCGACGGGCAGGCCGTGATCACCGCGGTCGATCATCTGACCGATGCCGTCGAAGGTCACGACGGGACGCGGGTCGTCGCCGACGAGGACGGTCCGAGCCGGGTCGCGCAGGCCGTGCCGATCGCCGGAGCCGCCTGATGGCCTGGCGCGGCCGCGTGGTCCGCGATCGCTACGTCGATTCGATCAGGCTGATGGCGATCGCCGCACAGCTGCGTGAGGGCGACGGGATCAAGGACGCCAAGGTCGGGATCGGGACGCCCGCCAACCGCGAGCTGCTGGCGCAGCTCGGGCTGGCGCTCGACGCGCGCCCGGCCGATGTGATGCTCGCCGTCGATGGATCCGACGAGGAGACCGCCGCGGCCGCGTTGCAACGCGGCGAGCAGGCGCTCACGGCGGCCGACGAGGGCAGCGCCGACGATGCGCAGGCGGCCGCCGTCGCCCCACGCACGTCCGCGGCGGCCCGCGCCGCCACCGGCGACGTCGCGAACGTCGCGATCGTCTCGGTCCCCGGCCAGTACGCCGCACTCGAGGCCCATCGCGCGCTGACCGAGGAGATGCACGTCTTCCTGTTCTCAGACCACGTGACCGTCTCCGACGAGGTCGAGCTCAAGCGCCGCGGCCGCGATGCGGGGCTGCTCGTGATGGGGCCGGGGTGCGGGACGGCGATGCTCGGCGGCGTCGGCCTGGGGTTCTGCAACGTGGTGCCGCCCGGGCCGGTCGGGATCGTCGCGGCGGCCGGCACGGGGGCGCAGGAGGCCGCCGTGTTGCTCGCGGCCGCCGGCGTCGGGACCTCGCAGATCATCGGCGTCGGCGGGCGTGACCTGCACGACGACGTCGGCGCGATCATGTTTCGCCAGGGGATGGAGCTGCTGGCCTGCGACGAGCAGACCGAGACGCTGCTGCTGGTGTCAAAGCCCCCGGACCGCGAGGCGGTACGGGCGCTGGCCGACGTCGACGTCAACGGCAAGCGGGTCGTGGCGGCGTTCGTCGGATGGCGCTCGGACGGCGACGATCCGTTCGAGATCCACAACACCGTTCAGGGCGGGGCGCTGGCTGCCGCGGGAGCGCCGGCCCCTGACCTGCTCTCACTAGAGCGATCTATCCAGTCGCGTGTGGAGGCGCGAGCCAAGGGCAGCGGCGGCGGCGACGGCGGCTGCCTCCTGGGGCTGTTCTCCGGCGGCTCGCTCGCGTACGAGGCGGTGACGCTGCTCGAGCCAGTGCTCGGCCCCCTTGACGGCAACGCGGGCGGCGCATCCGACGACGCACTCGATTCCCGCCCACCCACCCCCCACCACCAGATCTTCGACCTCGGCGAAGAGGAGTACACCCAGGGCGTCCCCCATCCGATGGTCGATCTGGAGACGCGGATCGGATTCCTGCGTCAGCAGGCCGCGGACCCCGGGGTCGGCTGCGTGCTGCTCGACGTCGTACTGGGCTACGGATCCCATCCCGACCCGGCCGGTGGACTGGCGCCGGCGCTGACCGAGCTGACCGAGTCCGGCACGATCGTGATCGCGCACGTGTGCGGAACGACGCTTGACCCGCAGGACTCCGAGTCCCAGGAGCGGACGCTGCGCGAGGCCGGGGCGATCGTCGCGCCGACCAACGCGGCCGCGGCGCGGCTGGCGGCGCTGGCGGTCGCCGGCGCGCGCGTCGCCGAAGGGGCGAGCGCGTGACCGAGCCGCTGCGAATCGCGATGCTGACCTACTCGGTCAAGCCCCGCGGTGGGGTCGTGCACGCGCTGCAGGTCTCCGATGCGCTCGCGCGGCGCGGGCACGTGCCGCGCCTGTTCGCGCTCTCGCGCGACGGCGAGGGGTTCTTCCGTGAGCCGGCCGTGCCCGCGACCCTGATCGCGTCGCCGCGACGCACCGAGCTGGAGTTCGACGACCAGATCCTGGCGATGATCGACGACTACGCCGACGGCCTGCGCGCGTTGCTGCCCGGGGCCGGATACGACGTCGTCCACGCCCAGGACTGCCTGTCGGCCAACGCGGCGCTCCGGCTCCGGGACGAGGGGTTGATCGGGCCGGTCACGCGGACCGTCCATCACGTCGACGACTTCCGCTCGCCGTCGCTGATCGCCTGTCAGGACCGCTCGATCACGGAGCCCGACGCGGTCCTGTGCGTCTCGGAGCCATGGGTGCGGACCTTGGGTCGCGACTTCGGCGTCGAGGCCGAGCTCGTCTCAAACGGCGTCGATGTCGAGCGATACCGTGACGTCGCGGCCGGTCACGGCCGCGCAGCCGCGCGCGTCGCGCTCGGCGCCGGCGACCGGTTCGTGATCCTGACGATCGGGGGAATCGAGCCGCGCAAAGGGTCGATCACGCTGCTGGAGGCGTTCGCCCGGCTGCGGGCGCGGCTGATGCCGGGGCTCGATCCGCTGCTGGTGATCGCCGGCGGGGCGACCCTGTTCGACTACCGAGACGAGCTGCAGCGGTTCGCCGAGCGACGTGCCGCGCTCGGGCTCGACGATCGGGACGTGCGGACGGTCGGACCCCAATCCGATCGGGAGCTCGACGGGCTGCTTGCCGCCGCCGACGCGTTCGCGTTTCCCTCACGCAAGGAGGGGTTCGGGCTGGTGGCGCTCGAGGCGCTGGCGTGCCGGCTGCCGCTGGTCTGCTCGGACCTGCCGGTGCTCCGGACCTTCCTGCGCGATGGCGACAGTGCGCTGATGGCTCCGGCGGGCGACGTCGAGGCGCTGGCCGAGGCGCTCGAGCGGGTCGCGACCGAGGCGGCGCTGCGAACGCGGCTGCGCCGCGGCGGCGATGCGGTCGCCCGCGCCCACGACTGGGATCGCTCAGCGGTCGAGCACGAGCGCGCCTACGCACGCGCGCGTGCACGGGAGCGAGTGGCGTGATGGCCGACAGCATCGGCGCGCGCAGCCGCGCGACCGGCACGCTCTCGGCCGACGTTCAGGTGCGAGGCCACGAGCTGCTGGTCGGCGAGCCGGTGGAGCTCGGCGGTGACGACCGCGGCCCGATGCCGACCGAGCTGCTGACGGCGTCGCTGGCAAGCTGCATGACGCTCGCGGTCCAGTACGTCGCGGCCAAGCGAGACCGCGCGGTGCCCGGCCTGGAGGTGGTCGTGCAGGCCACGCGCGCCGGGCGAGAGCCTCGCTATGGCGAGCTGACCGTGACCGTCTCGGCAGATCTGCAGCACGACGAGCTCCAGCGGCTGGTCGACCGTGCCCGGCGCTTCTGCTGGGTGTCCAACACGCTCAGCACGCCACCGGCGATCGAATACGCGGTGCGTGCCGGCGTCAACTAATGGCAACGAAAGCGGAGGCATCATGAGCCAGCGCCTGATCGTGATCGGCGGCGGAGGGGCCGGGACCGCCGCGGCCACGATCGCCAAGCGATTTGACCCGGACCTCAAGGTCACGGTCTTCACCGAGTTCCCGGACATCGCCTACTCGCCGTGCGGGATGCCGTTCGTGCACGGTAAGGAGATCCCGAAGTTCGAGGATCTGTTCCTGTCGACCGTCGAGCGCTACCGCGAAGACGGTCTGGACATGCGGATGGAGACGGCCGTCACCGACATCGACCTCGATCGCGGCACGGTCACCGCCCGCAACACGCACGAGGGGTTCGACAAGCTCGTGATCGCGACCGGCTTCACCTGGCAGAAGCCCGACGTGCCCGGCGCCAACCTCGACGGCTTGCATTACGTCAAGGACATCCGCGCCGCCGCCGAGTTCGACAAGCGGCTCGATTCCTACAAGCGGGTGGTCGTCCACGGCGCGACGCCGCTCGGGGTCGAGATGGCCGGCGGGCTGGGCCGTCGCGGCCTGCAGGTGGACTTCGTCGACGAGGGTCCGTGGGCGCTCTCGGAGGTGCTCGACCCCGACGTCGCCGAGCCGGTCCACAAGGCGCTTTCGGACCGCGGCGTGACGATCCGGATGGGGACCAAGGTGCAGGGGTTCGTCGACGACGGCAACGGCCGGGTCAAGGCGGTCCAGACGTCCGACGGCGAGCTCGAGTGCGATGCGGTCGTCGTCTGCCTGAACAAGCTGCCGAACACGGACCTCGCGACGGCGGCCGGGATCAAGCTCGGGACCTCCGGTGGCGTCGCGGTCGACGAGCACATGCGCACGAACAAGGACGGCGTCTGGGCCGCGGGCGACATCATCGAGGTGCCGCATGGGCTGACGATGCTCCCGATCCACGGGTTGACCGGCGCGCACGCCTACGCGCAGGGCCGTACCGCGGCGTTCGACATCGTCGGGCGCGGTGCCCGGTATGACCCGGTCTGGATCCCCTGGGGGATGCACGCGGGCGACTACACGGTCGGCGGCTTCTCGATCGGCGAGTCGCTCGCGTCCTCGATCGGGGTGCCGTACGTGCTCGCCAAGGGCGTCGGCGTCAACAAGGCGCGGTACTACCCCGGCGCTCAGCGGATCCACGTCAAGCTGTTGGCCGAGCCGGGCACGTTGAAGCTGATCGGCGGCCAGCTGCACAGCGCCGGCACCGGGGTCAAGGAGCGCTGCGACTTCCTCGCGTTCGCCGCCAAGCGCGGCGCCACGTTGGAGGACATCGCATACATGGAGAACATCTACTCGCCACCGATCGGGGCGCTGTTCGAGCCAATGGCGATCGCCGCACAGAACGGCCTCAACGAGCTGTACAAGCTCGAACGGGCGGCGGCGGTATGAGCTCCGGCCTCGTCGAGCTGCAGGCGCGGCTGCGCGACCGCGCCGAGCACCACCTGCGGATGGACGCCATGCGCCGGCTGCGCGGCGACGCGCCGGCGACGGTCGAGCCCTATGACGACCACCGCGGGCTGTTCTGGCGCTATCTGTTCGTGCCGCTGTACCGGCGAATCCCGTGGGAGATCAAGCAGCGGGCGATCAAGGCGGGACGGATGACCGCGAGCGGCTGGACGCCGCCGAGCCGTGAACCGTCGCGGCCGTGGCAGCCGCCGGACGCGCTCAAGCGTCCGTGACCCCTGATCTGGACGAGCTGGCGGAGCTCGTACGGTCGGCACCGGGGCTGTTGGGCAAGCGCCACCTGGAGCTGATCGGCGAGCTCGGGATCGGGATCGACGGCGACGACGCGGCGCTGGTGGCGCACGGTGACGGGTTCCTGGTGCTGTGCGGCGAGGCGATCGCACCGTCGTTCGTCGCGGCCGACCCGTTCGCGGCCGGCGCCGCGGCGGTCGTCACCAACGTCTCAGACGTCCGCGCGATGGGCGGTCGGCCGCTGGCGATCGTCGACACCGTCGTATCGCCCGACCACGAACACGCGCGACTGGTGCTGCGCGGGCTGACCTGGGCCGCGCGGCTGCTCGACGTGCCGATCGCCGGCGGCCATCTGACGATCGGCGGCAGCGCGCCGGCACTGTCGGCGACGTGCACCGGGACCGTGCGCACGCCGCTGCGGGCCGCCGACGCGCGCCCGGGCGACGCGCTCGTGATCGCCTACTGCACCGAGGGGCGGTTCCTGTCGCCCAACGGGACCTTCTACTCGTCGCTGTGGGATCGGCCGGGCGAGCTGCTGAGCGGCGACGGCGAGCCGCTCGTGGCGCTGGCCGAATCCGCCGTGGCGCACGCGGCGCGCGACGTCTCGATGCCGGGCGTCGCCGGCTCGCTGCTGCAGCTGCTGGAGTGCTGCGGCTGCGGCGCGACGCTTGACGTCGACGCGATCCCGCGCCCCGACGGCACGTCGCTCGAGCGTTGGCTGCTGACGTTCCCCAGCTACGGCTACGTGCTCGCGGTCGATCCGGCGCGAACCAGCGAGGCGGTGGAGGCGTTCACCGCGCGCGGGCTGGCGGCGTCGGTCTGCGGCGGGTTCGACGACACCGGCGTGCTGGCGCTGCGCTCCGGCGAGCGGGCGGCGGTCGTGTGGGACACGGCGGCTGCGAAGCTCACCGGGTTGTCAGTCAGACCGTGATCCGGGCAGGATCACGCGGAATTCGTCCCCGTCGAGCGCGTACCTGCACGCACGACCGGCTGACCTGACACCATCCTGACTCAGACGAGCCGTGGCCGGGGGCGGCAGCGGCGTCGTCTCAGAGCGATGGCAAAGACGACCTCACATCCCTTGCCGAGCGTCCGTCGATGAGGCTGTTCCGCCCAAAGAGCAGCCTCGGCCTGGCCGGTCGCTTCCTGCTGCTCACGATCGTCGTGATCGGCGCGGTCGCCGCCACGACGGCCGTGGCGGGGCTGCTGCAGGTGCAGAACCTCGCCGACGACTTCGGGATCCATACGGCGATCACGGCACCGGAGATCAAAGTCCCGGCGGCGGGGGCGCCGCAGACGATCCTGCTGATCGGCTCAGACCATCGCGCCGGGACCCCGGTCAGGGGCTCGAACACCGACACGATGCTGCTGGTGCGGCTCAACGGGAGCTCGTCGACGATCAACGTGATGTCGATGCCGCGGGATCTCGAGGTCAACATTCCCGGCCACGGGACCGACAAGCTCAACGCCGCCTACAGCGAGGGTGGCTGGGGCCTGCTGATCAAGACGATCAAGCAGAACGTGTTCCCGCAGTTCGTCCCGAACCACATCCTCGATGTCAACTTCGGCGGCTTCGCCGACCTCGTCAACGCGATCGGATGCGTCTACTCCGACGTCGACCACCGCTACTACAACCAGTCTCAGCCGGCACCCAGCCCCGACAACTTCGCGTCGATCAACATCGAGCCCGGCTATCAGAAGCTGTGCGGCGGCAACAACCAGCCCAACGGGGCGCTGGCGTTCGTGCGCTTTCGCCATACCGACACCGACCTGGTCCGTGAGGCGCGCCAGCAGGATTTCATCCGCTGGGCCAAGAGCCAGTACTCGATCGGCACGCTGATCTCCAACCGCAACCATCTGCTCAAGATCCTCGGCGAGCACTCCCAGTCAGACGCGGGGCTCCACAGTGTCAGCGGGTTGCTGAAGCTGTTCGACCTCGCCGCGAACATGGAGTCAAACGGCGCTTCGATCAAGCAGATCCCGTTCCCGGCGACCTTGCAGCCGTGTACGCCGACCGAGTGCTACGTGACCTCGACCTCCGGCCAGGAGCAGGCGACCTGGGCCCAGTTCGTCCACTCCACGCCGGTCGGGTCCGCTCACAAGGCGTCGGCGCATCAGCCCAAGCGCGCGCGACGGGCGCCCTCGACCGCGGGGCTGACCGCCGACGTCAGCGACGGTCGCCAGCAGGCGCAGGCGCTGTCAGGCGCCGGCATGCCGGTCTACTTCCCACGCCTCGTGGCCCAGAGCCTGTCCTCGCCGGACCCCTACTGCTCCGCGGTGCTGGCCAACTGCAACGACGGCGACGAGCCCGCGACCGTCTACACCAATGCCTACCCGCGCCAGTACACGATCGTCGGCACGGACGGCAAGCCCTATCGCGCCTACCGGATGACGCTCACCCTCAACTACGAGCTCGACGAGTTCTACGGCGTGCAGGGCACCACCTGGAACAACCCGCCGCTGCTCTCAAGCCCCGCCGGGAAGCAGACCGTCAACGGACGCAAGCTGTTCCTCTACAAGGAGGGCTCGAAGCTGACGACGGTCGCCTGGCACCACGACGGCGACGCGTACTGGATCTCCAACACGCTGACCGAGAACCTCACCAACAGCCAGATGCTCTCGATCGCCGCATCGTTCATGCGGTAGCGGATCCGGCCGGGTTGCCGTGGGCCTAACCTGACGGTGATGGTCTTCAACGCCCGTACACAGGAGTGGTTTGACTCCGCGTTCGAGGCGCCGACCGCCGCGCAGGAGCAGGCCTGGCCGGCGATCGCCTCCGGCGAGCACGTGCTGATCTCGGCGCCGACCGGATCGGGCAAGACGCTCGCCGCGTTCCTGTACGCGATCGACCAGCTGGCGGCGGCGCCGCAGCCCGCGAATCCGCGCGACCGGCGGATCGGCCTGGTGTACGTGTCGCCTCTGAAGGCGTTGTCCTACGACATCGATCGCAACCTGCGCACGCCGCTGCGCGGGATCGGTGCGTCGTTGGTGGTCGCGGTCCGGACGGGGGACACGCCCCAGCGCGAGCGTCAGCAGATGCTGCGCAACGCGCCGGACATCCTGATCACGACGCCTGAATCGCTGTATCTGATGTTGACGGGACGCGCGGCTGAGCTGTTTCAGGGCGCTCGCTGGTGCATCGTCGACGAGATCCATGCGGTCGCCTCGACCAAGCGCGGCGCGCATCTGGCGCTGACGCTCGAGCGGCTGACCGAGGCGGCCGGGTCAGATGTGCAGCGGATCGGGCTGTCGGCGACGCAGAACCCGCTTGAGGAGGTCGGTCGGTTCATGGTGGGGCCGCAACGCAGCTGCCGGATCGTCGACACCGGGGTGCGCAAGGAGCTCGATCTCAAGATCCATGTCCCGGTGGAGTCGATGGTCGAGCCCGACGCTCAGCAAGCGACCGATCTCGATCCGCTCGCGGGCGGGGAGGCAACCCGCCGCTCGATCTGGCCCGCGATCTATCCGGAGCTCGTCAAGCTGATCGAGGCTCACAAGTCGACGATCCTGTTCGTCAACAACCGCCGCGCCGCCGAGCGACTGGCACTGCGCCTGAACGACCTTGCCGGCGCCGAGATCGCGCGCTCGCATCACGGGTCGCTGGCGCGTGAGGAGCGAACCGTCGTCGAGGAGCTCTTGAAGGCCGGCGAGCTGCCGTGCCTGGTGGCGACGAGCTCCTTGGAGCTCGGGATCGACATGGGGGCCGTGGACCTGGTGATCCAGGTCGAGTCGCCAAAGTCGGTCGCGCGCGGGCTACAGCGGATCGGGCGGGCCGGCCACTCGGTCGGCGACGTCAGCCGCGGGCGGATCTTTCCGAAGTTTCGTGCCGACCTGCTGGAGTGCGCCGTCGTGGCGCGGCGGATGCGCGAGGCGAAGATCGAGACGACCGTCGTCCCGCGCAACGCGCTCGACGTGCTCGCCCAGCAGATCGTCGCGATCGCCGCGTCGTCAGGGGATGATCGGCCGGTCGACGTCGACGACCTGTACGCGCTCGTGACCCGGACGTACTCCTACGCGGAGCTCTCGCGGTCCCAGCTCGAGAACGTGCTCGACATGCTCGACGGTCGCTATCCGTCGAGCGAGTTCTCCGAGCTGCGGCCTCGGATCGTCTGGGACCGGGTCGCGGGGACGTTGCGGGCTCGGCCCGGGGCCAGGCAGCTGGCGGTCACGAACGCCGGCACGATTCCCGACCGCGGGCTCTACGCGGTCACGCTGCCCGACGGCCGCCGCGTCGGCGAGCTCGACGAGGAGATGGTCTACGAGGCGCGACCGGGCCAGACGTTCCTGCTCGGCGCGACCACCTGGCGGATCGAGGAGATCGGCCGCGACCGCGTGATCGTCACCCCGGCGCCCGGGCTGCCCGGCGCGGTCCCGTTCTGGAAGGGCGACACGCTCGGGCGCCCGCGGGAGCTGGGGGAGGCGATCGGGGCGTTCGCGCGGTGGGCGGTCGACCAGCCGGCGGAGGTGCTCGAGCGCGACTACGACCTCGATGAACGCGCCAGCACTAATTTGATCGAATTTCTGCAAGAACAGCAGCGGGCCACCCGGGTGATCCCGTCGGATCGCACGATCGTGGTCGAGCGGTTCCGGGACGAGATCGGGGACTGGCGGCTGTGCGTGCTGTCGCCGTTCGGCGGTCGCGTCCACGCGGCCTGGTCGCTGGCCCTCAGCGCGCGGATCCGCGACGAGGTCGGGCTCGAGTCAGACGCGATCTACTCTGACGACGGGATCATCGTTCACCTGCCCGACGCCGAAGAGCCTCCGGGCGCCGACCTGGTGATGCTCGAGCCCGACGAGATCGAGGATCTGGTCGTCGCCGAGCTTGGGTCGAGCGCCCTGTTTGGCGCGCGCTTCCGCGAGAACGCCGCCCGCTCGCTGCTGATCCCGCGGGCCCGGCCAGGTCGCAGGACGCCGCTGTGGCAGCAGCGTTTGAAAGCGCAATCGCTGCTCGAGGTGGCGCGCAAGTACGGCGAGTTCCCGGTCGTGCTGGAGACCTATCGGGAGTGCCTGCGCGACGTGCTCGACGTGCCAGGCCTGGTCGACCTGTTGACCAAGCTGCACCGCCGCGAGCTGACGCTGGTCGAGGTCGAGACGCCGACGGCCTCGCCGTTCGCCTCCTCGCTGCTGTTCGACTACGTCGCGACCTACATGTACGAGGGGGACACGCCCAACGCCGAACGGCGCGCGGCGGCGCTGTCGCTGGACCGTGACCTGCTGCGCGAGCTGCTCGGCCAGGAGGAGCTGCGCGACCTGATCGACGCCGATGCGCTGGCGTCGGTGGAGGCGGACCTGCAGTGCCTGTCGGAGCTGACCCGCGCGACCGGTCGCGACGGCCTGCTCGACGTGCTGCGCAGAGTCGGCGACCTGTCGTTGCCCGAGGCGTCGCTGCGAGTGCTCGATGGGCTCGAGCCCGAGCGGATGCTCGACGAGCTGCGGGGCGAGCGCCGCGTCGCGCGCGTACGGGTGCGGGGCGAGCAGCGGTGGATCGACGCCGCCGACGCCGGCCTGTACCGCGACGCGCTCGGGGTCGCGCCCCCGGGCGGGCTGCCCGCCGCGTTCCTCGACGAGGTGCCCGACGCTCTGTCGCGACTGCTCGTGCGGTTCGCCGCCACGCATGGACCATTCACCGCCGCCGACGTCTCCGCCCGCTACGGGATCGACGCGTCCGCCGCCCTGCGGGAGCTCGAGCGGGGCGGCGCGCTGGTCCGCGGCGAGCTGCGTCCGGGCGGGTCCGAGCGCGAGTGGTGTGATACGGAGGTCCTGCGGCGGCTGCGCCGCGCCTCGCTGGCGGTGCTGCGGCGGGAGATCGAGCCCGCCGAGGCCCGTGAGCTGGCGCGCTTCTCGCCCGCCTGGCAGGGCGTCGACCGCTTTCCGGCCTCCGGCGCCGGGATCGACCGGCTGCGCGAGGTGCTGGTCACGCTGCAGGGCCTGGCGCTGCCGGCCGACGTGTGGGAGCGCGACGTGCTGCCGCGGCGCGTCGGCGCCTACTCGCAGTCGTGGATCGATCAGCTGTGTGCCTCCGGTGAGCTGGTCTGGATCGGTGCGGGCGCGCTGGGGCGCAACTCCGGACGGGTGGCGCTGTACTTCCGTGAGGATCTGGCGTTGCTCGGACCGCCGCCGGGCGCCCGTGGCGTTGCGTCGTTTGATTCGGAGGCGCACGCTGCGGTGCTCGAGCGGCTGCAGCGCGGGGCGTGCTTCTTCACCGATCTGCTCGCCGACCTGTCGCTGTCGCCCGAGGAGATCCAGGAGGCGCTGTGGGACCTGGCGTGGGCGGGGGTCGCGACCAACGACGCGTTCGCGCCACTGCGCGCGCCGCGGCTGACGCTGGCGCGCGCCCAGCGCGAGGCGGCCCGGCGCTCCGTCGGCCCCGGCGCGGCCGGTCGTCGGGCCTTGCGGTTCGGCGCCGGGCGCCGGCGCCGGGACGGAGCGGCGGCGCAGGTGGCGGGCCGTTGGTCGCTGTCGGCGCCCCTGTTCGACGTGGATGCGCGTCAGCCCGTCGATCCGAGCGCGCGGCGGCGGGCGCTGGCCGAGCTGCTGCTCGAGCGCTACGGGATCGTCACCCGTGAGCAGGTGCTGGCCGAGGGCATCCCCGGCGGCTTCTCGGCGATCTACCCGGAGCTGTCGCAGCTGGAGACGCTCGGGGTCGCGCGGCGCGGCTACTTCCTGGAGGGGCTCGGGGGCGCGCAGTTCGCGCTGCCGGGGGCGGTGGAGCGGCTGCGCTCGCGCGGGTCCGGCGGCGGGTCCGGTGGGGCATCCGCTGACGACGCGCCGCTGGTGCTGGCCGCGGTCGATCCCGCGCAACCGTACGGGGCAGCGCTGCCGTGGCCGAAGGACGAGCGCGCATCCGGGAGGCGGCCGGCGCGGGTCGCGGGCGCGTATCTGGTGCTCGTCGGCGGCGACCCGATCGTCTACCTGGAACGGGGCGGCAAGGGGCTGCAGACGCTCGTGCCGGGGTCGGATGCTCGGTTGACGCCGGCGCTGTCGGCGCTGGTCGCGTTCGCGCGCGGCGGCGCGATCAAGCGGCTCGCGCTCGAGAAGGTCGACGGCGAGTCCGCGATGAGCTCTGCGCTGGCGCCTGCGCTGACGGCGCTCGGCTTTGCCGAAGGGCCACGGCGGCTGACGCTCACGGCCTGAGCGCGCCGTGCCCGAGGGCGACACGATCGCGTACGCGGCGCACCGGATGCGGCCGGTGCTTGAGGGGTTCGTGCCCGACGCGATCCGCACGCCGCACCCGCGCCACGCGCTGGACCGCTGGCCGCAACGGCTCTCCGGCCGGGCCGTGATCGAGGTCCGCACCCACGGCAAGCATCTGTTCATCGCCTTCGACGGCGGGCTCGTGCTGCACTCGCACCTGCGGATGACCGGTTCGTGGGGCGTGTACGCGCCCGGTCAACGCACGCGCCGCTCGATGCAACGGGCGTGGCTTGTGCTCGAGCGCGCCGGCCATCAGGTCGTCCAGTTCGACGGGCCGGTGCTCGAGTTGCTGACCGAGGGCCGCGCGCGCTCGGACCAGCGCCTGGCGGCGCTCGGACCCGACGTGCTCGCCGCTTCGTTTGATTTCGAGCGGTTCCTCGTGAGACTGCGCACCGACGACCCGACGCGCGGGATCGGCGACGCGCTGCTCGATCAGCGCAACGTCGCGGGGATCGGGAACATCTGGAAGGCGGAGGGGTGCTGGGAGGCGGCGATCGACCCGTGGCGTCGTATCGGCGACGTCTCGGACGCGGAGGCGCGGTCGATCATCGAACTGGTCCGCCCGCGGATGCTCGAGTCGGCTCGGACGGGGCGAATGGGCGACGAGCCGCGGGCGTTCCGGCAGGTTGGCCGGCCGTGCCCGCGCTGCGGCGGTCCGATCCGCGCGCGTGGCCAGGGCGACGACAATCGCACGACGTTCTGGTGTCCGGGCTGCCAGCGGTGATGCGTTCCGACGCTCAGCCTCAGCCGAGCTGGCACTGCGCCATCGAGTAATGCGCGGGCTGGCCGCCGGCGGCGTCACGGTGGCCGGCGGTCGTCGGCCGGGGCGTGCTCCCGAGCAGCTTGCCGGCGCGCGTCCAGCTGAACGTGACGGTCGCGTTCAGCAGGCCCGCCGGGCCGGTGAACGGGAAGACCGCACCGTCCTGATGCAGGTCGGTCGCAAACGTGCCGGGGGAGACGGTCGTCTTCGCCGTGGCGAACGGCAGCGCGGCGAACGACTTGCTCTTGGCCGAGTAGCGGTTGAGCTGGATCGTCATGCTGAGCGTCGAGGCGAACCCGAGCGTCGGCATCTGACCCCGGACGCCGAGGCTGCCGCCCTTGGCGGCGTTCTTGCCTTTGGGCTGGCAGACGTTGACGGTCGCCCAAAGATCCTTGGATCGTTCGGCGCTCGCGACGGCCTTACGGATCTGGGCTGCGGTCGGGACGCTGCTCTTCCTGGTGCGCTTGGTGGTGGGCTTGGCCTGCGCGGCCGCTGCCCAGCAGCCGAGCGCCGTGATAATCGCCAACACGGTGCACGGCAGCCTGATGCCCACGTGCGTGACGATACCGGTGTGTGATGGATCCTGAGCCGGATCGTAGTCGTGGTGTGATCGAGGCGCGTTCGCAGCCGGCGCGGGACCTTGAACGCGGCTCCTGGGAGCGGTTCGAACAGCTGTATCGCTCCAGCCGTGACGACGTCTACGCGTACGTCGCGACACTGCTGCGTGATCCCCCCGCGGCCGAGGACGTGACCGCGCTGGCGTTCGAGCGCGCCTACCGGCGGCGGGGCACGTTCGACCGCCGCCGCGGCGTCGAGCGCGCCTGGCTGTTCGGGATCGCCCGCAACGCCGCGCTCGACGAGCTGCGTCGGCGCCGGAGGGTCGCCGCGCTGGTCGTCGATCCCGAGGACGTGGCGGCGCCGTCGGTGGCTGACGGGGCCGAGGTGGCGCTGCGACGCACGGCCGTGCGATCGGCGATCGCCACCCTGAACGGTCGCGAGCGGGAGATCGTCGCGTTGAAGTTCCACGGCGGGTTGACCAACGGCGAGATCGGCCGGGTACTGGGCATCTCCGAGACGGCCGCCGGGACGCTGCTGTACCGGACGATGGAGAAGCTGCGGAGGGCATGCGATGCGAACGGCTGAACCCGAGCCGCTGGAGCCGGAGATGGAGGCGGCGCTGGACGCGATCGACGCGACCCTCGCGGGCGACCCGGTCGACCCTTCGCACGCGGAGCTGGCCGAGCTGGCGCTGATCCTGCGTGACGAGCGGCCGCCGGTCGGCGAGCCGTTCGCGGCCGCGATGGACGCGCGGGTGCGCGACCGCTTCAGCGTCGCTTCGGGTCGGCGCCCGCGGTCGTCGTGGGTTCCGCGGCTGTCGCGCCGTCCGGCTCGGGGATGGATGGTGTGGGCGCCGGTGGGGGGGTTGGCGGCCGTCGCTCTGGTGATCGCGCTCGTCACGCTGGTGCCGGGCGGTGGCTCTCGCTCGTCGGTCATGTTCGCATCGCGTCCGACCGTGGCGAGTCCGCCGCGCGCGGCGAGCGGCGCGAAGTCGCCGGCGGGGCATGGGTCGGCCGCTTCCGCGGCGGGCAAATCCGCGTCGGCGGGCGCCGCGTCGGCACCCGGGTCGGCGTCGGCGGGCGCTTCGTCGGCGCCCGGCTCCGCGTCGGCGGGCACCGCATCCTCCGCGGGGTCCGCGTCCCCCGGCTCGGCCGCACCCTCCACCACCGCAAGCGCCGGGCCGCCGACCGCACCATCCGAGGGCAAACGCCAGGTCGTGCAGTCGGCGCGGCTTGCGCTCTCGACCCGGCCGGGGAAGATCGACGCGGTCTCCCAGCAGGTGTTCGACGTGGTCGGCTCCGAGAAGGGCTACGTCGCCAACTCCTCCGTCACCGCCACGGGTCAGTCGAGCTCCAACGCCGTGTTCCAGCTGAGCGTGCCGAGCGCCAACCTGCAGCAGGCACTGAGCCAGCTGTCGCAGCTGCGCGGGGCGACCGTCGTCTCCAGCACGAACACGAGCAACGACATCACCGGCCAGGTCGGCGGCGCCGGCCGGCGGCTGGCGGAGGCGCGGGCGCTCGAGCGTTCGCTGCTGGGCCGGCTGGCGAACGCCTACACGACGGAGCAGATCGACAGCCTCAAGGCGCAGATCCGTAATGCGAACGCCACGATCGACCGTGACCAGGCGGCGCTGAACGGACTGCACGCGCAGGTCCGCTACAGCCAGATCGCGCTGACGATCCAGGGCTCGGCGGCGGCCAGCCCGGCCGGGCACGGTGGCCGTGGCGGTGGCGGCTTCACGCTGCACCGCGCCGGCCACGACGCCGTCCGGGTGCTGGTCGTCGCGGCGGGCGTGCTCTTGATCGCGCTCGCCGTCGCGATCCCGCTGGCGCTCGTCGCCGCACTGGTCGCCTGGCTGTCGCTGCGGCTACGCCGCCGCCGGCGCGAGTCCGCGCTGGACCGGGCCTGACCGGCGGTTCCATGGGTCGCAGGTGTGCGAAATGGGCGTCTATACGTTCTTTTCTGCACACCCAGCAGTCTCAGGCGAGCCGGCGGGACATCACGACGACCTCGTCACGGCCGTAGCCGAGCGCCTCGTAGAAGCCGAGCACCGCCTCGTTGCCCGAGCGCACCATCAGGTTCAGCTTTGGCACGCCCCGGTCGGTCAGCCAGCGCTCGCAGGCGTCCATCATCGCGCGCCCCAGGCCACGGCCACGGGCGCCCGGCGACACCGCCAGGTAGTAGACCCAGCCTCGATGGCCGTCGTGGCCGACCATCGCGGCCGCCAGCAGCACGTCGCCGTCGCCGGCGGCCAGGACCGCCGACGACGGGCCCGCCAGCGCCCGCTCGAGGTCGGCGACGGGGTCGTTCCACGGCATCACGAGACCCGCTTGGTGCCACAGGGCGATCGCGGCGTCTCGCTGCGAGCTCGACAAGGGTCCGATGTCCACTGGATCCGTGAGGGTTGCATGAAACCGGCCGGCGCGCTTGTGGTATGTCCTGACACGTGGCCACGACCAGCGAAGAGACGATCGTCCTGCTGCAGGGCGTGCCGGTGTTCGCAACGCTGGGCGCCGACGATCTGTCGCAGGTGGCCGAGGTCACCGTGCCCCGGAGCTTCGTGGCGGGGGAGATCGTGTTCCGGGAGGGCGATTCGGGCGACACCTGCTACGTGGTCCGGTCCGGCCGCGCGCGGGCGATCCGT
>Ga0302325_10005066_pt1 | contig 30213 bp, 24 predicted proteins | sample Palsa_T0_2_FD_201948 | JGI IMG/M metagenome (GOLD analysis project Ga0302325, IMG submission 201948) | Peat permafrost microbial communities from Stordalen Mire near Abisko, Sweden - Palsa_T0_2 | ecosystem: Environmental > Terrestrial > Soil > Palsa > Peat permafrost | place: Sweden: Abisko... | reverse complement strand
CGGACGGGGACGAGTATGACAAGCGGCTCTTCGAGGCGTTTAATACACTACGTCGGGATCTCGCATAGCCGCCGCAGCATCTGCTTTGGAGCAAGGCCGGCGCGCTCGGGAAGTACTTCCAGGCACTTCTTCGACTTGGCGCATCGGCCCCGTGATCGCTCCCTCGGCGGTAAGTTCTCCTCCGTCGCCGGCTAGTATCCACTATCCGCACCCGAGCATCCGCGCAAGGGCTTTCGGGGACGTTGCCAGTTGCATCAGAGAATCGAAGCCGATAAGGTCGAGGGGCTTACCTTTCGCAAACTGCTGCGCCTGTGCCGTGAAGGTGCCTGTAGTAACTATGCAGCCTGAATCAGCTCTGCCAGAGATCATCGATCCGAACAAATCACGCACGACCGGCTCGCCGAGGGAGCCGTCCCACCTTTTGCATTGGACGGCGACCAGGATGCCCGCCTTGGTCGCCCACAGGTCTACGCCGTGATCACCGCTGGCTTGCGTGACCTCGACCTGAAAACCGGCTTTCTTGAACAACTCTGCCACCCAATGTTCGAACTCCAGGCCGCCCATCTTCTGGACCTCATCCGCGACGCCCAGCAATGCCGGGTAGGCGCTCCCCGCCCCTAGGGATTCGCTGAGCTGCAGCACCCTCGAGCGTTCAATCCGGTCCGACGGCTTGAATGAAAAATGGTTGGCCACCTTTTGCAGGAAGACCTCAGCTTCGCCTAGCCTGAAGTTGCACCGTACTGCGACCTCAATGGCGGCGTCGGCGTCGAGGGGAAGACCCTTCTTGTGCGCGATTCGCAAAACTATGTCCTCGCCTTCGTCTTGGCTGTAGGAGGAAAATTGGTACGGTATGCACCAGCGGCGGATACGTTCATCGATCATCCACGGCTTGCTGGTGGTGGCTACGACACTGAACCGGGGTATCGGCAGAGTGTGTAGCTTGGCGCCGGCACCAACCCCGACTATGATGTCAACTCGGAATGTAGATATCGCCTGCACGAGATCGTCCAGGACGGGTGGTCGCAGAGCGTCGACCTCATCGATAACCAGAACCTCGCGAGCGCGCACGTTCGATAACAGCCCCGTCAAGTCTAACGTTCGAACGAGTGCCTCGGCCCGAGCGGACGAGCAGGGCACCCCCATCTGCTGGGCGATGCAAGTCGCGAATGTCGCCTTTCCACGCTCTTTATCACCGCAGAGCAGCAGGTGTGGCAGCGCGGTGCCGGTTCCGTTTGCGAGCCGAATCTTAGATTGGATAAGATCCTTGACCGTGGCTTGGCCGACAAAATCATCGAATCCGGGCATCGTTCCGTACGAAGCTGTATTGTAGCTGTTTCGACTCTTGTACGCGAAAGCGCGTTCAGCCGGACTATAGGCCTACCGGATCTCTAATGTTTGGCGAGCCCGTCGGTTTCAGCGGCGAGGAACTCTCGGCTTATCGCCGCGTTCTCAGCCTGAATTGCGACGTCGGCGGACATCTCCGCAATAGCCTTCAGGAACGCGCGAGCCTTGCGCCGGGCCACGAACTTACCCAAAGCGATTGCCACGAGCCGATTCACGATCAAATCTCCAATAACATATCCTGTCACACTTCGCTATCCCACGCCGCTCCGTCACCCGTCGTGCGAAGATCGTCACATGCCCCGCCGCCGGTTCCTGGTTGAACGCGTCTCCGACAACGCCGCCGAGCTGCGAGGCGAAGATGCCCGCCACCTTGCGCGCGTGCTGCGCGCCGAACCCGGACAACAATACGAAATCTCCGACGGCGCGGGCGCCTACCTGGCCGAGATCGCCGCCGTGGAAAAGGATCGTGTGATGTTCCGCGTTGTGAAGGCGCTGGACACGCCGCAGGCGCCGGTGCGCTTGACTCTGTGTCCGGCACTCATCAAATTCGATCGTTTCGAGTGGCTGCTCGAAAAGGCCACTGAACTGGGGGTTGCGGAGATCGTTCCCGTGGATGCCGCACGCTCGGAGACGGGACTTTCCGAAGCTGCGCGGAAGCGTGCCGCGCGCTGGCGGCGGATCGCGCACGAGAGCAGCCAGCAGGCGCGCCGTCTGGGTCCCCCCCAGATTTGTGCACCACTGTCGCTGAGTGTGACCCTCGAGGTGAGCATGGGCCTTCGCTATTTCCTCGACGAGAAGCCTGGCGCACCGCCGCTTCTGGCGGCCATCCCGCCGCACGCGGATCGCCGCAGTACGGATCGCGTGTTGTTGCTGAGCGGCCCGGAAGGCGGCTGGACGAATGCGGAACGAGCCGCAGCCATCGCCGCCGGATGGACGCCGGTCTCGCTCGGACCCCTGATTCTGCGGGCCGAAACCGCCGCCATCGCCGCCGCCGCCATCGTCACCCATGCGTGGTGGGCATCTCAGTTAGAATGAAGCGTAGGGAAGCATTCTTGCACACTCCGTTCGATCTGCTAGCCATATTCATCGTCATCCTCACGCAGTGGCACATGCGTCGGCAGTTTCTGGCAGCCGCCGGACGCAGGCTCTCGGCGCGCGCGCTGATCGTCACGCGTTGGGCCGTGGCGGTCTTCTACGCCCTCATGACTGCGGCATTCGCGTTGAGCTTCGCCTTCCTTGCGAGCCGCTTGGTGCGCCGCTTCCACCTCCCGGCCAGTCCCGCGCAGGTGGCCGGGGCGGTGGCGCAGATTTGGCTCTTCGGTACTACCGCCGGATACCTGGCTTACCGCGCCGTAAGATTCCTTGCGGAGCGTTTTTGGGGCGGCACTTTCAATCCTTCGCGCCGCCGGCTGCTCAACGCCACGGGAGGCGCGCTGCTGGCCGCGCCGTTCGCCGTCGTGGGTTATGGCATGCTCATCGAGCGCCTGGATTTCCACGTGCGGGAGGTGGAGATCCCGGTTCCCAATCTTCCCGACGGCCTGGATGGACTGCGCCTGCTGCACTTGAGCGACATCCATCTGAGCGCTTTCCTGAGCGAGAAGGATCTGGCCCGTGTGATCGATAGCGCCAACGAATTGCGCCCGCACCTGGCGCTGGTCACCGGCGACCTGATCACCGCGGCCGGCGACCCTTTGGACACTTGTCTTCGGCAGATCGCCCGCCTGCGGGCGGACGCCGGCATTCTGGGATGCATGGGGAATCACGAAGACTATGCCATGGTGGAGGATCTCGCGGAACGGGAAGCGGCGCGGCTGGGCATTCCGTTTCTGCGCGGGCGCGCGCAGCCGCTCCGCTTTGGCGGCGCGGTGCTGAACGTGGCCGGCGTGGACTACCAGCGGTCCGGCCGGGAATATCTGCGGGGCGCCGAGCGCCTGGTGCTGCCCGACGCCTACAACCTGCTGTTGTCGCACAATCCCGACGTCTTTCCGGTGGCGGTTGAGAAGGGCTACGATCTGACGCTGGCGGGCCACACACACGGCGGCCAAGTGAATGTGGAAATCCTGCACCAGCCCATCAATGCGGCGCGATTCTTTACGCCGTTCGTGTACGGACTGTATCGGCAGGGCGCGGCCGCGGAGTATGTCACGCGCGGCATCGGCACCATTGGCGTTCCCGTGCGTTTCGGCGCGCCGCCCGAGATAGCGCTGCTGCGCTTGAGAAAGGCATAAGCGGCGGCGTGAGATACCTGATCCTGAGCGACATACACGCCAACCTGGAAGGTCTGGAAGCGGCGCTGGAGCATGCCGCCGGCAAGTACGACCAGGTGCTTTGCTGTGGCGATCTGATCGGCTACGGAGCGGATCCCAACGCGGTGACCGACTGGGTGCGCACGCACGCGGCGGGGGTGGTCCGCGGCAATCACGACAAGGCTGCCGTGAGACTCGACGACCTGGAGTGGTTCAATCCGGTGGCGCGCGCCGCGGCCGTTTGGACCCAGCGCGAGCTGACGCCGGAGAATGCCGGCTATGTCCGCGATCTGCCCAGGGGACCGCTGTCGTTCGACGGTTTCCAGATGGTGCACGGCTCGCCCCTCGATGAAGACGAATATATTCTGGGCGTGGCCGACGCCGGGTTGGTCTTCGGCTATCTCGAGACGCAGTTGACGTTCTTCGGACACACGCACCTGCAGGGCGGCTTCATCTGGAACCATGCGCGCGTGGAGACCATCGAGAAGACGCCCGCGGCGGAAGAGCGCCAGACGCTGGAATTGGATCCGGACTGCGCCTACATGATCAATCCCGGTTCGGTGGGCCAGCCCAGAGACGGCGATCCGCGCGCGGCCTACGCGGTGTACAACCCGGAGGAAAGTTTTCTGATCTACTACCGAGTGACTTACGATGTGGGGAAAGCGCAGGCGAAGATCCGGCGCGCGGGCCTTCCGCCGCTGCTCGCCGACCGGCTGGCTGCGGGGAAGTGAGATGAGTCCGCTGCCGGTGATGTGGGGCGGTCCCCCTGGACCGCAGCCGACGCCCTCGTCGGCCTGTCGCGATTAACGAAAGCCTTGGTTTTTCGAACGGAAGAGCGGGTGCGGGGGAGAACCCGCGCAGACCAGGGGGTCTGCCCCACCAAGACCTTCGCAAGGGGTCGGATTCCCAATTCCTTAAAACAGGGCGCTGGCGGAATCCATGCGCTTTCCCTTGCCCTTGCCGGCGGCGCGCATCGCCTTCACGGTGGTTGGGTTAGGAACCCTCACGTCGAATGGCAGGGCCTTCTCCACGGCGACACGGAGCAGCAGCATCCGCACCGCATCGGACATCGAAATGCCCATCGCGGCCAGGGTTTTCGCGGCCCTCCGCTTGGTCTCTTGATCCACGCGAATGTGAACCATCGTCGTCGCCATAATTCAAGCTCCTGAGATACGTTGTATCTCAAGTGCAGGGCGTACGATGTGGGGAAGGCGCAGGAGAAGATCTGGCGCGCGGGGCTGCCGCCGCTGCTTGCCGACCGGCTGGCTACGGGGCGCTGAGATGATTCCGCCGCCAGTGATGTGGGGCGGTCCCCCTGGCCCGAGGCCGACGTCCTCGTCGGCCTCCCGCGATTGTCGAAAGCCCTGGTTTTCGAGCGGAAGAGCGTCCGTAGCGGACGCGCAGACCAGGCGGTCTGCCCCACGCGGGCTCAGATCCCGCCCTTCAGCGTTTGCTCTTCGTGGGCGCTTTGGTCTGGTGTGTCTTCCCTGTCGGGGAGGCTTTCCCGCTACTTGGGTTTGGCCCCTTTCCACTGGATGTAATAACCCCCGTATTCAAGTTCAGCGTAACGGAATCCAGTTGCGTGACCTGACCTCTGCGCGGAGCGTTCTTAAAGCTGATGGTAAGCGTCTGGCCGTCGGTAGTGAGAGTCAGGTAGCCGAATTGAATAATCGGGGCAACCTCCAGGGTGTGGTCTCCGATGACGGTGCCGGCGGGCGGTACAGACTCCTGCGGAGGAGTGGCGGCAAATCCACCCGATCCGGAGACGATATACGGCACCTGCCGCCCGTTTACCTTCCGCGTGAAGCGCTGATAGAGATGCGCATGGCCCGAAAGCACGGCGTCCGGCCACAAACCGGCGGCTTTGCAGCATGAATCGATGTCTTGCATGAGTCCGGCGCTCCCTCCGGTCTTGGCGTCGACCGAAAGCGGTGGATGATGGACCGCTATCAAAATAGCTCTCTTTCCGGCGAGCCTGTCCGCTTTCAGACGATTCAGTTCCGCAGTCAGAAAAGTCAGTTGGTCGTCGACGAGCGGAAACTTGTTCCCTTGCGAGGAGATGATGCCGCCGCCCGTATCCAGCACATTGCTGTAAAGGCCAATGATGGAAACAAATGGAGCATCCAGGGTGAAATATACAGCGGGCTGCGTCATCACGCTGCGCGCAATGGTGGGGGCATCCGGCGAAGGATCCGGAGCACCCGCGCAAAAGTTGGAGAGGAATGCAGCCAGCGTGGGGACCTGCGGAGCGCTCGACGAACTGCCGAAGACCATGCCGTCATGATTGCCCGGAATGGCGAATATGGGCCGGTCGTATGCCCGGAAAGGTTCGTAGAACTGGTCGTAGTAATACTGAGCTTCGCCGAAGTTGTACACGACATCGCCGAGGTGAAAGAAGAACGCCGGACCGGCGTTGCCGCCGGATTGCACATCTTGGGTCATGGCGTCGGCCACATCCGCTTCGTCGGCAAGCGCGACGGCTGCCGACTGTTGCTTGCTTACCTTGGCTGCGCCGGTGTCGCCCACGGCATGAAATGAGATCTTCCCGGCGGCGTTGATCGCGTTGGTCAGGTCTGGTGGAAGGAAATTGGTCAGGTCGAGATACGGGAGAGCGCCAGATCGTCTCGGGGGTATGGGCTGCACTTGATTCTTGTACTTGAGATAGTACGCCGAGTTGTAGAAGGCATCGCTGGTGTTATTCACCTGAAATGCATTCTCGTCGGTGCTCGGTTTAGGGTCGGCGTAGGTTTGGCCGCTAGGGCCAACCAGAACAGCGTTGGTCGGCATGGATACTTCCTCCTATTGATTAGGAATCTTGGAATTCAGTCTCCAGCGATTGTACACCGAGTTCAGTGCGTCCAAGAGCGGGTCCTGGAGGACCCGGCCCAGAGGACACCCCGGCCTGGAGGTCCGCCCCACAATTTCAGGATTAGCGCGCCGCCCTGTGGCTGGTTTCGCCGTTCTTTTCCAGGATCTCCCGCACCTTGCTGGACAAAGCCGCGGGCGTGAACGGCTTCTGGATGAAACCGGATTCGCCGGCCAGCAGGCCGCTGTTGCCGACGGACTGGTCCGTGTAACCCGACATGAAGAGCACCTTCATCGCGGGACGGCGCTGCGCCAGGCTGGCAGCCAATTCGCGGCCGCCCTCCTTGGGCATCACCACATCCGTGAGCAGTAGGTGGATGGGACCTTTGCAGCCGCCTGAGATCCGCCGGGCTTCAACGGCGCTGGGCGCGTCCAGAATCTTGTAGCCTTCGCGCCGCAAGGTGTCGCGCACCAGGTTGCGCACCTGTTCCTCATCCTCCACCAGCAGAATCGTCTCGGAACCGCGCGCCGCCTTCGCCGGCGGCGCTTCCGTCTCGACCGCGGCGGGCCGGTCGACACGCGGCAAGTACACCTTCACGGAGGTGCCCTGGCCGGGTTCGCTATGCACCTCCATGCAGCCGCCGCTCTGCTTGACGATGCTGAATACCGTAGTCATGCCAAGCCCGGTGCCCTGGCCTTGCGCTTTGGTGGTGAAGAAGGGTTCGAAAAGATGCGCGCGCGTTTCAGCATCCATTCCCGAACCGTTATCGCCGACCGACAACGCCACGTATTTGCCCGGTTTCATGGCGGCCTGCGTGAAGGCGTAATGCTCGGCAAGCTGCACTTCGCTGGTTTCGATCGTCAGTGCGCCGCCGTGCGGCATGGCGTCCCGCGCGTTCACCGCCAGGTTCATGACCACCTGCTCGATCTGTCCGGGATCGGCGTGCACCTGGCCAATTTCACGGCCGGGCGCGAAGCGCAACTCGATGTCCTCGCCGATCAGCCGCCGCAACATGGCTTCCATCCCGTTGAGCAGTTGGTTGAGATTCAGAAGCTTCGGCTGCAGCACTTGCCGGCGGCTGTGCGACAGCAACTGGCGCGTGAGCGTGGCGGCGCGCTCCCCGGCTTTCATGATCTGCCCCACCGCGCTATGGTTCGGGTCGGCCTCGGGGATGGCGTTCAGCAGGATATGGCTATAGCCGTTGATGATGGTCAGCAGGTTGTTGAAGTCGTGCGCGATCCCGCCGGCCAGCATGCCGACCGCTTCCATCTTGGCCGCCTGCCGGAGTTGTTCTTCCAGCAACTTGCGTTGCGTAATGTCCTTCAGCACCGAGAGCACAGCCTGCCGGCCGCCGTACGAAATGGTGTGCGACGCGACTTCCACGTCGATCATACGGCCATCTTTGAGCCGGTGACGCCACTGGCCGGACAGGGCCAAGCCGCTAGCCCTCGCAACTGAATCTTTCAGGCGGGCTATGTCTTCCGGCGGACGGATGTCCGCGATGGTCATGCTCAGAAATTCTTCGTGGCTATAACCGTAATGGGCTACGGCCGCATGATTCGCCTCCAGGAAGCGCAAGGTTTCCCGGTCGAACACCCACATAGGCACGGGGTTGTCCTCAAACAACAGCCGGAACTTCACGTCCCTTTGCTTCAGAAGATCCTTCGTAGGCATGGTTCCCGCCAGAACTGGCGTTTCACTCAATCAGCATAATAAACCACATCTAGAGGTTACAACTTAGTTAACTACCGGTTAGTGATGCATCATACAATAACTCCAGAGCGGTGTAAGCTCTCAAACAGATCCATTGTCTCGCGGATGCCGTCTTCGAGGGGAGTCTGCGGAATTCCAGTCACATGCGCGCGCAGGTGGGCGCCGTCCATACGGTACGCGACAGGCACCCGCGGGCCTTCCGCGGCGATGAGCCGGGAAGCTCCCGGGCGCAAGCGGTCCAGTATTCCGATCAACTCATCCATGGCGATAACACTCCCTTCAAGATTGAACGCATAAGCGCCCTGCAGCGGTTCGAGCGCGCAGCGTACGAAGCTCTCCGCAACGTCGGCAACGTATTGCAGATCCATGTGGCCGGTCAGCCGGATGCAAAACGGCTGGCCCAGCGCCACGGCGCGCATGGCCAGCGTCGGGTCGGCAGTGAGTCCGCGGTCGCGGCCCACGCCGTAGACGGTCCACGGCCGCAGACCCACGCTGGAAATCCCGCTGCTGAGATAGAACACCCGCGCATTGCCTTCGTTGGCTTGCTTGAAGACGCCGTAGTGCGTGGCAGGTTTCAGCGGGTCATCCTCGGTGAGCTTGCCGCTGCCGTAGGCCTCCTCGGGACCCCACACTGCCGACGAACTGGCATAGACTACCCGCACCGCGCGCCCGGCGTCGCGCGCCGCTTCGAATACGTTCAGCGTGCCGATGACATTGACCATCCCGCCCTCGGCGGGCTGCGCCTGGCAGAAGGGCATCAACACGGCCGCCAGGTGCACGATGTGGGTGATGCCGCCGTCCTTCACCAGAGCCTTCAGGCGCGGGCCGTCTTCGATGCGGCCGGTTTCGACCACGGCTTTCCGGATCTGCGCGGCCGGCGCAATCAGCGCGAGACGCGCGGGCCTGGGGTCCGCATCGTAGATCAGCACTTCCAGGCCGCGGTCGAGCAGGTTCTTCACCACCCACGCGCCGATGCAGCCTTGCGCGCCGGTTACCAGGATTCGCATGTGACGCTCCTTCCCGCCCTGCTAAATTAGCAGCGGGTCCAGGGGGACCCGCGCGGACCGGGGGTCCGCCCCACCAATTTGCTACTCTACTCGCTTATGAGAATCACGCATGTTAGCACGGCGGTCATGGAGTCGAACTTCGACTGGACCATCGTCAAGGTGGAAACCGACGACCACATCACCGGCTATGGCGAGGCATTCTTGGGGCCAGGACTAACCGCTGTCATCCAGGAGTTCGGTGAAATCTTGGAGGGCGAGGACCCGACCTCGATCGATCGCGTGCTGCGGCGCATGCGCGCCAGTTGCGTGCATGCATCGCCCGGTCTGGCATTCCACGCGATAAATGGGATCGAAACGGCTCTGCTGGATGCCATCGGCAAGCGCTACACGCTGCCTATTTGGCAGATACTGGGCGGAAAGTATCGCGACCACGTGCGCATGTACGCGGATTGCCACGCGGGCGAAGCGTTGGAGAGCATCACGCCGCTGCTGGTGCCGCGCGATCCACAATGGATGCGGGCCGCGGGCGATGCGGAGCGCCAGAGCCTGGTCAGCCTGAAGCATCACGGCTGGGACGCCTCCGGCGCCGAACGCCTCACGTCGGAAGCCTATAGCCGCCGGGCGGGGGAGATGGCGGCGCGCGGCTTCCACATCCTGAAGTTCGATGTGGATGTGCCCACGCCGTACGAAACGGACGAATACAACCGCGACCTGAGCCAGCGCGAAATCGAGCATGCCGCGGCGCTGGTGGCGGGCGCCCGGGCGGCGGTTGGCGCGGATGTGGGGCTGGCCGTCGATTGCCATTGGAACTACGGCGTACAGGCTGCCATCGGCCTGGCGCGCGCGCTCGAAAAGTACAAGCTGCTGTGGCTGGAAGATCCTACGCCGCCGGAGAATATCGCCGCGCTGGGCGTGGTGCAGCGCAATACCAGCCTGCCGGTGGCCACCGGGGAAAACCACTATTTCCGCCTGGACTTCCAGCGGCTGATCGTCGAAGCGGGCCTCCGCGTGCTCGCGCCCGATGTACAGAAGCTCGGCCTATGGGAAGGCCGCAAGATCGCCGACCTGGCGGACATGCACTACGTGAACCTGGCGTGGCACAACATCAGCAGCCCGCTGGGCACCATGGCCGGAGTACACCTGTGCGCCGCCACCCCCAATTTTCTGGCGCTGGAATGGCATGCGGCCAGCGTGCCGTTCTTCGACGCTTTGGTGAAGGGTAGGGAAGGCCCGCTCATTCGGGACGGCCGGATCGAGGTACCCAACGGGCCTGGCCTGGGCATCGAACTGGACGAAGATGTCGCGTATAAATACCGTAAGGCCGGCGAGAAGTTCTTCGGAGATTAAAGCGGCCTGTCTACTTCAGGGCGGGGTCGCGAGCCTCGATCGTGGCGCGCACCAGTTCGACCAGTTCCGGAACCACGGCATCGGGCAATTGGTCGTGCGTCAAGCTCTCGCAGAGGGCAGCCAGATCGACCCACCGCGCGAGGCGCCGCCAGTCGTGCGGCAACCGGCCGCAGGCGCGCACGTAACCCGCTGAGAAATGCGGCTCCGCGACCGGCCGCCCGGCTCGCTCGTAGCGCAGAAAACTGGCCAGATCGGCGAGCGGAGAACCGGACACCGCGAACTCCCAGTCGAGGACCGCCGCCACGTTCCAGCGCCCGCTGGTGCGGCGCACCAGCAGGTTTCGTTTGTTGAAATCGCCGTGGACGAGGCTGGCTTCGCCGTCCAAGCCGGCGTACTGCGGGGACTGCGACCAGACCAGGGCGTGTATGTGATCGCGGAGATCGGCCGGCACGCGCCGGTGCAGATTCTCAGACGCGAGACACAGGTCGACGAAACGCGGCGTGGGATCGGCGCCTGATAGCGGCGGCGACGCGACGGCCGGCCCTGGCGCCAGCCAGCCGGGTCTGGAAAACGTGAAGCGGCCAATCGCGGCCAGTGTTTCGCCCGCCGCGTGCGCGGCTTGCGCAATGGCTTCCGCATCGCCGCTGCGTTTCAAATCGCGGAAGGCGATACCTTCGACCCACTGCGTCAATGTAAACGGCGGCTGCCCCTCCCAGCCGTGCGGCTCGGCGTGGATCACCACCGGCGCGGGCACAGTCTTGCCCACCAGCCGCATCAGATCGATCTCTTTTTGGCATAGCGATGCGTCGTGCTCGTAAATGCGCAGCACCACCGGCTCGGTTGGCCGGTCCAGATAGAGTTTGAAATTCGAGTTGCGCAAACCGTCGCGGAGCGGTTCGCTGGCGAGCAACCTGCAACGCGGAAAAGCGGTGTGTACGATCCGGTCGAGGACCGGAGCGGGAAGGCTGCGGCGCGGTTCGGCGCGTATCCAGCGGGCTTGCTCTGGAGCGCCGGGTATCACTTTACGCGTGTGCGCGAACCTGCGCTAATCGCTCCGCGAGGATCGGCGAAAGACCGGCTTCTGTTTCGGGCGTGATCAGCCCGGCTTCGTCGAGATCTTTGAGATGCGTCTGGTCCTTGAGGCGGAAACTGGTGAGCTTCATGTGGACCAGGCTCGCCAATGGAATCAACCGAAGCTCTCTGATTCGCCGGGAGGTCCCAAGTTCCGGAATCGGCTCCGGATCCTCGGGCCGGACTTTCTCTCCCGCAAAAATCAAGTGAATCGCTCTTCGAGCGGAGGGTTGGTCGGGCCGCACCAGCATGTCAATGCCGGCAACGTGCCGATGTTTCAGGCCGAATGACGCGGCGGCTTCGGCAATCTTTCCCATGTCGGCGCGGCGCACCGCGATATCGATGTCCTTTGTCAGGCGTCCAGCGTCCGGCTCTACTTCCTCGACGTATAGGTAGGTCGCTACACCCCCGACGACCCGATACTCAAGACCAGCGGAGGAAAAAATCCGCTCCACGAGTGCCGCCAGTTCGAATAGTTGTTCCACGCGTTCCTCGAAGAAAGTATTGATCAAGACCGGCATCGCTCCCATTATCGCATCATGTGTCGGGCCACGAAGTGGCTAAAATGGGCTGAAAGCGATGGATCTGCATCAGCTTCGAGTGTTTCAGGCGGCCGTCAAGACCGGGGGCTTCACCCGCGCCAGCGAACAACTGCATCTGTCGCAATCCACGGTCAGCCAGCATATCAAGCTGCTCGAGGAGGAACTGGGTTGCCCGCTCTTCCTGCGCGTGGGGAAGCGGGTGCAGGTGACCGAGGCCGGCCGTGTGCTGCTGCAGTATGCCGAGACCATCTTCCGCGACCTGAAGAACGCCGAGATGGCCGTGCGCGAGGTGAATGCCATGCAGCGCGGCACGGTGCGGCTGGGCGTAGGACCGACCACGCTGACTTACCGGCTGCCGCATGTGCTGGGAGACTACTCGCGGCGGTTTCCGGATATCGAGTTGGTCGTTCTGGCGGGCACCACGGAGTTCCTGCTGGACGCCTTGCAGTCGCAGCATCTGGATCTGGCGGTGGTGATGAGGACCGGTCCGCGGCCCGGCATGATCGTCACGCCCCTGGGGCAGGAGGAGATGATCGTCGTGGTGAACCGGGAACACCCGCTGGCCCGCCAGAAAACGGTCGAGCCGGCGGATCTGGCCTCGCTGCGCTTCATTCTCTACGAGAAGCACACGGCCATGCAAAACGTGATCGACCGGTACTTCGAGTCGCTGGGGGTGACCCCGCGCATCGCCATGGAGGTGGAGAACAACGAGGCCATCAAGAGCCTGGTGCGCGCGGGCTTGGGTGCTTCCATCATGCCGCTGTGCGCGGTGGAGCAGGAGCCGCCGGACAGCCCCCTGCGCGTGCTGCGGGTAAAGGACAAGCCGTTGACGCGAGAACTGCAGATGGTATCCGCCGACGCGGAGATTCTGCCCAAGGCGATCCGCGAGCTGGCCGCCTCACTGCTGACTGCGCTGGGCGGCCGGCGAGGCCGGCTGGCGCCCCCGAAACCAATCGTTCCGACCGATTAATCTCAGCGAATTAATCTATTGGACAGAAGGGAGCGATTTTCAGTATCTTATTTCGCAGGCACTCGCCGAGGGAGGCACAGGAATGTCCAAGTTGACGCTAGCAGGTTCATCTCTATCCATGTTCTTTTTGTTGTGGGCGCCGGCGGCGCGCTCGCAAACCGTGGCGGTTGCGGAAGTCAGCGGCGCCGTCACCGACCCCACCGGCGCCGCGATTGCCGGCGCGGCCGTCTCGATGACGGAAACCGACAAACAGATCGTGCGCTCCACCGTCACGGATTCTCAGGGAAATTATGCGCTGCCGGAACTGCCGGTGGGGCCTTACCGGCTGGAGGTGCGGGCCAACGGGTTCAAGGACCACCGGGAATCCGGGCTGGTGCTGGAGGTGGGCAACAACATCCAACTCAACGTGGCCATGCAGGTGGGCTCCGTGAACGAAACCGTGGAGGTGAAGGCCAACGCCAGCCTGGTCGAAACCAAGGAGAATTCGGTCTCTTCGGTGGTCGATCAGGAACGCATCAATGATTTGCCGCTCGACGGCAGGCAGGCCACCCAGTTGATTCTTACCCTGGGAGCGGCGGCCTATGGCGACTCCGGCGACACAGGCAGCAAGACCTTCTGGAGTTCCACCCGGATTTCGGTGGCCGGCGGACAAGGGAACGGCACGGCTTATCTGCTGGACGGGGGCGACAACACCGATGCGATGTCGAACGTGAATATGCCGTTCCCCTTCCCCGATGCGCTGCAGGAGTTCAGCGTGGACACCAGCGCGGTGTCGTCGCGCTTCGGCACGCATCCGGGGGCCACCGTCAATGCGGTCACCAAGTCCGGATCGAATGCATTCCACGGAGACCTTTTCGAGTACATCCGGAATGGCGATCTGGACGCGCGCAACTTCTTCGCGCCGGTGCACGACAGCCTGAAGCGGAATCAGTTCGGAGGCACGGCCGGCGGCAAGATCGTCGCGGACAAGCTGTTCTTTTTCGGCGGGTATCAGGGTACCCGCAACCGCTCGAATCCGCCGCAGTCGATCGCGTATATCCCCACGGCGGCTGCGCTGGATGGGGACTTCAGTGCGCTGGCCTCCGCCGCGTGCCAATCCAGCGGCAAGGCGCTGACGCTGAAAGATCCCAGTACGGGTATGGCTTACCCGGACAACATGATTCCGCAGACGGAACTCAATCCGGTGGCGATCGCGATGGCATCGAAGTATCTGCCGGTAGGTTCGGCCACCTCCTGCGGGAAGGTCACCTACGGCATTCCAGTCACTGGCGACGAAGACCAGGCGATCGGGCGCATGGATTGGGTACAGAGCGCGAAGCACACCCTATATGGAAGGTACCTTTTCGACGATTACAGCAATCCGCCGACGTTCAACGGCTCCAATCTGCTGACCACCACGGCGCCGGGTAACTTTGAGCGCGCCCAGTCGGCTACTATCGGGGACACCTACACGTTCGGCCCAACCACCTTGAATTCGTTCCATCTAACTTTCAACCGGGTGCGCGACAATCGCGGGCCGACGGATACTCCGATCAATCCGACCATGCTGGGGGTGGATATGTACAGCGCGGTGCCGAACTTCCTGTTAACGTCGATCAGCAGCTCATTCAGCACCTACTGCGGCACGTGCGCGCCGGGACATTTCGACGTAAACAGCTACCAGGCGGCCGACGACGTGGACTTGGTGCGGGGGCGGCATCAAATCGCCGTGGGGGTCAACCTCATCCGCGTGCAGAACAACACCATCTCAGGCTTCGACGAGAATGGGACCTTCACTTTTAATGGCTCTTTCACGGGCGCCCCGCTGGCGGATTTCATGATCGGAACGGTGAGCGACTTCCAGCAGACCAACCCGACTCCCGACAACTTGCGGCAATGGGTGATGAGCTTCTACGTGCAGGACAGCTTCAGGATCTCTCCGCGCTTCACGTTGAACTATGGCCTGCGCTGGGAGCCAACCTTCGCCGACCCGGATAAATACGGGCGCGGCGATTCATTCAATGAGTCGGCCTTCTTCGCGGACCAAGTCAGCACGGTGCATCCGACGGCGCCGGCCGGGCTGTTCTTCAAGGGCGACCCGGGCATTCCCGCCGCGATGTGGAACGGGCACCTGGCGAACTTCGCGCCGCGCGTGGGGCTGGTGTGGAGCCCCCACCGCGACGGCCGCGACACGCTTCGCATCGGCGGCGCGCTCCTTTACGATTCCACAGAAACCTGGTTCAACGAGCGCGAAACGACCAATCCCCCATTCGGCAACGATATCGACGTCGGCTCGACGGGAACGCTCTCCAATCCGTGGGCGGGCTACGCGGGCGGCAATCCGTTCCCCCAGGCGCCCGGGAAGCTCTTTTTCCCGTCCGAGGGCGTATACGTGAATATGCCCATCAATCCGAAGCCCACCAACGTGGCGCAGTGGAACGTCACATATCAGCGGCAGCTTAAGGGCGGCTGGCTGGCATCGGCCAGCTACCTCGGTAACCGGACCGCCCACCTGTGGATCACCGAGGAAGTGGATCCCGCCGAGTACATGGGTACGGGTTCCACCACGAAAAACACCAACCAGCGCCGCCTCCTGTACCTGTCCAATCCCGCCCTTGGCAAGGAGTACTCGAGTATCGACACCATGGATGACGGCGCGGTGTCCCACTATGAAGCGATGTTGTTGTCGATACAACATCGGTTCGCGAACAACTACACGTTCAATGCCAACTACACGGACTCGTACTGTGTGTCCGACTATGATTTTGGCGCGGCGCTGGCCACCCCGGCCAACTCCCAGCCCTTCAACCGGCATGCCGACTGGGGTCCCTGTATCTTCGATACGCGCAGCATCTTCAACGCTTCGCTGGTGGCGCTGAGTTCATGGAAGAGCGAAAACACGTGGACCAGCCGCTTGTTAAGCAACTGGCAGCTCGCGCCGCTTTTTCACGTGTCCAGCGGCCAGCCCCTCACTGTGACAACCGGCCATGACGATTCGCTTACCGACCTGAACAACGACCGGCCCAATCAAGTGATGGCGGATGTGTACTCCGCCACCCAGGGCTGCAAGTCCTCGCCATGCGTGCAGTGGATCAATCCCGCGGCCTTCGTCCCCAATCCTACCGGCACGTTCGGCGACGTGGGGCGCAATTCCCTGCGCGGTCCCGGCACGGTGAACGTGGATGTGGCGCTCAGCCGGATCTTCGGTATCACCGAGCGGTTCCGTGTGGAGGCGCGCGCGGAGGCGTTCAACATTATCAATCACGCCAACTTCGTGGGAGGGATTTCACCGGCCGGAACCGTTGCGGCGTTCACCACGATGAACACGAATCTGAGTTCGTCGGCGTTCGGTCAGGTGCAATCGGCGTTCGATCCGCGCATTTTGCAGTTTGCGTTGAAGGCGTATTTCTAGGCGGCGGTTGCGCGGCCTGGGGATGTGGCTCTGGGAGAGTTTCGGTGAGGAGCGCAATCATGATAGCCTCCTGCCCAACTCAAGCAAGCGCTTGCGACACCTGCGCAGGCTGTCCGAGTTGCTTTCGGCGACTGCGGGTCTCCAGTAATCCTGCACGAATTCGAGCATCCGAGAGGTGTAGCCCGGACCTGTCGAGCGGCCGCTGGCCGGCCTCGGAACGAGATCTCTTCGGATCTCCGCCCTACGAGCTCTTGTCCCCAGCGAAACGAGAACCTGCTTGGGATCTTCTAATTGATCCGGCGCGGCGGGGATCAAGATCTTGCGGATGCCTAGAAAGGCCGCCAGCGCTTCCGTGTCGGCTAGCAGCCAAGATTCCACTTCGCGCACGGCGACCCGAAAACACATCAAATGCGCCGGCTGGGGCAACCAGTCCGCGATCAGTGCCGCTGGGCATTCCGCATCGCGATCCAAATCGACCACGACAATCCAGGGACGGAATCTGACGTCATGGTTGAAACCGCCGATCCGCTCCCGCAGAAACGCCTTGCCTTTCTGGCCGAAGACCCGGTCGAGACCCAGATCCAGATCGATGAGGATGCGGCGAAGCACTGCTTCATCCAATACACCTTCCACTGCGGCGGAGAAGCATCTAGCCAGACCTACCGGTGTCATCTGGTTGCGAACAGTGGCAACTGTTCCGCCTTTGCCGGACGAGTGAAGGGCATCACTGCATCGGGAAGCGAGAGTCCACCTTCGAGGAGACTCACAATCTATTGAAAGCGCCTAACAGGACGAACTATGGTGCCCTCATGTTCCGGTATCAACAAAAAAGCTTCGTCCAATCCAATACCCGGGTCGGCGAGAATCGATGGCGAGTGCGTGCTGACGATCACCTGCCGGCCGGTTCGGCTCTGCATACGGGCGAACATTTGCGGCAAGTGCGTGACGACCTCCGGATGCAGGGAAAGCTCCGGTTCTTCCAATAGCAGCGGGCCGGACCCCTCCAAGGTGGCCCAAAGCAGTCCCAGCAGGCGTAAGGTGCCGTCCGAAAACTGTTCCTCGTTCTGCCAGGCGCCCTGCGGACGCCAGTGCTCGTACTTGCCTTTCAGATGTGGCGCTCCGCTGCCCTTGTCGCGCTCAAACTGCAGTTCCTTGAGCTGCGGCACGGCGACACGCAGCACGGCCTCAATGCGGCGCAGCCAGGCATTCCTGGTTTTTCCGGTGTTCTAGCGATCTGCTCCAGCAGGCCCCCGCCATAGGGATCGTCGCTCCTTCCGATAGAACGGTCGGGATCCCGCACCAACTGTGGCACCACATGCAGATACCGGATTGGCCGGAAGAAGTCGGCGACATCCCGGAACTCACGGTTCACATTGATTTGTTCCAGGTAGGTTTGCGTGAGCCGTTCGGGATCGTTCGCGTCTTCCACGTTCGGCCGGGCCCACAGTTCGGAGCCGGCGCGGGAAACACGTTCCTTTTTGATAATCGGACGGCGCTGATTGTCCTGGGAAGCGCAGTTCGTATTCCCAAGCGTTCGGCAAATGCTCGGGTCCGATGTGGACCTCGATGACAATATCGGGATAGCGGCGCGCGGAGAGGCTGCGCAGTCTGGTGACGCCGCCCCTATGCGGGCCGGCAGCTTCTTGAAACCCTCCTCCGACGCTAACAATGTCGTGCAGGAATCGAAAGACATCCAGCAAGTTGGATTTGCCGGATGCGTTGGGCCCCACCAGAAAAACACGGTTCTGCAGGTCCACATCCACCTGGGTGAAATTCCGCCAGTTTTCAAGACGGAGCCGTCTAAAGGTCAGTGTGCTCGGAGCCGCATCTTTCATGAAGACTGCCTACCACCATCACGATAACAAATGACAGGCCGGGAGGCCCGTCCGACTCTACTTCACGCCGATGGCCTAGCGCTTCTCCGCGGCCGTTGAAGGTGTGTTTCGAGGAGACCGTCGACTACAGTCCGGCCAGCCGGTCTCCGGCTTGCCGCGCATAAAGCGGCATACCGAGCGATTCGAACATGCCCAGCGCTTCGCCGAGTAAGGCGCGGGCGTCCGTGGAATCGGTCTGGCGGCCGCGCGCGAGCAGCATAACGGCGTACCAATAGCGCGCGATCGATTGTGCCACGCGATGCGGAATGGTGTCCGCCTGCCGAATGGCCGCTTGATGGTGTTCCTCGGCGCGCGCCCAGTCGCCCTCACACGCGGCGGCGATGCCGGCCGCCGTGCGCGGCAATGCCGACGTGTAGGTCATCGCGATGCCCGTAGCCATGAGGTCCTCCGCGACGGGACGTAATTGGCCGGCTTCCTCGGTGTGCCCTATGGTAGCCATGCCTTCGATCACGTACGCCACGGAGAGCCAGGAACCTACGCCTGCCAGGCGTCCAGCGTGCGGTAGAAACCGTAAAGCCTCGCGCAACGCGCTCCACGCGCCTGGATCGCCTTCCTGCGCCAGGGTTAACCCCAACGCGGCTGGCGCATAGGCGCTATACGAGTTCTGGGGCTTCTGCGGCGCCATGGCGCGGCGGCACCATGCGGCCGCTTCGGCCGTGTGGCCGCGCAGGCGCGCGATGCTTCCCAGTTCGGTTTCGGCGATGAAATTCCATCCGATCTGAAAATTGCGGCCGAACTCCACCGCCTCCCGCAGAACCCGATCGGCGCTATCCAGGTCCCCGCCGGCAACGTGTCGCGCAATCTCCGCGAATTTCGCGCACCACAGGAAACCTCCGTGTCCCACCCGTTCCGCGATCGGAACGGTTTGCCGGACAATGGATTCCGCCTCGCCCAGGCGGCCCGAGAAGATGGTGGCCAGCACCCGGATCCAAGTCACATCCACTTGTCCCCATACATCCCCACAGGTTTCCAGGACTTGCTGGGCCGCATAGCTGGCCTTCTCCGCCCGCTCAAGCTGCGCCGCATGCCACCGGACATTCGCCTGTAAGTTCAAAGTCATGCCAATCACGAACGGATGCTGGGAGACGGGCTGGCTTTGTTGAACCTCGGCGAGCAGCGCGAGGGCCGCATCCGGTTCCCCGGAACACGATGCGGCGATGGCCTTGCCGGCCAGCAGCGCCATGCGCAGAGGCGACTCTTCCGGACCAAGACGTTCCAACGCCAGGCTGGCTACGTCGCCCGCCTGCTGGAGTTGCAAACCCCAGAGCAGAATAAGCACCAAGCCAACGCTCGTTTCCGCGAAACGAACCACTTCGGAATTGGCGGCAAACATAGCCAGGGCCAGCTCGTAGGTGCCGACCGCCTCGGGTGTCCGCAACAGGCTGCGCAAGATCGTGGCGCGCTCGGTGTACAATTCCGCCACCCGCGGGCTCCGCTCGCCCTGCAATAAAGCCAACGCATTGTCAGAGTATGCCAGCGCTTCTTCGTACGCAGTGGCCGATGCTGCCTGATGCACCGCTTGGATCAGCCAGACAGCGGTTTTTTCCGAGTCGGCCGCCGCGCCCGCCTGGTAAAGATGGTGCGCCAGGGCGGACGTTTGGCTGTCCAGGTTGCCGGCATAGAGCCGCTCGATGGCGCCGGCCACCCGCGCGTGCAGCCGCTGGCGCCTGGGCAGCGACAGCGTCTCGGCGAGAGTTTGCCGGATCAGCTCGTGCACGAAGCGGTAGCGCGTTTCCCGCCCCGCGTGCTCGGTGATTACCAGGTGCGAGCGTTCCGCGTCCTCCAGCATTTCGAGCGCCGCGTCGGGCCGTGCGTTCTCGAGTTCCTCCAGTAGCCGCAAGCTGAAGGTTCGCCCGATCAACGCGGCCGTCGCCAGCACGCGGCGGGCCTCCTCACTCAGCCGCTCCAGGCGCCGCCCGATCACCAGCCGAACGCTCTCGGGAACGTGCAGGTCAGCCACCCGCAAACCCGGCCGCCACGCGCCTTTATCGTCGAATAACTTGCCTTCCTCCGCCAGATGCCGAAACACTTCCTCTACAAAGAACGGATTGCCGTCGGTCTCCTCGAACACGATCCGCGCCACCGAGGATGGCGGCGTTTGCCCGCTCAACGCCGTGAGCATCGCCTCCACTCCCCCAGCCGCCAACCGCCGCAGCGACATACGGGTGGCCAGTTTCTGGCGCAGCAGACTCTCCAGGGTCCGGGCGAACGCCTGCGAGACGTCCAGCCCCGCGTCGCGGTACGTTCCGATCAGCAGCATGGGGGCGGTCCCCGCGGCCTGTGCCAGGTGTTCCAGCAGCAGCAGCGACGGCTCGTCGGCCCAGTGCAGATCCTCAAATATGGCCACGATCGGCGTCACGCGCGCGGAGCGCTCCACAAATTCCCGATAAGCGTTGAACAGAAAGCGGCGCTGTAGTTCCGGCGGAAGCTCCAGGGGCGGAGGAATGTCCGAAAACATGCGCCGCAACTCCGGCATCAGCTTGGCCACTTCCGGCGCCGCCTGCCCGAGGGCGTACCGGAAGGAATCCTGGGGCACGACCCGTGCGCTGTATTCCAGCATCTCGATGAACGGCACATAGGGCGGCGCGCCCGTCATTTCATAGCAGTGGCCGATGACCGTGAAACATCCGCGCCGGGCCGCCTCTTTGAGGAGGGCCCGCGTGAGATGAGTTTTTCCAATGCCGGCCTCGCCGCCGATCAGCACCAGCGCACCCTGCCCGGCAATCGCGCCGTTCAAAAGCTGAACCAACTCGGCGCACTGAGGATCGCGGCCGATCAAGGGGATGCGCGGCGCGGCCTCTTCTTCCGGCGGTCCGCCTTCTGCAAGCGATAAGTTGGTCAGCCGCGCCAGATCGGCACGCACATCGGCCATTGACGCGTAGCGCTCCTCTAGCGGCTTAGCGAGCAGCCTGCGGATCACCAGCGCCAGTCCGGGCGTCAACCGCGTGCTTCCCGTGAACGACAGCAGCGGCGGGTCGCGCAGAATCGCCGCGATGGTGTCGAGCCTGGAGGCCCGCCGGAAAGGGTGCGTCCCGGTAAGCAGCTCGCAGAGCAGGATGCCGAAGGAAAACAGGTCGCAGCGTTGATCGAGCGGCGCGCCCCTCAACTGCTCCGGCGACATGTAGTCCGGCGTGCCGACCGCGATCCCCTGGGCGGTTAGTTGCTGATTATCGGTGCCCTGTTCCCGTGCACTTGTTTCCAAGCGCTTGGCCAAGCCGAAATCCATCACCTTGGCCCGGCCCTGGGAGGTGAGCATCACGTTGGCCGGTTTCAGATCGCGGTGGACAATGCGGTTGCTGTGCGCTTCCTCGATGCCCTCCGCGACTTCCTGCGCAATACGCAACGCTTCCGATTGCGACAGCCGCCCTGCCCGCATGCGGGCCGCGAGCGTGGCGCCGCGGACGTATTCCATTACCAAGAAAAGGGCATCATGGTCTTCGCCGAGCTCAAAGATCTTGCAGATGAAGGGATGGTCCAATGCGGCGGCGGCCAGCGCTTCGCGCCGCAGCCGCTCGCGCGCCACCACGTCAGCGGCGAGCTGCGAGGGAAGCAACTTGATTGCCACGCGCCTGTCCAACCGTGGATCGTGCGCCAGGTATACCTCGCCCATGCCGCCCGAGCCAAGGGGTTCGAGCACCTCATAGCAACCGAGCTTCGTGCCCGCCCGCAACGACATGGTGTCGGTCGAAGACGCCGCGGCGGCGGCGGCCTGCAGCAAACTCCCGGTCTGCGCAACGCCGGCAATCCGCTTGCGTACCTCCGCCACTACGCTGGGGGCCTCGCCCGCCGCGTCGAGGAAAGCGTCGCGCCCTGCCGGGGGATAGTCGAGTGCCCGCTCGAACAGGGACTTGACGCGTTGCGACAGCTCGGGCGTCATCCGTTCACCTCGCTGTCCTGGAATAGGCGCCTCCTATAAGAGAAGTGAGATATCGGGGTGTGGCGTTTCATGTGAATCCGGCTCAGGTTCCATGATACCTGCTGTCAAACCCGCTGGAAGGCGGGCAATCCTGCCCGCAGCCGGCTTTCAGCCGGCTCTGGCCGCCTAAAAAGGCGGCTGCGGCCAAGATTGGCCGCCCTCCAAGCGTTTTCATCGCATTTGGTGGCGTGGAGGGCCAAAGGGTACCCCGGGAATCGGCGCAAACTGGGCCGCTTAACAATCGGCCCGCAGGTTGCCAACTAGTTGTCAACCTGCCCCACAAGCCATTATTCTTTCGGGAAATTCGGGTTGGCTTTGACCTCGTTCAACTGCGCCGTGTGGCGCTGGCTGTGGGCCGAAAGCAGCAGAATCCACTGGTAGGTGTCCAGCGTCTTCAGGACCGGATGATCGAAGAAATGGCCGCGCAAATCGTCCTGCGTATCGCGCACGTAGGCGATGGTGCGCTCGCGGCTCTGCTTGAAGTGGTCGATCGTTTCCTGCGGCGTCGCGAAGCGGTGCGTGGGCCGAAGCACCTCGGGCGCCCGGAATTTCTGCGTGCGATTCACGACCGCCGTGAGGATGAAATCGTCCGTCACGGCGGATTTCTTGTCCGGGCTGGCGGGGCCTTGCACGATCTTGGTGACGCTGCCGAAGATGACGTCTTCGCTAACGGCGATGTGCTCCGCGCATTCGGCCACCGACCAGGTCTTTTCATCCGGTTTGAAGTTCCATTGCGCCGGCGAGAGGCCCGCCACCGAATCCAGGAATTGCTGGCGGCTGGCGGTCAGCTCGGCGATCGCGCGGTCGCGCTCCGCTTGCGTCAGGGTCGCCGCGAATAGCGGCGCGGCAACTACAGAGAGCGTCAGAAGGGAAATCAGGTTTTTCATTTTGTTACGCCTTTACCGGTTTATTGACCACTTTCTGGTTCTTGTCGTCCCAATACAGCACTCGCCCTTCGCGGTAAGATTGTACCGCCATGGAAATGGTGACCTGCGCGTGGAATCCGGTGTCGACATCCAGCGTGGGTTTTTCGCGTGTGCGCATGCAATCGAGGAAGTTGGTGATGTGGGCCACCATCTCATTCTTCTGCTCGACCGGAATCTTGGTCTCCACGTCGTCGCCGAACTTGGCCTTGTAGGCGTCGTCATCCACCTTGCGCTCGGGGAGCAGCGTGATGTGGTCGGTGCGCCCCTCGAACATGCCGTGGTCCACCATGACGATGGTGCCTTCGTGGCCGCGGATCAGGCCGGGAATGTGCTTGGAGTTGGCCATGGTGGAAGTCAGCACCAGGGAGTGGCCCTGCGGGAATTCCGCCATCAGATGGAAGGTGTCGGGGACTTCGCGCTCATCTTTGAACAGGTAGATGCCGCCGCTGGCCCATACCTTGCTGGGAAATTGCGGCTCGGACCAGCAGATGTTCAAGGGCGCCACCACATGGAAGAATAGGTCCGTGGCGATGCCTCCCGAATAGTCCCAATACTTGCGGAAACGGAAGAAGCGGTCGGCGTCGAAGGCGCGCTTGGGCGCTTTGCCCAGCCACATCTTCCAGTCGATGTAGTTCTCGTCCTTCCCATCCGGGCCGGCGCCCTGGTCGATGGGCCAATTCCATTCGCCTTCCTTGGAGTTGCGGTGATAGGAACCCTGGCTCATGATCATCTTGCCGATGGCGCCGTCGGCGATGTACTTCTTGGCCACGTGCCACTGCAAGGCCGAGGTGGTCTGGGAGCCGACCTGCAGTACCCGCTTGGTCTCCTTCACGGTCTGGGAAAGGTGGCGGGCCTCCTCGATGGTGTGGCACATGGGCTTTTCGAGATACACGTCCTTGCCATGATCCAGGGCTTCCAGCGCGATGGCGGCGTGCCAGTGATCGGGCGTGGCCACTACGACGGCGTCGATATCCGCGCGATTGATAATCTCGCGGTAATCCAGGTAGCCGTCGCACTTGTGCTTATCGGCGGCCAGGCGCTTGCGCTTTTCGTAGACGTCGGCCACCGCCACGATCTTGCAGGCGTTGGTGCGCTCTCCGATGGCGGCATACTGGCCGCACAGATAAGAGCCGCGCCCGCCGACGCCGATGACGCCCACGTTGATCCGGTCGTTGGCGCCGATGACCTTTCCCGTAGCGGCCGCTTTGGCCGGCTTGGCGAACAATTCCTTGGCGGCCCCGAGCGCGCCGGCGACGGCCGCGGTCTTGACCATGAAATCTCTGCGATTGACGGAGTCTTGATTGTCGGGCATGGACACACCTTTTTAGCCTAAGGAACAGTGTAGCCGAAATTGGGGCCGCGCGATGGTGTGTTTCCGTCCCGTTAATCGTGGACGCGCGGGCGCAGGACGGAGTACGATCGTGGCCGGGAAGACTAAATGCCAACTACTCAAGAAAAACTTGGAACGCGCCGCCGGGAAGCCCTGGCGACACCCAGCGCACTCGGCGCGGAGGCCGTCAAAGATATCACCGGCGCGCTGAATGCGTTGCTGGCCGACGTATTTGCTCTTTATCTGAAGACCAAGAACTTTCATTGGCACGCCAGCGGCCCGCACTTTCGCGACTACCACCTCTTGCTGGATGAGCACGCGGCCCAGATTCTTGCGATGACCGACGCTATCGCCGAGCGCGTGCGCAAGATCGGCGGGACAACGATTCGATCCATCGGGCACGTTGCCCGCCTGCAACGCCTCAGCGATAACGACGCGGACTTTGTCGATCCGCTCGATATGCTCGCCGAGTTGCGCGAAGACAACGGGGCGATACTTGCCAGCATGCGCGAAGTTCACGACTTGTGCAGCGAAGAGAAGGACGTAGCTACTACCAGCTTGTTGGAGGTTTGGATCGACGAAACGGAGAGGCGGATCTGGTTTCTGTTTGAGACCGGGCGGAAGGGATAAGCACGCCCTTACGGTCGTGGCTGGGTACGTCGTGGCTTAGTTCAAGGAGACCGTGCTTTATGCGTTTACCGGGGGAGCGGACGGAGCCGTGCCCTACGGAGGTCCGGTGCCTGACGCGACGGCAACCTCTACGGCACTGCTTTCGACGGCGGGGACCTAACCCGACCAAACGGCATTTATGGCGAGGGAGTGGTATTCGAGGTAGACCCGGCCGGCAAAGAGACGGTCCTCCACACCTTCACCGGGCTTGCGGACGGAGGACCTCCCGAAACGGGTCTGACTTCAAACATGGGCATCTTCGGCTGCGGCGGGTATGAGATCTAACGGGACCACCAGCTTCGGCGGTGACGGAAGCGCGTGCTTCGGAGACGGTTGCGGAGTGATGTTCAAGCTCACCCTCCCGCGAGCAGGTGAACCCGATCCCGACTAGCTTACTGTAGTGGCCTTTGTTGCCTGCGGCGCCGGCTGCCGTTTTGTGCCGTCGCAGCCCAACCTAGAGGAGGTGTGGGGCCACGGCGTGTACGTCACCGACCGCTTGGTGGACAACCACATCGTGGCGTTGCGCAAGAAAATGAAGGCAATCCCGCGGCGCCGCGGTATTTGATCAGCATCCGCGGTGTTGGATATCGATTCGATGGATAGGCTATGTCATTCAGATTGTGTAGAGGTATATGTCAGGAAATCCAAACCAGGTTCATGCAAGATCCTGACTGAATCCCGTTTACGGCAGTCTTTTCCATTGTCCTCGGCGGGCGGGCCTGCTTTCGGAGTTCGCGGTCGTGCCATTGCGCGCGCAAACAGGCCCGCCGTCGAACTTCAGGCGGCCATACCAAGGAACAGGTGGATGGCGACCTGAAAACCGCCGTTACGTCCTATCAAAAGATCGCGGCGGACAAATCCGCTCCCCGCGACGTGCGCTCCAAGGCGCTGCTGCACCTGGCGGGCTTCTACGAGAAACTCGGGCAACAGCGGATGGCTCATATCCACCCGGAGCCCTGCTTCGTGACAAGGCCGCAACCTGTACGCACTGCGCAATGCGGCGGCAACCAGGACACACTTTGCGGGCCCTCATACGGCTGCGGAGTGGTGTTCAAGGTGGATCCAAACGGCAACAAGACTGTCCTCTACACGTTCACCGGCCTCGCGGATGATTCCCTCGCCTGCGTAACGCAGCCCACGGACAGGCCGGGCCTGTCCCACTCGCGATGTGAGATAATGCACCTGTGCACTCTACCGGTGCCGCGTACTTCCTCTTCGTAATCGTCGTCTTACTTGCATATTGGTTGGTGGCCGGATCGCGCCTTGCACGCTTGACCGTGCTGCTGGCGGCCAACTACTTCTTCTGTGCGAGGTATGGACTATTCTATCTAGCACTTATCCCCGCCTGTTCCACCATAGACTATCTCGCCGGCCTGGGCATGCAATCGTTCCAAAATTCGTTCGTCCGGCGGTTGTTTCTTGGGCTAAGTCTTGCCGCAAATCTCGGCCTGTTAGTCCTGTCCCGTCACATGACTCTATTCTTGCAGCCCTCGCACTGGGACTGGGTCTTCCCGCTTAGCCTGTCGTTCTATGCTTTCCAATCTCTCTCCTATACTATCGATATTTATCGTAAGGACGCCGACGCAGCTACCACTTACCTGGGATATATGGCTGCGGCTTCATTCTTCCCCACCATCCAGGCCGGACCCATTACCCGTCCCGCCGACATACTGAAGCAGCTCACTCGCAAATTCGACCTGACTCCGGCCGACGGATCGCGCGCCCTGTTTCTGATCGTGTTCGGCCTCATGAAAAAGCTCCTCATCGCCGACTACCTGGCCGGCAACCTGGTGAACCGCGTTTTCGACACGCCCAACTTATACAGCGGCGCGGAGAATCTGGCCGCCGTCTACGTATACTCACTGCAGCTCTACTACGATTTCTCCGGCTATACAGATATCGCACGCGGCTGCGGCCTGCTGCTGGGCGTCAAGCTGCCCATCAATTTCGACCGCCCTTACACATCCGTCAACATGGCCGACTTCTGGCGCCGCTGGCATATCACGTTCTCCAATTGGCTCCGCGACTATCTTTACTTTTCGCTTCCCGGCAAGCGCACCCGCGTCTGGCCATATCTCAATCTCGTCGTCACCATGGTGTTGGGCGGGTTGTGGCACGGCGCCACCTGGCCGTTCGCCATCTGGGGGCTGCTGCACGGTAGCGCTCTCGCAGTAACCCGGCGCTGGCAGGCCTGGCGCGGACGGCGCTCCGAATCCGGCCCGGCATCGCGCGCCGTCCGCATCTTTTGCACTTACCAGTTTGTCTGTCTCACCTGGATATTTTTCGGCAGCCCGACTACCGCCGTGGCCATCGACATCTTGAAGCGCATCGGGTCGCTCACCTTCTCATTGCAGAATGTCTCCACCGGTGTCTTCCTGGTATCGATGCTGGGCGCCGCAGGCCAGGCTGTCCCAAAGAACTGGTACGAATGCGGCGTGGATTTATTCGGACGTACGCCCTTCTACGTACAGGCGGCCGCCATGGCGCTGGCCGTAGCCGCCATTCAACTGTGGGCGGGCCGCGGCGCGGCGCCGTTCGTCTATACGCGGTTTTGATATGCGCGCCTTCCCCCTCCGCACCGCCCTCACCATCCTAACCTTCGCGCTCATCCTGGCCGCCGTATCGCGCGTCGTCCACGAAGTCGAGGCGCCCACTCCCAGCGCCGCCGCCGCCATCGTCGAGTTCACCCCCGAACTAACGCCGACGCGGCCATGGCAGCCGCACACCGCGCCCGAAGCGATTGGGCCGGCACCCGGCCTGCTCGCCGGCCGCACGGCCATCCGCCCCACACTGGACGACCGCAACGGCGCCCTCGACTACTTCTACGCCGCACTGTGGCGCACCGAGCGCGGCGCACCCATGGCCATCACCCGCATCCTGCATTATGGCGACTCCCCCACGACCGCCGACCTGATCACCGGCGACACCCGCCAGCTTCTGCAAAAGCGTTTCGGCGATGCCGGCCACGGCTTCACCCTTATCGGCAAGCCTTGGGCGTGGTACGAACATCGCGGCGTGGAGCTATCCAGCCATGGCTGGCGGATGGACCCCGGCACGCGCTGGGATCTGCGCAATGGCCTGTTCGGACTGGGTGGCGTGGCCTTCTCCGGCGGCACCGGCGCATACAGCCGCGTTACTTTGCGCGACCCCACGCAAACATGTCTGGAGGTCTGGTTCCTGCATCAGCCGGATGGCGGAACCATCGCGATTTCCTCCGCCGGCCAGCCCATCGGCAGCATCGCCACCGCAGCCCCATCGCGCACGCCCGGCTTCGCCAGCTTCGAGCTAAGGCCCGGAACCGCCGCGCTCGAATTCAGCGCCGAAGGCCCCGTCCGCCTGTTCGGCATCACCCTGGAGAAGCGGAAAACCGGCGTGGTCTACGACAGCATCGGTTTGAACGGCGCGTCCATCTCCGTGCCGGCTCTGCTCTTCAACGAGAGCCACTGGACCGAGGAGTTGCGCCACCGCAACCCCGACCTGGCGATCCTCAATTACGGCACCAACGAGAGCGGTTTCGCCGCCTTCCTCACCCGCGAATACGAAATCGAGCTGCGCGAAGCCATCCGCCGCCTGCGCGCCGCGCTGCCCAATGTTTCTATACTGGTGATGAGTCCCATGGACCGCGGCCAGAAGAATGGCGGCGAGATCGAAACGCTGCCCACCATACCCCGCATCGTCGACATTCAGCGCCGCGTGGCGGCCGAGCTGCAATGCGGCTTCTTCAACACCTTCGAAGTCATGGGAGGCGCTGGCACCATGGCGCGCTGGTATGACAGCCAGCCCCGCCTGGTTTCGGCCGACTTCATTCATCCCACGCCCGCCGGCGCGCGCCTCGTCGCGCAGGCGTTCGTCAAAGAATTGACCGCCGGTTTGAACCGTTACAAATTGCGTCAGGTGCTAGCCCGCGGCGCCACGGCCGAGGTGCGCTGACCGCATGCCGCGCTGCGCCGCCATCGCTCTACTTTTCCTCTGTACCGTTTTGCCGTACGCGGCCCAGACCACCTCAACGCCGAAACCTGCCGCCAAAAAGAAGCCCGCCAAGAAATCGAAAAAGAAGGTCCGCGAGCCCCGCGTCCACCACTATTCCCAGCCCCGCGTGAGTGCCAAAGTGCGCACCGCATCGTTGCAGAAAGTGGCGCTCCAATTGGATGAGCGCCCCGACCCGGTCATCGATCGGCCGGGCACGCTGGTGCCCTTCTTCGAGCGCCTCTATCGCCTCTCCATCGGCGCCAGCCCCACCGTGCACGTCCTGCATTTCGGCGATTCCCACACGGCGTCCGACGATTGGACCGGCGTGCTGCGCGATCTGTTCCAGAGCCGCTTTGGCAATGGCGGTGCGGGGTTCTCGCTGGCCGGAATTCCGTTCAAGGGCTACCGCCGCTTCGATGTGCGCGGCGGCTCCAGCAAAGCCTGGGATCCGGCTGGCCTGCGCACCGGCGAAGGCGACGGCCTGTTCGGCCTCGGCGGCGTCAGCATTTCCACCGACCACGCCAACCAAACCATCTACCTGGATGCCGACTGCGCCTCGGTCGAGCTCGACTATCTGCAGCAGCCTGGCGGCGGCCGCGTGGCCCTTTCCGATAACGGCGCGACCGTCAACGAATCCTCCACCGAGGGTCCTTTGGCGCCCGGCTTCCTGGAGTACGCCGCCACGCCCGGCCGCCACCGCTTCGAGGTACGCACGCTGGAAGCCGCGCCGGTGCGGCTGTTCGGATGGGTGACCGAAAACCCGCAAGGGATCACCTACGAATCCATGGGCATCAACGGCGCGGAGGCCGCGCTGATCCAGCGTTGGGACGAGACCATGCACGCTGCCTACCTCAAACGCCGCGACCCCGCCCTGATTGTGCTGGCCTACGGCACCAACGAAGCCAGCGACTCCAAGTGGACCGAAGCCGGCTATCTGGAAACCTTCTCCGCCATCCTGCAGCGGCTGCGGCGCGCCGTGCCGGCGGCATCCATTCTGGTCCTGGGCCCTCCCGACCGCTTCCTGCGCGTCAAAGGGCACTGGCGCCCGTTCGAAGGCGTGGACCGCATCGT
>Ga0302325_10005064_pt1 | contig 30222 bp, 35 predicted proteins | sample Palsa_T0_2_FD_201948 | JGI IMG/M metagenome (GOLD analysis project Ga0302325, IMG submission 201948) | Peat permafrost microbial communities from Stordalen Mire near Abisko, Sweden - Palsa_T0_2 | ecosystem: Environmental > Terrestrial > Soil > Palsa > Peat permafrost | place: Sweden: Abisko... | reverse complement strand
CGCTAAGGGTAGGAAAATTTTGTTGAATAGGTGGTTTGTTATTCAGCCCCCTTTCCGAAATTCTAGAGCGCTGTGCAATGCTTTAAAGAATTTATAATATTCATATTGTCTATTATCCCAGAACAAGAAAGACATCAATCATCTCTACGGTCCCTATTCATTATTTACAACCTGTACCCCCCCATTTCTACTTTACAAACCCTCATATAATCAAAACTCAAAACAAGACATCTAACGAATCTCCGAACAGGGGCGCCAGGCAGTCCCTCAGACCACCGGTACGCCTTTTGAACCTTCGCCTCCACCCACCCCACCAATACCAATCGACGTAATAATCAGCGATGTAACCCCCAGTCCCTTCCCCTCCCCTTCTCAAACCACATCAATCCTCCCAGTGGCTCTCCGAAGCAAACATGGCCTCCCTCTCCGCCAAGAAATCCTCCACTAACCCCAATGCCAACACCGTCCTCTACAAACCCACCTTAAAGCTCTTACCCGCCTTATCTAATATCTCAAAATACAGAATAAAAGCCGCCGTCGACGCCGGAGCCAACGATACTAAAGGATGTTGCGAAGCTGTTCGAAAGCTTGTGAAAGACCCGGGTTTAGAAGGGAAGGTAAATGTAGCGTGTTTAGGGGGCGATGATGTGCTTCCTCTCATACAATCTAAGCTCTCCTTTCAAATATCAAAATGGCAAGGAATGAGAAATAAGAAGATTGAAAAAGGAAGTGGGAAGGGGTTAACGATTTTTGATGCTTGGGTGGAGAATGCGGATGTTGGTACGGCTGTGGGAGAGTATTTGAAGACAGAGGAGATGGAGAATCTATGTATTGTACGGGGCAAAGATCCTCAATAGGGATTGGGAGTGGAGAGATGGGATTGTAGGGGCACAGGCGTATCTCGGTGGAATGGGAATCGCGAGGGTATTTGATGAGGGTGCGGATATTGTTGTCTGTATTTGCGGATGCTAGTCCTATTATCGGTGCTGCTGCGTGGTGGCATGGGTGGGATAGGGGAAGGTTGGAGGAATTGGCGAGTGCGTTTATTGCGGGGCATATGATTGAGTGTTCAAGCTATGTTTGCGGTGGGAATTTCACGGGGTTCAAGGGGTTTGAGGGGGAGGGGTGGCTGGATATTGGGTACCCTATTGCGGAGATTGGGATCGAGGGGGCAGGTGGTCATTACGAAGGAGAAGGGGACGGGTGGGATTGTTAGGACGGAAACTTGTAAGGCGCAATTGCTGTATGAGATTCAGGGGCCGTGGTATTTCGCACAGTGATGTTACGGCTGTGATGGGTGGGATTGCATTTGAACAGTTAAGTACGGATCGCGCTGCCCTTAAGGGGGTAAAAGCTGAACCTTCGACAAAAAAAGTTGGAATCACAGCCAAGGGTGGATAACAAGCGGAAGTCCATTGGTTCCTGGTGGGCTTGGATATCCAAGCCAAGGTGAGGATGTTGGAAGCTCAGATCCGAAAGGCCCTTGGTGATAATTCTAGATTCCGTGTCCTTAAGTTCACGTTGAACGGGACGGCTGCAGAAAACCCGACCGATCAGAACTCTGCCACGGTGAACTTCAGAGTGTTTGCTCAGGCGACAGAGAGCAGCGATCTTGCACCGAACAAGTTCCTGAGAGCGATCATGGATTTGATCATTTCCGCATATCCTGGAGCAACTTTGAATCTTGACTTGTGCCAGGGCTTCCCAAAGCCAGTTCAGGAGTATTTCGTCACACTCATTCTGCAATCCGATATCCAGCATGTGATGCACATGCACGATGGAAGAGATCTTGATATCGCTCCACCAAGTATCACCAAGACCTTTCCGAGGAACCAGCTGGATCAACCCTCGTCTGCAGTGACTCTGGAAGATTTCGGCGAGACGATTCGAGGTCCCTTAGGATTGCTTGTACATGCGAGATCTGGCGATAAAGGATCAAATGCCAATGTCGGGTTCTGGGTGAGGCAACCAGATGAGTACGATTGGATGCGAACACTGTTGAGCACTGAGACCCTGTAAGGATTACTGGCGAGTGAGTACAACGGGAAACAAATAGTGGGTCGTGATCCTCCTTTTCAATGAACCAGCACTCACATATCTCAGGACTGATTCGAATTGCCGAATATATGGGCTGTTCACTTCCTTCTTCACGATCACCTCGGCCACGGTGTTAGCTGCTCGGGCACATGATTTTCTAGCCAAAAATATCGCTGAATTCCTTCGAAGTCGACACGTCGATCTGCCAAAACGATTTTTGAACCGCGGAATGCTATAGAAGGGTTGTATTACGAGTTTTAGTGGCAAGGGAAATTTGCGCGGGCAGAACCAGATCCTATTTCTCTTTCTCGGCGACAAGAGTTGTTCCATCGTCTGCATCCGACAGGCTGTCATCATAGGGGTTGCAATCGAGGTCCGATTTGGCGAGATTCACAAGGAATCCTTGGACGCCCATGGCAATCCGGTAACCAGCAAGGCCCAACAGGGCGATGATGACCAATAAGAGGTTGATGATTGCGAGAAGGCAAAGTGGAATGGTATGCCACAATTGGACTCTTCGCAGAGGACAGCCTCCCGCCTTTTTCCCATCAGCCTCGCCTCCAGATTCGAATAAACCAGCTAGAACGAATCGAAGAGGGCATTTCTTCGATTCTGGGGCCGTAACGGTATCTGACGAGGATGGCGTAGAGGAAGAGAGCGATTCTGTGTCTGTATCTTTGTCCTTTTTGCTTTTCTTACTCTGGCTGATGATGATCTCACCAGAGTGTCGTCGGGCTGATCGATTTGCGTAATGCTTCTCTTTCTTGGACGAGGCCATACCGCTGAAATTGAGAAGGCTGGACATTGAAGGGCAGGTGCGTGAATTGACGAGCTGTATAAGTAAGGGCAACAGCAGGATCCGATTCCTGGAAATTTGGCTGATTCAATTGCGGGGTCACTGGCGTGATACGAGGCGTAGTTCGTATATATGTTGGATTTTATCAGCCATCTTATGTATGATAGCGGCCTAAACAAAAGTAACGGCAGCTCAAGGATCATAGCTAACGCCACAAATGCCCAAAGCTATCAGATTATGATAGGTGTGAGAAAGAGTGATAACGATCCAGGCCGTCAATATGCGGCCACTTAGAGCCGAGCAACGTGGCAGCAGCTGAGCACTTGCTCGCACACCATCTTATGAAGATCTCCAGCTTGAGAGTTTGTTTGAAACAACGCGTCGACGAGGTTCAAGCTTCAAAAGAATTGTAACGCCACGTTCCACTGATATTGGATAGGCCAAAAATCAGGATTGTGGTGCAGTAAGCTGCAAGGCGCCATTGGGCTCTGTAATGAGTGCCCAACCACAAGGGATGGACAATTCTTTCAGGTACCGTACATCATGATTATTCGACAATGGAAGGGAATGCTAGTGAGACTGGCCACTCGGACTGAGACTCTGATCACACGGCGTCTGCACGAGGATCGAACAGCTGAGTGAGCTTGACAAGGACGAATAGGAAAATAGAGACGCGTGATCAGAAATAGAGCTTTGAGGTGCCCTGATTTCACTCGGCTTTATTGGTCAGGGGGCCTGTCTTACGCAGCCCAGGCACTGAGTTGGTAGTCAATCGATAGAATGAGAGGTGGAAACGACCCCAAAGACTTGAAAATTCGTGGGTTACAGTAAGCTTGTAGAGGCACTTGAATCTGACGAGAGCTTCGTGTGTAGGCTCTAGTGCAAATGCCTTGATGCAGTACTGGAGTTTATCTGGCCTTGGAAGGATTGTTGCCCAAAGAGTCAGAAGAAGAAGAAATATCAACTGGGATTTTGTGAGAAGAGAAGTATGTGAGGATATACTTTGCAGAAGGAGCTTTACAAGTTATTCGTTACTTCACCAGCTTCGTTGGTATGATGTCCACTAAAATTGCAGCTCGGTCCGCTGAATGTCCCAAGCTCTCGCGTAAAATCCCCGCCACCATCAGACCGGACCATTGTGATCAACAGGAGCAAAGACCTCACGATTAAGCTGTTCGTGGAGCTTCTCAACTTTTGAAGTCCTCATCAGCACGGCCTCAATTCCAAGATTGAAGTGCAACGCTCCTTTTTGCGCATGACAGCACACTCCGCAGAGCTTCCCAACCCTACAATGGTTCTCGAAACGTCCTCTACCTCGAACTCCTCCGACCCCTTCGCAGACAGCGCCCCCTCCTCCGACAGCGATCCCTATTCAGAGTCACAGCCTAGTGGCAGCTCAAGCTACCAGATAGATAAAACCAAATTTCCCAAACCATTTCCCATCATTGGCCCTTTGATAGGCTATAATGACCAACTCTTCTCGAAAGTCTTGACCGCGAAGCTACAAAAGGCTACGGATACGCTCGGCAGACCACTTTCGCAGGACGAAGCTACCGCATTTGCCTTTTGGACTGCGAAGGAGATCTCGATATTCTCCTATGGGATACCGCTGGGCATAGCAGCAGGGTGGTGGAGGTGCTATAATTCGAGGGAGACATTTCGATTTCCCTTCTATCAACCGAACCTCGAGAAATTCCAACCTGATACCTTTCCACCCAGACTGGGGCTACTGAAGGGTATGCGGGCAGTGCTTGCCTGGCATGGATTAAGAGCTGGGGTATATGGGCTTGCGGGGATTTTCGCTGGACAGGTACTCTTTGGGAGCTATTCTGCGAGCGTGGTGACAGTTGGAGAATTATCAGACAAGAGATTGAAGCCTTTTATTGACGCCGTCAGATCACAGGCACGACAAAAAGGAGGTTCTCTACCTGGCGTAGGAATGGAGCGGAGACCTGCCGAAAGAGCACCACCCAGCAGCGGACGACCCGCTGGGCCTATAGCTGACGATGCGAGTCCTACGGGCGGTTCGTTTTGGGAGGAGAATACAGCTGGAAGTCCCGAGAGCGTAGGTGGATTCACAGGAGCAGATACACAAGCTGGAGGAAGACCACGGCCTCCGGCTAGACCTGCACCAGCACAAATCCGCAGCCGGGAAGCTGAAGATCCGCCCTTCGATGCCTGGGATGATTCATCACCTACAGGAGGACAAGGTATGGCACAGAGCACAGCACCACAAGGCTCTGCATGGGACAGATTAAGGAGAGGCGAAAAACCAACTCCAATTCCACAAAAGTCGGGTGGAAAACCGCCGCCAAGTCAAAGTCAGTGGTCGAGACGACAGAGCGAGACTCAAAGGGAGCAGACGGAAGGGTCAACTACAGGCAGCTTTGCATTCTCTAAAACTGAGGAAGAGAGGAATTATGCTAAAGAGGAGGCCCAGAAGGAGTTCGATGCTCGTGTGGAGCGTGAGCGAAGGGGTGGTGATTTCAGTCAAGGTGGTGGCGATCAACGGAGATGGTGAAAATGCATGACTATGTCTGAATCTAAAGTGAGTATTTTGATTCTGGGACTGGTGCTATGGAGGAGCTCATGAATCACATGAGTAATTGGGTATCTTCCCTCTAAGATCTTCACCAAAACATGATTCAAAATTATGCCGCCCATACGATCTCTTCCAGTGATATCTATTTCTGAAACAGAAAATTCACATCAAATAGTAAAGCTATTGTAATATCTATACTCAGTACTTGTTGACTTGATAAAAGGCGGGGGGAGTTTGCTCTGTTTGCACCCCACCAAACGCATCAACACCATCCAAAGCTCATCATCAAACCCCCTTCCACAACTCACCAACAACCCCAAAATGCCCGACCATATCACATATCGATCCCGCCGTTCCCCTCACGGCCCTCGAGATTCCCGTTCCCGCTCACCGCGCCACCACACCACGCATTCTCACCGCACCCGCTCCCCACATCGACACAACCACAAGCGCAAACGCAGTCCCGATGCCACTACCGCGCCAAAAGAGCTCCCATTTAACTCTCGACAGCTAACAAAGAGGGATTTTGAGGCGTTCAAACCGATGTTTGCGTTGTATTTGGATATTCAGAAAGGGAAGGTTTTAGACGAGTTGGAGGAGACGGAGGTGAGGGGAAGGTGGAAGAGCTTTTTGGGGAAGTGGTAAGTTTTGCGTCTCATTTTGCTTTTGAGTATATATAGAGGGGTCATGGCAGTATGGAAGAGGGAAGATATGAGGACTGGGCTAACGTGTTTGAGGAACCGTGGAGAACTCTCGGAAGGGTGGTATGATCCTTCTACGCTGCAGAAAGCTGTGCAGTCTTCCGCGGAACCAGAAATACGATCTCGAGATGAGCAACGACCGAAAGCTACGGCTACGAAGCACATAGATTCTAGAGTTCTTGTGAGAGAGGAGCCGGAGGATAGTGAGAGTGATGAGGAGATTGGTCCTACATTGCCAGGACAAGAGGGCAGGTCAAGGAGTGGCAGGATGGGACCAATTATACCCAATATGCAGGATTTGGAGCTTAAGAAGGGTAACTTGTGCCCGTTTCTTATCTATGTGCCTGACTAATGTTATACATAGAAATGGAAGCCGAAGACGGACTCGCTCGTCGAGACGATATACGCTTCGCCCGGAAGCTCGACCGCAAAGAACAAAAAGCTGCTCTCGACGAATTAGCGCCTCGCGCAGAAGCAGGCACACGAGAGCGGCAACTAGAGAAGAAGAAAGAGGTTAATGAGAAAATGAAGTCCTTCAGGGAGAAGAGTCCGGGGGCGGCAGAAGTGCCTGATGCTGAGTTGATGGGTGGTGGAGATTCGATAGAGGGTTATAAGAAGGTGAAGCAGGAGTTTGAGAGAAAGAAGAATGAGAGGGAGTTGAGAAAGGAGGAGATCCTGAGGGCGAGGATAGCGGAGAGGGAGGAGAGATTGCAGGAGTATCGGACCAAGGAGGAAGGAACAATGTCCATGTTGAAGGCGTTAGCAAAGCAGAGATTTGGGTGATGAATTCGAAGTGGAGATCGCAATGTAGTGTGGCCTTCTGAGCAGAGAATTGGCGGCCGAAGGATCCGAAGTTGACGTGGATTGCATTGCGGATTACGAGCAGAGGTTTACCAACGCAAGCCGGAGATCTAAAGTCTCGTTGTGATTTGGAATTCTGGGGAGGGACTGGATTAAATCGGTATTGAACAACGACACTCAACCACAGTGTTTACCATTGGACTCTGCCAATTAGTCCCCTTCACTCACTTTCTAGGCTTGCAAGATGATAATTGAGAGATGTCATAACTCAACTTTTGTCAGCGCAAACATTATTCCATGCCACCAAAACCTCTCCCTTAAACTTATATACGGCCGAATCAAACGAGCTGTTTTTCTGTTTTCGTATATTTCTCAACTTTTTCCGTCCTTGCCGAGTTCTATGTTACCTCACAGTTCGACCCGCAATCGTACCTCCATTCCAATAATCTTAGCTACCCCTAGTTTTGTTGCACGCCTACAAAATACAATTTCCGAGAGCAAGTCTAGAATTGGCTCCAGAATACGACCGGGTCGGTCAGACCGAAAATCTGTCGCATTATCGCATAGACTTCTCATTCAGGTCCTTTCAACCGGTCACCACACCAAAACTTCGCCGTATTCATATTCTACACACAGTAAAGTTCGGTTTTAATTTTCCTGGACTGTTGAGCTTGAAGTGCCGATGCCATGTGGTTTCGCTCCCGAGGAGATCTTCGGACGGCTCTTGCGGAGGATCTTCTCAAGTCAGAGAGATTCCGTTCCTGAATTGTTGGAACAAGGGAACAAGCACCTGATCGGGCGGGTCTAACCCGATTAGGCAACCAGGTGAATGGGAGCCCCTATAAAGGTTCTCATGCACCTGCAACCTCTTTGAATCTACACCTATTTGCAACACCATAAGAACAAGAGTATACTCTTAATAGGCCACCCCCCTGTGATACCGACATGCATCCTTTTCGAAAATAGATTACTGTAATTACCGACAGTTCAACTCATTTCAGAAAACAAAAAGACAACGAGGCAAGGGATTGTGCGCTGCTTAGGGGCAGAATCGTTTTTCGTTGGACGAGAGGAAGACAAAATAAATATCTAGAGAAAAGAATTGGTCAGAACGAGAGCTAATAAATTTACCCTCAGATGTCTTGCATTTATGAGACTATTGAAGTGCATGGATTTTGATGTTCGAGAAGGGCAGTGGAACGATAGAGACTTCTTTCATCTCAGCCTTGCGTCAAGGTGCATAGCCTTGCATTTCCGTAGCGCTAAAAAGTCTCGACAACTTCACATCATGCAAACGGCAACCAGCATCCTCACAAGGCAAACTGTGCTTCTGAGGGCCTGCAAAAGACTCTGAAGCTGCACCTAAGACGGCTCTCACATAAAACGTTACCAAATACGTTCAATTTTGGGGGCATCATGTTATGATGGAAGCTCCGAGGTATCTTAAATACTAAGTAGTCTCAGTCCGAGCCGACGCATTGCGCTGGTAGTGAAAATGGAGACAATATTTCAGAGGGTATTACATACGAGGTTGGGGCAAATTGGTAGAGCATTCCCATGTCGACGCATTAAAGGTATTGAATATGGACGAATGTTTGGAACCACAAACTTCCTTCGAGGCATGAAACCGTCCAAACCTCCTCTCAAGACACAGCAAAGGAAGCCGTTAGAATACAAGTATACTGTCCATCTATGCATCTCTCAAAGCACCATGAGCTGACCCTCAATCCAGAACACCGACTCGCAAACCCCAACCCTCGTCCTCTCCTCCAAGTCCAACTTCCAACCCCCTCCGCCACCGCACAATCCCCATAATCTTCGGCAGCATCTCCCTCTTCGCCTTCTCAGCCTGGGGAGCATATCTCCTGATAGCACTCACGCGCCCCGCTGATCACGATGTGCCCACCACCGCCTCAGCACAACAAGATGTCTCCTCCCGCTACGATAAAATCGCATCCACATTCGACGACACCGTCGACTGGACAGAGTACATAATGGGCATAACCTCTCTCCGCAAGAAGCTCGCATCTCTCGCGCACGGCGACGTCCTCGAAGTCTCTATTGGCACAGGACGGAACTTATCATACTATGACTGGAATTTCAAGGGCCATGGAGGAGTTGGCAAGGTCGATAACAGGGGAGACATTAAGAAGGGCAAGGTGAAGAGTTTCACAGCTGTGGATAAGAGTCCTGAGATGTTGGAGATCGCCCATGAGAAGTTTGCCAAGATGTTTCCCGGGATACTTGGCGTAAGGTGGATTATTGCTGATGCGGCGGAGGAGGGAAAGATTCCTGGGCCACCGAAGAATGCTAATGAGAGGAGTGGAAATTTGAAGCAGAAATATGACACGGTGATCCAGACTATGGGGCTTTGTTCTGTTGGGGATCCGGTGGCGCTTTTGAGGAATTTGGGGCAGTGTATTAAGGAGGAGGAAGGTAGGATATTGTTATTGGAGCATGGGAGGGGACGGTGGGAGTGGTTGAATGGAGTGTTAGATAAGTTTGCTGAGGGCCATGCGAGGGAGTTTGGATGTTGGTGGAATAGGGATATGAGGAGTATTGTTGAAGAAAGTGGGTTGGAGATTGTGAAGGTCGAGCAGCCGAAGTGGTGGCATGGTGGGACGACTTGGTGGATTGAATTGAAGAAACCAAAAACCGCTTGAAAAGAAAAAAAATAAGATGGGAAATCCGAGCAAGCGAACATTTATTAGGCAAGTGTAAGTCGAAAATTGAGGTGCTCCCAATGTCCCAAAGGGCCAAATAACTGGGACATTCAAAATACCATTAAAGCGCCAAAGTGGAAGGGACATTCATGTACGCCTTCGCTCCTAGAAGTGGGCCTATATGAGATGAGAGCTTCTGATAGCAGCAAGCAACTGCCTGACAACAGAACCAAGCCATAAAATATATGAAATATACAGCTAAGAATTTGGGCGTGCAATCTTGAAGTGAGGTGCAAGACTATTGCGATAACTTGTTATAACGCAGGAGTGAACTTTGTCACTGTCTTGGCTGCTATGGCCCAGGTGCATTTGGTGCAAGCGGAATTTTTTAGGGTTCGGGCAAGGCAAGGAGAAGGCTTTATACATGAGCGAAAAGCGAGCTCGACATGTTCGCGCTATATCGAGTCGGCCTAGTTGGGCAAGTTTAGACGGCTTCAAAGGTTTGGGAGACTTAAGAAATGGCTTTGGGCGGTGAATACCAAGGTATTGAGAATGTCGCGAGAATTCTTGGATATTCAGAGACAAATATGTCACAATGTGCAGCCAAGCCTTGGGACTTCCAAAAGTAACCTAATTTCTTATTGCTTGTGAATATCTAAACCTTACCAGGACATTTCAAGACACCTTATGCACAATGCCCAGCCAGGCTTTTAACATTTAAGAATATCCACAAGTCTAATTGCTGCTTTAAGGTCGTTAGTGTCTCGCTGCCCCTTTCCTTTCTCTAAATAAGACTCACTGGACCTTCTAAGTGATTACTATAGAGGAATAAGATGGCCTTTGTCTACTCCCACGTTTTGTCCATCTTAGCTAATTCATTTCCAGCGAAGAACGGGCTTAATATTAGCGAAAAGGAAAGGTCATAAAACAGGGAGTTCAGATGGGAAATGGCTGACAATGAGCCGAAACGTTGACAAGCGATCATAGTTTTTCGGATTATTTTCTAAAATCTGACTGGTATTACCATTCAAGAGTTGCGGGATATTGGAGGAGGAAAACATTGCGGCTGCTGAGTTATTCGAGTTATATCTATCGATTGCCTAAAGATAAGCACTATAGCTAAGGCGAGCAGCCTAGTTGGCTTATTTGTTGGAGACCGGGATCCTTCCCACAGCTTCTCTTATATACCAGTGGGTCTGAGTTGTTTGGTAGGAAGTGATGGATTTGTGTCGAGGCAACGTGCGTCAACTAGTAAATAGCGGCAGATACCAGAATCGACCCTTTACATATGCAGGCTTCGATAGCATCTGAAAATCTCATAAGAAATTCCTTCAGCTTTTGGATCCCCAGTGACCTTCTCGTGGCAAAGCAATCAATCCGCATCTCAAAATGTCTCGCGGCCAGAATTGCGAACTTGCTCTTCCTGAAATTGGAACGAGCAATACCTGAAGAGCCGCTTGTCTACCTATAAATCTCTCGTTGTTTCTAAACAACAACCGTCTAGCGAGATCGCATCTATTTCAGATTCGTAATTCCGAACCCCACCATACCACCATCTCCAAATGCCGATAAGTCAGCCATTCGAGCAGCGGAGCATCCACATGAATACTTAACTATAATGCAGGCTAGTATTCTTAAGTGTTGCACGATGAGATGAAAAGATAGCAACCCAATGCTTGACAGCAAGCGGTGCCACGTCTCAGTCAACTGAAGCTGGAACGCTGAAGGAAAAACCTCTAAATGACAGAAGCTCAAAGACCCGAGTAGCACTAGTGATCAGCGCTGAGCGCTGCATTATACAACTCCAAGTTGAGAGGCTGCTCGTACTTATTGACTCTTGAGCATGGGGAGCGACGTTTCCAGAATTTATACAGACTTCCATCTGTCTGGCAGGCAACTCCGACCCGAGATATTCCTTGTGATATCGAATGGCGACATCAGATATCCAGCTTGCAAGTATTCTGTATTCTCTCATTGAAAGTTATTGTGGGATTGCTCGGATAGCCTCGAACAGAACACTTGCCATTGCACCAAGTAGACGGACGGCAAGCTCTCCCCTTCGCCATCACCACGCCAGTCAGTCTATAATTGCTCAGGAGCTGCAAGAAGCTTCTCTTGGACCAATAGGATAATAGATAGAACCGAATGTGGTTTATCAGGACTACGAACCAGCTGTCACAACACTCGAAACTGCAGCGCAACGGCAGGTCTACTGACTGTGGCTTGTACCGTGGCCCCCTCTTGTAATTACCCTGCTTCCTCTCCCACCCCCACTCCCTGTGGTCCGCCTACAACTCAAACGGCTGTCTTGAGTCACGGGGTAAACGGCAATGAGCTGCGTCAAAGAAAGAGAGCCGACAGTTTCCAAAAACAAAGCCTTGAAGTACACATGAAGTAGATCATGTCAGGTACTGGGATCTTAGAACGGGCGGGGCGAGGTGGGTATTGACAATAGCCAAAAGATTGACAGCGGAAAATCGTTTTCTTCTTCTTCTTCTTTTTTTTTAAATTTTTTTTTGTAGTTAAGAATCTAAAGAGAGTGAACAAAAACACAGCATGAGCTAGCCAGACCCTACAGTAATGCAAGCCGTCCAACCAGAACTGCCTCTTTGCCATCAAGAAAGCACTCGCTCGCTCTCAACAGCCCATTATTCCTTCAATAGAGTCTATATTAAACCAATGATCCCCCAAAAAGCCATCTCACCACCAGCTTGATTACAGTTCGTGCCGGAGCAAGTTCACATACGTTCCTTTCTTCCAATTAAGAGAGCTTCGTCCTCGCCCACTTGCGATAGGTGATAGATATACTTCAACGCATCTGCGTGCTGAATGATCCGCTTGCGAGATCGTAGGACTCTCGCGTGACGTCTGCGGCGCCTTCTTGGCTACAAGGTGATCCATAAAAGGCTTTGTAGTCCTCATCTCTTTGGCCAATATCTTGAGCGACTTGTCGAGTAGATCAGTGGGCATTTCTCCTTTTTGTTTTCCTAGAATCGTTGTTGGGGAAGGGGTCCCTATAGATTTTGTTATGGATTTTGATCCGGAAGATGGGAAGTTGCTTTGATACGTGAGCGCACTTGAACCGACGACTTGGTATCGCGAGGGGCTGGTGCCGGAGCTCACGTGATCAACCCCCTATTTCCAAATCAGATTTTGCATTCCGAAAATTCCCGACGTTGACCCATTAATCAAAACAACTCGAAATTTTAAAAGTCGGGTAGATCCGAGAGACAACAAGGCAACTAACCTCGTATTATTACCGCTGCGCGAAATTATCACAAGCCGGCAAGGAAAAGAATTCAAGTAGGTGGAGATTTCTCTTCATATTTCATAATCTTCTCAAGCGCCGTAAAAGGCGCAAAATGCACACAGCAAAACAGCAAGCATGCCATCCCATATATATACAGCTACACATTCTCCGCTCCAAAAACGCCAAGCAATATGCCTAAAAATAAGATGTATCCCCGCCCATTTTGAATCCACTTATCATCTACTTTTTTGATCTTCCCTCTCGTTGAAACTTCGATTCGAATAGCTGACTTTTGTTCTTCCTTTCCTTTTATCTTTCTCTTTCCCTTCTCTTCCCGTCTAGAAATCGTACAACACACCCCTTGTAGAAAGAACATCCTTCCATACTGATGATAAAAGACAGCGTAGTGAAAGATCAAAAATAGATGGGACTGCGCTCCTTCTTATATCTTCTAGCTCGGCATGAGATGAGAAGCGATAGCAACGCAAAATGAGCTGAGATATAGCAAATACAAAGAATCGAAATCGAAGTCCTCTGATCTCACAGGTCGTCGAACATACCATCCAGCTCTTCTAATTCGACATTCTCGGGACTTCGCATGTCCCACTCCATCGTGCTCTCGACCCGTCCCCATAAATCGTTTGAATCGTCGAGAGCCCGCTTCAACGTGTTCAGTGACAAGCTTGGCTTCATCGCTGGACTGCTGATGAAGACGGCAGTATTTAATACATTCAAACTTCTGCCTTCTCCGAATAGTGCGTCGGGTTCCAGGTTCTTCGTAGGGTGATCTTCCATCTCGGACGGTACTCCACTCATTTGAACATCGCCACTGAACTTTCGCTTCTGCATTCCGACTGCCGTTTGTGTAAACTCCTTCTCATCCTTTTCTAGGGGTGGCGATGTTGCGCGATGATTTCGAGGAATTCGGTCAACCCGGCTGGAAAATGAACGTGAAGGCGTCGCAGGCGATACCATATCATCGTCGTCAAATTCTGGTGATGAAAGGTCGACTTCTGGTGATGGAGATAGCTCTCTTCTCCTCTCGGCATCAGCTTCATCGGATCTTGAAGCTGCACTCGATATTGACGGTGAGATTATCGCTCTCGAAGGGTATTGAATCGTCGTTGGGTCGGGAATGGGTTGATGTTGGTATGTGGTCAGGTAGAAGTATGTTCTTCGAGGATGAACTGTCTCTAATTCCTTCGCCACCGGGCAAGGCGCCAACGCCGTCCATGGTCGCTTCAGGTAAGTGGAAAGTCGTGATGAAATAATGGCTGAACGGTTCGCAGACCTAGTCATGTTAGCTTCTAAGTGACCCATTTTGACAGAATAACTTACTGTTCAACGATTTTAACGTTCTGAGACAGTATCGCAGCGAGTTCCTTGACTAGGTGAGGTCTGTTGCCGGTCTTCTGTAACTGAACGATAACTCCCTCCACGATTTCGTCATTAATTCCCTCCAAGTCTATCTCCTTAGGTTTCGCCTCGTCCTCCGAATCATCCGCATCGGCCTCTGGTGACGGTGGGGGGGTATTTTCGTACTTCACGACGACCCGTTTTGGCGGAGGTGACATCGACGGCGACTCTTCATGCGACCGCTTTATTTTTTTCGAAGGTGGATTCTCAGAATTTGAACGGGCAGAAGGCGGTGAGAGTCGCGCGGCCGCTCGTGAAGCATGAGTTACTGGTAAGTGGATGCCTAGCGATGGCAGAGACAGCGACTTTCGACGAGTGTTATAAGGCATGGTTGCGACTTTTGTTGTGCAATCATAAATATCGAAGGAGAGAGCGTGATGGTGTTGCGACAGGAGAATTCTCGATTATCGTGTGTTGCCCGGACGGGAGAGTGTTTGCGACAGATCTGTAAGAGAAAGGGTCGGTTTGTTGTGTTCCTGCACGCTGATCTTCGAAGCGACGGGTTAATTGCTGCAGCCTGCTGTTATTGGGTAACGGGAGGTGCTTCGGAATGCAGGATGGCGTGGTAGTGACACAGGGAGCTGGGGGGATTCCAGGCCGCAGATTTTCTTTTCTCCAGTAGTGTGAGGCCGGGAGCGACCTGCAAACGGGGGCGTTTGGAGGCGGTAAGGGATGCAGCAATAATGCACCCACCGACACAACACCGCTATTTCCAGAAATGCGCTGCTGCGCTGCGTTGCCCTGCTCTGCGGCGGCCGGTGAGATGGGGAGTGGAGTGCGACTGTGAAGCAGGAATGCAGTGACTGACTAGTTGATGCCGGAGAAGTCGTGCACAAGATTCCTTGTTTGTTTTGCAACAAGAAAGGGGGTGGATGATGTCGGTGTGATGAGTTGAGATGGGAATGATGAGGCTGGATGGAGATTCGCAGTTGCAGGCGCGGATGTAGTAGATGAATGTTGGGAGATGGGGAAAAACAGGTGCAGGTCCGAGGGAGAGCAAGATGTTTCAAGTGGACGAAGAGGGCGAGGGCGATGGGAGGAGTCTTGGGTCCTGGTGGTCCTTGGCCTTTGGGATTTGCAGGAGCAACGCCAGCGACCCAGAATTATTTTGGGGGACGACGACCATTCGACGGAGGACCCGGCGACGGCAGACCTTCACTCGTTGCAGGGGGACCTCTTCTCTGCTAAAGTGACTAAGTCTGCTAGGTTTTTTGGAAGCGAATGACCCTAACTTTAGCTTTTGCTCCCTCCCTTGTTCAACACTGTCATGAATATTGCCTCATTAATCATTATTTATTGGGTCCTGGTGGGGAGCTGCCCGGGCTGGCTGGCCCACGCGCTCTGGAGGGTGTTTGGGTTTGTTTTGCTCGGCAGCTCCAGTTGATGGCATACATGTGGTGCTATGATTGCTGTTGGAAAGAAACAATTAACAGCCTGCATTGTTTTGCTGAGGATTGGTCAGAGCGACTCAGTGAGAGCTTGGGGCACAGGGCCTCCATGAGTGGCCAAAGCAACGCAGAGCCCCGCGTGACGAACCAAGGGAAGGGGGGGGGGGAGGGCGAGTAAGGGTTAAAAGGGCTATTTTAGAAGTGATGAGACATGACATGACGATGAACTACTACCGCTTGGAACTCTGGTCTGCACCGTCGCGGAAGATAGCTTAGATAAGAGATAGATACGCCGTCTGGATTCTAAAGTGATGGTGTCTTTCTCCAATTTCATGGCCACAGTTGCAGCTCTGGGTCTCTGGCTGATCGCCTGAGTGACGTTCAGGAGACAAGGAGGATATTAAAGTCAAGCCACGCCGCCCGGCGGTTGAAACATGGTCGGAAGCTTGGAAGCTTGCGTCGGGGAAGGGCTGTCCAAAAGGAACTCCCAAGGCAAATGCCGTGCGCTGGTTGGTGAAGGTGTCTTGGTGTCTTCTGTCTTGTGTCTTGCTTTCTTGCCTTCAAAACGGCCGTTCCGTTTCCTTTCGATACTGTACTGTACTGTACGGAGTATTTGCCATGTGATGCTGTACCTGCGAACCTGTGATGGTATGAGTACGTACCCTACTACCCCCCTTCCTTTCCGTGCTCTAGCCTCTCGTCTGCTCTTGTGCCCCCCCTCCCCTAGGACCCCTATTCGTCAAGCTTCAAATGGCCTCTTTCGGTATGGCGCGCACCATGGCACTTCTTGCTCCCGAAACCCTGCGGGGTCCACTTCGTTCAGGCGGCCTGTGACCTGTCGAGCTTGCCTGCCCTGCCTGCCCTGCCTGCCTTGCCTTCCTGCCTGCCTGCCTGCCTGCCTGCCTGCCTTGAACCCTTGATACTACTGTGCTACTGTACTACTGTACTACTGTACTGTATGTATTGTCCTGTAGAGTAGCTTTCTGTGCCTGCCCACACAATCGCATGTCCCCCCGGTCAAAGAATGACTTTGCATATTTTCTCGCAGCCTTCCCAAGTTCCCTCCAGTGTCGAGCGTAGAGCGTGACAAGCGCCTCCCAAAGCGGCTGCGCTGCGGCCTGCCTAGGTACTTCTTCAACCTTCTCGGTCGGCTTCCAAGTTCTAACTCCAAAGTTCTAACCTTCCCTCCCTCCCCGCCGCTAGCCATGCTTCGGATGGTCCTGGTTGGCAGCAAACACCGCCTTGAACACCAACCCAACGTCAAATGTAATGCACTTTCAACTGCTGAGCATTCATTCGCCCAGACAATCCTCGCCGAGCACGAGTTAAATGCACCAGGTTGCCGTGAACGCTTATCAGTACAGTTGCATCATCTGAAAACGATCGATCGCATCTGCCTTCAGCTCCCTTGACCTCCTCCACCTCCCCTCACTCAGATTGCAAAAGTCTGAGGATCTTGGACTCTTAGACACTTCAACCAGTAGAGAGCCTCTGACTCGCTACTTCGACTTGCCACATTCAGACATCCATATCCTGGCCCTCACACCAGATCATCGCCTAATCGTCTCGACTTCCGTCATGAGATCGATTACAATTTTTCCGGAAGAGCAACACGACACCCTCCGACAGCTCGCAGCCTGACCCTTCGCATCCACGACCTCCTGAATCCGGCATCGAGGTGGATGGATGTCAGCACACAAGCTGTGCCACTAGCACGCCGCCGCTGGGTTACTAACTAACTTAAAGCAAGGTCAGGCTGCATGCATATGCAGACGAATAACCGATCCGCATTCTAGATGACATCTCTTGCTTACCAGTTAACTCTAGCTCACCGCCTTCGTGTCAAAGGCAGAATATCCCCCGCAACTCAAGGCTTCAAGGCCTATCGGGCTGCATAATCCGTAGCCTGCATGCATGGGCGGTCCACCAACAACCAGACCGTTATCCAGAGCTGCAGAGAAACAGCGAGGCTTAGACAACTTGGCCAGCAAGGCAAACAGCGGTAAGAGGAACTTTCCATTGGACGATTACTTCACCATCACAAATACTCAGATGAGACATGTGAGAATACATCCAAAGGGTACGAAGTACATGAGCCTAAATTCCGTTGTCCTCGTTACCAAATAGTAATGTTTTCTTCTGCAACGGTGGAGAAATCTAGAGTCTGGATTTTTCAAACTTTTTTTTTACTTAAAGTTTGAGCACCCTTGAAGCCACACGCCCAACTCTACCGAAGCCCGATGTGGATTTATCCACTGCGCCGGGAAAAGCTGGGCCAATGGGAACATGTGCTTTATCTTTATTATTTGGTATTGGTGGGATGGAAGAAAGTTTCTCCAGGTACAAAATTCTTTCCATCATTTCGTTATTTCCTCCTTCCTGTCGGACCGAAAGAAGATTTAGACATTTCTTGGGTCAGATGAGTAGTGGTACGACACATTCTTCAAATCAGGTAAAATCATCATCCAATTGTATCTAGCTTCAACATTTTCCATACACCACCCCTCCATGCACACTAGGACCTGGTACATACGGAGTACATCAGCCCAGTACATCGATAAGAAGCTTGTAACGGATAGTCGGCAGGTGCACCTCGAACTACGTCCACGGCAAGTTGCAGGTGCATACCTCGATGCTGGGTCCCTCCTCCACAGCATCCGGAAATCGCGTCTTCCCAGTTGTCCACGAAAGAAGCACATAATCATGGCGCCGAGGCATCCAGCCAGCTCCAATCGCAAGTCTCATGCATTTTGTACCTTATCGGCAATCTCTCCCGCCCTTTTCTAGTTCGTAGAATTTCCTTCTTGCGGGTAGCAATCAGTCAGCTGTTCCCCTTCTCCCTGCAAGGCTGCCTGCCAACCTCTTTCAACCAACGAAACTCAGCACCCTGTTCAAGTGCCAAGTGGGTCATATTTCAATGCTGATCTATTCCTCTTTTCATGCTGATTGGTACCGGAGACGTCTCCTGAATCTTTCTCCTTTTGCCAGTTCTCTAAGCGAGGATAGCCTCCTGAATCTCTTTTCGCAGATCTTTACGTATTGAGAACAATTTCAAAGGTCTCACCACCATGAAGACCTCTTGAGCCACTGGATTGCACCTTACGAGTTTTAACATTCAGGGTCAAAAGGATGCCCTTTCATCACTTTTCAACACCCAATTTTGCAGTCGTTTATAAATTTCCTTGTCTAGTCAAATTCGTAAAGGGAAGTCATCTTCCTCAACCCCACACAACCAAGCTGTTTGGGACAATTTGACGTCAGCCTCCTACACCTCGAGCTGTCACATATTCCTGAGCCCCACCCCAGCAGTAACTGAGATAAGCATAGTAACCTGTCTCGTGATTGTTATTTATCTGGAACCTGGGCTCGATACCTTGATTGTGGGAGCCCACATTAGTGACCCGCGATGGAAGGAGACCCACAGAATGACGTACGCACCGTGTGTGGTTATGGTAGCACTCTTCCATAGATGCGATAGCAGCCCTTAGTCAATATGTCATTGCCCATACCAAAGGATATCGGCGCAAGACTCAGATTGAAAGCCTAGCGTACCTGAGCGTGTTGATGAAACGCTAGATCTAAGGCTTCTCGAGAACTGAGCGTACCTTCTGCAGAACACATAAATATTAAATGGTCATTCTTCTTGGGGTCTTCAGCTTTAAGATAGCGCATTCTGTTCGCTTCTGGGGGCAACACTTTGTCGTTGTTGACCGGACCTCTAACTTGCATCCTCTTTCTGTCACCGCCTAAAGCAAAGAAATTGATCCACCCCTGATTTCCTGGCTCATCTTCAATTTTGTTGTCTTGAAGAACTCTCAGAATCTTGAAGCACATCGAACAGCTCTGTCTTGAATGATTACTAACCCCCCTTAAGTTGTAGTGCTTATAACTGTTTGCAGAAATGCGAGCCTCCAAGCCTTTGCGACTACCGCACATCGCCCTGCATCGTATGTACGCCTTCTCTGACTTGGAAAATATGCTGGATAGCATTTCCATTAGCGATTCTGGAGTTTAGAGGATGGGTCGAAAACTCCCCACTAATGGAAATACAGATTTCAATTAACTTTGTAGAACAACACGACGTTAACGGAGATCGATGCAAAAGCGATGGCCATGTTTGGCATGTTTGCTCCATTTGGAAATTGGGGGCCATCAACTATGGCCCAATAAGATTCTTCAATCGATTGCATAAGGCTCACTCTCTCAGCATCATCCTGGCTTCGTTTAGGTATAGGTGGTTCCCACAAAATAATACTGGCAGCTACTTGCAGAAACGTGCGTCGATAACCCAACTGATGCCATAGCAAATTCTGGGGAGCTTTCCCAGGGGTAGAAGCGAGGAGAGCGAGAAATGCACAAAAGATGCTTGGCCCAGAATACAGTTATTCCAGAGGTGGCACTGTAGAATAATAGAGGTGCAGTGGCTTAAGATTTAAGAAATATAATTATCAATCAATGTAAATAATCAATCTAGCTATAAGATCAGTAGCTCTAATTATGCCGCCCATTGAGCGCCATCTCGGCTCTGGTCCTCGCATCGTCCAGCTTCTTCTTCACATCTTCCGTGACCGCAATCTTCTGAACAAACTTCGGCATAGCCCAGCTGGGGTTGCCTTCTCCAAAATTCTGCCTGTACTCCTCCAACAGTTCCATGTCAAGCTCTCCAATTCCCATATCCAGTAAAGGAACGTCAAGACTGTCCTCGCTTGTCGGATCTGAAATGATCTTGTTGTATATCTCCAACGCTTTATCGACGTCAATGGGATCGATAAAGCTGACATTTGAACAATCTTGCTCTGTATCGTCTTCATAATGCCTCAAAATCAGAATGAGCTCCTCGACGCCTCCGAACAGCTTGAGTACAGGAGCGGTCCAATCCTCGACCGGAGGCCGTGAGCCGGGGCCAAGATGGGGGGTTGGCTCTAAATCCCAGAGTATCGCCAGCTTGGAAACCTTGCGCATGTTCTCAGTGTCCAGCACGGGAAACCCATCGTTGATGTCAAGAATCGGACCTCCAAGAGGATACACCCAGTACTTGTCGGACCGGATATACAGCGTGTCGAAGTCCCCATTGAACCAAGTCTGTCCGAAAGAGCCCGGGCCTGAGAACACACTTGGATATGCCCTGGATGCGACATCAAAAGCCTCGCGGCAAACGGGAAGTATCTCAGGTGGTGGGCATTCTGAATAGAGGCCTAGGAAATTGGCCTCGCGATAGCTATCGGAATTAAAACTGAGTGCGCCGAGAGCATCATTGATCCGGCTGCGCATCACACGACGTTGAAATTTTCGCGAGAGATGGAACAGCGTTCCTGCTGCCTCTTCAGACACCCCCTCAATATGCTTCTTGCCGGTAGCTCCAGCTGCTTCTTCCCCCACGTCCATCTCGCCTGGGAAAACAGGCCATGATCTCCCGCTCTTCTGCTCCCACTCTCCAATCGTGATCTTCAGTTTTCTCTGCCGGATATCCACAACTCTTGGTCCAGGCAGCGCGGCATTCCATATCATGAGCCTTATCTCCTTGGGGAATTTCGGAAATTGCGGGAACGTTGGTTCCTCCGGTTTATATGGTCCATCCATGTCTTGCCGCGTGGTAGGTTACACGAGATGGAAGGTGAAGGGCGGATGAATGTGTGACGAGGCTGTCTTGGACGTTCGAGGGGCGAAGATTGTATAAATCTTGGACAGGGGTCAAGGGTTTGGCTTTAGCGATGCTCACGCTGGAAGCCTGGCCCTGGGACTGCGTCCTTGAGTGGATGGAGTTGTGTCAATTGCGAACCATAAGTAACGACCTTTGCCTTGAAGAAATACTTCCAGCTCATGATTCGTGCTCCATAGCTGGACGATTCTCAGCTTCCCCGACTAAATCAAACTCAACTTCTATTTCTGAGTTTAAAAAGTACGAGTCACGTGATTGATATCTTTTCCTAAATGCAAGTGAACTCTAGTCACTTTTTCTATTCATATGGTCAAGTCATAAATCCCATACAACATTTCAACCAATCCATTTCAATCAGTTTATTTTTCACTCCTATGCCAACCACCCACGCTTTCTATTCCAAACCTGGATTTTGTTTCGAACCCTTCCCAAAACCAATCTAAACTCCTATGCCCACCGAGAACATCTATGCAGTAATAGCTGCTGCAGTAGCCGTGGCTGTAGCAGTGGCAGCCTTTGCTGCTTTTGCCTTTTTAGCAGCTTTTGTCGCGGTGGAAGCAGCTGAAGCCTGTTTGATCGTTAGCTCGAGGTAGAAATTTAGAGGGTTGGAATACTGACATCTTTCGCGGCTTTAGCTTTCTTGGTGGTTGCTGTGGATGCGGCGGCAGCGGCCTGGATAGAAAGTTAGTCTTTTGGTCTTCTGAGAATATGTACCTGAAGCTGTTTTTATGTCACGTGACCAAGTACTTGAGCGGACCACTAGGTAAGACGAAGTCACTTCGAAACTGCGGCATGGGCATGGGAGAAATTGTGGAGAGCAAAACAACGACTTACGGCTACAGCCCCGGTGCCTTTGGCCTTTCCAGCTTTTGCCTTTTTACCCACTACTGCGGTTCCAGCGGCCTGAGAAGATGGTCAGTTCCATATTCTCGCAGGATTGACTATCCTCGGGAGACAACAGGCTCGATGTTGATAAGGTTCACTTACAGCAGCGCCTGTAGCAACTTCTGTGCCGTTCTTCTTTCTTTTCCTGGCTTCAAGAACTGGAAGGCTTCGGAGTCCAAGGCTTCCCAGGTTGACTTCAGTCAGACTCTCGATTTCTGTCTCAATTTCTTCCGCGACGTCACTCGAGCTGGAAGACGCTGAAGCGGATTTTCCTGAAGCTTTCTTTGCGGTTTCAGTGCCCTGGTGAATGTTAAAACTAGATATATATTTCTTATTAGATTTCAACATACCTTGGCCTTCTTTCCACTTGCTGTAGATGTCGAGTTCGAAGCGTTAGAGACGGTTGAGTTTGAAGTTGCTGCCACAGTGGAATTCGAAGCTGCGGAAGCCTCTGCGCCCTTCGCCTTCTTCCCAGCCTTTTCTGCCCCTGTGGTGCTGGCAGCTACAGCAGTATCTGTCTCGTTGGCTAGGAACTGTAAGCCAAATGCTGAGTCAATTGGAAGTAGAACCTACCTGCACCATTTCCCTTCTTAGGTGAACGAACGTGAATTTCTGATACTGTTATATGTCAGCGATTATTCCTGGTTGTAGGTAAATGGCTCACCAATTGCCATCGGAGCCCGAGCCTCAACGCCATCTTCGGCACCTGGAAGAGCACGAGCCGAAATAACAGACGCCGAGATGGCAAGAAGTGTGAGAATAGAGCCGAAGTTCTTCATAATGATAGTTGGAAAAGTAAGTAGCGTCAAGCTAGTAAAAGTAGATGAATGAAGGAAAGCAAAAACTATAGAGCGCAGCTATCACATATTAGTAACATAATTGCCAAGATTCAGATGAATATACCTCTTTGAAAATGATAGACAAATGGCCTGCACGTGAGAAAGAAAGAATGGGATGAGGAGAAAGATCGACCTAGGTGGAGTGCTGGGCCTTATATCCACACATGTTTTCCCGGACAGCACGGGATCCCAAAGATCAATGATGCAAAATCTGATGAAACGATAAGATATGAGAAGATCCATATCTGATCCGTGACTCGTCTGATCTACCTCTGAAAGTGGAATTAAGCCCTTCGGAATCGGATGACTGCTGTCAAAATCGAAGAACGAATGAAGTTTAGAGAATAGAGCATGAATGATCGGAGTAGCCAGAAACAGGATATATATAGACCGAGGATCCGAGAAAGGTTGTTCGACCAGCCATCCATTCACAGTGACATTCTTGTTGCTGGAATAGGCACTCTTAGCGATCTGGACAGGGCAGGTTCAGACCTACGAACAGCCTTCAAGGATGGAGAAGCACTGGACGTTCCAGGCTGGGCGGTACTTCGAAACAAGATCTTTCCAGATTAGACTAGATTAGACAAGATCTGACGGGGAATGTGGATGAGGCTTCTTGGATGTTCTCCGTTGCGGGATGACCAGGGAGGGGGCCTCAAGCCCAAACCGCCGCTCAAACATTCTCGGCTCCAAGCCTCCAACAGAGCCCTAGTAAAACAAGAACAGCCTTCGTTTCAACCTCCATCCACTCAAACAAGTGGTGGTTTTCCGGAGCGCATAACTTCCGAGTCTGAGCCTCCATTCTTCTGGTGATGACCGCTTTGAGATGGTCAATGGGATGCCGTCCTCGTGAGTCAGCCCCATATCACTTTCAGCACGTCAAGGACCGTCTCTGAAGCCGAGTCATCAATGAGTAAAGATAGAATAAGAACCTCTTGATAATTGATTGACAGCGAGTTAAGAACTTGCCAAGACTTGAACAGACCATCAGCAGAATTTGTTAGAGAAGTTCAGATATCTCGCCAGAGGAAGGTCTATGGAGTCGCGTCGCCGAGACTGGCCCGGCAAAGTTGCATGATGAGGTCGATGATCTTTCAAGCACTTGACGATGCGACTGAGGATGATATGATCTGCCAGAATTGAAAGGAAAATCCCATTCGCAATACTTATGCTTATTTTCTGTGGAGACGGTCCCGTCTGACGGAATGAAGTTGTTGATGCCAAATTATGTTGGCTTTGAATTGGTGGTGTCTTGATTGGATGCGAAACCGGCGGCCTTCTCAACCGAGAACCGAGAAGCCTTGGTCTTGATCTTCGACATCATCATGCAGTTCATAAAAAGGCAATTGTCAACAACAACAACACGGCAATGCGGTAACAATTCAGTATGGCTTCCTCACGGTCTGTCACTGCGTCTTTGCGGCGTGCTCTAGTGAGGCGAAATCCCACCAGGGTCACGACGCAGGTTCCACGAAGATGCCTCCAAACAAATTCGAGCTTGGCCCGACCCCGCGCAAGCTTCATTTGTCAGCAGCGAGCCTTTTCAATCTCAATGCCCCGGCGATTCGCAGATGTCAATGAAGACTTTGACCCGCAGTCGATTGATCGAGAGAGTGACAAGGTTGATGTATGTATTGTTGGTGGAGGTAAGCTCGTTCTGGTACCATGACATGCCCCAGAAATAACTTTACCAGGTCCTGCTGGACTGAGCGCTGCAATTCGGCTTAAGCAACTGGCAAACGAAGCTGGAAACGAAGACTTCCGGGTTCTATTACTGGAGAAGGCAGGGGAGATTGGGGCACATATTCTTTCTGGGGCGGTGATCGAACCTACAGCAATCAACGAATTGATTCCAGACTGGTTGGCAGAAGACAACGAGAGCCGGTTCGAAAATGCTACACCTGCAACCGGTGATAAAATGCGATTCCTCACAAAGTCGAGCTCGATTCCTATACCTGCGCCTCCACAAATGAACAACCATGGAAACTATATTGTTAGTTTGAACCAATTCACAAAATGGCTTGGAGAAAGGGCAGAGGAGGTGGGAGTTGAAGTTTACCCTGGGTTTGCCGCCTCGGAAGTGTTGTATAAGTCAGATGGGTCTATTAAGGGAGTTGCCACAAACGATTTGGGTATCTCGAGGCAAGGAAAGCCAAAAGACAGCTTCGAAAGAGGCATGGAATTTCACGCCAGGATTACCCTCTTCGCAGAAGGTTGCCACGGAAGTCTCACAAAGCAAATAATAAAGAAGTTTGACCTGCGAGGTGAGAGCCAGCCTCAAACTTATGGTCTTGGACTAAAGGAGGTTTGGGAGGTACAACCGGAGAAGTTTCAGAAGGGTCAGGTTGTGCATTCTATGGGATACCCTCTACCTGCGGATACCTACGGCGGCGGTTGGATGTACCATTTCGGTGACAATCTGGTCAGCGTGGGTTTAGTGGTAGGACTTGACTACCCAAACCCTTGGCTATCACCGTACGGTGAATTCCAGAAGATGAAGCACCACCCTCTTTACAAGTCTGTTCTCGAAGGAGGCAAATGTATCTCTTATGGTGCACGAGCTCTCAACGAGGGCGGATTCCAATCAATACCCAAAGTTGCCTTCCCAGGCGGCGCTTTAATTGGTGATACCGCGGGTTTCCTCAATGTCCCAAAGGTTAAGGGGACTCACACCGCCATGAAATCCGGGATGCTCGCTGCAGAAGCGACATGGACAGCTCTCGGCAATACCGACACTGGAACGATATTCCTCTACGACTATGAAGATGCTCTACGAAAGTCAAGCATCTGGAAAGAGTTGAAACAGGTTCGGAACATGCGACCATCGTTCCACAGTCCTCTCAAACTCTACGGCGGCATCATGTACTCCGGTCTCGAAGCCTTTATTCTGAAAGGGAGAGTGCCTTGGACGCTGAAGCACAAGGGTACAGATGCATCTGCTACGAAGACTGCAGACCAATGCACGAAGATTGAGTACGAAAAGCCCGATGGCAAGATCAGCTTTGACATCTTGACGAGTGTGAGTCGAACTGGAACGAATCATGAGGAAGATCAACCAGTGCACCTACAGGTCAAAGACTGGGAAAAGCATGCCCAGATGGAGTGGCCCAAGTACAAGGGTATTGAAAATCGATTCTGCCCTGCAGGCGTGTATGAGTATGTCGAAGATGAAACGAAAGATATTGGGGTGCGGTTCCAGATCAACGCTCAGAAGTAAGTCGTGTCTTTGTCAACGAAGGAATCGGCTAACTTTTTCAGTTGTATCCACTGCAAGACCTGCGATATCAAAGTTCCAGATCAAGATATCAATTGGGCGGTCCCTCAAGGTGGAGAGGGGCCAAAATACTACATGACATAGACGGTCAGTGGCGTGTGAACGAAGCTGACGATTCTTGTATATATACAACCTTTTAGCTCAGAATAGAGTATATACACGCATAAATATATTTTTGCCAATTCCTACTACGCTGCAAATGTCTAGGATCTCTCTCCCTTCTTCCATCAAAAGTTCCTCGTCGCAGAGCATCGAAATGGATTAGTGGATAACGACGTGATAGATTTCCCTCAACCTCTGAAAAAAAAACCTTTTGTCATCTGCACAGATGTCATGACTGATGTTGTCAGTAAAGGTGAATGGAGTTAAGTCCTTTGATGGAGGACGAGCGATACGGAAAGTAGTTCTTGCGCACAAGGCACCGCACCCCGCAAGACAAACCACCCGGTAAGTACTACCTCAGATCGCGACTTCTTCGCGTTGATTTGTCGTTGCCATTTAACCTTCTATTGTTGAATACCGTTATCGCTGTTAGTATGTTCTCGCTCTACCTCTTGAGGCAGCATTGCTTTAACCTATCTCATAAGTCTGCTCATTCTTCGCGAGATCATGGCATCTCTATGGTGAAAAGTTATGAGTCTTGTTGGAAATTGTGTAGAGTGTCGTCTCCTTCGAGAGTCTTAGGTGAACTCCTTCTGTCCACTCCAACCTGTCAAAGTCCTTTGTAACAAATCCTCTCGATCCGTTCACCTCACTCATATCAGGCATAACGGCTAGTCAATAGGTTTCGCCACTGGTAGAAATAGAATCTCATTCCAACACACAGACCGCACGTCCCGTGTCTGTCTGTTACATGCGTCTCAGGTGGCGACACAGAAACCTCCTATATATATCCTTTTCTGCCACACGTTCTATGATTATGATTCTTGAATGCTTTCGATGTCTTAATTCTCGTCGAGATACGTCAGGTGATGTGCCTGACCATTATTGGACAAGGTGTATCAGGTTCAGTAGTTGCTCGAAGATCTGTTGAAGATTGAAATGGTTGCCTACGTTTGATCGTTCCATGCATTTCGTTTGCTTTCGCATTAATGCTAGGGTTCCATGTAATATTCGGGGAAGGAAGTTGCACTTTCACTTTCGGCTTCCTTTGTATAATTTCAGTCGTTCCGCATCTCATGGATTGCAAATAAGCTACTCACCCAGTCTTAGGTAATGGAAGGAGCGACTGTTCTAGACTCTGCATTTATTCACACACTTTACATTTCAGACAACCAAGCCCCATCAACCTCACTTCGTATCCCATAACACCCAGGCTGGAACAATTCAGATGTGGAAGTAGTGTAGTCAGCGGAAAACACGCGGAAAAGATGGGAGAATACTCGTTTGTTGGGCTCCCACAACTTCAACAGGATTCGCGGGGTGCTTAGGTCTATTCAGCCTAACGCTATCATTTTCGATCTCATTGTCGACTATATTCTACACTTCTATTGTCAACGAAAACCCTGCTGTCATTTAATGCAGTAAAATTGAAATAGGGCACGGCGCTAAGAGTCCTGTAAAAGCTTGTCGTAAAGCCTTTAACTCCTACCTGTCTAGCCAGTTAAGCAGACGGTCATCCCACTTCCACGGATTTCCTCGCTTTCCTCGCTATTCTCAATCAAAGAGAATTTAAACCCCTGCACGAGACGACGGTTCATCTCGCTTAAGGCAACCTTCGCTCCCCTATTCACTTCACCAACGCCACCCTGAATACAAAACCACATCACACAAAACTTCAACAGAACTTCAGACCCCACAAAGTTGCTCGTCGTTATGATAGTTGTAAGATGTTTGTATTAGGAATTCTGCGATAGATAATTACGTGTCTAGCTACTCCATACCATGTAATCTTACTTTTATACCAGCCGTCCATCCTACCTCAAACCCCTGCTTGACATTACGCTCATATCGGTGGGCCTGCAACCTTAAACGGGTGTGCCTCGGTATTAAACACCCACTGATTAACCCCCTGATTTTCAACCTGCCACACATTGTCCTGAATCAAAGTGAGCTGACTTGCACTTCACAACCTCGAGACGGGACTGGCTTACGGGAGCTTGAATCAAATAAGAATACTTCAAAACCTCTGCAAAGAAGAAACTAGTCATGAAATCATAAAATCCTCCTCCACCCGGTGCATTAACGTCCTTCAACTCCGCATACCCACTCCCTACAGCACAAGTTGTATTGATAGCCAAAAAGGCATCCCAAGCCCAATCTTGATACGTCTGGTTACCAGTCGCTCTGTAAGCGTAGTACAAACTCTCTAAAAATTCAGGACGGAGGAAGTAGTTGCTATTTGTGATGTAGAAGCCTGACTTCTCGTAGAAAGCTTCTTGGTCTGAAGGTGGAGGTGGATTGTTTGGGTCTGAGGCGGAAGTCGAGCTTTCAACCCATCGGAAGACTTCGGGCCCGATACCGGTGGCTGTGCTGATGTACGTATCGTGGCAGCCATTCACGAGAGAGAGACCGAAGTCAATATACTTTTGCTCCTCGAGGACTAGGCCGCCGAGGATGAAAGATCCGCCATTGAAGCAGGCCACTTCGGGAGACCGTCAGCAAGAACTGAGGCCAAGAAAGGGAGAACTTACAATGCTCAGATTGGAATATCAATTCCTGTTCATCAAATTCGGCGAGGAATGTCACATCAGGTCTTGTCGAAGGGCTGCTGGCAAGGTGTGCAATTGAAGAGTCGGCAGCGAGGATCCATCGGTCTCTGTAAGTGGCGAATCTTGTCGAGTCATAGACATACATTTTGATGAGATACTCATAAAAACTGTCATCACCACCAACCCACCCGCCAGAGGCGTCCTGAAAAAGGCCAGTCTTGAGATCCACGTTTGTGCCTACAAGTCCTGGCCAGGGCTCCGATGAGGCTGGCTGAGGAGCCAAGAGATACGATTCTCCCTTTTGAGACAGCTCAGCGTACGTCTTGTTTCCAGTGAGGTCAGACAAGTGAGTCCACTCTAGAACGAGTGTGCCAATTTGGGCAATTCCGTTGGTAGTAGACCCGCCAGAGCCACTTGGAAATATGAGATCGTTTTGCGGGATTCCGCTAGTAGTGTTGAAGGCAAAGGCAAGATTATTAGCAAGACGTTGTGCTTGGTTGAGGACCTCATCAACTGCAGTAGCATTTGCGGTTAGGTTAGACAACGGGCCTTTGAGAAAGTCGTAGCCTGCTTAAATCAGTACAGAAACTAATCATATGACTTCCCTCACCAGAAAGCATTCCACCAATATAACGAATGGTAGTCTCGAAAAGAGAGACGTGACCGCTTGCTTTATCGAAATCGATAGTTGGAATAAATTCCAGTATCGTGTTGACGATATCAGGAATCTGCATCACACAAGCGGTGCTGAAAGCATCTACCGCACTTGCTCCCCAGCCATTTCTGCGGGGCATTAGTCCGAATGCTACAAATTTGAAGCTTGGTAGGCAAACCTGGAGTTGCTGAAGTTATTTGAGACGGGGTGGAGCTCGTCATTTGGGAATGCATATTCTTTATACCCTGTCCAAGCATGCACAAATGCGGCCTTCACAGCATCTGCTCTCTCTTGATTCAAGGTGGGATTGTCAGCTCTGCTCATGAGCTTGCCGTGAGGAATACCGAGGGAAGGCACAGCAAGCATAGCCACCAAGGGCACTGAATGGAGTAATCTTGAGTAATGCATAATAAAGGAGAACGAGTTGCAAGCTCTCAATTATACTCCAAACATTAAATCGGGCGCTTATGCTACGAGATTCATGTGTAACAACAACTCACTGGAGAACAGGAAAGACGAGAGAAGCAACACAGCTTGATTTTATACGCCGAGTCACCGACAGCCCTTTACCCCTCCTTTCTAGGACTACATCGCAGACTGTGTTCACTTGAGCATCTTTAAATTTTCGGACCGGGACATGAGTAGCCGAGGTATGGTAGATCTTG
>Ga0302325_10005062_pt1 | contig 30231 bp, 44 predicted proteins | sample Palsa_T0_2_FD_201948 | JGI IMG/M metagenome (GOLD analysis project Ga0302325, IMG submission 201948) | Peat permafrost microbial communities from Stordalen Mire near Abisko, Sweden - Palsa_T0_2 | ecosystem: Environmental > Terrestrial > Soil > Palsa > Peat permafrost | place: Sweden: Abisko... | reverse complement strand
AGAGCCCTCCACCCGGCACGATCATGTGCACGTGCGGATGATGGGTGAGTGCCGAGCCCCAGGTGTGAAGCACCGAGGTGATGCCGATCCGTGCGCCGAGGCGCTTGGGATCGGCAGCGATGGCGAGCGTCGTCTCGGCCGCCGCCTTCATCAGCAGATTGTAGACCACGCGCTTGTTCTGGTAGGCGATGTCGCGCAGTTCGCTCGGCAGCGTGTACACGACATGAAAGTAAGGCACCGGCAACAGCTCGGCTTCGCGGTCGGCGAGCCACCGGCGTGACGCCGCAGCCTGGCACTTCGGGCAGTGCCGGTTGCGGCAGGAGTTGTAGGAAATCTCGGTATGGCCGCACGCCGCGTTCTCACAGCGCGCGACATGGCCGCCGAGCGCCGCCGTACGACAGCGCTCGATCGCACTCATCACCTTCAACTGATCGAGGCTCACATGTCCGCGGTTGGCTACACGCCAAGCAGGACCATCGTTCTCGGCGCGGTTCCGCACGACAGGATCTGCGTAACGGCGCATGCCAACTTGGGTTTCCACGCGGCGTGGGATTTTGGCGCCAATGGCCGCGCGGTCACCAACCCCGACGCGACGCAGCTGCTATATGCGCTTTATCCGTCCCCGGTACGACGCTGGATCACCGCGCGCGGCGGGCTGAAACCGCAGATGGTCTTCCTGCATGCACGCGGTGCTTGCCCCTACGACGTTAGAGCGCGAGCTATTGTTCTGGCGAGAGGCGGACGATCTGTATCCCGCCATTCGTCGTCTTGAGACTATTGACGTACTCCTCAGGACGCAGCCAGCGGACCGGAACCTTCAATCCCATAAAATCTGCGACGCTACCGACAAACGACGTGCAATTGGATATTTCGGCGCTCCAGACCGGTGAACTCGCCTGCAATTTCTTGATGTAGGCGAAAACCCTTTTAGTAGTCAGGATCAGGATCGCCATAGCTTGCCCCGGTCTCGGACGGCACCCACGTCATATAACCAAGTTCATATTCCAGGGTGTCCCCCGCAGGGGTAAGGCCCGCGACTTCAACTTCTCGCTGGCTTGTCTTCCCGAACCATGTGGTCGGTTGTGGCTACAATTACTCGATGCGAGTATGGACTCTTCTTCCTTAAGGTGTACAGTAATTCTTGGCAGGTAGGGGGCTATGTGCCATGCTTCTCAAGCGATTTACCTTCGGAATAGTACTTTCATGCTGGCTTGGTGGATGTGCTATTCATCCGCTTCCGGAGAACGTGACCGGCGTGAAAACGGCTGGGATCGTTCACCGAATCCGCTGCGAAGCGCGAAGTGCGGTTCTTGATGCAAAAGAGGCGCTGAATCGGAAGTTGCAGAGGGCGCAGCAACAGGGTTCCCGAAACCGATTGCGGACTTTACAAGCGAAACTAAAAATACTCGAAGACGTCGGCATCGTGTACAGCTTTTCGCTTCAGGGAAGTGAAACCGACGGCTTTGGGAGTTCTGCGACTTTCCAGAGTGGCATTACGAACGGTATGTGGACCTATAACCCGTCGTTGGACGATAGCCTTATAAGGCAGAACGTCCGCACCTTCACTGTTATCGACAATTTCAAAGTCCTCATCACCGAGATTGATAAGAGAAAATGCGAAGCGGAACCGACGGGGCCTAACTACCAGTACCCGATAGTCGGAACGATCGGCATAGGCGAGATGATAAGGACCTTCGTCACCCTCGCGCTGCACGAGGATCTCGACGCAGAACAACAAGGCATAGACGACGGTCAAGCAAGCCCAAATGCTACGGCGAATGGACCGCCGGCCATGGTCGACACACTATCTTTCACGACCAATCTTAGTGCCGGCGTTTCTCCGATGATAACGCTTACTCCAGTTGGCACAGCTCTACAACTCGCTAACGCTTCGCCTCTGAGCGTCAGTCTCATGAGGTCAGATGTCCATCAAGTTATCGTAGGATTGGCCCTTTCTGGACCACTTTCATCACTTGGGATTTCTACCGAGAGATCACCGAAGACAAAGCTGGTGCACGCTAACCGCATACAATTTGGGCTGCTTGTTTCCGCAAGTCCGCGCACGGACCAAGAAGCCGCGGCGCTCGATGCGGTGAACAACCAAATACTCCGTTATCAGGTACCGAAATCATTGATTACGACGCCATAACATAGCGAGACGATGAACCGTTTTTGGTTTGGGGTGTAGAGTTGTGATGCGTTTCGTCGCATGCTTAAGCACACTTTGTATCGCCGCCTGTACCATCTTGCCAAGATTGGACGAGGCGACCGGTGGAATTCCCGTACGCGAGATAGTCCTGCGGATCAAATGCGAGTTATCCGATGCATTTGAATCAGCGGATCATAGGACGCAGTTGCTAAAAAACCCGAAATTCGCTTGGCTCAAAAGCTGGACAGCGCAAGTCGATCTAACGCTCGAGATATTGAACTCGGCGACATTGGCGCCCGGTGTAACCTTTAACAAACCACTTCATAATGCCTACGACCCAGCAGTTGGCCCTACGTCGCTCGGCGGTAGTACTATCGCGGCGATACCGCAGAGCTTTGCTGTCAACGCGGGAGCTAGCCTCAACGGTCAGGCGCAACGAACAGAGACGATGAGCTTCGCGATCTCGCTCGCGGAGTTAGAGCGATGGCGGGAGTCAGAAAAGACCGCGGATATGTGTAAGATGTCAGACAACATGGACATTCGCGGGCGTCTCGGGCTGAAGGAATGGATTAGTGAAGCTTTGAGTCCGGTTGCGCGCGAAAATGAAGACGTTCCACAATATTTGTGGGCCGGATATCATCCTAAGCCAACCACTACGGCGGCAGCCTCACCTAAGGCAACGTCACCGGCGCAGCCGGGCGGGCAGCAGCCGAAAGCGGCGCGTCCTCGCGATTGCAGTGAGGACAGTTATGTCGCCAACCTCAAAGGAGCGACGGCCACCGTTAATCAAGCAAGTGCTAATCTGCAGACTTCGGCGGATACGGTTGAGAAAGCGAAAGCAGATATCAAGAGCTCTCAGACGACGTTGAATAAATTCGACGTCGCAGTAAAGGCCTTTGCTGATTTCAAAAAGAAAAACGCAAATTTTGAATCAATTTTAGACCCCGACATAAAAAATACCTTGGAAGTCAGTAGTCGATTGGTAGCTCGGACAAAAGGAATTTATGCCGCGATCACTAAGGACTTGAACGACGCTACCGGACTATTAGCCAAATATGGGATCGACACTACGTCGACAACTGGCGAACTTAGTCTAACCAAGAAACTCATCTCTTCTGCGGCTCGGGACAAGCCGCAAACTGCGTGTGATGCGGCAGCACAAGCAGACTCTGCATTAGAGAGATCGACTGACGCGATCCAAACCGCGACGCAAATACGGGCCAACGTCGGCGCAGCGCAGGCAGACATAAAGCAACTAAAGCCCTTCGCCGAGGCCATAGAAGGCAATGCAGCCACGCTGAGGGTCGTGGATCCTCCCATATCAAATATCGGGCAATCAGTGCAGTTCGTTTTAGTTTATGATGGTAATGTTACGCCAACTTGGACATTCGTCAGTTTCAAAGGCCCAAGTAGCCCACTGTTCAATGCGCAAGGCACCAGGACGCACATGTTGAGCATCACAATCGGCCCAACGCAACCCGGCACGACCAGCACGCCGACGCAACAGGTTCTAACCAACCAAAATAATCTGCTGTTAAATAATCTCCTACCTTCAATTCAACGATAGCTACTAAATTACGGGATACGATAGATTTTCCCACTCGCCGCCTTGGTGGTGTCACATACGGGTTGTGCTCGAATAGACTTCGCTTTAAACTGGAACACAGTAAGTTGGCAAAACTGGCCGGAAGCGTGGGAGTACGAAATGATTAGCTTCAGCTCACGGATCCTGGTTTCCTTGTCGGTATTTATTCCTCTTGGAGCCGCGTGGAGCACCAGCACCAATACTTCTTCAAATCCGAAGCAGTACGAGCTTTGTGCTCAGCGATTTGTCAAAATTGGTTTTTCTGATGGCGAGTTAGACGATGTTCTCCAGCGAGCTACGGCCCTATTGGACGCTGCTTCGGCTGCGTCCTCGTCATGCGCGAACATCGTTTTGAAAAGAAGAAATAGTGTCACCTCCTTCGACGACGCGAGCCTACCGCGCGCCGTAGGAGTCTCCACGGACTTCGAAAAGCTAATCGCGACTTCTTGCGTCAAAATAGTGCAGCGCATCACTTGGTGCGGCTCGCCAATTATAGATGGTGGAGCGTTGGGGTGCTCGTCTATTCCAGGATCGGCAATGGTCGTAGTACGAACTTACGACGGCCTTCCGCAAACATTTAACACAGGCGTTGAGCCGGTGACTTGGCTTCATGAGTTTGGACACAATCTTGGACTGGAGCATAATTCGGTGGATGATCTCGACTTGATGGCGCCTGGAATTTCGCCCGAGACCGTGCACATTTCCGATGAGGAGTGCACGAAGTTTTCGGGATCACAAGCGTTCGCCGCGAATGGAAATACAAATGCCGGGGCGATTCCTCTCCAATCCGTTCCGCGTGTAATGCCCGCCGAACCGAACGGCAGTCAGCAAACGACGCAAACTGTCCCTTTGGAAGAATTTGTTAAGCGACCCTTGAAAGGCGCTCAACTTGTAGCTGCGGCGTCTTACGGGGGCGAAGTGAATAAGGCAGAAGGGCTTTTGTTTGATCCAAGCTTTACAAACTTCAAAAACAACATCGTGGGTCTGCTTGCGGTAATTGGGACGCCTGACACGATCCCAGTTTTGGAGAAGCTAATACGGACGCCCTTATCAGGGGGCGCTAATAGTCCTGATGTCCTTGCCCACTTTGCCGCCCTGACAACCATTGGAGCAATTGCCAATCGATATAAATTGCCGGATGACAAAGTGAATATTCTTAAGCGAGCTTCGAACCCTCAATTTTGGGATGATTACGTATTACTCTCGGACAACTTGGACGCAGGCGATGCGAAATCGCTTGTTCGAGATCTCTCTATCCAGTCGGTAAATGGTTATGCCATGACGGGAACAATGGCAGCCAAGGAATTTTTGACCAAAGCTAAAAGTGACGTAAATGGCGCGGCTGTCCCAGAGCCAATAAGAAGAGAACGAACTGAGATACTAAATCAAGCAATAAAACTCAACGAAACAAGCGCGACCCAGGGCGCGCTAGGCGCCTTTCATAACTAGAACCTATCTCAAAATTGTCTGAGCAGGATAACGAGGCAGGCAAGCTGTACAAAGCCGAGAAAGTTCTCGGGGTAGTATTCCCATCGAACGAGGATACGACGCTGTCATTGTATCCATGCGAAGAAGCGCTCGACCAGCCAGCGTCGCTGGTATCGCCTCAGCCGCCGTCCATCCTGGGTTAGCATTTTCCGGTTGGAGCGGTGTGGGGCGATCATCTCGACGCCGTCTTGCCGTAACTCCTGGTCCAACGCGTCGCTGTCGTAGGCGCGATCCCCGATCAAGTTTTCTGGTTTGGCGGACCGTCCAGCGATGGACCAAGGTGGACGGCCAGAGGCAGGCTGTTACCAAGCAGCAGGCCGTCCGGCCATGGTGGAAGACCGACCCGGCCGGACAGGTGGTGATGTCCATCAAGTTCGGAGCCAAGCCCATCGAGTTCGAGAAGGGCAAGGCCGGCATCGTGGTCCCGTCCAGGGACAAGCTGCCGACGGTGATCGACACTCTGATCTCGGCCGTCCGAGCCGGGGAATTGGACGAGCTTTTCAATCAAGCTGCCAGGACCGGAACGATCGGGAAAGCGCGGAAAGCTGCTTGACCGAACCAGGTCGGGCGACGATCCTTCGTCGCCCGACTTCATATCGAGTCGCTTTTAGGCGACCTCGTCCTTTCCGGCACCACGGGGTGTGGCGGGACGTGCGATCGGCCAAATTGAGTTTTGCGTTAGGGTGTCTTTTTTTACGAAGAAACATGGCCAAGAAGTCAATTTCGAGCACCGACCTGATCTGGCTTTTTCACGAGAAACTTAAGGAATCCGACGACTGCCCCGGATCCGGATTATCGATCGCGATCGTGCCGGCGCCCGATGTCGGATGGACTGTGCTGTTGAACCCAAGGCAGCAAGCCAAATTTCCCATCTGCGCGAAACGGGTCGAGGTGATGCAGAAGCAGTTTCGTGAGATGTACGTTTTGAAGGGTTGATGGAAAACACTGAAACTCCAGCCAACAAGCGATGTCCGCTTCTGCCCGAACAACGGACTCAAGTCGGATAACGCGGCATGTCTCAAATGTGCCCTGTCGCAATGGAGCAACCTCTAGGCGCGCGCCGTGTGAGTTTTGGACACGGTCGCATCTATAGGTTGCCGGCTGGTTTACCGACTGCCGGGTTTTGCTGCTCTTTCCTCAGGCGTCGATTGTCTGCTTTTAATCTAAGCTGCCCGGCTTCCTTGAGCGCGGCAGCCCGCGCGGGACCTACGGGCATTTGTTGGGCGGATGCGAGGGCTGCCTCGGCTGCGCGCCATTTTTTGTCTGGCCGTGACCTTCTAGATTTCATGCTGCACTCGCATGGTCGCCCAGCCTCATTTCAGCAATGACATTAACATGGGTCGGCGTTACCCGCGCCAGCGGCGAGATTCTTTGCTTTGCTCAGTCGACGTCGAACCAGCTATTCGAAGCTGCCGGCGCCACGTTGACCTTTATCGAGCCTGCTTCATGCCAACACGAAATCACCCCATGCAAGGCGGCGATCACGGCGTGGGTCGTTGTCCAGACGATCCACGCGGTCAAATATCCACGTCTTCCGGTCAACAGCATCGTAGTTTGGCCATCCTGGTTGCCCATGGCACACGAAGTCCAGGAACTGCTTCTGAAAGCGCTGGCTAACCGTTTTCGAGGCTGCTTTACGAAACAAGTCGAGTCTGCCCATAAAACCTTCGCCTGTCGTGCCGAACAGCATCGGTATATCGACCCCATGCGATGCCGCGCCGAATAACAAGCGCGTGAGCGGTGTCGTGTAGTCAAAGCGATACATCCAACAGGGAGCTTCGCGCGAATGACCTTCTGCGATCAACAGAGACGGCTGCCAGAAGGTGAGATCGCCGCCCGCGTCTATGGCGGCTCGCTTTGATGGATAACCCGGATAGGCCACAGAGATTCGGCGGTGGAGCTGCCGGTCAGACTTGGAAAATATTTCTTCTAATCGAGAGACTCTGCTGGGAATCAAGGGGAGCACCTTATCGAGAAGGGCGCCTTCACGTGACATGGTCCCCATGACCATCGGTATTTTCATCGCGCGGCCCGTCCGAAACGCATCGATCGGCGGCAGCGGCAAGAAGTCGCCATCAACAACGGCCGAAGCCGGAAGTAGGCCTGGGTACTTGTCCGGAGCAATATCGTAGAAGAAATGAGAACTAGCCCCGCAGATCTGTTCAGCGGGAAGGGTCTTTAGCGCGTTCGCAACACTCTTGTGGTCGAGGGGGTCGAGATCGAGCAGCCGCAATATCTCGAGCGCCCAATCGCCATGCCGTTTCGGCCCATATGCCATTCCCGCTGCCGTGCTCATGGCAAACGCGCGATTAAAAAGACCAGCTGCGGCTGGGATGCACATCAGCGAAACCACCGAAGTTGCTCCTGCGGATTCGCCAACTATGGTCACTTGTTCGGGGTCGCCTCCGAACGCCGAGATATTCCGTTGAATCCAAGCTAGAGCTGCAACTTGATCGCGCAGACCGTTGTTGCAGTGGATCGGGTTGTCCGGCGTGGACCATCTGCGAAAATCGGAAAACCCAAAAGCGCCAGTTCGATAGTTAAACGAAACGAAGATGATGTTACCGCTCTTCACCAGCATGTCACCCCGATAGAGAGGCCCGCGAGAGCCGCCGAACAGGAATGCACCACCATAGATCCATACAACGACCGGTCGGGGATCGGCTTGATGCGACAGCGGAGCCGAGACGTTTATGGTAAGACAGTCTTCCGAGATCGGAGTCGTCTTACCGGCTCCTGCAACATGCTCGAAGCCACGTCGCTGCATAGGGATGGGACCAAACTCAGCTGCCTCGCGCACGCCTTTCCACGGAGTGGTGGGTTGCGGTGCCTGAAAGCGCAACGCGCCTATAGGAGGCGCCGCGTAGGGGATCGCGCGCCACGTCCGGACACCGTTTGCGAAAACACCCTGGGTGGTGCCGCATTCGGTCTCGATGAGTAAATCCCGTTGATCTGATTTTCCGAACATTGGGCTCCTCTAAATCCTTGCAATTATAGAGTCCCGAGCCGCATGAGCGACGCGGTCCACGGTTCGCGAAACCAAACGCGCCCGCGCACCACAGATTCAAAATCTGCTGTCAACGCATCCGATTAACCGGAGTAGCTAGTTCGATCCTTAAGTGACCGACAATTCCCCCACATGGGGGTCTGCGCTGCTCGAAATGAGCGAGGCGAGGGGTCGTGACTTCCGTTTCAAGGGCTATTTTGGTTGACTGTGGAGGAGTGATCCCATCTTGAATCATATCACCGCAACCGGTTGTTGTGGTGACGGCGAAACGCTGGTTGGACGTGACAATTGGCAACATAGCTTATCCTCGTAGATAGCGTCGAAGCGCGACCTTGTCGATCTTGCCGAGAGCCGTCGTGGGAAGTTTCTCCACAATGGCGATGCGCTTCGGCGCGTGCACGGAGCCTTTTCGCTGCTTGACATGACTAATCAATGCCTGCGGTTCGATAGCGCTACCAGCCCTCAGGACCACTGCGGCAACGACTGCCTCGCCCCAGTGATCGTCAGGAATCCCGACGACGGCTGCCATAGCGACAGATAGGTGATCGGTGAGCGCGTCCTCCACTTCCCGGGGATAGACGTTGAAGCCGCCGGAAATGATCAGATCCTTTTTCCGATCGACGATGTATAGATATCCCCGATCGTCCATTCGTGCGACGTCGCCGGTGTGCACCCAGCCTCCGGCCAGGGTTTCCGCAGTAAGATCGGGTAGTTTCCAATAGCCGTCCATTGCCGCCGGCGTGCGCGCGCAGATCTCGCCGGCCTCGCCGGGCGCAACTTCATTGCCGTCGCTGTCCAGGAGGCTGACTTCGCAGGTAGCAACGGGGATACCGCAGGACGAAAGCAGCTCCGGGTTACGCGAATCATGATCTTGCCGTCCGAGGACCGAGATCGGATAGCATTCCGTTTGCCCATAGCCCTGCGCGAGGACGGGTCCAATTCGTTCGATGGCCTCGACGAGACGGGCCGGAGAGGCTGGGGCTGCTCCGTAGAACAGGTACTCCAGAGACGAGACGTCGGCTTTGCTCAGGGATGGTTCGTCCAGCAGCGCATAGAGCATGGTGGGGACGATGAACGTGAAGTTGATCCCTTCACGCGCGAACCGTTCCAATATCTGCGGCGGATCGAATTTGCGGGCGAGATGGACGGTACCGCCGCGCCGCCAGGTCGGCAACAGCATCGTTCCGCCGGCGTGACTGTTGGGGGCGAGGGCGAGGTAACGTGGCGTCGCCGGAAGCTCGAGATCAGCCAGCGCGCTGAACGAGGCGAAGGCAACCGCGGCGTTGTTGGAACGAACGGCTCCCTTGCTTCGCCCCGTCGTGCCGCCGGTGTAATGCACCAAGGCGCTGTCGTCGGGCCGCGCAATATCGATCGGACTTGAACTTCCGATTCCGCTGGCAGCCGCAATGAGGTCGTCGGCGAAGTCCGATGACCCGAGTGCAAATCGCTTAAGTTCCGGCGGTAACTTCGCGCAAAGTTCGCGCGCCCGCTCGGCATGGCCGCTTGGGTCGGCGATGAATATTGCTGCTTCGCTGTTCGTGATTTGAAAGACTTGGTCGTCGAGAGAAGCTTTTGGATGCAGCCAGGTGATGCTCAAACCGAGTCCCTGTGCGGCCACGCCCGCGCACCAGCTCTCCGCGCTGTTCTCCGAAAGAAGGGCGACACGCTCGGCCCGGCGGAACCTGTTGCGAGCGAAAACAGCCTGAATCCGTCCAATCAGGTCAATGGCCCCGGCGTAGCTCAGCTTCCCGCCCTCCCACACAAATGCGTCGCGATCGGGATAGCGGCGTAGGGCCCGTAAGGTCTGGGACGCTAGCGTCAGGCCGTTATGGGTACCCATTTGCTCCTCCCTTCCCTTGCGCAAACGATTTATATCTATTGGATGAACCTTCTACCCAAAAGTCAATAGTTGTGCTAACGGCTCTTTTGGGAGGAAATCATGACCAATCGATTTGGTGACCCAACGTTAGCGAGCCGGATGCGGGAGAATCTCGCGCTGCCTGTGATCGCGGCCCCGATGTTCCTAGTTTCGGGTCCTGATCTTGTCATAGCCGCAGCACGTGCTGGTATCATCGGCGCGATTCCGGCTCTTAATCAGCGCACGACGGAGGGCTTCGCGAGCTGGCTTGAGCAAATCAAGCACGCAATCGCAGGCGCAGCTTATGCCGTCAATCTGATCGTTCATGACAGCAACCGCCGTCTTGAAGCGGACCTGGACGTAACCGCCTACCATCAGGCGCCGTTGATCATCGCGAGCATCGGAAGTCCCGGACCGGTGGTTGCTAGGGTGAGAGCCTACGGCGGGCGGGTCTTTTCGGACGTTGCATCCATCCGGCATGCTCGCCGGGCCGCCGAAGCGGGCGTGGACGGCTTGATCTTGCTTTGCGCGGGCGCCGGCGGGAATACAGGCTGGCTCAATCCGTTCGCATTCGTCGCTGAAGTGCGGAAATTTTGGGACGGCCCGCTCGCGCTGGCAGGAGCAATTTCCCGCGGCAGCTACGTGCACCTCGCAGAGGAAATGGGAGCCGACCTCGCTTTTGTCGGTACGCCGTTCATCGCTGCGCGGGAAAGTCTTGCCCCGGACGCGTATCGTTCGATGCTTGTTGAAAGCGGAGCGGACGATATCGTTCTGACGGCGGAAGTAACGGGCATTCCAGCCAATATGCTGCGGCGAAGCCTAGAAAAATCCGGCTATGTGCCCAAGAAAAGCGCGCTCACGCGCTTCGACCTCAGCGCCGAGATTGAAACGCTGCGCGCATGGCGTGATATCTGGAGCGCAGGCCACGGCGTGGGTGATGTGACCGCCATTGAAAACCTCGCCGATATCGTCGCTCGTTTTTCGACCGACTACCATCAGGCGCGCCTGCGATGATCCGGCTGAGTTCGTGCGGCCTACCGCGCGCGGATCGATTCAGCGAGAAAATCGGTGAATTGCTCAGCGATCTGCTGGCTGTTGTATGTGCCCTGGGGATCAAACCATCGCGTCATCCAGTTCACCGCCCCCATGAAGTAGAATACCGTGAGCTTCGGGTCGACCGGCCGTATCGAGCCGTCCGCGATGCCGGCCGCGACGAAAGCCCTGAACTGATGGTCGAATCTGTCGCGTCGTGCCGAAATGATCTTTCGGTTTGCCGGAGTGAGCGCATCGATCTCTGTCAGGACCGCGAATGCGCCGAATTCGCTGGTGAGCAATTCAAGATAGCGTCGCGCCAGCGCGATGACCCGCTCGAAGCCGTTGCCCTTCACGGTCTCCGCGAATTCGATCGCCTGATCGCCGAGATCGCTCGAGATCAGATGACATTCAAAAAGAATCTCTTCCTTACCCTTAACATAGTAATACAGCGCTGCTTTGGTAACGCCGAGCTGCTCCGCAACGTCGTCCAGCGACGTATTGTAATATCCACGGGCACTGAAGGCACGAGCGGCCTCTCGAACGAGCGCACCGCGCTTCCGCGCCGATTGCTCGTCCCGGTTCAGAACGGCATTCTTCCAGGCGGAAACTCGACGTGGCTTGGTTGGCAAAACGACTCTCCTCTAGCGGCAACATGATGTCGACCCGCATTCGACTAAGCAGTAAACTAGTCTACGCCACGTAAAAAAACCAGTTGTGAGATTCGCATGGTGGTCAGAACGGAAGATTTAGACTTTGGAGTTCGGCGTATCGTAATTGCAAGGCCACAGGCTCGCAACGCGATCGACGATGAAGTGCGCCGGTGGCTCGAACGGGAGCTCGATTGCGCGGTTGCGGATAGCGGCGTTCGGGCGGTGATTCTCGCAGGCGAGGGCGCGCATTTCTCGGCCGGAGGCGATATCACATTTCTTCAGACCCTGGATCGCGCCGGTTTCCTGGCCTTTCATCGGGATGCGCTCGCATTGGTCAGAAAACTGGCCAACTTTCCCAAGCCCCTGATCGCATCGGTCAGGGGAGCCTGTGCCGGCGGAGGCGTGGGATTTGCCCTCTGCGCCGACTATCTGGTTGCCTCGCGAACTGCCTATTTCGGCGTCCAGTTCATGCGAATCGGGCTTACGCCGGACATGGGGGTTCTGTATTTCCTGCGTCAGCGGCTCGGGAATGGCGCACGCCGGTTGATTCTCGATGATCGCTTGGTGCGTGCGGAGGAAGCCGCTGCTCTCGGGCTGTGCGACAGGCTAGTCGAGGATGATGCGCTCGATGGCGCGTGCGTGGAACTCGCCACGCGCCTGGGCGCGCTGGCACCTAAAGCGTTCCGGCAGACGAAGTGGCTGTACCGCAGAACGGAGGGAGAATTTGAGAGCTTCCTGAACGATGAGATGACCGCGGCCGCTGATTGTCTTGGCAGTCCCGAGTTCATCGAGGGCACCCGGGCGTTCTTCGAAAAGCGGGCGCCTCGATTCTCTGCGCTTTGAACTCATCGAAAAGTGCGCCGCCGCTTGCTGCGGCGCCCAATCGAACAAAGCGGCTCAGGCTGATGTCGCGTAACCGCCATTGACCGGGTAGGTCTGCCCGGTAATCCAGCTTGCTGCGTCGGAACTCAGAAACAAGATCAGATTGGCCGCGTCGTCGGGTTCTCCCAACCGGCGAATAACGTAGCTCTTGAGAATCCGCGAGACGGTCTCTTCGTCCTGAAGCAGTCCAGCCATGCCGGGCGTTCGAATTCCCGAAAGCGCCGCGCAATTGGCGGTGATCTCGGCACGGCCGATCGCCTTGGCGAGCGCGCGCATGAAGCCTGCCGCACCCGCCTTCGCGCCCGAATAAACTGCAAGATGCGGTTCTCCGACCCGGCCAGCATCGGAGATGACCGTGGTGATACGCCCGTAGCGGCGCTTCATCATTCCCGGCAAGACCGCTCGGCAGCAATTGAGGACGCCGAAAAAGTTGGTACCGAGCCAATGTTGCCAATCTTCCGGTTCTGTCTCCCAGAACGGTTTGGCACCCGCCACATCCTGTACCGGTCCGGCATTGCCGGCATTGTTGACCAGGATATCGATCGCACCGAAATGCCTTTCGGCCCGCGCGACCAGATCCATCACCACCTCCAGCCGGGTGACATCGGCCTGAAGCGCGATTGCCTTTCCGCCGGCGCCTTCGATTTCGTCGGCTACGGCTTGAGCGCGCTCTAAAAAGTAATCGTTGACGATCACGCCCCCTGCATTGGTGGCGGCAAGATGCAGCGCGACCTGTCGACCGACGCCTTGGCCGGCTCCCGTTACCAGTGCAATGCGTCCCTTGAGATCAAGAATGTTTGCCATAGGGGAATCCGAGCTCCGACACCGTTGACTATTCGTAAAATACTTCTACTTTGTAGTCAATAAATCATCTGGCGGTATAAATGACGTTTGAATGTGTTTCCTATCGCGAGCATCTTGGTGCGGGCTGGTTGATGTTGAATCGGCCCGACGAATTGAATAGTCTCACGGCAGACCTGTTGGGTGCGATCTCCGACCGCTTGGAGGAAGCCGCTGGGGACCCAACGCTGAGGGCGTTGGTTTTCACGGGCGCCGGCCGCGCGTTTTGCGCAGGTGCCGACCTCAAGGGTCTCGATGCGCTGCCGCAGGCAGAGCGCGACCAGCGGACCGCTATCTTCCTCGCGCAGGCGTCAACCACGTTTACCGCCATCGCGAATTTCCCAAAACCGGTGATCGCGGCTGTGAACGGGATTGCGACGGCGGGCGGCTTGGAACTCATCCTCGCGTGCGACATCGTCGTTGCCGCAAAGAGTGCGAGGATCGGTGACGGCCATGCTAATTATGGTCTGCTCCCAGGCGCCGGCGCATCGGTGCGATTACCGCGACGGGTCGGCGCTGCCCGCGCGAAATACCTGTTCTTCACCGGCGAACTCGTTCCCGCCGAAACGCTCGTCGCGGCAGGGCTCGTCAACGAGGTTGTGGAAGACGGCAAACTGCTTCCGCGCGCAGAAGAGATTGTCTCGACCCTGGCGACGAAGAGCCCGCTTGGGCTTGCGCGTATGAAGCAATTGGCGAACTTCGGCCTCGACAACGCGTCGGAGGCGCAAGGCTTGGCATTCGAGCACGCATTGGCCGTACTCCACACCTCGAGTTACGACAGGAACGAAGGGATAGCCGCTTTCAAAAGCCGCAGAGCGCCGAAGTTCGAAGGTCGCTGAAATTCCGGTTATGAGGAAATTGAATGAAAGACGATATATACATTCTGGGCATCGGCATGACGCCGCTCGGCAAGATGCCCGGGCGCAGCATCAAGTCGCTGACCGCCGAGGCTGTTAGCGCTGCGATGGAGGATGCCGGGTGCAGCCTCACGGATATCGAGGCTGCGTATTTCTCGAACACCACGCAATCGATTATCGAGGGCCAGCATCTCATCCGCGGGCAAATAGCTCTGCGGGCGATGGGCTTTGCGGGAATTCCCATCGTCAACGTGGAGAACGCTTGCGCCAGCGGCAGTACGGCCTTGTACCAGGCCGTTAATCATCTTCGCGCTGGCACTTCCGAGGTCGTGCTCGCCGTCGGCGTCGAGAAGATGTACAGCGCCGACCGCGGCAAATCCGCGGCGATTTTCGACGGCGGCTGGGATGTTCATGAGGCTGCCGCCGTTGCGAACCGGTTATCCGCGATTGGCGAAGGTGTGGTTGTTCCGGCGGGGCGCGGACCGGGCGTGCCCAGCCCGTTCATGGAGCTCTATGCCTCGCTTGCCAAGGGACACATGAAGCGGTTCGGAACGACCGAGCGGCAACTCGCCGCCGTGGCTGCGAAGAACCATCATCATTCAACCATGAATCCTCTTTCGCAGTATCAAAATGACATCAGCATCGATGAGGTGCTAGCGGGGAAGCTGATTTGCTGGCCGCTCACCCTGCCGATGTGTTCGCCGATCAGCGATGGTGCGGCGGCGGTCATCCTCTGTACTAGAGATGCACTGAAACGTTTTCCCAAGGCCCGCGTAATCGCCGTGCTCGGTTGCGTGCTGGCGAGTGGAACCGATCGTGATTGGCAGGCCGCAGACCATCACCTTTGCCGAACCGCGGCGCTGAAGGCCTACGAGCAGGCTAGCGTCGACCCGGCCAACATATCGGTCGCCGAGGTTCACGACGCATCCGCTTTTGCCGAGATCGTTCAGATCGAAAATCTCGGCTTCTGCGAGTTAGGTCAGGGTGGATGGTTGGCCGAGCGCGGCGAGACGTCGATCGGCGGGCGTATTCCGGTGAACCCTTCAGGGGGTCTCGAGTCCAAGGGGCATCCGATCGGGGCGACGGGTTTGGCGCAGATCTACGAACTCGTCCAGCAACTGCGCGGCACGGCCGGCGCGCGCCAGGTCGATGGCGCTCGACTCGCCCTCGCTGAAAACGGCGGCGGATTCATTGGCGTCGAGGAAGCGGCGGCGGTCGTGACGATCCTTGGACAGGCCAACACGCTTATCGGGAGTGCGCGTCATGATGCCTGAAAGGCTCCGAAATCGGCTCAGCATGCCGGCAATGGTATCGCCGATGTTCCTGGTGTCTGGACCGGACCTCGTGGTGCAATCGTGCAAGGCCGGCTTCGTCGGCAGCTTTCCCACGTTGAACCAACGTACCACCGAGGGGGTCGAGCAATGGCTCATCGAAATCCGCACCAAGCTCAGTGATGCGGATGCTCCATTTGGAGCTCAGTTCGGCATTCATCGAACCAATCCACGGCAGGCTCCTGACCTTGCGCTTGCCATCAAGTACGAGGTGCCGATCGTCATTACGACATTGGGGATCACCCGCGAAATTACCGACGCCATTCACGCCTATGGCGGACTGGTGTTCCATGACGCAACGACCGTGAAACATGCAGTGAAGGCGGTCGACGCCAACGTGGACGGCATCATCGCGGTGTCTCAGGGAGCCGGCGGCCACGCGGGCACCATCAATCCGTTCGCATTCCTGACGGAGTTGCGACCTGTCGTCGGCGACCGCATTCTCATTCTGGCGGGCGCCATCAGCAACGGCCGATCCGTCGCGGGCGCGATCGCCGCCGGGGCCGACATGGTGTCGCTTGGTACCTGCTTCATCACCACTAGCGAGAGCATGGCGCCGGCTGAACAGAAGCAGATGGTGATCGATTCCACCGCGGCGGACGTCGTCTACACCGATGAGATATCAGGTATTGGAGCGAGCTTTCTCGGCCAGACGATTAAGAAATTCAAAAAGACAAACGAGCCGAGAAAAGCATTCGATGTCGCTGAGGAAATAAGCCCCAAGCTTTGGCGTGACTACTGGTCCGCCGGGCAAGGCGTTGGCGGGAGCAGCGAGATCATCCCGGCACGTGTGCTCTGCGAACGATTTATCGAGGACTACGCGATCGGCCTGACACGCGTAGCAGTTGGCGCCGGCCGCCACGCGGCCAGCGCCAACATCGGTACCTAACAGGACGGATTTCGACGAAGTAACGAACTGCCAAATTAAAACTGGAGATAATGCGGGTCGTGACTTCCGTTTCAAGGGCTATTTTGGTTGACAACTCTTTCAAAAAAAGGAAACTTTAAGCTTAAACTATCAGGCTCCTAGGCCCTTGCGATCTGAGGTCAAAATGATGGTGGGGGATCCTCTTGGCCAAGTCGAATCTCGAATGGCCGAGCAAGTGGTTGCCATCGCAGAAAGCCGATCAGTCGAAACACTTGGACATGCCGTTAGCTTGGCTATTGAGCAAAGGACCGGATCACCCGCAATTGGTCTCTATCTCTTTAAAGATGCTTGCCCGGCCCTTCTCTTCAGTAGCCACGTAGACGAAGGAATGCTGGACCTTTACCAGTCGGGTCTGTGGAGGAGTGATCCCATCTTGAATCACGTCACCGCGACCGGTTGTTGTGGTGACGGCGAAACGTTGGTTGGACGTGACAATTGGCAACATAGTTTGACCTTCAGGGCGATCAGCCAGTGGGGCTTTCACTACAATTTGGGCGGTCCCATCAGAAGTGGGGATATGATCGTCGGTGTGTTGTATACGGCACGAGAACAAGAGTATTTTTCCTATACCGCATCCGATCGGCTCTGCATGGACCTTGTTTGCCGTGCAAGCTCTCTTGCCATATCTAGTCTAATTAACTTTGGCGCTCTCTGCGGCCTTGAAATGCCTCCGCCAACTAAGCCGGCGAGGGAGTATTCTCCACCCGCTACCGAGTTCCTCCCGCCTCGATTGGCCGATGTAGCAATCGGGATTTGCCGGGGGCAAACCAACAAGGAGATCGCGCGGGAGATCGGCATATCGGATCAGACCGTGAAGGACCATTTAGCGATCCTTTGTCGCCGATTTGGGGCTCACAATCGAACACGATTGGCGGCTCAGCTGGCGACGCGCTTGTTCGCCCTGTAAGCAATCGAAAATCCGCTTGTAAGGATTTAGTCCTCCGTCTTTTCCAACACGGTGGCGTTCAGCCCCCCGCGCACCCATACTCGCCGCACACGCAAGGCCTGCTGGGCCAGCGCCGATAATGACTACATCCGAATTATTCATCTTGCCTCGCGTAGTAGTGATGCCGTTGCCAATGGAGCGAGTGTTCTCCGGCGAGCCAGATGAGATGCGCATTTATGAGAAAGTATTGTTCCAATTACCAAGCCGGACGGTAGCCTTAAGTTCGACAACAAGCCGGGGCAATGTCCGCTGCGGATCAGACTGAGAAGCGGCAGCGTTCCCACGCGACTGCCCCGCGGAACGGACATCGCGAGGCGCAGTGAGTCCGGGCTCCAGCCAAGCGAAACGACTGGGACCAACGGGCGGTGGTTCAAACACAGATCAGGGCACCCGGTGTCTCCCACGTCGCAATCAGCCCACGCTCGTACGACTCGAAGACCCTCAACTGATGATGTATCGGCGCCGAGACTTCGGGTGCTCCCGTAACCAGCAGCAGCTCGACGTTAGAAACGGCCTCGGCAGCAGCGTCGGCCATCGAAGTCTCCAGCCACCCGATCTGAGACGATACGGCCCTGACCCGAAACACCTCTCCTTGCGACGCGCTCGCCGACATCGCTTCGGATTTGGCCCGCAGCTTCGGAGACATGAGGAGCCGGTCGTGCTCATCCACGCCGAGGAGATCGCTCGCCGTCATACGGACCTCGAAGGCGCGATCGAACGCCCTCGCGTCCGGTGGCACAAGAGGACGAAACCTGCGCCAGAACCCGGCCGTCTCCATGTCGAGGAGCGCGTCGAGACCGAACCGGCTGAGGTGATCGAACGCGTCAGCCGGGGAGTCCGGACATTGCTCACGACCGCGAGTTCGGACTCTCCGACGCCAATATCGCGCCGCTCAGGCTCGGGATAACGACAAGGCGATTGACCTCTCCGTCATTGTAGGCCTTGAGGAACCGGTCGTACTCTTTGATCGAGACGCAACCGTTTGAATCGCCGTTGGCGCCGAGCATGTAGCTGTGCACGAGCAGCCCCGAACGACCGTAGATGTCACTGCCCTCCGCAGGGGTCATGCGGAGCGCCTGAAGGCCGTGAAACAACTTTTCTCGTGGCTTCAACGCATAGTCGGCCGGCGGCGTCGCGCCGGTCATGGGTACGGACACATGATCGAGATCGTCCCGCATGCTGCCTATTCCTGAATGCGCCTCGAGCACCACGCCATTCGGCATGTAAACGGCATGCGCCGTGATGTCGTAAACCGCCGTCAGACCGTCATAGCCGAGCGCCGAGAGGTCCGGTCCCTTGCGTCGGAACAATCGGTCCGGCGTCAGCGAAGCCAGTGTGACCTGTCCGAAGTCAGATATTTTTTGCACCAGCGAGCGATCGGCCGGCCGCGGAGCCCTGTCGGCTTGCGCCAAAGCAAGCGCTTGTCCTGGCGCCGTTCCTGCCGCAGCGGCCAAATCTGCCGCCGGCGGACGAGAACGGGGCAAGGGCACACCGGTTAAGGGCACGGGCCCGGTCTCGTCGACCTTGGCCTCGGTAAATCCCGGCGGGAAATCTGGCGGCATCCCGTTCTGCCCGCGAAACTTCATTTGCAGCGCGGCCAAAGTTGAACGGTCAAGCGGCTGCAGCTGCGCGCGCGGCGGCGTCATCGACGCGGGGAAGAAGCGATCTTCAAAGGAGACAGAGGAGCTAGCGCGATCCCCATTCCCAGGCAGCTCGGCAGACGCGAACGCCAGCAGATCGGAGTTCGTAACCTTTGCCGCGGCGACCAGCGACACGGCGACTGCGGCTAAAGCAATTGTTGTCTTTCCGAACCACCTCATGGGGCGGCGCGACAAAGGCCGATCAGCCATCGCAGCGTCGAAAATCATCTAGCCCCCAGTTACACCGAAACGCGCCGACCAATCCCCATTCGTCGAACAGCTGGGAGTATGAAGTCAGAAGTGAGGCATAAACGAGACAACGCGGCGTATCAAGAGCTGCCGGACCCGTTTGAGCGGCGCCCAGCCTATCCAGCCCGCAGCTCCCGGACCCACCCACCGGGGGAGTTCCGAGAGTTGTTACGGGTTTCGGGCGTCGTTCTGACGCTCGCTTCACTCCTTCGGGATCTCGATCTGGATTTTGTCCCGCATCTCGTCGACAATGCGAACGAGCAATCCTTGGATAGTCTTATAGTCGCGCCAGTGGCCGCGCCGGGCGTGACCGTCACCATGGCATTCCAAGGATTATAGCCATACACGGTGATGGTCATTCCTTCCTTTGGAGCGTCGGCGGCTCAAATGCCGAATCTCGACACACATATGAGCGCGCCCGCCATCTCCCACGTCGCCATCAGTCCTTTCTCGTACAACTCGAAGACGTTCAACTGGTGATCTATCGCCACCGATCGTCCGGAGGCACCGGCGCTCAAAAGCAGCTCGATATTGCCGACGGCTTCGGCAGCGACGTCGGCCATCGAAGTCTCCAGCCATCCGATCTGAGACGAGACGGCCCTGACCCGAAATACCTCCCCGTCCGACGCGCTGGCAGATATCGACTGCGCCTTAGCGCGCAACTTAGGAGCCATGAGGAGTCGGTCGTGCTCATGCACGCCGAGCAGTTCGTTCGCCGTCATACGGACTTCGAAGGCACGGTCGAATGCTTTCACATTCGATGGCACCTGAGGCCGGAACGGCCGCCAGAACCTGGCCGTCCCCATATCGAGGAGCGCTTCGAGGCCGAGCCGGCTGAGGTGATCGAACGCATCCGACGGCGTATCCATCCATTTTATAACGGGTCGTTCGACGTAGCCCGATGCATCTGCGAACTGCCGGATCTTTCGCTCGATCAAGGCTCTGTCTGGAGCGGTCCGTGATCGGCCGATCCGGCGAGCGCGCTTAAGGAGGGACCTGCTCAGCGGGTGCCACTCCATCCAGTCAGTGGTCTCGGGAGGCTGGACGTCGAGGGGGACCGAAACGGCTTCGAACACCCCGGTCAACGCCACCCCGGCCGACCCGATCAATACCTGCCTTCGGTCGATATCCATCCCGCCTCCCGCTAGCCAAAGCCCTGGGCACTAAACTGAGGTGGGCGGGAATGACAGGGGAGACTCGCCGGTGAGCCCGTTCCCTTGGGATGGCCTAACCGGCCTTCCTCCGGGTCCCGGTTCTGGAGAGCCTCCGGAAGAACTCGGCCGGGCCGGTGACAAGAAGTTGGCGCAGGCATGTACCGATCCAACCAACCTGTGGTTCAGCAGCCAGCATCAGCGGCTGACAGCTCTGGGGGGTTGGAATGTTCGACTATATCTCGGCCGGCTTGAACGGCGAGACCGTACTCGAGGTCGCGGCGGTCTTGGTGCCGGCGCTCGTGCTTCTCTGGATCATCCTGACCGTGTCGGCACTTCACAAGCGAGGCGCATACTTCTGGAGCCTCGGCTCGACGTGGAGCAGCGTCATCGCCTGTCCGGTCGCCCTGGTCATCATGTCCATCGGTTCATGGAGCCGAATGAACGGCCCGAACGCGCCCCTCTTCCACGCGCCGATCGTCGCCGGAGCGATCCTCTATCTCGTCGCGTTCGGATACGCGATCTTCTACAACTACAAAGTCACCGGATCAGCGACGTTGGCCGTCAGCACCAGCCTGCTGCAACAGCTTGCCGTGCTGGGCGCGATCTTCCTGTTCCTTCGGTGGAGAGGGAGGAGGTGAACCGCGGTCGATAAAGGATTCATCGCCCGATTCGACTCTCACTCGATGGGAAGCAGCAATACTTCTGACCGCTAGATGCCTTATTGGGTGAGGCACGCACCCATCATTGATACCAAATCGGAAGATAAACGACTTCCATAATAAAAAGGGCTGCCACCAGAGAGCCGAGCACGCAGAGCCTCAATTTTTCGGGTTCAGACAATTGATTTCTCTCGCTTGGTTCTGCGAGGAAACTCGTCCGGCCAGGGCAGAGACGTCTGATCAGCGAGCGCGGCCATCAGCACCGCGGCGCCTGCGGCATAGGTTGAACCAACTGGAAGCTCAAATCGGTAGCACATGAGCGCAGTCATCTCCTCGTGCTGAGCGATCACCTCTATCGCCGGCTGCCACCACCAGGCCGGCGCGGGAGATCGCTCCTCATCGGGAACGGAGCGCCAGAGAGAAAATTCGCGAGCGGTCCGCTCGAATTGAAGTTTTGCGGCTGGATGCATGCGAACTAGGTCCGGAAAAAGAGGAACCAGATCAAGCCGAGGATCACAACTGCCAAGCCAACGCTGCCAATCAGCACCAGTAGTATACTGGGACCCGGCTCAGCTTGCCGAGCTTCCGTCGGCGTTTCGACGATCCGACCGTTTTGCTTTTCGACCATAAAATTCTCCGAACGCATCGCGTGATTAGCAAACAGCCGCGATCAGCCTGGGTTCCTCGTAAGACGGTCATCGATAAAATATCGCGATGTTCACCAGTGTTGGGAGGCGGTTTGATCCTGTGCCCGCTACCGTCCAACCACTGCGACGCCGCGCCGCGTTGAGTGGCCATCGAACAGAAAGCGCAGCGCCTGCCGCTTTGAAGCGGGATCTAGCGCGATCAATGAACCGTGACCCTCGCCGAAATGGGCACCGAACCCTCATTTTCCAATATCTCCGCCCCAAAGTCGGTCTCAGGCATTTGCATGGCCGTGCGGTCGCGACGTTGTCCAGGCGGAGACTTCATTATGGCTTCGTAAAAGTGGGCGGGAACGGTCAACGGGCTGTCCGCCGGCTTCTCAACCCACTGCCTCATCACCCCACGTGACCTCAATCACATTCACCCCGTCGCTATGGCCCTACTGTCTCATCACCAAACAGGGAAACTCAAAAACGGAGATTAAAAATGTTTCGCAAACTCGCTCTGGCTATCGTCACTGTCGCTTCGCTCTCTGCCCCCGCCTTCGCGTTTGGCGGCGGTCACTTCGGGGGTGGTCACGTCGGTGGTAATCACTTCGGTGGTGGGCATTTCGGCGGCAATCATTTTGCTGGCGGCCATCTCGGAGGCGGGCACTTCCGTCACGGCGGTTTCCGCGGCGGCATCGATACGGAAGATGGCTTCGATGCGGTAGATTATTCTTGCTACCAGACGATCCTGACTGACTTCGGACCGCGTCGCATTAACGTCTGCGATTGATCGCTCTTGGCGCCTCAGTCTCTGGCTGGGCGCGCCATCGGACAAAGTACCTGACACGCGTGCTCGCGTCGCTTCGGGAGCCCGCACCGGCCTGGGGGCGTCGCCGATTAAGCTGAGAACGCCTTGGCGGCGTCAAACGGGACTTTCGCGAAATGAAGTTCCCGGGCGAGAAGCGTTTTCCATTGCCCGCCGTCGTCATAGGAAATGTAAACAATGCCGTTGAAGTCAGACGGCCGTTCAACATTTCCTTTAACAAGCGCGGCGACATTCGCCGGGCCAAGCTTCCCAATGAAAAACCCGAGTTCAAACACGACATTTTGTCGGGCGCGGGGATTGGTGTCGCTAACTCCGGCGATGCTGCCTTCATCATCGGGCGTCATCAGAACCACAGCGAAGCCCGCGCCTGCCGCTTCTTCCCTGAATTTTGTCAGCAGGTCACGGCCGCCGTTCGGTTTGAGGTGAAGGATAATAGGATCAAGGCCGATCGTGCGAAGAAACAAATCGACTGCATTTTTGGCGAGATCGTCGCGACCATGAACTAGAAAAATCTTGTCGCCGGGGGGTGGGGCCGCTGGCATTGGTGCGGGGATGCTCGGGGCCAAATCAGCAAGATCGTCTTCAAGACTTTGGATCGCTAACCGTAAAAGATCGATCGATCGCCTTTTGCCCTCAGCCAGGTATTGGCGAGCCTCGCGCGCATCCTGCGCATCGTAATCAGTATAGTCGCCGCGACCAAAAGCCGGACCCATCCGCATTGTGACTGGTCCATTGTCCAAGTTGGACGCGGCCTCGAAGCGGTTATAGCGAGACGTGCTGGGACCAAATGCCGATGCCAAAGCATCTTTGATCTGCGTTTCTAGCGCGGTTACTTCGGGGATGCCAAAGCGTTTCTGAACACCTTCAGGATTGAAGGCCTCAAGCTGCGTGATGCATCGGTTGAACACATCAATCCGACGACGGATTTGATCTTCGTTCAAAACAGGCGGCGCAGGAGGGGTGGGTGTCGACCGTCGGGCCATGTGTTGCAAATCAGCGTTCGAGGGACTTATCGGCGTTAAAGGTGCAGCAGGCAAGCGTCTGCCGTATCGTCAAGCTAACTGAGCCTAAACTAAGCGGTTCTTACGCTGGCGGGCGAAACTTAAAAAACTAAGCCTAAATTCGTCAAATACTGGCGGACGCGCTGAAATTTGTATTTGGGAAGGGGTAAAGCTGGCTTAAGGCCAGTTGGTAGAACTTCACACGCTTGGGAGAACTATCATAACCCATGTTTCGGCATGCGGCATTGTAGGCAATGGCATCCAGCGCACGCATGGGTGGAGGCTCATCTGCGTAAATACGGTTTAGCGCGGCCTGCCATTTCAGGATTTGCTCGTCATTAGGGCTTTGAATGCCATCAATTTCGGCGATCAAATCATAGTACTTACGCTGCAAAATCTCGTGAGTTCGTGCGCGACCATTGAAATCAAAAACTAATTGAAGCGCGCCGATCGTGGCCGCGCCAGCGGCGGCAATACGCGGCTCAATTGCGTGAAGGTTGGCGACGGCGGCAGTACCAGAGACCACAACGAGAAAGCTCAGGCTTCTCGTCAAAAGCTCAAAAAACCGCCGGCGCGATGTGTGATAAATCGCGTTCCGCAGCGCATCGAATTTGGGATTTAGGTCTGCAACCATATTACCTCTTCGGTGGCTTATCTCCCGGATGACGAAACCTGAATTTCTTGTTGGTCTTTTTAGCGGTTTTTTTGACTGCCGACTTTGCTTTTTTGGCCTTTTTTGCCTTCTTAGCCATTGACTCCCCCTTACCATCTCTGAGGATGGTCGAGGCGAGTAAATCAGAGTCAACCCTTCTTGGTTGATCTTTTGGTTTCTGCTTCGGCGCCTTCTTCACTTTTGGCTTGTCCTTTAGCGGCGCTGGCGACGTGCTGAGCGCACCCTTGAGCATCGCCTCAAAGCAGGCCTTGGCTTTTTTCGCTATGATTTTCGTCGGGCTTTTTCGCCATGCCTAGAAAACCTTGGGAACCAAAAGAGGCAGAGAGACTCCACTTTCATGAAGTCTATATCGACGAAACTAGTCAGAACGGACACCACTTCCTAGTGCTCGGCGGGATTATTATCCCACGGGAAATGTCAGATCTATTTGAGGCCGACATGATCCAGGCTCGTCGGCGAAAGGAGATAAACAGCAAGGGCTTTCTTAGAGAGATGGGGTGGAGCGAAGTCTCCAACAATGATTTCGCGGATTATAAGCGGGTTCTCGACGCCTACTTTTCTTTTGCCGCTCGGCACATGATGCACAAACCCGGCATCTGCCGATTCTGCTGCTCCGTGGTCGATACGACAATACCCGGTCGCGCCTAATCCACTGGTAAGCGCGGTCAGGTCGGCTTCGACAGAGAAATTTACTTCCACTGCATGACAGTGGCTCGGCGTAACCGAGGGTCAATCGGCCCTCTATTCCACATTTACCCCGACTACCGCACCACCACCGAACCGATCAATAAGCTGAAAGATATGCTGAACAACGGCATTCGCAGGGAGCATGACAAGCGGCTTTTCCCGTTTCGCCGGGTCCAGTTTCGCCTATCGCACGAAGTCCAAGCCCTACAGGTTTCCGACATCTTGATCGGGGCGCTCGCCTACCGGCTTAACCGTAGCTTCGACAAGCCGAACGCCAACCGGGATAAGAAGCTCTTATGCGACTACGTTCTGAAGATCACCGGCTTCGACAAGGTGATCCGCGAAAAGGGATTCAGGGAAAAAACTTGGGGCCAGCATCAGCTTTGGTTTCGATTCCATAAGGAGAATTAGGTCCTGCCGTCTACGCCGGGAAACCCGGTTACTGATGTTTCACAGCTCCCTACCAACATGGGGTAGGGCTTCGACGGTAGGCTCCTCGGATAGTATTCACCCTGTCACGGCGGGCTAGATACTAAATCTTGTCCCTTCATGCACGAGCAGATCAACCGGGATGAGGATTGCTCGTTCACGGCTGAGGAAATTCTCAAGATGCGCGCCTGCCATGAGCTTGCTGGTCGAGGAGCGGACCCGGCTCGGCGATCACGAGCCCATCTTTGTGAACACATTCTTCATCCCGCGTCGTGCGCCGGCCGTGAAGCCCCTTGTCATCAGACCAGTGAAGCGCCGCCTGGTGCCGGCGGAAAATCGTGCCAGATAACGTGCTGGAAATACTGAAGCTGCGAGCCGAGCTGGTCGAACTTGGTTCGGCTGTGCGCCAGCTTAGGCAAGCTGGAAATGCAACCGCGCTGCTTCTGCTGACGCGTAAGCGAACTGAACTGGAAGACGTGATGCGCAGGAGTAAAGATGCCGCGCGAGCCCCTGCAATGGTACGACCACGACGCTGAAGGGATGGCAGCCTTCAAATTGATCGATAGGCGACGCCCGAGGGTCGTTTTTCTGCCTTTTCGACGACAAAACGACTCCACAGGTTAGACGCGACGAAAGCACTGCCGGGGGGCGCATCAATGGTGAGCGAGCAAAGCGTTGTCTACGATCCGGAAGAACTCGTGCTCATAGGGCGCATACTGGATCATGCAATCGAGTCGTTACCTGCAGGCATGCAGACAGCTCACAATCGAACCAAGATCGCAAAAAATCTTCTGACTTGCGCAGCTGCCGGTCAACGCGATCCGATCGAGCTTGGACTCGCCGCGAGAATTGACCTGAAAGTTTCCGCCGCCGCGTGAGACCGTTTCGGTATGCAACACGGACCTAGCAGGCGATGATTGAAGTCAAATGGATCATGTTGCGCGCTCTCCAGCGAAAATGATCTACAATCGCCGGTGCCAATGTCAAACGCATCGTGGCTGAATTGCCGCTACCCGATCCCTCGAAGTACGGACCATGCAGAACGTCCATTCGATACTCGTGCACTAATGCAGCGATGCTCGTCGCCGCGAAAACAACCCCAACGATTGCAATCATTTTCATGTCGCTCTTGCTCCGCTCGGCAATCATCGCGTCGGTCTGACTTGATGTTGGTTTGGCAGATCAGAGAATTGAAAACCAGCTATCAGCGGAGCCCGCGCACGCGCACGTCGCGAGTATAATGAACCGAATAACTATGGACATTGTCTGCCTCTCTCCTGTTAACGAGAGGATGGCATGGATCTATTTCCAGTGGCTTAGGGAACGTAGTGTCTCGGTTGTTGAAAAGTAGGGTAAATGATTTCTGCGCATGCGGCTTATGGTGATCGGCAAAAGCTAGCCTCACTTCAAATTCTGCGCGCTATCTTTATAACTGTAAAAGGGCAGCTTCGTTACGCTGCCGAGAACGAGGGTGCGTTGGTCTTCGTTGAGGAGGCCGACTTGCAAAACCTAAAAGGTGGCCTGCGGCCTGAACCAGTCTTCACCGACAATTAGGGATCGCCGCTCTAGCCAACGGAGATCGGACCGGATGTCGCAAGGGAAGCACCGCATCTTGACCACGCTGTGCATGGTCGGTGCAATGTTATGGCCGGCGGTGCAGGCCGGGGCGCAAGTGAATTATCCGGCTAAGCCGATCACGATAATCGTGCCGGAGGTGCCAGGCTCGGCGGCTGATCTGCTGTCGCGGATCATTGGCAAGAGCCTCGGCGAAGCGCTCGGCCAGCCCGTGAACTACGAGAACTTATTTCTCGAAGCCGGTGTCGAGAAGGCAATCCATGCCGCGCCCGACGGCTACACGTTGATGTACGGTTCGTCCGGGAACGTGGCGCTATTGCCGCATGTCAAGAAGGTCACGTGGGACCCAATGCGCGATCTCACCCCTGTTGGCCGCTTCGTGATTCAGCCGACGCTGATCGCGAGCAATGTGCAACTCCCGGTGAAGACGCTGCAAGACCTCGTGTCGTTGATAAAGGCAAACCCGGACAAGATCAAAATGGCGACGGCGGGGAAAGGCACCGCCGGCCATTTTGCCGGCGAGATGTTCAACGCTATGGCCGGGGTCAAGCCGGGGGTAATGCATTACAACGGCGGCGGTCCAGCCATCGACGCGGTCGTCAACGGCGATTCGCAATGGACGGTGGCCCCGATCGCCGGGCGAATGTCGTATGTGCAAAACGGCAGGCTAAAGGCGCTCGCAATCGGTGGCCCGTCACGGCTAAAGCTCCTGCCCGACGTACCGACCGTGGCGGAGTCCGGCTATCCCGGCTACGAAGCCACCGGCTGGGGCGCAATCTTCGTGCCCAACGGCACGCCGCAGCCGATCATTGACAAGCTCAACGCCACGATCGCGACGGTCGTTACTTTGCCGGAAGCAAAGAGGCTATTCGAAGAGCAAGGCACCGAGGCCGCGAGCAGCACGCAAGCCGAGATGACGAAGTTGTTGCTGGAGGAGTTCACGCGACTCGGCGATGCGGCGAAAGAACTCGGGCTCAATGTGAACTGAGGCAGTCGTTTGAACCTGGCACTCACGCTTTGAACGGAGATCATCATGCCGAAAGGGAAACTAACGCGGGAAGGCGAAGTCATCGCGGCTTACGGCGCCGCGATGGTTGCCGCGTTTCAGGTGCTCATCAATTGTCTCGAAGAGAGTGACGCCCTGGTGCCGGGACAGTTTCCCGAAGCGCTGCGCGTCTACATGGAGATGGTGAAGAGTCAAACGGGCAACGTGAGCGACATGACGCTCGCGGTACTTCATGACATTCGAACGGCAACACTAGATTAGTCGTTCGATTTCAAGGCATCACTTTGAAGGTCGCGCGGCAATGTTTGCGTGTAAACTTCTGTCGGCTCCCAGAGTCCTGATTGGCATTTGAACAACCGCTTTCAAAACGGAAATACCCCAAGGCCAGCCTCAATTTCTTGTGGGGCCAAATGTGGTATAAGACTACAGGCCTCCAAGAAAATCTAATATAATCATAAAGTTGTAGTTGATACTGGCGGAGAGGGAGGGATTCGAACCCCCGATAGGCTTGCACCTATGCCGCATTTCGAGTGCGGTGCATTCGACCACTCTGCCACCTCTCCAAGCCATTGAAAACATTTTATAATCTTTGGACTGGTCAATCCCAAAACGGGCATTTGCTACCGCTTTGCTACCCAATGTTTTCAGCGCGCTTCTTTTGGGCGATTTGAAAAGCTTCGTCAACGCGCGCGGCGGCATCTTCTTGCATGCCGGGCAAAACGTGGCCGTAAAGATCGAGCGTAGTGCCCTCCGGGAATGGCCCGATCGATCGATCGCGCGCATGGCGCAAATCATGGAACCGGATGCACGGCAGGGTCGTAGTGATAGTAGATCACTGCCTAAACCACAGATAGGACGCCGCTATATTATTCCCTTTTCCAAAGTCGCCGAACCGTCTGGTTTAGCTTTCGGATGCTTCTCTTTCATTCGGTCCAAACCAGCACGCAATCCCTCCACCTATGCTTCTTGATCCTCCAATTGATCGCTCCACCGTAGGACGATATTTCCGCCTGCTTGCTGACTGGACACTTCGTCCCGAACCATCTCTTCAACGAAGTCTTCGCGCTTAGCAGCCGGTTCTGCGAGCCACAGGAGATTTTCAAAGCAGCAGCGCGTCAAGGTTCGGGCCTCTACCGGCATGGCGGCCTCAATCACCAGGACCGCCCCATTGAAATTTGATAGGGTCCGACAAAGCAATGCGAGTGCGGGCACTTTCGGGTGCTGGGTCGATGAACCAACAGCGAGCCTATGGGCTTCAGCAATGATCCCTGGTCAACGGTGATTTCAAAATGTCCTTCATCACCGGCCCCTGTAGAAACGACATCTCTCGAACGTGGCAGCCTCAATTCGCGCCTTTCATGAAAGCGGAGTGATCTGGCGGATGACAGCATAGGCAACGAAGCTGACGCAATAGAGAGACAGGACCGCCTGGACAGTCCTGTCGCTTCTTATTCCGGTGAAGATCAAGCAGACAACGAGGAGCGCCGGGACGTCGTAATACTTCTGAAAGAGGCTGACCTGGCCAATCGAGAAAAAACCGAATGACATGTAGGTTGTTATCGCGAAAAGGCCGGCCTTGTTTCGCGGGACGCACAAAAGCGCAATTATTCCGAGCGGGACCAAAACGTAAAAGAGAAGACTGGTCTGTCCGATGTTCGGAAATAGTTGGGAAAGTCGCCACAAATATCCGTCGGTTACAAAACACGTCGCTGCGGCGTTGCAATCGACCGCCTCCCGGACATAATGCAATTGACCGAACCACAGCAATACAGCCGACGTCAGCACCACGACGGCCATTCGCGCAACATTCCTGGTCTGAAGGCTGAGCGTTGACGCCTTATAGGCGCCCAGCACCAGGAACGGTGCGCTGTACATACCGAGGCTCGCGGTGAAGAACGCCGGTGGCGCAATCCGCAGCGTGGAGGCCGCGTGAAATTGAAATTGCGGCGGCGTGAGTCCACCCCAAAGCACGCACAGAACCACAAAGGGAGCTAACGCGAGCAAAATAAGAACTAATGCACCGGAAAGGGCTCTTTCCGTCGGCCACTCCAGCTTCCTCGCCACGCTTGCCACGAGGATTATGATCAATAGCCAAAGATAGAACTGACGGGTCACTATTGCGCAGCAGGCTAGCAGCGCGGCGA
>Ga0302325_10005061_pt1 | contig 30235 bp, 26 predicted proteins | sample Palsa_T0_2_FD_201948 | JGI IMG/M metagenome (GOLD analysis project Ga0302325, IMG submission 201948) | Peat permafrost microbial communities from Stordalen Mire near Abisko, Sweden - Palsa_T0_2 | ecosystem: Environmental > Terrestrial > Soil > Palsa > Peat permafrost | place: Sweden: Abisko... | reverse complement strand
ACCTGCTGATGGATCTAGGTGATCGTGCTGATGGCTTCCGGTTCCTGGTCCGCGACCGGGCCGGGCAGTTCACCGCATCCTTTGATGCAGTCCTGGCTGACTCTGGTATCGAGGTCGTGAAGATCCCGCCCCGGAGCCCGCGTGCGAAGGCTTATGCGGAACGGTTCGTGCTCACAGCCCGGACCGAGGTCACCGACCGGACGCTCATCTTCGGCCAGCGGCATCGGCGGACGATCCTGGCAGAGTATGAGGCTCACTACAACGGACGACGCCCTCATCGCAGCCGGCAGCTGCGCCCGCCCCGGCCCGACCACCCTGCCGCTAATCTCTCCCGCAAGCGGATCCTGCGCCGACCCGTCCTCGGCGGCCTCATCAACGAGTACGAGCGAGCCGCATAGAAGCCCAGATCAGGACTGGTGGCCGAGTTCTGGAACCCCACAGGCACCACGGGCCATGAACCAGGTGGCGACGAGCGGTCGCTCGCCTGCCTCATCGTGCGGAGCGCGGAACTGAAGCGGGCCTTGGTCGTCAACGCTGTCGACCGGTTCGCGCCTTTGTACGGGCTGCCGAACTTCAAGACCGTGCTGACCAGTTCCTGGCCGGATGGCCGGATCTGAGCGTGGCTGCCCGAGATTTGCTGCGTGGCTGGCACGACCCGGTGGACGGGATTTTCGAGGTCCGCCCGGACGGGGACTCGCTCGTCTTGCTGAATCTCGTTGATGACCTGGAGTACCGCATGTACTCCAATATGGGCCGGCCGTTTTCCGTCCGCTGCTCAGGCGCGGATTCGTGTACGCCCGCCTGGTTCCCGTCCGCCCGGTCCCTGACGCCTGCTGGTCTCCGGGTCGATGAAGGCCTACCGCAAGTCCGATGCCGCGCGGGGTCGCGCAGGTCGCGCTCGAACTCGGGACCAGACTGCGGAGCTGGTCTATCGCAATCCCTGGGAAACCGGGCAAGTGTGGCAGCAGATGCAGGTGGACAGGGCCGCGTTCGTGGAGTAATTCAGCCGCGACGGCCGTCGTCCATCGGACATCCCAGGCGTGGATGTGCCCGCGTTCGAGTTTCCGCCCGGACTCGCCGGCGCTGACATGGTCGGCGCCATCTACGAGATCGACGGGCTCAACTTCTATAGCGAGTACGGAATGCTGCGCTGGCCAGCTCCTCGACTGGCGGCACGACACACCGACGCCCGGCCTCGAACTGCCTGGTGCCGCTGATGTCCTGTCCGGCTGGTGGAGCGGTGCGGTGAGGCTATCTTGCCCGCTCCTAATCATTGGTATACCGTATCCCTATCCAATGAGGCTGAGCTAGGATGTGCGGTGGACTTCTCTCCGACGGCTGACCAGGCGCTTCTGTGTGAGAGCGTACGCAAGCTCATGCAGCGCTACGCCGACGACGAGTACCTGCGTCGCTGCGACGAAGCGTCGCAGTTCCCGCACGAGCTGTACGCCCAGTGGGTCTCATCGGGACTGCTGGGGCTGCCCTTTCCCGAGGAGCACGGCGGCCAGGGCGCCGGAATTCTCGACTTCGTCCTTGTCGCCGAGGAGATCGGCCGACGCGGCTATGACGTGACCCTGCCGTACTGCGCACCGATCTTCAACGGGCTCAACCTGCTGCGTAACGGCACGCCTGCGCAGCGCGAGCGCTTCATCCGCCCGTTCCTGGCCGGGCAGATCCGCTTCAGTATCGCGATGACAGAACCCGGCGCGGGCTCCGACGCCGGTGCCATGCGCACCCAGGCCCGGCGCGACGGCGACGAGTATCTCCTCAACGGCGAGAAGATCTTCGCCAGCGGAGCAGGCGTCCCCGACACCATAATCCATCTCTACGCCAAGACCGACCCGGCGGCGCCGTCGGGGAAGGGGTTGACCTGTTTCCTCGTACCGAACGACACTCCCGGCTTGCAGATCCGCAAGGTCCCGACGCTCGGTCGGCGGATGTTCCCGACCACGCAGATCATCCTCGACGACGTGCGGGTGCCAGCCGAGAATGTGCTCGGCGCAGAGAACGGCGGTTGGGGGATCATGATGTCCGGGCTCGAGCTCGAACGGGTGGCCACGTCGGCCGCCTATATTGGTAACGCGCAGACCGTGGTCGACGAGGCGCTTGGCTACGCCAAGAAGCGCGAGCAGTTCGGCACGCGCATCGGTGACTTCCAGGTCATCGCCCACATGCTGGCCGACATGCAGACCGCCGTCGAGGCTGCCCGCCTGCTGACCTACAAGGCCGCGAGCACGGTGGAGAACGGCGAGAGTAACCGGGCGCTGATCAGCATGGCGAAGCTGTTCGGGTCGGAGACCTTCGTCAAGGTCGCCCAGCAAGGGCTGCAAATCATGGGCGGTTACGGGTATTCCATGGAGATGCCCATGCAGCGCCACCTCCGCGCCGCGCTCGGCACGACGATCACGGCCGGTACATCCCAGATCCAGCGCCAGACGATCGCCCGCGAGATGGGGCTGCGTCCCCTCGGCGGTCGCCCCCGCCCGGCCTCGGCTTGAGGCGCGGTCCTACAGTGCCCAGCGGCAGCACCGACCTGATGAACCGGGTCGAGGACCTGGCTCGGATCGCCGAGCCAGGCCTGGCTGCCCTGGCCGTCACGATCACAACCGACGACGGACCGGCCCGGGTCGCGTTGATACTGGCCGACCCCGGCGGCGCGGTCGACCGCCAGCGCCTGCACGAACGGCTGGCGGACGACCTGGGCGAGGAAGCGCCAGCGGCCTACGGCTTGGTCTCTGCACTGCCGGGCTCGCGCGAACTGGCTCGCCGTGCGCTGGCAGATCAGGTGCGCGCGGGCTCAATCGCGATCGTCGGCCCCGAGGCGGGTTCCCGCGAGCTCGGCCCGCGGGCGGTGCCTGACACGCCCTGGGTGCGGGCGATTGGCCTGTCGCTGGCCGGCCACACACGCGGCAGTGTCAACGCCTATGTCGTCGAAACGGACGCCGGCTACGTGCTGATCGATTCGGGCTTCAGCACGACCGCGTCTGACCTCGCGCGGGCGCTGCACATCGCCGGTGTCGGGCGGGGCGAGATCGCGGCCGTGCTAGTGACCCATAACCACGCCGACCACGTGGGCGCGGCCAACGCTTTGCGCAGTGGCGGCTGGCTCGCCGCCGTCGGCGTGATCGCCATGCATGCCATGACCGACCTGGTTGGCCGGGCTATCTTCGTCGAGCGCGATCGGCAGTTCGTCGGGCAGCTGACCGCCAACGGCGTCGGCCCGGCCGACATGGATATCTGGCTGCGCGACATCGTCGTCATGGCCGGCCTGGCCGACTGGCCGGAGAACCCCCGCCAGCTGGCGGACCGCGAGCGCATCCGGGTCGGCGACGTGGAGTTCGAGCTGTGCTATGCGCCCGGCCACAGCCCCGACCACAGCGCCGTCATCGCGCGCCGTGACGGCGGAGGCGAGGTCGTCTTTCTTGGCGACCTGTCGCTCGGCGACGGGCTGCCGGTGTGCGGCACCCGGGACTGGCTGCGCGAGGACCCGCTCGGCGACCTACTTGATTCGTGGCAGCGGCTGCTCTCCCTGACTGACGGCATCGGCCTGCCCGGCCATGGACGGCCCGTCCGCAGCCTGCCCGAGTTGCACGGCAGGCTCGTCGCCGCCTACGCACGCAGTCTCCGTGAGTTCCGCGAGCGGTTCGGCGGGCGCACGATCAGTGCTGCCGATGCCATGAACGAGCTGATCCCGCCGGGCAGTCCCTACGGTCCTCGGCAGTTCGCCCTCTACGGCTCGCTGGCCAGGCTGCACCACCTGAGCCGGGCCGGGCTGGCCGAGCTGGCCGAGACCGGTCCCGACCGCTACCGCGTGGCTTCGCTGACGTGAACGGGCCGCAGGTGCATGTCGAGCACGAGGGCGAGATCGCCGTGCTCACGCTCGATGACCCGAGCAGCCGCAACGGTCTCAGCCCGACGATGCGCGCGCGGCTGATGGCCGCGTTCTCCGCCTGTCTGGAGCCGGCCGAGACCGCGGCATCCGCCGTCGTCATAACCGGCGCGAACAGCAGCTTCTCGGCTGGCTCAGACATCGCAGCTATGCTCGGCCAGCCGGTCGAGGATCGCGTCGCGCGGCTGGTCGAGTTCCAGGCGTTCCTGGCCGGCTGGTCCGGACTTGATATCCCGGTCCTTGTCGCCGTAGAGGGTGCCGCGGCCGGCGGGGGAGTGTCCATGACGCTCGCCGCCGACTGGGCCGTGGCCTCGGCTGACGCGTTCTTCGTCAGCGGCTGGTTGGGCATCGGCCTGGTACCCGACGCAGGGGCGGCCTGGTGGCTGGTACGGGCGATGGGCCCCAAGGCGGCCTTCGACTGGATTCACTCCAACCGTCGGCTGGACGCCGAGGCGGCTTGCGCGGCCGGCATCGTCTCGACGAGCTGCCCGCCCGGCTCGGCGCGTGCAGCCGCTGTCGCCCGCGCACGGGAGCTGCTCGCCTTGCCGCCTCGGGCTCGGGCCCAGACCAAGGCCGTGCTGCGTGCCGCGGCCGGGTCGGCGTCGCTGGCTGAGTTCCTCCAGGCGGAAGCGGCGGCCCAGCGGGCCCTGTTCGCCGGCGCCGAGCACCGCGAGCTGGTCAGCCGGTTTCGGCGGCGGAATTGAAGTGCCAGCCGTCGGCTCGCACGCGCGCGCCGTCCGCATCGAGGTCGGCGACCGCGCTCGGATGGATTGCGGTCAGCCCGAACACAGGCAGGAAGCTCTCGATGGACGGCCAGTTCTGCAGGATGCCCCAATACTGCACCTGCTCGTCCGCCGGCACCTCCTCCGGCCGCAGGGCGGCACTGGCCGGAATGCCGCGCGCGGTGAGCGCTGCCAGCACGTCATCTCGCGGACGGTCGGCGAAGGCCGCCACTATCGCCGCGCGGATCTCTGCCTCGTGCTCGAAGCGGTCCTGGTAGTGGGCTAGGTCGGTGCGGATGGCCAGGTCAGGTCGGCCGATCACGACGCAAAGCTCGCGCCAGAAGTGGTCCTCGATCGCCGCCAGCACCACGTGACCGTCCGCCGTCGGGAACATCCCGCTTGCCGGGCGGCGCAGCATCCCGGCCCGTTCCTGCTCCGTCCGGGCGGCGTACTCGGCCAGCCGCGGTGCCATGAGGGCCAGGGTGCTGGCGAACAGCGGGACCTCGAGGTGCCGGGCCGCCCGCGCCGGGTCGCGCAGGCCGGCCAGTACGCCGATCACGGCGTAGAGCGCCCCGGCCAGGTCGGCGACCGGGATCGGGGAGTGGTCGCCCGGCTCGTCGGCCGGGGCCATCAGCAAGGCACCAGCCCGGCCCAGGAAGTTCTCGTTGTGCCCGCCCTCGTCGGCCGACGGTCCGGTACTGCCGTAGCTGCTCAAAGAGACGTAGACCAGGCGCGGGTTGAGCTCAGCCAACTCGCCAAACCCAAAGCCCAGCCGGTCCAGGATGCCGGGGCGGAATCCTTCGAGCAGTACGTCGGCCTCCCGCGCCAGCGCATACAGCTGGTCGCGGTCGGCCGGTTCCTTGAGGTCGAGCGCGACGGACAGCTTGCCGCGGTTGATCGAGTCGTACATAGCGGGCAGCAGTGTCCGCAGTGGATCACCGCCGCCGGCCCGTTCGACCTTGATCACGGTCGCGCCGAGGTCGGCCAGTACCTGGCTGGCGAACGGACCGGGGACGAGGCCGGTGAGATCGAGGACGCGGATGCCGTGCAACGGCGGCTTGGTTGCTTCGCCGGTCATAGGGTGAGTCTTGCACAGGAAAGGGTTTACGTATACCGTATCCACAAGCGAATGTGGTCGGCCGCGACGCATGGTGGACGACCGGGGCGTGCCGAACGGGCGACGCACCATCGCGACACGGATGGGAACGTATGAATACCGATCACGAGGAGACCATCAAGGCTGTCCGCCAGGCCGCGGAGGGAGTGACGGCCAAGTATGGCCGCGATTATTACCTGCGGAAGGCGCGCGACAATGAGGACATCCCCGAGATGTGGGCCGCGCTGGCCGAGCAGGGCCTGCTTGGCCTGGACGTGGCCGAGGAATATGGCGGTTCCGGGCGCAACGTGATCGCCGCGATCGCGTTTACTGAGGCGATGGCAGAGGCCGGGGTGCCGGTCGTCTTCGCGCTAGCTACGTCCTTCTCCAGGAACGCGATAAGCGTCGGCGGGACAACGGAGCAGTGCCAGCGGTTCATCACCCCGACCGTCACCGGCGAGAAGCGCATCTGCTTCGCGCTGACCGAGCCCGAGGCGGGGACCAACAGCTTTAACATCTCGACTCGTGCCCGCCTTGGCGGAGATGTCTATGTCCTCAATGGCCAGAAGACCTTCATCTCGCACATCGACCATGCTGATTTCGCCGTCGTCGTGGCCAAGACCGAAGGGCCGGATCAGCGCGACGAGATCGGCCTTTTCGTCGTGGAACTGCCAGCCGAGGGGCTGACGATGCACCGGCGGAACATCAACTTGTTCACCCCTGACAACCGGTTTCACGTCTTCTTCGACGATGTCAGGGTGCCGGTTGAGAACCGTATCGGCGGGGCAGGCCAGGGCAAGCGCATTCTGTTCACCGCGCTCAATCCCGAGCGATTCCTGGTTGCAGCCATGACGCTCGGCCTCGGCCAACTCGCGCTGAATAAAGGCGTCGAGTACGCGAAGGTGCGCGCGCCGTTCGGTACGCCGATCGGCGCGTACCAGGGCGTCGCGCACCCGCTGGCCCGGGCGAAGGCGCACCTCGACGCTGCCCGGCTGATGATCTACGAAGGCGCTGCCCGGCTGATGATCGACGAAGGCGCTGCCCGGCTGATGATCGACGAAGGCGCTGCCAAGTACGTGGCGGGCCAGGACCCGGGCGCAATGGCGAATATCAGTAAGTTCCTCGCGGCCGAGGCGGCCAGCGAGGCGCTGGACGCGGCTATCCAGGCCCACGGCGGCTCGGCGTTCGACGAGGAGACCGATGTGTCAACCCTGTGGCCGATGATCCGCCTGCAGCGCATCGCGCCCGTTAACGACGAGATGATCCTCAACCACATCTCCCAGCACGTGCTTGGGCTCCCGCGCAGTTACTGATCAATCCGATCCTGGCCACGGCACCGCGAGCGGAAGGCAACCGCGAGCGGAAGGCAAGGAGCATGTTCCTGGGACCAGTTGAAGCGGCTGGAGGGACGCGTTGAAGGCACGCGCGAACTTAACGAGTCCGGCTCGGCCAGCACCCGGCTGCCGAACAGGCCGGGGAGGAGGCCGGTGAGATCGAGGACGCGGATGCCGTGCACCGGCGGCTCGGGTGCTTCGCCGGTCATAGGGTAAGTCTTGCACAGGAAAGGGTTTACGTATACCGTATCCCTAAGCGGATGTGGTCGGCCGCCACGCATGGTCGACGACCGGGGCGTGGCGAACGGGCGACGCACCATCGCGACACGGATGGGAACGTTCTTGATGCTGACTACCTCAGAGTCCGGGCGCCCGCTCTACGGGCAGAAGGATCTCGGCAGCCTGCTGGCTCCGCGCTCCGTCGTCGTGGTCGGTGCGTCCGAGCGACCGGGCTCCTTTGGGGGACAGGTGCTGCGCAACGCCCTCACCTCGAGGCTGGATGTCTCGGTGGTCAACCCGCGGGCTAGCTCGATCCTCGGCGTGCCCGCGGCACCGAGCCTGGCCGCGCTGGACCGAGTGGTTGACGTGGCCGCGGTCTGCGTGCCCCAGGCCGCCGTTCTGGACAGCCTGCGCGAGGCGGTTTCGCTCGGCATCCCAAGCGCGATCGTCTACTCGTCTGGGTTCGCCGAGACCGGCCGGCCCGACGGCATCGCCGCCCAGGAGCAGCTGGCCGAGATCTGCGCCTCCGGGCTGCGGGTGCTAGGGCCGAACTCGCTGGGCTACATCAATTTCTGGAAGGGTATCGAGCTCGAATTCGTGCCGGCCTACGGCGAGCAGTTGCGTCCGGGCGGTATCGGCGTGATCGCGCAGAGCGGAGCGCTCGGCTACCTGCTGACCCAAGCCCAGTTCCGCGGCGTGGGCTTCGCCCATTGGGCCGCAGCCGGCAACTCGTGCGACGTCGACTCCCTCGACCTGACCAACTTCATGCTGGAGGACCCAAACACCCGCTGTGTCGTGCTGGTACTCGAGAGCGTCAAGGACGGGGCGCGCATCTTCGAGGTGGGCCGACGAGCGGCTGAGCTCGGCAAGCCGGTCATCGTCTACAAGATGGGGGAGTCCGAGCGCGGCGGCCGCGCCGCGCAGTCGCACACCGGTGCCCTGGCCGGTTCCGCGATAGTCACCCGGCGGGCGTTCCGCGACGCCGGGCTGGTCGTCGTCGATCACTTTGACGAGTTGATCGGCACGGCCAACCTGTTCGCCAAGTACGGTCGGGCCCAGAGCCGCGGCATCGGCGTGATCTCGTCCTCGGGCGGCGCGACGATCATCGGGGCCGACGAGGCTGAACTGACCGGGGTCGACCTGCCGGCCCTTGCCCCGCAAACCGTGACCGCGCTCGACACCATCCTGCCCGCGTTCGCCTCGGCCACCAACCCGGCCGACCTGACCGCGGAGATGGTGAAGAACGTGCCGGTGTTCGAGGAGTGCCTGCGTACGTTCCGGCGTGACGAGAACCTGGCGCTTATCGTGATGTCACTGAGCGCGGCCTCAGAGGGGATCACCGGCGCGCGGGCTCCGGTCATAGGCCGGGTGGCAGCCGAGGAGGGGGGTGCCCCCATCTCGATCATCTGGTTCAGCGAGTGGCTCACCGGCCCGGGCGCGCTGGAGATGGAGAGCCACCCGAACATCGCGATGTTCCGCTCGGCACGCATCGCCATGACCGCCATCCGCAAATGGCTGGACTGGAGCTTCGCCGACGGGCCAGCCGCGGGCGACCCGACCGGTGCGGTACTCGATGCGGAAACGCGTCAGGCCGCCGGCTACGTGGAGTCCTGTCTGGCTGCCCAGGCAGGCAGCCCGGGGATGCGCTACCTCGACGAGGTCGAGGGCAAGCGTGCCCTGAACCTGCTGGGAATCCGCACGAGCACCCCGGTTGTCGTCGATGCCCGCTCCCCGATGGATTCCTGGGACGAGCTGACGGGGCTCGGTTTCCCGGCGGTGGTCAAGGTGCTCGACCGCGCCGTCCTGCACAAGGCGCGGGTGGGCGGCGTACGGCTCAACGTGGCCAACCCGCAGGAAGCACTGGGCGCGGCACTGGAGATTGGGGCCAGGCTGGCGACCAATGCCGGGCCGGCCAGCACCATCGTCGAGACCATGGCGGCCGCGCGGGCGGAGTGGTTCGTGGGCGCGCGGCGCGACGCTGCGTTCGGCGTCGTGGCAACCGTAGGCATCGGCGGTGGCGACGTCGAATCCAGGCGGCCCGTGCTGATCGTCGGATCGCCGTCGGCGACCGAGATCGCCCGGCGACTGACGGCCGACGAGGACCTGGTCGGCTCGGCCCTAGCCGACCGCCCCGAGCTGGTCACAGCGCTCAGCTCGGTTGCCGCAAAGCTGAGCGCGATCTTCGACGCGGTGCCCAGCCTGGCCGAGGTCGACGTGAACCCGTTGCTGGAGACGGCCGACGGCCTCATCGCGGTCGATGCCGTCATGATCGCCACGCCGTGACTGCGGCTCCCCGGCCGCAGTAGCCCTATCGGACAGGAGAAAGCACATGCCTCGACCGGTCTTCATCGCCGGCGTGGGACTCACGCCGTTCGGCAAGTTCGCCGACCAGGGACTCCGCTCGCTCGGTCGCAGAGCCGCACTGGACGCCCTGGCCGACGCGGGCGCCACTCCAGCCGACATCGAGATGATCTCCTGCGGGTCAGCTCGCAGCGGGATCCTGCAGGGCCGCGAGAGCGGGGTGGGACAGTTGGTCGGCTGGGAGCTCGGGATCAAAGGCGTGCCGGTCTATAACCTCAAGGCCTTCTGCGCTTCTGGTACCAGCGCATTGAACGTGGCCTACATGGCCATCGCCGGCGGCTTTCACGACATCGCCCTGGTTGTGGGCGTCGAGAAGATGTCTCAGCGCTCAGGCAAGGGCCGCACGCTGACCTCTGATGGCATGGAGGTTGAGGGCGACCTCGGTTTCGCGCCGCCGGCCATGTTCGCGGCCGGGGCGCTGCAGCACATGCAGCGTTACGGGACCACCCGCGAGCAGCTCGCCCAGGTCGCGGTGAAGAACCGCCAGGCTGCTTACCACAACCCTCGCGCGCAATACCGCGACCTGATCACTGTCGACGACGTGTTGAACTCCAGGCCGGTGGCCGGGCCGCTGAATCTGCTCGACTGCTGCCCAACTGGCGATGGGGGCGGGGCCGCCGTCCTCGCCTCCGCCGACGGCCTGCGGCGGCTCGGCGGCGACGCGAAGCCGGTGCGGGTCGCCGCGACCATCATGCGAACCGGGCTCTACGAGCAGTTCAAGGACCTGACTTCCTATCAGCTCGATGTCGAGACAGCCAAGATCGCCTACGAGACAGCCGGCGTCGGGCCCGAAGACGTCGACCTGGCCGAGGTCCACGACGCCTTCACCATCACCGAGATAATCCACTGCGAGGATCTTGGGTTCTGCGAGAAGGGCAAGGGCGGTCCGGCCGTGACCGCCGGCGAGTTCAGCCTCGGCGGACGCCTGCCGGTGAGTCCAAGCGGCGGCCTGCTCACCAAGGGCCATCCGCTGGGCGCGACCGGTCTTGCCCAGGTCTTCGAGCTGACCGAGCAGCTGCGCGGCCGGTCGCAGGCGCGGCAGGTGAACGGCGCGCGGGTCGGTCTGGCCCACCTGAACGGCGGCTTCCAGGAGGGCGACATGGCAACCAGCGCCGTCACCATCCTGACCGCATGACCGGTCTGCAACCGAGAGGGCTCAGCGTGGCAGCCTATCCTGGCCACAACGCAGTCGATCACCAGATCATCGAGGATCTGGGTAATGGTCCGGTGCTGGTCGCCAGCGAGTGTCCCCGGTGCGGCCTGGTCCGCTATCCACCGCGTGAGCTGTGCCCGGACGACCTCACTGTGATGCGCACGATCCCCCTCTCCGGTCATGGCATCCTGCACCAGGCGGTGCGGGTCGACCTGGCCCCGGTCGGTTTCGTCGCGCCCTACTGGATCGCCCACATCGACCTGCCCGAGGGCGTACGTGTTTACGCGCCGCTGTCGTGGGACGGCGACGGCGATCCACCGATCGGCCTTGAGGTGACCTACTCGATTGGCATCGTGCGCACCGAACCTGAGGAGATTCTGGGCCCGATCTTCCGGCCGCTTGGCAAGGCGGGCGGCTGATGCTGCGCCGACACCTGCCCCGGGACGTGGCCGTGACTGCTCGGCGGCCCGGCGGAGGGCTAGTCCAGCTGCAGACCTTCGCGGACCAGGAAGTCGGCCAATCCCTTGCCCGACTCGGTAAGGTGCGCTTCCATCAGGCTCTCGGCCTTGGCCGGATCGCGAGCCTTCATCGCCGCGATGATCTGCGCATGCTCGGTGTTAGTCTTGCTGGCCCACTCCGGCATCCGGATCAGGTAGTCCCGCGGCACGTCGAGCGAGACTACGCGCAGCGCCGACAGCAGCTTGCGCGAGCCTGCCAGCCGGTTGATGTGGCGGTGGAACTGCCAGTTCAGCTGAGCCATTTCCTCGTGCTTGCCGGCCTTGTTGCTTGCCAGCATTTGCTTGTGGAGGGACGTCAGGATCTCGAAGTCCTCGGCCGAGGCCCGTGGCGTGGCCAGCCGAGCGGCCAGCCCGTTGAGCAGCCCCTCGATCTGGAAGGAGTCGATCAGGTCCGACCGGCTCAGTGGCGCGACGACGACCGTGCGGGCGCCGTCGCTCATCACCGTCCCGTCATAGAGCAGCTCGCGCAGCGCGTCACGAACCGGCATGCGGCTCGTCCCGAACTCCGCACACAACTCGTGTTGCGCGAGCCGGGTCCCGGGCCGCAGCCGACCCAGGAAGATGTCCCGCCGGAGGGCAGCAGCGATCTGGTTGCCCAGCGGCGCGCGTTGGATGTCCCGGCGCACGCCGTTCGAGCCCGATCGCGGGTCCTCATCCGCACCGTCAACGAAACTCATGCCAGATCTCTCCCAAGGTGCCGGGGGACATTCTCGCGAGCCGAGTCGAGGCACCATGCCCGACAGATCGCGGACCCGCCTGATCCTGGCTTCAGGGCAACTGACAGCCGCCGGATCGACCGGGACTCCGACGATACGCTCGGACGAGCGTTGCGTGATATCTCGGCGGCGAATACGTCAAGTATACGGTATCCCGGAGTGGGTTCGCCGGTGGGCCTTTACTCCGTGGCGCACCGAGCTCAGCAAGCGGAAGGACCGCAACGATGGGGCCGCTAGGCGGGGTCCGCGTAGTTGAGTTCGCCGGCATGGGGCCGACGCCCTTTTGCGGGATGCTGCTCAGCGACCTGGGAGCCGACGTAGTGCGCATCGACCGGCCGCAGCCACTCGGGCCGTCGCCAGCCTTGGGCACGCTTGCGGGCTATAACACTCGGGCGCTTGGGCGTGGTCGGCGCAGTGTCGCGATTGACCTCAAACAGCCGGCTGGCCGCGAGCTTGCGGTCACGCTGGTGGCAGGCAGCGACGCCGCCCTGGAGGGCTTCCGGCCCGGCGTGATGGAACGTCTTGGCCTGGGACCGCAGGAGTGCCTACAGCGCAACCCCCGGCTCGTGTATGGCCGGATGACAGGCTGGGGACAATCGGGACAGCGAGCGCAGGCAGCTGGCCACGACATCAATTACATCGCCGCTTCCGGTGTCCTCGGCACGTTCGGGGAACCCGATCGGACTCCGCCGCCGCCGCTTAACCTGCTCGCTGACTTCGGCGGGGGCGGGACTCTCATGGCGCTTGGAATCGTGTCCGCCCTATGGCAGGCGCGCGTGTCCGGTCAGGGGCAAGTCGTCGACACGGCCATGGTGAACGGGTCGGCCCTGCTGGCCACCATGGTGTACGAATTGCTTGACAGCGGTGATTGGCAGGACCGTCGGCAAGCGAACCTCAACGATGGGGCAGCCCCCTTCTACGGCACTTACGAGACCGCCGACGGCAAGTATCTTGCGGTCGGGGCCTTGGAGCCTCAGTTCTACCGGGTACTTATCGACCGTCTGGGCATTGACGTCGACGAGCTGCCCGACCGCGACGACCGCGCTCAGTGGCCGCAGTTGCGGGCCCGCCTGGCGGCCGAGTTTCTGCGCAAGACGCAACGCGAGTGGGTCGCCGTGTTCAAGGGATCCGATGCGTGCGTCACCGCGGTGGCGAGCCTGCACGAGGCGATCGCCGAAGCCGACAATGCAGACATGTTCGTCGATGTCGGCGGCGTCCGGCAGCCGGCACCGACCCCGCGCTTTAGCCGGACACCGTGCGATGTCCCCGAGCCCGCCCGCCCCGGCGGGGCCGACACCGAGCAGGTGCTCGAGGAAATCGGGATCACCCGATCGCGGCTTCGCGAGCTACGCGCGGCCGGCATTGTCAACTAGCTACAGGCCGACGCAATCGTAGGAACCGGTCAGCAGATCCCGTAACGCTCCGAGAACTCATCGGCCACACGCCGACCGTAGGATCGCCCGGCGCCTCACGTCAGCCGAACTGCCCCGAAGGGGCCCTCCTAGGCAAGGCGCATGTCAATTGGGCAAGGCCATACTGCATCCGGTGCCTTAGCTCGTCGCTAGAGGTCAGCAGCCGAAATGTTACAACCAGCCGGCTAGTCAGTATCCCGGATACCGTATATGGTAGCCGCAATAAGCGTCGATGCCGGCGGTGCTGGCTACGCGAGCAGGGCGGGGCCTCGGTCCGCGATCGAGGCCTCAGCGATCCAGGAGGCAGAGTTGACTCGAATCAGACGTTCGCATCAGTTGCTGTTCGTCACAGCAGCCGCCCTTACCGCACTGGCTGGGTGCTCGTCCTCATCCAGCAGCTCGGGCGGCGGTGGCGCGACAAGCAGCGCCACGTCCAGTAGTTCCACCAGTGGGTCCGCGAATGCGCCCGCAGCCGCGGCGGCACTGGCTAAGGTTAGTCAGGCGCCCACGACCATCGGCCTGACGACACCACTGAAGAGCAAGCCGCCGGCCGGCAAAGTGTTCGTGGACCTGCAGTCCAACGAACAGCCCGCCATCCCGAACACGACGGGCATCAAAGAGGCCGCTGCCGCGCTCGGCTGGACGGTCAAGGTGATCTCCTTCCAATCGGCTAACCCGGCGACCTTGATCTCGGCGATGAACCAGGCGCTACAGTACAAGCCGGTGGGTGTCTCGCTAGCTGGTCTGCCGCAGGCGCTGTGGACCCAGGAAGTCGCGAAGTACCAGGCTGCAGGGGCGATCATCACCCCCATCGACATCGGACCCAACCCTGTCTCGGCCACGGTGCCGATCAATATCGGTGAGTCGACGAATCAGGGTGACGCGCTGGGCAACTGGTTCGCGGCTGACTCCGACGGGTCCGGCAAGGGCCTGCTCGTCGACATCCCGGACTTTCCCGCTCTGGCGGCCGTGTCCCAGGGCGTGACCAGCACGGTGGCAGCGAACTGTCCGAATTGCAAGCTCACCGACCTCAATGCGACCATCCCCCAGCAGGACGCCAACGCGGTAGTGCCAGCTGTCGTGTCCGCTCTGCAGCGTGATCCGTCGATCAAGTACGTACTCGCAGCCGTGGGTGTCGAGATCCCGGGTCTGCCCTCGGCGCTCAAGGCGGCCGGAATCAGCGGGATCAAGATCGCTGGTGCATTCGCCGGTATCGAGCAGACACAGGACCTGCAGAACGGGTCCGAGAACGCCTGGGTCTCGCAGAACCAGGTCTACGAGGGAATTCTTGCCGTTGACGCCGCCGCGCGCCATGTCGAGGGCATGAGCATCTCGGCCAACGGAGGCGGCACGCCAATTCAATTGCTGACCCAGAGCACGGTTGGAGCGCCGTCGCTTTCCCTGAGCGCCCCAGCCGACGCCCTGGCTCAGTTCGAGAATCTCTGGCATGTCAGCAGCTAGCTTGTCGCCCGAACCAGTGCCCGCGGGGAAAGAGGAACACTGCCTGTCCGTTCGCGGAATAGGCAAGACCTTCGTCGGCCAGGTAGCGCTGCGGGATTTCGATCTCACCATCAACGCGGGCGAGATCCACGCACTGCTTGGTGAGAATGGCTCGGGCAAATCGACCTTCATCAAGATCCTGACCGGATACCACCGGCCTGATCCCGGCGGTAAGGTCGCGCTCGGCGGGCGTGAGCTGCATTTTGGCTCCCCTGAGTCCTCCTACCACCTTGGCTGCCGAGTGGTGCACCAGGACCTGGGCCTCGTCGAATCAGCCTCTGTCGCCGACAACCTGTCCTTCAACGCCGGCTTCGCCCGCCGGTTCGGAACCATCCACGGGCGGGCCGAGCGGTGGCGCGCCGCCGAAGATCTCAAGCAGGTCGGACTGAGCATCGACCCACGCACACCCGTCGCTGACCTGTCGCCGACCGCCCGCACGGGCGTCGCAGTCGCTCGGGCTCTACGTCCCAACCCGGCGGCGCCAACCCGGTTGCTGATCCTGGATGAGCCGACCGCGAGCCTGCCTCAGAACGAGGTCGACCAGCTGCTGGCTATAGTCCAGGCCGCCGCCCGTAACGGCATCGGTGTTCTCTACGTGACGCACCGCCTAGATGAGGTGTTCCGGCTGGCGCACAATGTCACTGTCCTGCGTGACGGGCACAAGGTGGTTACCCGGCCGACGGCCGGCCTGGATCACCGCAGCCTGGTCAGCCTCTTGGTCGGGGAGGAGCTCGACGCAGTGGCAACGCGGTCGGCCGCGTTGCCCGCAGCGGCCGGCCGGGCAGCGCTGCAGGTCGCAGGCATGTCGGCCGCCCATCTCACGGGCTTCGACATGGACGTCGCTGCTGGAGAGATTGTCGGCATCAGCGGTATCACCGGCTCTGGACGCGAGTCACTGCTTGGTGCGGTCTTCGGAGCCGTCGATCGGCGAGCCGGCCGGGTGAGCGTGGCCGACCGGCCGATCCTGCCAGGTCGACCGGACCTGTCCGTCCGGGCTGGCCTGGCCTACCTGCCGCCTGACCGCAAGAACGGCGGCGGCGTGTTCGATCTCAGCGCTCGGGAGAACATCAGCCTGGCCGGGCTGGATACCTTCTGGCGGTGGCCGGCCTTGCGTCGCCGGGCAGAGAAAGCCGAGAGCCAGCGCTGGTTTGATGACCTCGACGTGCGTCCGCGCGGGGATGTCGACCGCCAGCTGGCGACTTTCAGCGGGGGCAACCAGCAAAAAGTCCTGCTGGCCAAGTGGCTCCGGTGCCAGCCGAAGGTGCTGCTGCTCGACGAACCGACACAGGGGGTCGACGTGTCAGCGAAGGCGATCATCCATGGCCGCATCCTTGAATCCGCCGCCGACGGCATGGCGGTCGTCGTCAGCTCGTCAGACGTCGACGAGTTGATCGCCCTGTGTCATCGAGTCATCGTCCTGGCCGACGGACACATCGTCTCCGACGTTTCCGGCGCCGCCAAGTCGGTGGCCAACATCTCGCGTCACATGCTGGCAGCCGGGTCCGGGGAGAGTCAATGAGACCGGGAGCGCTACGGCTGAACTTTGGGCTTGCTCGTTTCAGTGGCCTCTACCTCGCGGCCGCCTTCATCATCGTCTTCGGCGTCTGGACACCCAGCACGTTTCTCACCGGGGCTACTGTCCATTCCGTCGCATCCGGGCAGGCGGTCACAGCCATGCTCGGGATCGCCGTGCTCATTCCCCTCGCCACCGGCGTGTTCGACCTGTCGGTCGGCGCCACAGTCAACATCTCAGCCATCGTGGTGGCTATCCTGCAGACCCGCGATCATCAGGGCATTGCTGTCTCGATCGCGGTAGCGATCGCGGTGGGCCTGGTGATCGGCATTGTCAACGGCTTTCTTGTCGTCGTCCTGCACCTGAACTCGTTCATCGCCACGCTGGGCATGGCTACCGTCGTCGGTGCCGTGCAGGAGATCATCTCCGCGGAGTCCCAGCCCCTGCCGCCCACTTCATCGGCATGGCTGAACATGACCCAATACCAGGTCTTCGGATTCCAGATTGTCTTCGTCTACATGCTCATCCTTGCCCTAATCGTCTGGTGGGTGATGGCCGTCACGCCGGTCGGCAGGTATATGTTCGCCGTCGGAGGCAACGCCGAAGCAGCGCGGCTTTCCGGGATCCGGGTCGGTAAATGGACGTGGTGGTCGCTGATTGCCTCGGCGACGATCAGCGGCCTCGCCGGGGTGTTCTACGCCTCGCTCAGCGGTCCGTCGCTGACGTTCGGCGCTGGCTTGCTGCTCCCGGCGTTCGCTGCCGCCTTCCTTGGCTCAACCCAGCTAACACCGGGACGCTTCAACGTATGGGGGACGGTTCTCGCCGTCTACGTCCTCGCTATCGGCGTTAAAGGACTACAGCTCGTCAGCGGAGTCCAATGGGCCAACGACATGTTCAACGGCGTCGCGCTGATCATCGCGGTCGCTTTTGCGGTCTGGCGGCAGCGCCGAACGGGCAGAATCAGCTACGAAGCACCGCCGGCCGGGACCGAGGATCTGGCTGCCCCGGTAACTTCGCCGGACGGCAACCCGGAATCAGTATCACCCGAGCCCGGCCGTGCTCACTGACGAGCCCGCCAGCGCATCGACCTTCTTCTCCGAAGCCGCCATCATCGTCGGCGGCGGTCGATCCGAGGTCGCCGTCGCGACCGTGCTGCGGTACGCCGCTCTCGGTGCCTCTCGCGTACTGCTTGTCGGACGCGATGCGGCCAAGGGAGTGGCGGTCGCGGAACGCGTCTACGCCGAAAGCGGCACGCTTAGGCCGGAGTTCGTGGCCGCTGACCTGCTCGACGCCGACCAGGCGGCCGCGGTGGCGGTAACGGCGATGGAGCGCTGGGACCGCATCGATGTTCTGGTCAACACCGTCAGCGGCGGAGCCGGTCCCCGCCTGCTGCACGACATCCCGATCCAGGCCCTTCAAGGCGCGGTGACCAGCCAGCTGATGGCGCCACTGCACCTGTGCCGGGCCGTGCTGCCCTACATGCAGGCCCGCGGGAGCGGAGCAATCGTCAATGTAGCCTCCGACGCCGGCAAGTCACCAACCCCGGGCGAGAGCGCCATCGGCGCCGCGATGGCCGCTATCATCATGTTCTCCCGCACGATGGCTATGGAGGCCAAGCGAAACGGCATCCGCGTCAACGTCGTCACGCCCTCACTCATTAACTCAACGGGCGGCTATGAACGGGTCCAAGCCGACGAGTTCGCCAGCCGCCTTTTCAGCAAGGCAACAAAGCTCGCAGCACTCGGCCTCGCCGAGCCAGACGACCTCGCGAGCCTCATCGTCTACCTGACCGGACCAGAATCAGCCAAGCTAACCGGCCAGTCGATCAGCGTGAACGGTGGAATATCGGCGCTATGACTCCCCGAACGAGTCCGCCGTTTCCAGCGGGCCGAAAGGACCTGTGGAAGATCGGGCCATAGGGCCGGTCCGGTGGACTATAGGATTACGGCGTGTCCAGTAACGTCAGGTCGTCCATGGTGGCGGACCGCGACCTTGGCGAGTCGGCTCTCCAGCGCAGGCAGCTCGGCACGCAGATCGCTGCGGTGCTCCGCCAGGATATTCTCTTCGGCCGACTATCGACGGGCGCGAAGCTGTCACAGCAGGAGCTCTGCGAACGTTTCGGGACGAGCCGGATGCCGGTGCGGGACGCGCTGCGCGAGCTCGTCTACAGCGGCATGGTCACGACGGATGCGGGCAGGCACGCGGTCGTAGCCCCGATCAAGCGCGCCGATGTGCTCGACTCGTTCGAGATCGAGGGGATGCTGAGCGGCTGGGCGGCGCGCAAGGCGACGGCGCTGGCCACCGAGGACGATCTTAGCCAGCTTCAGCACCTCAACATGCTCATGCGCGACGCACTAGACGGCGGTGACGCCGAACGGCTGCCCACCCTCAACTGGCAGTTCCACCGCAAGATCAATCGGATGGCGCGCTCGCCGAAGCTGCTCGCGGCGATCCGGCTGATGTCCGTCGACGTGCCGAGAGATTACCTCGCAGAGGTGCCAGACTGGGCGCCCCGGTCCCTCAGCGAGCACGAGCAGATCGTGACGGCGATTCGCGAAGGCGACGGCGTGCGCGCGGAGCGTCTCATGGTCGACCATTTCACATCATCGGGTATCGGCCTGGCCGAATTCCTGGAGCGCCGCGGCGTCCGCCTCGACTGAGCCGCCGTGCTTGGCCCTCACCGAGGCGTACCTAGGACCTCTCCTCTAGTGCCCAGCTGGCGCCAGGCCCGTTAGCTGCGGTTGCAGTAGGGAAGCAAGGACGCCGTAGACGGCGAATATGCGGTCCTGCCACGCCAAGCAAGGACTCAGGCGGACCGCTCTGCTGTGCGGTCGCTGCCGCGCATTCGGGTGCCGATCGGAGCGCGTGCACATAATCGTCTACATGAAACGTTTTCAAAACTCATGACGTGTTATACGTTGCAGCTAGCGACTTGAGGCAAGGAGGGCCCGATGACCCCACACGGCGCTGTCGGCGCGCTCAACACCAGGGTCTGCCGGATGCTGCAGATCGAGCATCCCGTCGTGCAGGCGGGCATGGGCTACATCGCCAGGGCTGAGCTCGCCGCCGCCGTAAGCAACGCGGGGGGCCTCGGCGTCGTTGGAAGCACCGGGGATCTGACGCCGGGCGAGCTGCGTGCAGAGGTACGCGCGGTCAAGGCGCTGACGGACAGGCCGTTCGCGGTGAACCTGCTGTTCCCCTCCTACGATGAGTCGCCGGAAGGGCGCACGCTCGCGGCCGAACTGCAGACGAAGGTGGAGGTCCTGCTCGACGAGGGGGTCCCGATCCTCGGCGCCGGTCTCGGGGTACCCGAGAAATCGGTCCTCGATGCATGCCATAAGGCCGGCACCCTGACGATGGCGACGATCGGCGCAGTCAAGCACGCGGTCATGGCCGATGAGGCCGGCCTCGACCTGATCGTCGCCCAGGGCTGGGAGGCGGGCGGGCACAACTCGCGTGTCGCGTCGATGGCCCTGCTGCCGCAGGTGGTCGCCGCCGTTGACGTGCCGGTGCTCGCGGCAGGGGGAATCGCCGGGGGTTCGGGTCTCGTCGCGGCACTGGCCCTCGGCGCCTCTGCCGTGTACCTGGGCTCGGTGTTCGCAGTGTGCCGGGAGGCCAGGGTGCATGACAACTATCGCGAGGCGATATTCGAGGCGAACGAGAAGAGCACGACCATCAGCCGCGGATACAGCGGCAAGCCGGTGCGCATGGTGGCCAACGAGTTCACCCGCTACTGGGAAGACCATGCTGACGAGCTCGAGCCGTTCCCCCAGCAGTGGGCGAAGAACGAGCACCTCGTCGTAACCGCGGTGGTCGAGGGCAAGCTGGCCGAGGGCCCGGTGCCCATCGGGCAGATCGTCGGCATGCTCGACCACATCGAGTCGGCTGCGGACATCGTAGCCCGCGTGGTCGCGGAGGCCGTCGAAGTGCTCGAGACAGGGCTCTGGACGCGCTAACAGTTGACGTAAATTGATGCTAAGTTCCAATACATGTAGATTAAAATCGAGGACAGGGTGATGACCGAGCGGCGTTACGACGCGGAGTTGCTGGTGCTCGGCGACGGCCCCGTAGGGCTCCACGCGTCCTACCGCGTCGGCTTCCGCGGGCTGTCCCGCGTCATCATCGATTCGCTGCCGCGGGCCCCGGCGGGCAGGCCGCCGCGATCCCGAGGAGAGGGGACAGCTGACATGACAGGGAACCCGAATTCGGCCTTTGACGACTATGACCTGTACGAGGGGCCGTATGCCGCCGACCCGCACGCGATGTGGCGGGAGATGCGCGAGGCCGGCTGCCCGGTGGCGCATAGTGACCGGCACGGCGGCTCCTGGCTCCCCGTCGGCTACGCGGACATGCGGGACATCGCCCGGCACCCGGAGCAGTTCTCCTCCCGCGCGATTGAGGCGGGGGGCCAGGTGCCACCCGTCGGCGGCGGCCTGCCGACGCCCCCGGTGACCAGCGACCCGCCGCAGCACAAGGCCGACCGGGGCGTGGTGCTGCCGTTCTTCAAGCCGGCGCGGGTCGCGGCATGGGAACCGTTCGTCCGGCAGATCGCCCGCAAGCGGATCGCTGAGCTGCGGTCAGCGGGGGGCGGCGACGCGGTCGACCGGTACGCGAAGCACCTGCCGATGGCCGTGCTCACGAAGATCCTTGGCGTGCCGCTCGAGGACGCGCCGCGCTTTGTCGACTGGACGGCCGGGATCGTGCGGCTTGGCCCGCTCGACCAAGCCCGGCGGATCGCCGTGATCAAGGACATCATGGGCTATCTGGGCACGCACTACGACGACCGGCTGGCGAACCCGTCTGGCGACCTCATCTCCCATATGGCGCACGCTGAGCTTAACGGCGCGCGCGTGTCGCGCCAGTACGCGCTTGGCGTACTGTTCCTGGTCGCCATCGCGGGTGCCGACACGACCTGGAGCACCATCGGGGCCTCAATCTGGCACCTGGGCAGCAATCCGGCCGACCGGGACCGGCTAGTCGCCGAGCCGACGCTGATCCCCGCCGCGGTCGAAGAAATGCTGCGAGTCTATGCGCCGGCCACGATGGCCCGCATCACCAGCTGCCCGGTTACGCTGGGCGGACGGGAGATTCCCGAAGGTGAGCGCGTGCTGCTGCCCTATCCCGCCGCCAACCGCGATCCCGAGTTCTTCGACGACCCGGACACTTTCCTGGTCGACCGGACCCGCAATCGCCACCTCGCGTTTGGCACCGGAGGACACCGCTGCCTCGGTGCCGGGCTGGCCCGGCTCGAGCTCACCGTCACCGTGGAGGAATGGCTGAGCGCGATGCCCAGGTTCCGCGTGCCTGATCCGGATGCCACGATGTGGAGCGCGGGCGCGGTACGGGGCCCTGAGTCTGTCGTCTTCGAGAGCGGGGCGGACGCCGCATGAACCACCCTCCGACGTCTTCCGTTCGCCTCCCCATTCTCGTATTCTGTCCGTATCCGGTATCCCGTATCCGAAGTTGACAATTTTCACAGGAGAAGATTGTGACCAGGCTAGCGGCCCTTACGCAGTCATATCGACCAGCCGACGCAACGGCCGAGTTGCTCTCGCTTTCCATCGGCGATCTGCTCGAAGAGGTCGCCGCCGAGATCCCCGATGCCGTCGCGGTACTTGAAGCCGTCCCCGATCCCGCCGCCCGCCGCAGCTGGACGTACCGGCAGGTGCTCGCCGAGGCCCGCAGAGCCGGACGCGCGCTGGCCGCGCAGTTCCCCAAGGGGACGCACGTAGCGGTCTGGTCTCCGAACCGCTGGGAGTTCGAGCACCTGCAACTCGGCGCCGCCTTCGCCGGCGTCGTGCTTGTGATGGTGAATCCAGCGCTTAAAGCGGACGAGGTGTCCTACATCCTTGAACAGTCGAGGTCCGTCGCGCTGTTCTACGACGACACGCACCTCGGCGGCCAGCTGAAATCGATCGCTAAGCAGATCGCGCCGGCGCTCGGTCACCTGAAATCAGTGCACCCTTTCTCGGTCTGGGAGGCGTTCACCGCCACCGCCGACGAAACCACACCGCTGCCGCAGGTTGGGCCGCAGGATGTCGCCGAGATCCAGTACACCTCGGGCACCACAGGATTCCCTAAGGGGGCCGTGCTGCGCCATGGAGCGCTCATTAACAACGGCAACCTCTCTGATATCCGGTCCCGCGCCGAGTACGGCACCGTCTTCATCAACACGCTGCCGATATTCCACGTCGGTGCCGGAACGCTGATGGTGATCGGGGCGATCGTGCGACGCGGTACACATGTGATGATGACGCGCTTCGACCCTGGCCTCGCGCTTGAGCTGATCGAGACGTACCGGGGCAACATGCTGATCAGCGTGCCGACGGTCATGCAGATGGTGCTTGAGCACCCCGATTTGGGCCGACGTGACCTGTCCTCGCTGCGGTCACTGTTCTGCGGCGGCGGCAACGTGCCGGCCGCCATGGTCGAGCGGGTCAAGGCAGGATTCGGCTGCTTCTTCACCAATGGCTTCGGCATGACTGAGGCGCACGGTACCGCCATCCAGACATCAACGGATGACAGCCCCGAGGATCAGGCCACCACTGTCGGACGGCCCCTGCCGCATGTCGAAGTCAAGATCACCGATCCGGGATCCGGGGCGGTCCTGCCGATAGGCGAACCGGGGGAGATCTGCCTGCGCGGCTACCTCACCATGTCCGGCTATTACGACAACGCCCAGGCAACGGCGGAAGCCCTGGACCAGGAGGGGTGGTTCCACACGGGGGACCTCGGCTCGATGGATGAACGCGGGTATGTGCAGATCCGTTCACGGCTGAAGGACATGATCATCCGTGGTGGGGAGAACGTGTACCCGGCAGAGGTCGAGAACGTGCTCGCTGCTCACCCCGATGTGCAGACCGTCCAGGTGGTCGGCATCGACGACCATAAGTGGGGCGAGCAAGTGGCAGCCGTGCTGCGACTCGTCGAGGGAGCGGCACTCGATGACGAGGCGATGTACCAGTACTGCCGCGAGCGGATGGCGGCGTTCAAGGTGCCGCGAATCTGGTACCACGTCGAGAATTTCCCGACGACGGCCTCGGGGAAGATCCAGAAATTCGCCCTCAGGGAGCAGATCGTGCGAGGAGCACTGACTGAGACCTGGCGGGTGCCGTCGCGATGACCGGCTTCGAGTTCGCGATCGACCATTCGCTCTGCCAGGGTCACAACCGCTGCGTCGCTCTCGCGCCCGATGTGTTCGCGGTCAGTGAGGATGGCTACGGCTACGTGCTGAGTGACGGCGAGATGCCAGCTGACCTGGCCGACTCGGCAGACGACATCGTCGGCTCCTGCCCGGAGCAGGCGATCTCCGTCCGGCGGCGGGACTGATGCTGTCAGGGGGAGTCGGGGCGGGCGATCGCCTCCCATTCCCGCTCGGTCTCACCAAGGGTGCTCGCGCGCAGCTCGTTGAACAACTGTGTCGCATCGCGCCCGAGCCAGTCGGGCAGCAGCTGCGCGGGCAGATGCGGATCGAGCAGCGGCATGTGCTGCCACGCGTTCACCAGGCGCACGTGTGCGAGCATCGTCGACTCGCCACGGTCCGGCGTGTGCTGCGTGAATCGCTCAAGCAGGTGACTATAGAGGGCGGCGATGTCGTCCAACCGCCATGCCCGCGCCGTGATCTCATCCGCGCTCATGCCGACGTCGGCCAGCGTGCCGACGAACACCAGCGCCGAGTCAACGAGGTTGTACTTAGCCAGCTGGGCACCCAGATCGTCCCTGCGCTCTGGGTGCGGGCTCACCCAGACGCCCGCGACCGGGTTTCCGAATCCGCGGCGCTCAAGCGCGGCGTAGATCTTCTTGCGTACCGCGCCTCGGCTCTGCGGGATCGTCAGGAACACGATGACCCAACGGCCGTCCCACGGCGGCGCTTCGGCCAGGGCGCGCACCCGTCGCTCGCCCTCGCGCAGCATCGCGATGCACTTGGGGGTGAGCGTCCATCTAACCTCCCGGCCGCGGCGCTCGCCGGCGATCCAGCCGCTGGCGGTGGCGCGCGCGATCGCCTGCCGTGCGGTCTGGGGCTCGATGCCGAGGCCGGTCATGACCGTCAGCAACTGCGACGTCCAGACGGTGTCCGCGTGCGGCATGACGAGTTCGCCCAGGATCGTGAGCAGGAACGATCGTGCGCTGCCCTGCGAGAGACCAGGCAGGACGTCGCCGGCAAGCGACCCCGTATGCGACATGGCGTACTGAACCTCCGGTCGCAGGAGCTTAGCCGGCCCCCCGGGCCAGGTCCGGTCAGTGTGCCGCCGGGACTCCAGGAGCATGGCTGATGCAGCCAAAGACGCGCTTCTTCATCGACGGCCGGTGGACGCACGCGGCGGGGGACGGGACATTCGATATCCTCGAGGCGGCCAGCGAGGAGGTGATCGGGAGGATCCCGGTCGCCACGCCCGACGACATGGACGCGGCCGTCATCGCGGCTCGCCGGGCCGGGGCCGCCGGGTGGGCCTCCGCGACGCTGGGGGAACGGGCCGACGCCCTGCACCGGTTCGCGGCGGCTCTGGAGGAGGTCGTCCGCGAGGTAGCCGAGACCGTCTCCCGTGAGAACGGGATGCCCATCCGGCTGAGCCGGTTCCTGGAGGGCAAGTTCCCGCTCATCCTGATGCGCTACTACTCCGAGTTCATCCGCACGCGCCCCTCGGAGGAATTGCGCCAGTCCGCCTTCAACCGGACCCTGGTCCGGCGCTTGCCCGTGGGGGTAGTCGCCGCCATAGTGCCGTGGAACTACCCGGTCACGCTGGCGGTGGCCAAGCTCGCCCCGGCCCTCGCGGCCGGCTGCACGGTCGTCGTCAAGCCGTCTCCTGGTACCTCGCTCGACTCGTACCTGGTCGCCGAGCGCGCCGACCTGCCGGCCGGCGTCGTCAACTGGGTGCCAGGGGACCGCGAGGTGGGCGCCTACCTAGTACAGCATCCGGGCATTGACAAGGTCGCGTTCACCGGCTCTACCGCGGCCGGACGCGCGATCGGCGCGGTCTGTGGCCGCCTCATCCGCCCGGTGACGCTCGAGCTCGGCGGAAAATCGGCCGCCATCGTCCTCCCCGACGCCGACCTGAGCGCGCTGTCGCCGTCCTTCTTCGCCGCTACCTTGGCGAATAACGGTCAGACCTGCGTGTCGTGCAGCCGGGTGCTTGCTCCTTCGTCGCGCTATGACGAGGTCGTCGAGTTCGTGGCGGGCCTCGCGGCGGACGCGATCGTGGGGGATCCGCTTGACCCCGCGACCACGATCGGTCCCATGGCGAGCGCCGAGCACCGTTTCAGGGTGGAGGGTTTCATTGCCAGGGGCATCGCCGAGGGGGCCAAGCTCGTAACCGGAGGCGGCCGTCCGGCCGGGCTTGACCGGGGTTGGTTCGTTCAGCCGACGGTATTCGCCGACGTGGAGAACAACTCGACACTCGGCCAGCAGGAGATCTTCGGGCCGGTGCTCAGCGTCATCCGCTATCAGGATGAAGACGACGCCGTGCGAATCGCGAACGACTCTGACTACGGTCTCGGCGGCAGCGTCTGGTCCGCCGACGCCAACCACGCCGCTGAGGTCGCGCGACGGGTGGACACCGGCACGATTGGCGTCAATGGTTACTCGATCGATCCCCAGGCTCCGTTCGGCGGGGTCAAGCAGAGCGGTCTCGGCCGTGAGTTCGGGCCCGAGGCGGTTCTGGCGTACGAGCGGCTCCAGTCCATTTACCTGCCATGATGAAGGCGGTCTGGATCGAGGGGTTTGGGGATCCTGGCGTGCTGCGCGTCGGTGAGCGGCCAGTGCCTGAGCCGGGGGCAGGCGACGTGCGGGTGCGCGTCGAGGCGTGCGGCGTCTGCCGCCACGACGTGCTGACCCGCTCAGGCGCCTTCCCGCTGACGGTGCTGCCCGTCATCCTGGGGCACCAGATTGCTGGCGTCGTCGACGCGGTGGGACCAGAGGTCACCGAGCCGGCGCCCGGTGACCGGGTGCTCTCGATGGTGTACCAGACCTGTGGCCGCTGCCCCGAGTGCCTCGCGGGACGCCAGCCGCTGTGCCGGGAGCGGCCGCGGTTTCTTGGCGAGGACATCGATGGCGGATACGCCCAGTACGTGGTCGCGAAGGCGGACACTTGGCTCGCGCTTCCTGACGGGCTCGCGGTCGAAGCGGGTGCGGTGCTGACCTGCTCGGCCGGTACCGCCTATCACGCCATCGTCGCCCGAGGCCGAGGACAGGCAGGGGAAACCGCGCTGGTCACCGGCGCGAGCGGCGGGGTGGGCGGACAGGCGGTCCTGATGCTCCGGGCGCTTGGTCTCGTCCCGGTCGCGGTCACTCGCCGTGAACAGGCCGTGCCCGCGCTGAAGAAGGCGGGCGCCGAGCATGTAATCGTCGCGCCAGATGGCAAGTACCGGGCCATGGTCAAGCAGCTCACGGGGGTCGGCGCCGACTTGGCGATAGACATCGTGGGCGGTGCGGGCCTGGGCGAGACCATGCACAGCGTGCGGCCGGGCGGGCGGGTCGTGGTCCTCGGCAACCTGGCCGGCGGCACCGCGCAGATTCAGCCCGCGCTGCTCATACTCAAGGAGATCGCGCTGATCGGCACGAAGTCGGTGACGAGAGAGGAGATGGCAACGGTACTGGCACTGGTGGCGGACGGCACATTCCCTGTCGGGACGGTCCGAAGGCGCCCGCTGGCGCAGGCCGCCGCCGCGCATCGCGAGATGGAGTCCGGTGAGGTGGCGGGGCGGACGGTGCTCATCCCCCAGCCGGGCGCCCTTGTGCCGCACGGGTAAACGGGATACGGTATACCCAACAGGCGGATCGGCGAGGTGAGAATTCATGACGCAGCAACCCGCGATCATCGCGGGGGTCGGGCAGACCGACTTTTCCAAGGCCAGCGGCCGGAGCGTTCAGCATCTAGCGTTGCAGGCCGCCTTCGCCGCGCTTGAGGACGCGGGGATGACGCCCGAGGACATCGACGGCCTGATGCCGTACAAGATCGGCGTTACGGCCGAGGACCTCATCGCCGGCCTCGGCCTCAACGACGTGCGGTTCACCAACGTCTCCCACATGGGCGGCGCGAGTCCGGTCGCGAGTCTTCGCACCGCGGCGATGGCGGTGCAGGCGGGCGTCGCGAACGCGGTGATGGTCTTCGTCGCGCGCAACGGCCGCTCGGGCGCCCGGGTGGCCGCACGGCTAAGCGCGCAGGTGCCGGGCGCAGGATTGCGGGAGGGCCTTGAGCAGCCGCAGGGACTCAGCACGCCGGCCCAGTGGTATTCGCTGTTCGCCCGCCGCCACATGATCGAGTTCGGCACGACCCGGGAGCACCTCGGTGCCGTGGCTCTCACCATGCGTAACCACGCTCTGCTCAACCCGCACGCCATGATGTACGGCAGGCCCCTCACCATGGATGAGTACAAGGCGTCCAAGATGATCGCCGACCCGTACCTGATGTTCGACTGCTGCCTGGAGACCGACGGCGCCTCGGCGGTCATCGTCGCCCGCGCGGACCGCGGCGCCGACTCCGCGCACCGGCCAGTTCGGATTGCGGCCGTTGCCGAAGGTCACGCGGACAACGCCGACGACATCATCAACAGGCGGGATTTCTTCAACCTCGGGCTTACGAAGGCGGCGCCGCGGGCCTTCGCCGAGGCGGGCCTGACGCCCACGGACGTGGACCTCGCGCTCATCTACGACTGCTTCACCTTCGAGGTGATCCAGCAGCTTGAGGAGGCGGGCTTCGTGCCGCGCGGCGAAGGCGGTCCCTTCGTCGCGGACGGCAACATCGCCCTCGGCGGGACGCTGCCGGTCAACCCGCACGGCGGCCTGCTCTCGGAGGGGCACATCGCCGGCATCAATCACGTGGTCGAGGCCGTCGTCCAGCTTCGCGGTGAGGCCGGCCCGCGGCAGGTGAAGGACGCCGAGGTCGCGGCGGTAACCGGGTGGGGTGACCTGGGTGACGGGTCGCTGGCGATCCTCACCAGCTAAAGACAGGAGAAGCGAACGTCATGGCTGATCTGGCAGCGCTCGGGATCCCCCGTCCCGACATCGGTGACCGGGACCTGGCCGGCTTCTGGGCGGGGACGGCCCAAGGCGAGCTCCGGGTGCCGTGCTCCAAACTGAGCGGCGACTACATCTGGCCGCCGCGTCCGTCGGCCATCGGCGCGCCCGACTTCGACCTGGAGTGGACCACGGTGCCGTCGACGGGCGAGTTGTTCACCTGGACCGTGGTGGCGCAGACCGGCCTGGCCGGTTACTCGCAGATCACGCCGTACGGCGTGGCCGTCGTGCAGCTCGACGACGTTCCCGTGCGGATAGCGGCGTACGCCGATTTCGCCGCGGCCGAGCTCACGGCGGGCATGCGGCTGACAGCCGGCTTCGTCGACCTCGGCGAGGGCTGCCATCTGCCCGTCTGGCGCAAGGCCGGCGCGTGACCACCGCCTGGCAGGAGATCGCCGAACGCCGCCGTCCCGAGCTGCGCAAGCTCGTCGACGACCAGGTCCGCCCGCTCGTCGTCGCGTCCGAGCGCACGCAGGAGTTCCCGGCCGAAGTGCTCCGGATACTAGGCAAGAACGGCTTCCTGTCCATCGGGGCACCCGTCGAGCAGGGCGGCGGGGGCGGCGGCCGGACGGCCGAGGCGATGGTCGTCGAGGAACTCACCAGGGCATCAGCCGGGCTCACCATGTCAGTCGTGCCGATATTCATCGTCCGCATCGCGATCTTCGAGTTCGGCGGTCCGCGGCTGATCGAGGAGCTCGGCTCCAAGGTCATCGCGGGCGAGCGGATCGTCGGGATCTGCATGTCGGAACCTGATGCGGGGTCTGACGTCGCCAGCATCACCACGAAGGCGGTCCGCGTGAAAGGCGAAGGCGGGAGCGGCGACGGCTGGCGAATCACCGGCCGCAAGATGTTCATCACCAACGGGACCATCGCCCACGACCTCATGGTCGTCGCCAGGATCGACGATGCGGAGCTTGGCCAGGGGATCGGGCTCTTCCTCACCGAGACCGATCAGCCTGGCTTCGGTGCCACCAAGCTAGACAAGGACGCGAGCCGCGGCTCGGACACGACCGAGCTGAGCCTGGACGGGTGCTTCGTGCCCGACCACCGGGTGCTCGGGTCCCCGTCGAGGGGCTTCCGCAGCGCGATGCGCGTGCTCAACGGCGAGCGCATCCTGTCCGCGGCGCGCGCCATCCAGCTGGCCGAGGACAGCTGGTCCGATGCGGTCGCGTGGGCGCGGGCCAGTGACTACGAGTCGGGCCGGGCCCTCGACTATCAGGCCTACCAGGGACCGCTGGCCGCCGCGCGAGCCGAACTATGGGCTGCTCGGCTGGCGCTGCGGGAGGTGTGCCGGCTATGGGACACGGGCGACGCCGCGATCGAGGAGGCTTCGATGCTGAAAGACCTGTCCACCCATGTCTCGCTCCGCGTCACCCGTGAGATGCAGCTGCTCATGGGACGTGATGGCCTGATCCAGGGCAGCCGGGTGGCCAGGAACGCGCGCGACGCGCGGCTCGGTCCGGTCACCGCCGGCAGCGAGCAGATCATGCACCGGCTGGTGGCTCGTGCCCAGAAATGGCCCGCGGCTACCCGCTGAACCACGGAAATGGAGAGCAACCACATGGCGCTGACGCCCCCGGACTTGCCGGAGACCCTGATCTATGAGGTGGAGGAGCACATCGCGACCCTCACCCTGAATCGCCCCGAGCGCTACAACGCGATCTCCCCGGAGATGCGTACCGGCATCCGGGCGGCCTTCAACACCGCCAACGCCGACGACGAGGTCTGGGTGATCGTCTTCCGGGCGGTGGGTGAGAAGGCCTTCTGCGCGGGTGCCGACCTCGGGTCT
>Ga0302325_10005058_pt1 | contig 30254 bp, 44 predicted proteins | sample Palsa_T0_2_FD_201948 | JGI IMG/M metagenome (GOLD analysis project Ga0302325, IMG submission 201948) | Peat permafrost microbial communities from Stordalen Mire near Abisko, Sweden - Palsa_T0_2 | ecosystem: Environmental > Terrestrial > Soil > Palsa > Peat permafrost | place: Sweden: Abisko... | reverse complement strand
GCGCTCCGGCGAATACGCGGCCGTCGGCGAGGCGGACCCGGCAGCGCAGCTCCACGCCGGGTGAGCGAGCGGTCGCGCTCATCCCCGGGGGCCTTCCCGCTCGGGTGTCGGCGTCTTCATCATCACTGTGGTCGCTGGCAGTGCTGCTCCACGAATGCTCTGGCGATCGCGGTGGCGCTGCCCGGGTCATCGTAAGTGGCGTCGAGGGTGTCGAGTACGCGCATGCTGACATCGATGATCTCCCATCCGCTCGGAATGGTCCGGATGATTACCCGGTGCGTCGCCCCGGCACGGTCGCGGAAACGGGCGACCGTGCGGGGCGGAGCGGTGGTGGCTGACTTGGCCATCGTTTCTCCGTTCGTATGTTGAGGATGGTGGCGGCGGCGTGCCCGATGTCGCTCAGTTGCGGCGCCGCGTGTTGTCTGCGGCGGCGTCGGCGAGATGCTCGAAGCTCGCCGCGGCGGCGAGCATCCCGTTGATCAGGTCCTGCAGCCGCTGGGCGACCGGGCCGTCGGGACTCGCGTAAGTCGCGGTCGCGCACGCGAGTGCCCCGGCCGCCTGCTCGAGCGCTCGCGCGGTGTGCGCGGCCAGGCACTCCGGGGGTGTGTTCCGGAGCTCGTTGATCGCTTCGCCGACGCGGTGCTTGGCGAGCTCGCGGTAGAGGTCCTCGACTCGTCCGGGGGCGCTCATCGCCGGGCCCCCGGATCGAGCCTGTAGCCAATTCCCCACACGTTGGCTACGAACCGCTCGCCCCCTTCGCCGGAAAGCTTTCGGCGCAGCCGGTAGGCGTGCGAGTCGAGCGTACGGGTGCGCGCGTCCCGCGGGTATCCCCACACACTGCGCAGGAGCTCCTCGCGCGTGAACACCCGGGCGGGTTCGCCCGCGAGGGTGACGAGCAGCGCGTACTCCTTCCCCGAGAGCTGGACCGGCCGGTCGGCAACCCGGACCTCGCGCGAGCTCAGGTCGATCCGCAGCGAGCCGACCGCCAGGGACCGCGGGGCACGCCGACGCTCGGCGCGGCGCAGCAGAGAGACGATCCTTGCGCGAAGCTCGGGGTAGGAGAAGGGCTTCTGGACGATGTCGTCCCCGCCGCGCTCGAGCACCCTGATCCGCTGAAGCCGGTCGGCCCGGGCGCTCAGGACGATCATCGGGGTGTCGGGGTCGACCCGACCGGCGAGGCCTTCGCCGGAGCGGACCGCATCGACGATCGCGAGCGTGTGCCCGTTGACGTCGATCACAATCAGGTCCGGCTGGTTGACCGACAGCACCACGAGCGCCTTCGCCTGGTCATAGGCGACCAAGACGCTGTACCCATCGGCGGTGAGGTTGTCGGCGAGGAAGCGGCGCGTGACGTCGTCCTCCTCGGCGAGCAGGATCGTCTGGCCAGTGGTCTGCATGTGACCTCCTTCGGAGGCGGTAGTCGTGAAATTCGGTGACGGCCCAACGGAGGGCCAGCCCTCGGCTCGGACGCGACCGTGGTCGGCGCCCGAGCCGCTGGCATGGGGTGGCGTCAGACGAGGAGCTCGCCGTCGTTCTCCCACGGCGCCGCGATCAGGTCCTCGGCGGCGAACCAGGCGGGCACCGCGGCGAGCTGACGGCGCTCGCGCCGGCGCCGACGCGCCTGCTCGTAGGGACCGTCCTCACCGATCACCGGGCTGGCGAGGTCGGCCATGCCGAGGTCGTCGAGCAGCGTCGGGGACGGCGGCTGCCCGGGGTCGTACTCCTCACCGCGGTCGAACGCGAGCGCGGACAGGGTGCGGGTTGACAGGGTGTGCATCAGGTACCCTCCTGGGGTCGGTGCCCGCGCGTGACTCGCCAAAGACATGGCGCGGGCATTGGTTTATGCGGCCGTCCCAGTCACTCGGGGCGGCCGTTCTTGGTGGATGTCGCCGCGCTGAGATCAGCGCGGCCCGCGCGGCCGCTCAGTGCGGCGGCAGATTTGAGAAAGCTCAGGGGGCGGGCCCGCCCGCCGAGCCCTCACGCAGTTCCGGTAACAGCCGAGCGATCGCTCCCGGACGCAGCTCGCGCGGCGGCCGGTACGATCGCCCGCTCCCCCAACCGCGAGGAAGTGCAACGTGATCGACAATCTCCGTGAACAAATTCAGGAGCGCCTTGACCAGCTCGTGCACGAGGCCGACCGCCTGCACAAGGCGCTCGCGGCGCTCGACCCGCGCTCCGCCAAGGCGCCAGCTCGTAAGGCTTCAGCGTCCAAGCCGCCCGCGGGTAAGCCTTCCCAGGCCACCGCTACCAAGCCGGCCGCGTCTGCGACGAAGCGGACACCGGCCCGGCCCGCAAGTCGGCCGGCGGCTCGCTCCCCTCGCCGGACCGCGCCCGGGGCCACCAAGGCCTCCGTGCTCGCCGCGCTCGCCGGAGGCGACGCGATGACTGCCGGCGAGGTGGCGACCAAGTCCGGCCTGGCCCGCGGGACCGTCTCGACAACGCTGTCCAAGCTCGCCAAGACGGGCGAGGTGCAGAAGGCCGAGCGCGGCTACCAGCTCGCGCCCGCGACAGCTGCGACGCCCTCCTCGCCGGCGGAGTAGCAAGCCGGCGTCGTCCTGTTCGCGAGCGCGTGCAACCTGTGGCCTGAGCCGGGAGCGTCGCCGAACCCCAAGGACGCCGAGCTCAGATCAGAGGTGTGCGACGGTCAGCTCTCGCTCGCCGCCGCGCAGCGCGAGATCGCGAAGAACTGGGTCGCGCTGGCGTCCCCGCTCGGCGGTGCGATCCGGCCTCCGGTTCACCCTCACCCCCAGCCTCGTCGAGCGGGGGTGGATCGGCGACGTGCCCGGTGACCCCGAACCACAGCACCAGCGATCACGACTACGACGTTCACGTTTCGTTCGAACTAGCCCGACCAGACCGTGACCGTGACCGACCCGCACGACATACCGGCGCTTGCACACGGACACGAACGGCTACGCGGACGTGTACCTCAAGACCGGTGGCCCGGCGTCCGGCGATCCGATCACGGTCCGCGTCGGCGGCGCGACCTGCTCGGCCACGCTCTGACGCGCCTCGCTGCCCACCGACTCCGGTGCGCAGCACCGGGAACGCACGCGGATGCCGTGCACCAGCTCAGGCAAGCGCCCACGCGAGCCTGTACACGGTGGACATCAGGCAGTCGAGCGCCTCGGCCGCCGGTAGCGCGTCCGGCCCGGACCCGACGAGCTTGGCGGCGAGGTCCAGGCCGCTGATGGGTACGACGGTCACACAGCCGCGGCGCGTGGTCTGGCAGAACACGTGCCAACTGCCTCGGATGACCTCGTCGACCCGCGGCGTGAGGCGGCGGACGTCGGACAGCGGCACGAATAGGAACTCGAGCTCGCGCGTCCGGAGCGCGCGGCGATAGGCGATCCGGAACGACATTGCCTGCTCGGCGACCAGGGCCTTGGCGATGTCCTCGACCGGCGCCGACCAGCTCAGGGGTCGCCCTTGGCGACGGTCGACCCGTCGCGCCGCAGCCCCGCCGATCGCCGAAAGCGCCGCGAACGGCAGGCACAGGGTCAGCGCGACGAGAATCGCACCGCCGATGTAGACCGCGACGATTCCGATAAGGAGTTCGACCAGCAGCATTTGATTTGGCCTCATCAGAAGGGTCGCCCGGCAACTGCGCGGCCTGACATCAAGTGAGCGCTCCGAATCGCTCCTAACCGCTGAAGGGAAAATAGCCGTGATATACGTTGGTTGAAGATACGCTGGTAAACGGTTCAACGGCTGCATTTTCACCCGAACCGGACCGCCCATCGGCGAGCACAAGCTATGCGGGGTCCGCCAGGGAGATCATCCGCGTCTGGAGGACCTGCCATCGCTCCAGATCGACCCCACGGGCCTCTAGTGTCGCGGTCACGTCCGTAGCGCGGGCGCCTAGTTCGCCAACGATCGCGTTTAGAGCGTCCCGCCAGCCGGGCCCGCCATCGAGACCGTCGTAGATGCATCGCGCGACGAGCGTTGCGTGTGCCTCGAGTCGCTCACGGGCTGCGTCGTCAGCTGCCGCACGTGCTCGAGCCTGCTGTCGTAGATCCCGCTCCTCCCGCAGAAAATCGAGCGTTGCGGCACCGAGCGTGGCAGCAATCTGACGCCGCTGCAGCTCGGCGAGTTCACGCTGCGCGTCGCGCGCATCGCGTACCGAGCCGAAGCCCCCCTGCTCGTCGTAATATTCGCGCGTTCGGCTCGAACGCTTGGCTTTCTTCCAAGCCTGCAACTCTTTTTCTAGCTGAGCCGCCCGATCTGGATCGCCCGCCAAGGAGTTGAGCCCCCCCTTTAACCGGTCAGCCGCCTGGTCGATGTCGATGTCAGGCGGGTCGTCGTCCATTAATGACTGGACGAACGGAAGCTCCATCACCGGCCGTGGGTCGAATGCCCACACGTCAACCTCGATCTTCCACTTGCTCGCGAGCTCCTCTAAGCGCTGCCCTCGCTCTGAGGTCCACCTCTCAGCCGTTAGCAGCATCCGCGCCGTCGCCGATTGCGATGGGCCGCCAGTGGCCGCGTGCTCGAGGGCGTCGCGTAGGCTTGCACGCGATTCGCGATCGAACTTGCGAAGCTGCGCGCGGTCAGAGTTGATCGCCGTTGCCTCGGCTTGAAGCTGTGCGACCGCCTCGGCGGCGGAGCGTCCGCGTTCGTCAAGCGTCTGAATTGCGTGCTCGATCTCTCGGGCGGCTCCGCGCAGGACTGCCGCTCGTCGTAGCTCGGGAGGACATGGTCGGTCGAGGAGTCGGGCGCGTAGAGTGTCGATCCCGTCCCAGGCGCGCGTCCGGTCATAGGTGTCGGCGGTTACCTCTCGGTTGCCAACGGCGCCACGCGCATCGGCCGACACCGCGTAGACGGGAACACCATCGACACCCATACGCGCGAGTAACGCGCGAACTTCGTCGGACTTGCTCTGACACCAGTTGCGGTAACGATCCCCTCCGGATGTGCCGGCGGCGCGGTCGGCCTGCGTGAGAACGACGACCAGTTCACCCGTGCCGGCGATTTGGCGCCCCGAACTCGCCAGTAGGCGCCCGACGTCTGAGCTTTCACTGAACAGCGTGGCCATAACGCTGAGGACGATCACCTCCGCCAACGCGATCGCCGCGCCCGCCACTCCTGCATCTGACGAGAGCTCTGAGTCGAGGCCCGCCGTGTCGCGCAGCCGCCACCCCGTGACCCGAGCCTCGTAGGCACGGTCGGTTGCAGGCGAGGCATCCACGAACAGCTCTTCGGGCACGGCGGCGCCGCTGTCGAGCAGGAGGCGTTTGATCAACGAGGACTTCCCGGCCGTGTACTCACCGACGAACGCGATGATCGGATCGTCCGCGACATGCGCGACGACTGCATCTGAGAAGCGCGTGCCCGTCCCGGGCGTCACGTCGTCGAGCGCGGCTTGGAGGTTCCCCAGCCACTCGGCGAGCTGCAGTTCAGCCGCCGAGGACATCCGCAGCCTGCGTCGTCAGGACCTCGATGCGGTCTAGCAGTGCCCGGTCGTGCTTGATCCTCCTCGTGGCGTTGCTCGCTGACGCGCGTATTGACGCCAGCGGGTCGGTGATTACACGCTGCTTCATCGACAGCACCTCGCCGAGCACCCCTGGCATGGTGGCGTCACCGGCGATCACAGCATCGACCCAGCTCTCTCCGGCGTCTCTGACGGCTTGCAGCGCATGTTCGAGCGCGCGACGGTGGCGTTTCGCTGCCCTGCCCTCTAGTACCTGCGAGATACCCTCGATGAGCACGCCGACCGCCATGCCGACCGCCCGACCGGCGTATTCGCCGAGCTGTTTAGCGTAGGGCGCGAGCTCCGGAAGTTCCTTGAGGATCGCCCCTACGAATCTCCCTGCTTGCTGACCGGCTTCGCCGGCACCTTGCTTCAGAAGATCCTTGAGCGCGTCTGGGCTCTCGCGCAGGATCGCTCCCAGGTCCGGACCATCGGCGAACGCCTTTGCAAACGCCCGGGACCCGATACGCGCGTCCAGTTCTACTTCGAGCTCCTCGTACAAACCGGCGAACTCCGAGGCCACCGACCGTCGCCACTGCTCGAACCGTGTCGAGAGGTCGTCCGTAATGAGCCACTCCTCGGGTGCGTCCGCCAGCTTCTCGAGGCCCTTTCTGTCCATCCCAGCGAGTTGGTCGTGTCGCTCGGCCATCACGTCCTCAACGATCGCCCGTAGGGCAGACTGCGCGGCCTGCTCGATTCGTTCGTGTCGCCGACTGGCTCGAACAAGAATGTCGCGCGCACGATGTCGTTCACGTTGCTGCGCGAGAGCCCGACCGTTGCGCGCGGAGACATGCGCCGCAAGGTCGGTCAGGTCGCTTCTGGCCCGGTCGAGGCTGGCGGCGGACAGTCCCCTTGGTGCCTCCCGGAGTATTACGTCCAGGAGATCGTTGGTTCCGTCCCAGCTCCGATGCGCGTCGAAGTCGACTGCAGTCCATGTCATGTTGAGTGCATGCCGGCGGCCCGGGTCTGCGGCGACTGGGAGCGGCTGGTCCCCGGTGCATCGCAAACCCCTCGCCCGGACCCGCCGCCGCAGTTCGGCCCGCTTCGCCTCGAGCAGTCGGAGGAACGTGTGTGGATCGTGTAGCGGACGCGGCGTAAGGTCATCGACGCGAGCAAGAACATGGATTGTCCGCCCCATTCGCGTGTGCGCGCCGCCAGGGGACAGGACGCGGACCATTGTGTCGAGTGTCCCCGCCGCCGGCGTGTGTACTGCCACGATTACGGCTGCGCCGGCGATCGCGTCCTCCGAGATCGCCTCGTGTTCGCCGTGCTCGGATTGGAGCCCCGGCGTGTCGCAAAGCGTCACGGCGGGTAACTCGACCCGGGTCGCAGTGGTCGTCGTCGGCGCGGCGTCTATCCCGAGAGCCCGTCGGTCGTTGCCCACCCCGGACTCCACCGCGAGGCGGCAAACCAGGCTCGTCTTACCTGCCGAGTAGTCGCCGAGGAAGCCGACTACTGGGCGTTGCGTTCGAACCGCCCGGCCTCGTGCAAGCGCCGCGTTGAACTCATCATCCTCCTGCGCCAGAGCCTCAGCGGAGGCCCACCATTCATCCACGCGGGCGCCCCGAGGCACCTTCAACGAGACCTTGTCGCCGAGGCGTTCCCGGCTCAGCGGACGGGGAGCGACGATGCTCTCGGTGTACGGCTCATCGAGCCAGTCCTCACCGAGCCAGGTGAGCCTATGCCGACGCGGATTCCGGCCGTGCCGGCGCGTCTCGATGGTGGAGGCCGCCGAGGCGAGTAGTTCCTGCGCCGGCCTGTGGTTCGATGCTTGACACGCCTGCCTAAGGATCGCTCGCGACGCGCGACGCGTGGTGGTTGCTAGCTCGCGCAAGCGCGTCGCGTCACGGACGAGCGGGAAGAATGCCGCCGTGCGGACGGTCCCATGCCAGGCGACCAACGCCTCAGTCCCAGCTTCTAGGTCGGCGATGTGCCTGTCGAGCCATCCCAGCGCATCACGTTCTGCTCGGAGTCGCTCGGTACGCCGCTTCTTCTCGGCGTTCTTGCGAAGCCAGCGTCCCAGTATCTGGGTGCCCAGCCCGACGCCGACGAGGGCCCATCCGACTGGATTCGAGAGGCTGACGATCAGGACCACGCCCGCACCGCCGCTCAACGTGCCGCCGAAACCTAGCCCCCTACCGACCCATTGTTGTCCCCTTCCATGAGAGTGGTCAAAGCCCGGGGGAGACTCGTCGGGTTCCTGGTCGAGCTCGTCCAGTTCAAGCGCGAACTCGAGCTCGAGGTCTTCCGCGTCGCTCTTCAGTTGCTGCTCGAGTTCCTTGAGAACGTCGCGCGTCGCCTTGCTCGCGGCCTTGACGAATGCGTTGTCGCCGATAGCAGCTGACTGGAGATCCTCTGACGAGAGGCTGCGTCCCCTCGAGGCTGCCGCACTGAGCGTGTCGCTGACTCGCTTCGCCGCTTTGCTGCGTTCGGCGAGCAGCACGTCCTGGACGTGTTCCTTTGTCCACTTCAGCACTTCGCCTCTGCCCGGGCGGATCTCGGCACCGCCCTCGGCTGCGACAAGTCGGAGCGCCTCCGCGAACAGGGCGACGTGCTCGCGCGAGTCATCCGGCGCATCACTTGGCGCACGCGTCGGCATGAACCCCGCTCTCTGAACCACGCTTTCCACGCGCCGCTCGCGTTGACTTGCAAGCAGCTCGAGCCGTGTGGCTGCCTCGAGAAGCCTGGCCGAGAGACGCCGCCATCCGGTCGCCTGTTCGACTTCGAGCGCCCCCAACCTGAATCCGATCGGATCGGTGCTGAGCACCTCTCTCGTCAGGTCGACCATTGCGTCGATGTTCGAGATGTGCTCGAGCTGCGGCCGCGTCGTTCCTGCCAACACATCGGCAAGTTCGTCTCCGGCTGGATGAGCTGACGGATCGCCTGTCCGCCCGCCGAATGCCCACAGCGTGTTGATCGCGATGATCGGCACGTCCGGCAGTCCGATCTGCGCCAGCAGGTTCTCGATGTGCTTGGCGTGCGACCGAACCTGCGCCGCGCTTGTCTCACGACCAGACGGCTCCCAAAGACGGGCGTCGAAGCGCCACGAATCGTCACGGACGTTGAGCACAGCAATCGCGGCCTTGCCTTCGTCTGCCACCCAGCGGGCAATCTGCCGGAATTCGCCGACCTTCTGGTTGTAGTCGTGGAAGGTGAGGATCACAAGGTCTGCGCGCTTGAGAGCTTCGTGGGCCTCACGCTCGATCAGCTCCCGTTCCGCCGCCTCTGCCCAACCTTCGATCCCGGGCGTGTCGACGAGGTCACACCCCTCCCACCGCACCACAGCGATCTCCCGCGTGTGGTCCAAGCGCCCATCAGGCGAGACTCTCGTTCCGTCTCCGCGACTCAGCGCCTCGACCAACGAGCTCTTGCCCGCACCCGTACATCCGAACAGCACAAGGCTGATTCGGTCGAGGTGCTGGGCGCGGGCTTCGAACCGCTCACGGAGTTCCTTGCAATCACCGGCGAGTATCTCTGACGGGGACCCGCCTTCTGACGCGAGGTTGACTTCCGACGTATCAATCGCGAGGAGGCGTTGCTCCCAGCGGAGCGCGAGAGCGTCTAGGCGAGCTAGTTGCCTGTTGGCTTCGTCTCTCGTCGAGCCTACCGCGGCATCGAACGTCGCCTCAAGCGACTCACTGTCGCCCGTTCCAGTCCTGCTCGGTTCTGTGGGTGGAGGAGGTAGCCGGGTCATTCCTCGCCCCACTGGCTCCCTGATCGCAACGCCTCGGCAGTGAACAGCACTTGCTCAACGTGGTCCGGCGCGACGTCGAGCTCGCGAGCCCACTGGCCCATGGTCGTCACGTAACTCCGGTACGTCTGAGCGTCCCAGCGAACCGGATTTAGCAAGAGCGCGGCGACCCGTGCGAGGCAGCTAGCAACGATCCGATCCAGGATCAGGGCCCGTTCGGGACCTCCGCTCGCGAAATACAGGAACTTCGTCCCGAACGCCGGTCCGAGCCCCGCGATGCGACCGGCGCCAGCAAGCTGCCGATAGGCGTCGAGAGGACGACCACGTGCTGCGAGAGACGCAGCCTCCTCGAGCACAGCCCCGACGGTGTCAGCTCGCGAAGTCAGCATCTTCTCGACTCGATATGGGCCGTATCCGACTTGCCCGAAGCCCCATGCCATCGTGGAAAGAAACGCACCGATGGAGTCGCCGGCAGCGAGCCCCGCGGTGACGGCACGCCGAACCGTGGCACGGTCGAGCCTTGTCGGCAGGCCGTCGAAGACCTCTGCATACGCGGGCAGGGCGACCGTCCACCTTTCGCGGGGCCAGTCGATCGCCTGCTGCGCCGGCTGGCCCCGCGCCCGCCAGTCGGCGACGAGCGACGCGACTTCGGGAGGGACCGACCCCGGGTCTCGTCTGTCAGTCCTCATGCGCCACCCAGTTGTAGCGCGTCGCGCCCGTACGAGGCCACCGATGGAATGGCGTACTGCGAGGTGAGGGCACGTACAACGCGACGGCTCTGACGAGCGTCACGGAGAACGGCTCGCCGGGACCGACACTACCCTTCGCGCGCCCCCGCCAGGCGCGCAGCCCAGTTGATGGGATGCCCTTCATCGCCCTTCGAGTCGCTTTCTGTCTCGGAGATCTGACAACAGCACCGGATGGACGCCCGCCCCCCTCGAGTGCGGGCTACCGGCTCGCCCCCGCCGCGCCCGCGACACCTCCTTGCCGACCGGCTAGCAACCGGCGTCGTCCTGTTCACAGACGAGGGGCGGCGCTACGGTGCGGTCGTGCTCCCGCTCGGCTTCAGGTTCGAGGTCGACGCCGTGCTCGTCGCCGGCGTCGCTCACCACAAGGACTGCGACCGCCTAGAGCGCCCGTTACCGGACGACGCGGTTTCGATCCGTGCGGCTGGGGTTCACCGCGCGGAGCGGTGCCCGCGGGAGTGCGCGAAGTGCCGGCCGCCGTTCGAGACGATGCTGAGCTACGAGCTCGACCAATCCACCGACGCGATCGTGACGTGAGCGGAACGTCTGCGCTCAGCGTGGGGATGTGACGGCGGCGAGGAGGGAGGCGAGCAGCCCGTCAGGGTCGTACAACGCCGCGAAGCCCTCGTTTGCCACGCGTCGCGTCCCCGCGTCTACCGGATCAATCGAGGCCCAGGCCGCCGAGGTCACATCGAACTCGATCTCCAGGCCGCTGGGGAGCGCCACACGCCGCTCGGTCACACGGCCCCACTGCTGCGTGTGCAGAATGGGCGGGGCGCCGAACGCCGCCAGCCACCCGTCCTCGTCCACGTAGGCCGCCGGGCGGTCGACGAGCAGCACCACATCGACGTCAGAGTCCGCGCGCGCCGCATCACGAGCGAACGACCCGACCAGCGCCGCGCCGCGAACCTCAGGCCGGCCGGCGCACCATCGCCGGACACCGTCCAGGAACTCCTCGACCTCGGCTTCTCGCCCCGGTGAGACCGAGCTCGGTCGGCCGGCACCTAGGCTTCGAGCTCCCGTAGATCGACGAGGTCCTGCTCTCGCCCCGCGGCGCGTTTCATGGCTATGAGCTGCTCGAGCCCGCAGACGAGTAGCTGCCCGTCGCGGAACGCGACTGTGATCGCGTCGCCGGCAAGCGCCGTATACGCGGGGTCCTCCTCGAGCCCGGCGACCCACTGCATGATGTCGAGCGGCCCGAGACGCGTCTCCAACCTGAAGTTCGCTCCCTGCGCGAGCTGCTCGGGATCGGTCGGGTCGTAAGGGAACTCCTCCGCTGAGAACTCGCCGGCACCCACGTGCTCGGCGCCGATATCGCGGAGCAGCGAAGCGAGCCGCGCGAGGTTCGCAGGGGCCGGGTCTGGAACGATGTCGAGGTCCTTCGTTGCGCGAACGTAACCGTGAACGCCCACGGCGATGCCGCCGATGACGATGAACCTTACGTTGGCTTCTCTCAGCGCCAGCAGCAGCTCATCGGCTTGGAACATCGGACGCCGCGTCCCGCTGCAGTTCGCTCATCAGCCTGCTCAGCCGCAGCGTCTCCTCGAGCCGCTCCGCGGGTGTCTTCGCCCGATCCTGCCGGGCTCGTACAGCGCGAGTTCGCTCCTCGCGAGCTATCTCTTCGGGTGTCCACTGCGACGATTTGCGCTCTTCCATCGTACGCGTCATGGTAGTCGCAGGTCCTTCGGACTCCGTTGCGGGCCTCTGCAAAGAGCGTCGCATTGCTGTCAGCGCTGAGGAGCCGGTAAGCCGGCCCAGCGCCAGCTTGCCCTGCTCGGGCGTCAGCTTTCGGTACTCGCGCTTGAATAGCGCGAGCCGGTCGCATGTCGGCATGGCACTACTCGTTGTCGAGCTCGGCGAGGAACTCGTCCAGCGAGTAGGTCACGTGGCCGAGGCCGTGGGCCTGCTCGTAGGCGAGCTGCTCGTCGACGGTCGCGGCCCGCACCCGCGCCCGGTCCGCCGCGGGCTCAATCACCGCGTAGTCGGCGTCGGCAAGCCGGGCGTCGGCGATCGTACTCGTGGCCAGCTTGCTTACCGGGACGGTGATCGGCTCAGCGAGTGCGGGAAAGACTGTCATAGGTGTCATGGTAGGTCCTCTCGGGGTGAGTTGGGAAAGGTTGTGCGTGGGGTAGTGGAGTCGCCCAGGCCGCTCGCCCCGCTGATCCGCCGCAGCGCCCCGATCAGCCCGACATGCCCGACGGCATGCGCGAGCTGGGCCCGCCAGGCCGGCTCGAGGTGCGGGAGCAGGTCAAGGTGGCCGCCGTCATAGGCCCGGTGGCAGAGGCGGCATAGAGGCACGACGCAACGCGCGTCTCCGCACCCGCCGAGTGAGCGCGGGATCAGGTGCGCGGGATCGATGCGGTGCTCGGACCCGCACACGATGCAGGTCCGTCCGGCGACGGCGGCCCGCTGCGCATCGGTCGCCGCCAGTGATGCCGTTCGCTGCAGTGGCTTGGTTCGCCGTAGCTGCTTGCGGGCGCGCAGGCGCTTGCGCCTGCGAAGGGGTGTTCGCTTCATTGGGTCTCCTAGGGTTTTGCTTTCCTCGAAGGCGGTTGCGAACGGCCGGGAGCGCCTCCGTCACCGGGGTTGGGGGCGAGGCTGCGCGTGGCGCCGGATCGAGGCGTGTACGACGGGAGCTCCTGCGGGCTGGCGGCTTGTCCCCTTGATCGCGCCGAATGGGTCGCGCCCTGCCTCCGCCACTTAGACTCGCGGCATGGTTCGCTCAGGGGGAATCGGCGCAGCGCTGCTTGCGTGTTGCGGCATCCTCGTCGGCTGCGGAGGCCAGTCCGCGGCCGATCAGGTCAGGAGCACGATCACGACGTTCTCCCAGGCGACCGCCAACGGCGACGCCCGGACGGCATGCGCGCTGATCGCTCCCGGCCAGTTCACCACTGACAGCTCCTGCGTGAGGGCGATGCGGGCGGACATGGGTCGGGTCACTGAGCACCAGCAGGCGCTGCTCCGAGCCATCAAGGTCATCTCGGTCACCGTCACGGGCAGGACCGCGAAGGCCAGCGTTCTGTTGGGGGCCCGTCCGGGGCACGGCTCGCTACGCGACTACGGAGGCCATTGGCTCCTCCTACGCTCATCCGTCGGGTGACCATTCGGCAACGACTGCTGCGCGCCCGAAGTTCCCGGACCTGCGCTTCGCCACCAACGGCGGCATGTCGCGTTTCGGCTTGCGATTGCACAGCCCGATTCGCCGACGAAGAGGTGTGCGCTTCACCGGACCAGCTCCCGCTGCGCCCGGCGCGCCTGGGCGAGCTTGCGCTGGGCGCGCCCCAGCTGGCGGTCGACCGTCCGCTCGGAGTTGCGGGTCAGCTCGGCCATCGACCGGCGGTCCTAGCCGCACACGCGCAGGCCGACCAGCCGCGCCTCGCGCGGGCGCAGGCGCGCGCCGGAGAGCGCGGCGCGGGCGAGGAGCACATCCTCGACGCGGCGATCAAAGTCCTGGCGCGGATCGGCCAGCGGTGGCAGCTCTGCGCGCTCGAGGCTGAGCGTGCGTCGTTCTCGCCGGTCGAGCTTCATCGCCCGGCGGACCGCCGTGGTGCGCAGCCAGGCGAACGGGTGCTCGACGACGGGTCCTGTCCGTAGCAGCTGAAGCCACGCGAACGAGCAGGCGTCCTCGACGTTCGCCGACGAGGTACGAACCGCCCTGGCGACGGTGACGGGCAGCGCGGCCGCGTGGCGCTCAAAGAGTTGCGTCTCGTCGCCGTAGTGCGCCGCGGCGGCGGGAATGGGTTGCGGCATGGATTGCTCCTTCGCTGGAATCGGTTGAAGTGGGGTGCGCGGCGCGGGGTCGATCGGACTCCGCGGCGGCGAGGGGTTGCTTGTGCGGGAGTGGCCGGCCTTCCGCCGGGCGTTTAGAGCGGGCGCGCGACTAGCCGACACCGGTCGGGGTGCTTCTCCCCCGACCAGCGAAAGCAGTCAGCCCAGGCCGGGCCGAACCGTCACGGCGCTCGAGGACGCGCTGACCCGCACGATCGGGCGGCTGTCGCTCAACGTCGTGCTGTTCCTCGGCGCGCTCGTCTACCTGGGGATCGGCCTGGCGCTGCCGCTAAAAGCCCCGAGTCCATCGGGGTTTTAGCGTTTCTGAGGGGCCCTGGGGGAAGCAGGGGCCGATCCCGTCTGCCGTCCGATTCAGAATCGGGGCATGTACGTAGTAGTTGGGGGTCTGATCAAGATCCATTCGATCGATGCCGTGGGACTCGGGACCTTGCTGCTGGCGGCGGGCACGTTCTGGCTGGCGATCCTCACCCAGATGCTGCTACGCGCTGCGAAGGAGGATCGGCAGACCGCGCTCAAGGCCCTGGAGACCGGTGAGCGTCAGGCCAACATCGCCGATCAGGCACTCGCTGCCGCCGATCGCACCGCCACCGAGGCTGCGCGCGGCCGCATCGACGCGGCCGCGCCGATAATGGATCTCGTTGTCGACATGGCTGGGATACGCGTTTGGCGAGGTACTGGCGATCACTCCCAGCCAGTCACGGTCGATCAGGCGTGGAACGACCCCAGCTTGACCGATGTTCGAATCGAGGTTGTAGTGCCGTTCACGCTTTTCAACTATGGCCGGTCTCCCGCTCACATCTTCTTCCCCAGCATGAATCCGGACCCCGACAACATGCTCGTGAACACCGGCGGCTCGCGCTATTACGTCATCCCGCCCGGCGGGCGCTACACCGACCTCCAGCGCTATCGGCTCACTGGCCAACAGGCCGTCGACGGAGTCCCGTGCCAGATCGTGGTGACGTGCGACGGTGTGGTTCATGGCGCGACGTTTGACACGCTCCGATGGCTAGGAACCCTCCAGCCGCTACGGAGCGAGAACGGTCGGGTGAGGTTGAATGACCAGATCCCCATCAACGCGGGACCAGCGCAGTTCGTCCGCGAGTACCCCGCGCTCGACCGCCCGGAAGAAATGCATGAGTTGGCCGAGCGCGTGCGGCTCGGCAGGTGAGCTGACGCCAAGTCCGCTGATTACGTGACGAGGGCCCTGGATTCCAAGATCAACGTGCCGGTATCGGAGCACCGAGCACCCGCACGTCTCGGGAGGTGCGCAGCACTGCGAGACTCACGCATCATCCTCTGGCAGTCCGTTTGGCCACAGCGCCCATTCCCTAAACAAGCGGCCCGCGCGCCATAGGATCTCTTCCGGCCACTCGCCCGTTGGCTCCGTCCCGTCGCTGACACCCTTCCCCTGGGGATCGTCGGAGAGGGTGAGGTAGTAGCCAGGCTCAACGATGACGAGCTCGCGCTCGGCGGCCGGATGGTCTGATTCAACCTGTTCGCCCGGGCCGGCCGGAGCCCAATGAGCGACAGCGACAATCCTGCGATCCTGCACGCCGATGTAGGCGTAGCGATTGAGGTAGACCCAGATGATCGGAGAATGGCTGGCTGTCGGCGCCATCATGTCACCGCCTCGGCGCGAATTGCACGGTTGATCACGCGACCTGCGCCTCGATCCAATCGCGGGCGTTCTTGTAGCTGCTGCCTCCACGGATGCACGCGCCACCTCCCGCGCCGTGCCCGCACGACCAGCCGTAGAGTGTCCAGCTCTGCAGGTACGCTGGCCCATCCGGAGGACCGTGCATCGTTCCCTTGCCGGACATGAACGCCCGCAGCACCTTGTCCACTGTCGCGCAATCTGGATGGCCTCGGAGAATGATCGCTTCGAAGGTGTTCCCCTGTGCCCGGAATCTCGGGCAGTTACGGGTGCTCGCGCTGCTTGCGATGGGTGCGAGTAGCGAAACCATGGACAGCACCACCAGGACGCCCAGAAGCATGCGGGCCGTCATGCGGCCCTTTTCGGTCTTAGTTGGTCCGGGCTGATGGCGACGACGCATACGGGAATGCCGACGGCTAGGGCAGCTCGCCGCGGTCGTCCATCGCGATCAGCTCGCTGATCGGCGGGAGGTTGCCGGCGTCGATCATCGCCGCGATCGACGCCTCGTCGAGCATTCTCCGATTGCGGGTCAGTACCCCGAGTAGGTGCTCCCCATCGTCGGTGTGGAGGATGATCGCTCCACCCAGCTCGAGCATCTCGAGCGCCTCGGATTGGCGGTGGCGCAGCTCTGAGAGCCGCATGCCGGTAGAGGGGTGCGGAAGGCCGTCATCGGACATGATCCGATGGTACGCCGCCGCGCTGACGAGATATGCGGTCACTTCGATTCTCCTTTCTTCCGACGTGCATCGATCAACGACTCGAGCCGCGCGGCGGCGAGCTCGTAAGCACTGGCGTCGGGCGGTTTGGTGTGCCCCGGCGCGACGGCGAGGATCACCACCAGCCGGATCTGCGACCGTGATGCCTCTGCCGTCCAGTAGACGATCCGCCATCGCGGTCCTTCGCTGAGGTCCTGGTCGCCGCGGCGCTTGGGTTGACAGCGAGCGCCGAACATATCGTCAGGTCGGTCTTCGCGGTCAAAGCGGATGCGCCGACACCCGTACTCGGCTAGCAGCCCCCGTTCGACGCGGGGCCCTAGGTTGGGCTCGAGCGCGAGCCGCCTGATATAGCGGCGTGCGATCTCCGCTCGGCGGCGGTCAAGCCGCTCCAGCTCCTGCTGCACCTCCGGGCGCAGTGGAGCGATCACGGTGCGCACCGCGCACCTCCTTTCAGCCGTCATCGAACGACCGAGGCCCGGGCCCGCCCGGTGAATGCAGGCGAGCGCGGGCTCTCGGTCGCGTGGCCGACCGGTCAGGTCAAGCCGACCGGCGCTACGTCAGACCCCCAGCGCGCGGGACCTCTCCCACGGCGCGGCGAGTAGGTCTTCGGCGCAGAACCACTCGGGGATCCCGTTCAGCTGGCGGCGCTCGCGCGCGCGCCGGCGGGCGCGCTCATACGGTCCCTCCTCGCCGATTACCGGTGCGGCATGCTCGATCAGTGCGAGTGTGTCGATCAGGTCCGGGCAGACGGGCTGCGCGGGGTCGTATTCCTCGCCGCGGTCGAACGCGAGCGCGGACAGAGTGCGGGTGGACGGGGTGTGCATCAGGTACCCTCCTGGGGTCGGTGCCTTCGCGAGCGGCTCGCCAAAGACGTTGCGGAGGCATTGGTTTTGGCGGCCGTCCCAGTCACTCGGGGCGGCCGTTTTTTGTTGGATGTCGCGGTCTCGTTCGGAGATCGCGTGGTCAGTCGCTGTGGGTGGCGACCAAGTTCAGTTAGTGCGGCAATCTGGTGCTCGACTCGCATCGGACCGGGCTCGCTGGTGAACACCGGGGGCGCGAGGCCGCGGCTGCCTAAGCTTTCGCCGCGGCCTTTTACCCGCGCACGCCCGGCGTCCAAAGGCTTCGTTTCGGACGCCTGGGCGAGCATCTGCTCGCCATGCGCTCACAGGGTGGCGGATTACGAGCTCGCGATTGGCAGGCATCGCGGGGGGTTCTAATCTTGCGCGTTATGCCGCGCTCAACGCCGAGTCCTGCCGAGCAGGAATGTGCCGCAGCTGTGTCTCAGCGGTTTAAGCCGACGAGTCCTCGTCAGCTCGAGCGGTGGCGAGGGCGCGGCCTGCTGCGGCCGCTTCCCCGTCGGGCGCTCGGGCGCGGTGCTGGCTCGACTTCGGAGGTGACGCAGGAACTTGTCGACGAGGCGGCAATGGTCGCCCGACTGGTTCATGAGTTGTCCTCTCTACATGAGGTGGCGCTCACGCTCTTCATGTCTGGGCGGTATGTGACCGAGGAGGCGGTACGGAGCGCGTACCGAGACCTTTTCGATTTCTTCGTCGCTGAAATTGAGAAGGCGAAAGCATTTGAAGGCCAGGACCTCTACGACGCTCTCGACGGTCTGGCTCGCCGCCTGGCGCGGCGCGGTGCGGGTTCAGCGGCGGCCCGCTCTCGGCAACGGCTGCAGGCAGCCGGCCTGGGCGACCAGTTGGCCGACGTCAACTACGCGGCGCTCGTGGCGGTAACGACTGGTGAGGTGTCCTCGCCGGGCAGTCTGGAACGACTCGCTGTCGCGAGTGGCTTGGATGCCATGACTCGCGAGTCGCTCTCGGATTCTGGGCCCGTGGCCACGACGCTTGACCTGGCCGGCGCTGAAGAGCTCATCGCTCAGTCGGACGTATACACGCTTCGTCGTCGCTGCGATGAGGTGTCCTGGGACGAGCTATGTGCGGGCCGCGACGCCGTAGCGGCCATCGCCGGCCTTGCGCGCGCGATGCTAGTGCCGGCTTCGCATCAGGGAGCGCCGGAGGCTCTCGGCTTGCGGGAGCTTGCCCTTCAGTCACACGTGGAATTAGCGGTTGCCGCACTCGCGTGGGTGCCGCTGCTCACAACCATGTCCGAGCAATTCGCCGTCTGGCTTGAGCTTTCGAGGGTGCAGACGCCGCTCTATGTGGTCGCCGGCAGCTGGCTTGAAGCACTCCCGCCCGATCTACGGGCAAGGCTGCCTCCGATCGACGCCACATTCGCGGAGAACCTTGATCCAGAGACGCGATCCGAAGTCAAGGATGCGATGCTCGCGTGGGAGCACGCGCATCCCGACTTTGCCCACATCCTGCACTCCGCCGGCGGTTAGGAGCTGCCGGGCGCAGCAGGCTCCTCGTGGGTCGGCACGCTCTGCTGCGTGCCGGGCGCGGCGCAGATGATCGAGGAACTCCTCGCGCGAGAGCGCCCGGCCGTCCGCCTCAGCCACCCACTTGTCCTCGGTGTAGGGCTGGATCTCGACCAAGGCGCGCTCTCCGGGCGCCACGCCGGCGCGGCCAGATGCTCGGCGGTCAGCCGAGCTCCGTCCTCGTCGGTCGAGACCACGTGTTTCACGGCGTTCCTCATCGTAGGGCCCCGATCATCCGCGACGCTGTAGTCGGCCCAGGCCGAGCTCGGATCGTCGCGGTGTACTTCGGAGCGGCCGGTCGGCGATGGCGGCCGACGCCCGCGCAGTGGCTATGCGCGGTGATGGTCCAGAGAAAGATTTGCGGCGCCTACTTGACAGACTACGCGCATAGAGCAATACTATGCGCCTAGTACGAAAGAGAGGCGCATATGAACTTCAATGTGTACCTGCCGGACGACATTGGCGAAAGGGCAAAAGAGGAAGACCTGAAGCTGTCGCGCATGCTGCGCGACGCTGTTACCGAAGAGTTCAAGAGGAGAGATGCCATGACCGCAGCTTTGAATGAAAAGACGACGTACGAAGTCGACGTCATCGTCGACGGGTATCCGGTCACTGGCCGGATCACCGGAACCCTGATCGTGGACGACGGAGAGTGGGAGCTGTACCTCACCGAGGACCGCCGAGTGCTCCTCGTAGGGGGTCAAACGTACACGCACTTCAACGATCCAGAGCACGACCTCTACGACTTCTTCGTCGGCGGTCGCGAGCCAGACGAGCGCGAGATGGAGCCGTACATCCAGGCTTGCCAGGCGCTTGGCTTTAGGCCGGTGATCGAGCTATGAGCCACCGAGCGCAGGGCACCAGCCTGCCGGCGGTGGCGATCGTGTCCATGAACGGGACCGACGTAGCTGTGCGCATCTCGCCCCACGCGGTTGAGCGCTACCGAGAGCGCGTGCGGCCAGCCCTCGACGACACGGGAGCTGCACGGGAGTTCCTTCGCACCATCGAGAACGCGGAGATCCGGACGAGCCCGCCCGTATGGCTCGGCCGTACCTCTCAGCGGCCCGCGTTCTACATCTGCATAGCCGATATCGCATTGCCCGCCGATCCTGACGGTGCTTGTCGCGACCGACTCGTCGTTCGAACAGTGCTCACGCCCTCGTTTCGCACTCCCACCAGCCAACTCGTTGCGCGGCGACGTCGGCGCAACATCAAAGCGGCCGAGCGACGCGAAGCCCGTGCTCGGCGCGCCGAGCGTGATCGACGTCGATCACGGAGGGCCCGCAATGGAAACGGACCGCGTAGACGTCGCGTGTCCGCATGACTACGGTACATATGGTGAACGACGAGCCGGCGATCCCGTCCTACGTCGGTCTCCTCTGGCCGACGCTGCTCGCGGTCAGGGAGCTCGGCGGCTCCGGAACTATCGGCGCGATCGATGCCGAGGCGGTCCAGCTGGGCAGATTCACCGCCGCCCAGCAAGCGCGGATGCATCGCGGCAGTTCGGTGACCGAGCTTGAGTATCGGCTCGCTTGGGCTCGTACAGCCCTGAAGGGAATGGGAGTGCTGCGCAACGATACGCGGGCCGTCTGGAGTACCACTCCGCTGGGATCGTCGATGGCGGCGGGGGAAATGACTTCGCGCCACGAGATTTATCTCGCCCACCTGTCCGAAGCGAGAAGGGCAAAGAGCGCGTCACGGCGACGTCGCGAAGAGCCTGTCGGCCGGGAAGATCAGCGCGCTGGGCCGCAGGATCTGGCGCAGGGACCGCGACTCGAGCAGTCGCCCGCCCTCGCCGAGCTCACCACCATCGCGCTGCTCGGTCTTTCGCGTGCGATCTTGTCCGAGCTTCGTCGGCGCGGCGTCGTCCGCACGGGCAACGCGCCAGCAGGTGACTACGCGGAGTTTCTCGTCCGCAAGGCAACTGGCGGCGAGCTGGCTGCCAACTCCCAGAAGAGCTGGGACGTCCGCACTCCGAGCGGGCAGCGGTTGCAGGTTAAGGCCCGTGTCGTCACCGACGCGCACGTCAACGGCGAGCGCCAGCTGTCGGTCTTTCGGTCGTGGGACTTCGATGCCTCGCTCATCGTTCTCTTCGACGACGATTTTCACGTCTGGCGCGCCGCCCTCTTGCCGGTAGCGTCGCTTCGAGACGCCGCCCGCTTCATCGCGCATGTCAGCGGCCACCGCGTCTTCGCCACAGACGACCTGCTTTCGACGGGTGAAGACTGGACGGAGCGAATGCGGGCCGTCCAAGGGTGACTTGCGATGCGGGGATCAGTTCGCGCGGGAGTCCGTTTCCACCGATCCGGCGCTGCGCTCCGATCAGCCAGGGCTTCGGGGCGAAAGCACTGATCGTTTGACCGGGTCCTCGCCTGAACGTCGCGCGACGGCGCGCGGCGAGCTCAAACGCCCGCCACGCGCCTTCCCATTTCACCGGGCCATGCGCCGTCGCGCTCGGCGCTACAGCAGGCCGGCGGCAGCCAGCTCGGCTCGCGTCTCGAGCCGCTCCTGCAGGGCAAGCCACCAAGCGAGCTCCTCGCCGGGCACTTCGCTGTCAGGCTGGCGGGCCGTGACCGCCTCCTGAATCGTCCCCTGCTCGCCGCCGTCCAGCAGTGAGTCCGTCAGGGTGTCGTGGTTGTGCATGGGATCTCCATTTCGTGAAAGGTCATCGGTCCCCTCATCGCTGCCAGGCGAGCGCAAGCCCGCGCTCGTCGATCAGCAGCGAGGGGCGCTCGTGGTGCGCGCGCCATCGGGCACGCTCGGTCTCCAGACGGGCGACCTCGCTCGTCTGCAGCTGCTCGGACACCTCCGCGAGGGCCTCCTGATAGCCGAACGGCCACTCGCCCTCGAGCAAGAGGCCTTCTGTACTGGGCAACGTCTGCTCCCTTCGTCGCTCTGCTCCGGATCGGTGCTCGCAGGCGCAGCCACGGGCTACGGCATTCGCCGCCGGCCCCGGAACGCAAAGAGGCCCCGCACCGCCTTCCGGCGGCCGGGGCCTCGTTCACGTCGCGCCTGCGCGTTGGGTCAGGTCAGGTCGAACCCCCAGCCGTCGGGGAACACGACCATCTCGAGCAGCTGCCCGGGAGAGAGCACGTTCCGCGCCTTGAACCGCAGCGCATGCCGGCCGAGCTGGCGATCCAGCTCATCGGGCAGCGCCTCCGGCGCGTAGTCAGGCATCTCGTCGACGAGGTGCGAGCACGGCTCGCGGCCGTCGAAGGCGGCCATCATCCGGACCTGGCGAGCGGTCGGGAGTCGCTTGAGGCGATCCCGTGCGCGCCACAGTCGCCCGAGCGAAACGAGCAACGCGTTCGCCCGCGAGACCATCGAGACCTTCCAGTAGGCCGGGTCGTCCCAATAGTCCGGGAGATGGCTCGCCGTGTCCGAGAAACCAGCGACGGGCGAGACGTCCAGGATCTCCGGGACGTCCGACACGGCGTTATCCTGCACGTACATCGTTTGGTCCTCCTTTCGAGGATTGTTGGGTCGGCCCCGAGCTCCACACTCGGGGTCGACGTGTTTGTGGGCACGTTGAAATGCCCGACGCCGCGCGGGCGTCGAGCCGTGGTCAGGCCATGTGGCCCTCCTATCGTTCGTCATGAACCGGCCGTCGTTGGCCGGCGAAAGTCCTCGAGGGCGCAGCCGGCTGTTACGGCCGGCGGGGTAGCCGCTGGCCTACGGGTCGGACAGGATCGAGTGGTCACCGATCCGGCGCCACATCACGTGCGGCTCGCCGGGACGCACCTCGGGCCCGTAGCTGAACGTGGCCCGGCCGTCGGGCGCCCACGTCAGCTCCCACACGCCGTCGTGACCCTGCACGCGGTGGACGCGCAGCGCCGGCGGGAACTCGAGCGGCCGCTGGCGTAGCGCCTCCACCAGCCGTGCGCGGGCCGCATTGAACGCTCGGCGCTGGCCTCGGGGCAGCTGGAGATACTCGCGCTTGAAGCGCTGACCCGCCTCGTATGTCGGCGACACGACTAGTCGCCAGCGCGCTGGTCGAGCGCGGCGAAGAACTCGTCCTGCTCCTCCTCGGAGCCCAGGAACGCAGCCTCTCCGGAGCGCTCGGTGTAATCGATCTTCTCGTCCGCCGTCAGCTTCCGCACCGTCAGCCCGGTCTCGGTCGGCTCAAGCATCACGACGGGCTCGTACTCCAGCCCGGCCGCAACGAGGAGACCTCGATCGAGGTCGCTTGCCCTGGTGATCGTCGGACCGGTCAAACGGGTCGTCTCAACAGCCATGCTCATGATGGTAGACCTGCTCCTGTCGGTGATGGTTGGGCTGGTGCTGGCGTGGTCTTCTCGACCAGCATTTACGACGAGCTCCTCGGGCGTCCCCTGGGCAACCGGCCGGGTCGCGCCATGTCTCCTTCGCCGGAACGGCCGAGGCGACCGGAAGGTCAGGTGCGCAGCCCGCGCGGGGGCGGGGGAGGGGCGATCACTCTGATCGGCTCGCCCTCGATCCTCAAGCCGCTGAGACCCGCTTCAAACACGCACAGGCACACCGACCTGGTGCGCGCGGCGGAGGCGTAGAGCACGCCTTGGACGCCCTGAGCTTCGAGCCGCTCGACGAGACCCTGGAACGCCGGCCACTGGGTGCTCGTAGGGCGAATCCGCGCCGGAGCATCCGCTGCGGCCCGCGCTGCCTGTGTCCGCAGATCCGCGACGTCTGTGAGGTCGACCGCGATCCGGTACAGATCGCGCGGCAGGTCATCAACCGGCGCCTTGCCGCGCTCGGCCAGATATCGGTACCACTCCGCCCAAGCGGTGGCCTCCGAGTCCGCCGCGTACAGGGCCGCGCGACCGGGACGATGAAAGCGCCCCCCGGTGCCGCCTCGGCTGACCGCCAGTCCGTCGATCCGCGCCGGAACGTGGCGCATCCACGTGCCCGTCACGGGCACGCGCGCGATCTCCGGAGGCACCTACGTGAACGATGGGTAGATGAAATCCTCGGCGATCGCGGCCACGCGCTCATAGCCGCCGCTGGCGATCGTCTCGAGCGGCGTGTGACCGCCGAGCATCGGGACCGGCCGGTTCAGCCAGTCGGGAATCACATCAGGCTTGGTCGAGATCTCGAGCCGCTCACAGGCGGCGATCAGCTCGCTCAGCCGCATCGCCGGCTGCCCGGTCGGCACGATGCTCCGCTCGAGCCAGCCGCTCACCGTGACCTCGTTGGCGCCGGTCGCAGCCGCGACGTCGTGCTCGCTCAGCGGCACCCGCTCGCGCAGGTGCTTCAGCTGGTCGGCCAACGCGATCGTGCCGATGTCCGTCGCCGCTGAGGTGGCCATGTTCAGGACTGTAGCGCCCACAACGTGCTCCTCTCGTTGGTTTGCGTATGTGGCGCCAGGGCCAGAGCGACGCCCGGCGCAGTGTGTCTGGCCCAGGTCCCGTGCAGGGCACCCAAGCCAGATCGGCGATGTCCATTCGTGTCAGGTGAAGACGCCGTAGGACAGCCCGAGCGCATATTGCATCATCCGCTCGTAGCGCCCGGCGGCGATCTCATCGAGCGGGTTCGCGCCACTGAGGACGTCCACGCTGCCGTCAAGCCACGACTCTGCCAGGGTCTCGCCGCGAATGTTGCGCGCCATCTCCTCGACGAACGCGACTAGCTCGGTCAGCCGCTGCCCGTGTACCGCGCCCGGGGCCTCCCGGCGCTCAAGCCACGCCCGCACCGTCTCCGTTTCGGCGCCGGTCCCGCGGGCTACCTGCGCCTCGCTAAACGGCACCGGCTCGCGCAGCCCGATCAGTAGGTCGGCGGGCGCCATCGTCAGAGCCGAAGCCGTCGCTGCCATCACAATCAACGTACCGCTCACTGGGGGCATCCTCCCGTCGGTCGTATCGCTGTAGCCGCGGCTCGTCTCGTCGCGCATACACCGCCGGTGCCGAGGCGCCGTCCGGGTGTGGCGCGTAGGTTCAGTCGGGTGCCGGCGCTTGCCGCTCAGCGGCGCTGGCGCGCTGCCGAGAGCACGGACCAGCCGCCAGGCGTCAGTCGCCAGAGCTCGTGATCTAGGGCGGGGTCGCGTCCGGCGATCTTGATCAGCCCGTCGTTCACCGCCTGCTCCCAAGCGTGTGCGACGCGAGACTCCTCGACGGACAGCTCCCACGCGACCTGACGGATGCTCGCGCCGCCAGAGCCGTCGAGCTCGCCAACGACCCCAAGCACCCGCTCGACTGCAATCGCGCCCCGCATCGATCCGCGACCATACAACGCGTGCGGTTGGCCGAGCCGCTGGCTGATACGTCGCGACGGCAATGAGATGACACCGCGCCACGAGTGGACGGTGGCGGTCTGAGAAGCGGGGCTGACGGCGCCGGGCTATGTGGGGGACTCGAGCCTCGCCTGTGCGAGGAGGTAGCTCTACAGGAGCAAGCCGTGATTCGAGAGGTCGGACGATACCACGGTCAGCCCCCGATTTCGCCTTGATTCAGGGACTTTCCGCAGACCGTCACGCTCGAGCCCACCGCGGTCGTAGCCCCGGCCGCTCGCTTGATGAACATGCCGCCCGGGTTCGTCACCGCGTGTGAGGAGGCCCGGCGGCCCGCGGATCGTGCCACCGCCTGCGTGCGTACCCAAGTCACCGGCCTGAAAGGCGCCATTCTCCGCCATAAGTCGCAAGAAATACCTGCAAATGGCGCCTTGGCAGCGCCGCAGGTGGCTGTATCCGGGCATCACTTACCGCGGAGTTGGCCCTCGTGCTGCTAACTCCGCCGGAAGTGGTCGAACTCCCGGTGGACACTGGGGATGCGACGCCGATGCGGGGAAGACCAACGGCGGTCTACCAGGCACTTACGGCGGAGAAACCGCGAGGTCCTGCGCATGCCGCTGATCGCTGTCTATCACCGTCGGGAGCCCCGATTGCCGCGCAGAGGAGGGTCGTGGGAATCCAGGTGCTGGTGCTCGTCGCCGAGCGAAAGCAGGTCCACGCAGCGCTGCTGGATCCGGCAGACCGGAGAAGTCTGCTGCGGTCGACTCGGAGCAGCTGACAGTTCTGCCTGTGCTTGGTAGGAGAAGTCTCCAGGTCGTGCGTAGGCTGAACGCAAATGCCAGGAGAATTCTCACCGCTCACGATCTCGCACCTCGAGGCGGCCGAGATCCGCGAGCTGCTGCCGATCGTCGATGCCCCGCGCCGAGCCGACCAGCACATGGCCCGGGCACGGCTGCGCCGGATTGGCTACCCGCTGGGGGACGCCCCCTCCGACGCCGACTTCAATGCACTGATCGAGAGCGGCGAGGTCGTGGTCGATGAGACCGGCCGGGCGCGGATCCAACCCAAGTCAGGTCGGATCTTCCGCTGCTCGGTCGGGGTGAGGGGTCGCCCGGTCGACCCGACATGGTCGGCCTTTGACCAGCGCTTCCAATGGTTCGGCGACGCTCCGCAGAGCATCTCCAGTGGCGACCATCTGTTCATCTTCGCGGTCGACTTCTGGAGGAGCGCGGTCGTCGGGCTATTCGAAACCGTGTCCGCCGGCGCGCAGAGGCTGCTGGGGTCCCCCGATGTCGAACGGTGGCCATGGGCGCTCGGGGTTCGACCGCTCGCAGCCATCCCACCGCCACAGGCTGAGCAGGTGCCCGGCCAGCAGGGACCGCGCAACCCGACACCGGTCTATGTATATGACGAGGACGCGTGGCCGCAGCTATACGCGGCAGTGGCCGACAGCCCACCGCCGCCGGGACCCAACACGGTCGAGCAGCGTGTCCAGGAAGTCGAATGGACCGATCTCGGCGACGACGTCGTCCAGGCGGTCTTTGAGCTGGGGACCGGGGCGCTGTGGGCCGACGTGTTTGCGCGAACGATCGAGATCGGCGAATGGACCGAGAAGGAACTTGCGGCACGGGCCTGGTACACGGGCGGGGACGAGTCATCGCACATCAAGGCGACGGTCGGCCAGGCGATCCGCCTAGAGCAGAACATGACGCGACGGATCGGTCGCAACTACGGCAGCGGCCCGTTCCGCCTTCGCATCGACTATCAGCCGCCAGCCAGCGGGTTCGGAGCGACCTACCGTCCCGCCGACGACCGCACGCCGACGCAGTCAGATGAGGCGCCGCACCGGTTCGATCTCGACAAGCTGGAGAGGGCGACCGCCCGGCACATGAAGCTCCAGGATCTCCTGGCGGGTCGCCTGCGCCAGCGGGGCATTGAGCCGCGCTCGCCGGCGCCATCCCAGCCTATGTTCGACCTCGCCTTCGGGCACGCCGGGAAGCGGTTCGTCGTCGAGGTCAAGAGCGGGCTTCCCGTGACCACCCAGCAGGTCAGGCTCGGCATCGGGCAGGTTCTTGAATACGCCCATCTTCTGCGCGAGCCGGAGACCGACGCCATGCCGATACTCCTGCTCGAAGGCCGGCCACCACCGCCGTGGCCGGAGCTGATGGATCACCTCGGGGTCCGAATCATGGTCGCCGACGACATCGACGGCGGGATCGACCAGCTTGTCCCATAGGGTGGCCGGAGGACCAACAGGGCGGCGATCGACCTGCTCGTCGCCAATACGAGGGCGCTACGCAGGTCGACTCGGACGCCTGCTCGGTCGACGAACCACTCACCCGGCTCGAGCCCGATCGCCGCCGCGGCGGACGATCGAGTTCGCCCAAGAGCGACCGCGCCCGACCTGACACGGCAGACGGCTGGGTTTGCGACGATCGGGATCACGTGATCGCCCTCGAGCGCGTCGCTGCTCCCGGGGCGCTACGAGCACGCCGCGGGCGCGTTTTGCCCGTCGCAGTGAGGCGCGACGAACCGCGTCAAGCCCCCAGCCGGCCGGGGAGCCCGCGGCAATCGCTCACAGTCATGAATCATCAGCCCGCACGCGCGGGCGCCCCCGAAGCCATCGACGCCTCGGCCGCTGTCTTGCGGAGCGCCGGTAGGACGCGATCGAGCGACACCACGAGCACCTTGCCGTAGTTGTGCTGGAGCCCCCGGCTTCGAACCACGCAGAGAACGGGAACTACGCCGCGCGGATAGCGGCGTCGCCGAGCAGCTGCCCAGCGAGCTGTGTGCAGGGTGCGGCCGAGCTGCCGCTCGTTGAAGCTCCGAGTCTTCGTCTCGATCGCGAAACCGAGACCCTGCGGCGTGCGCACGAGATGGTCGATGTCGCCCCCGCCCGGCCAGCCGACGCCGTGCTGCACGGTCCAGCCCTCGTGGGCAAGCGAGGCGAGCACACGCCGCACTGCGTCTTCGGCGTCCGCCCCGACGCGACCACGGCGAGCGAGTAGCAGCGCCTTGTGTGATGCGGCGGCGAAACCTGCGGCGGCCGCGAGAAGCACGATGCCGACCACGATGAGCCCCCCTGCCATTGCCCCGAGAGCCGCCAAGGCGGTGACGACCGCCGCGGCGGTGAACGCCACGCAGCGTGCGAGGCGACGATATTGCAGGATGCGAGGGTGGCTGACCATGGGCGCGGTGCTCTTCAAGCCACAGGATGGTCGATCGACTGGACGTTGCCTGCGAGTCGCTCGCGCGCCTACGTCGGCGAGACGCTGCCCATCGCTGGTTGGCCGGGTCGCTCGGCTGCGCCTCGTGTGTGTGGGAATGATGGAAGGCGGATTCCAGCCAGCGTTGCAACACCGACACGGTTTGGAGGGTGCGGTGCGCCAGAGAAGACGATGGACGCCAGCGGGCGGGGTTCAGGCAGAGAGGCAGGAGCGCTTCGCGGGGCTGATCGCTCAGGGGGTCAGCAACTCGGAGGCGTGCCGGCTGGTCGGGATCAACCGCAAGACGGGGACCAGATGGCGGTATGGGCGGTCGGTGCGGAACACCGCCGGGGTGCTCGTGCACTATCCGCCGGTGAAAATCACGCCAGCCAAGCCGCGCAGCCCGCGATACCTGTCAGAGCATGAGCGGATCGTGATCGCTGACCTGCGCGCGTCTGGTCAGACCGTTCGTGTGATCGCGCGGGAGCTGGGCCGCTCCCCGTCGACCGTGAGCCGCGAGGTGCGGCGCAACAGCGACGCGCACGGTCGCTATCGCCCCGAGCACGCAGAGCATGCCGCCCGGGCCCGGGCGCACAGACCGCGCGGGCGGCGGATCGCGGCGGACGCTGAGTTGCGTGCGTTTGTCGCTGGGCTGCTGGGTAAGCGGTGGAGCCCGGAGCAAGTCGCGCACGAGCTGAGGATCTGCTTCGCCGGCCAGTCGGCCCGTTGTCTATGTACTGAGTCGATCTATCAGGCCATCTATGACCCTGTCGTCGATCTGACCCGCCCAGCGCGCCGGCGTCGGCGCCGACGGCGTCTTCTCGGCGTTCAGCGCCGCGGACGGCTGACCGCGATGACGATGATCGATCAGCGACCAGCAGAAGTCGACGACCGCGCCCAGGCTGGGCACTGGGAGGGGGATCTGATCATGGGACCGGGCAACCGGTCTGCGATCGGGACGCTCGTGGAACGCACGACCAGGTTCCTGATCCTGTTGCACATCTCGGAAGCGGTCCCGACCTCGGCCGCCGTCCTCGAGGCGATCAACTCCGCGTTCGCGAGCTTGCCTCACGAGCTGGCGCGAACATTGACCTGGGATCAAGGCAAGGAACTGGCGCTGCACCAGCAGATCACCGCGTCGACGGGCGCACAGGTCTTCTTCTGCGACGCGCACTCCCCGTGGCAGCGCGGGAGCAACGAGAACACGAACGGGCTCCTGCGCGACTACTTCCCGAAGGGAACCGATCTCAGCGTCCACAGCGGCGAGGAGCTGCACCGGATCGCGATCGAGGTCAACGACCGGCCTCGCAAGACGCTCGGCTGGACAAGGCCGGCAGACCTCTTCGACAGCGCCCTGGCAGCCGCATAGGCGGCCGGGCGGACCGCTGAATCGCGGCAAGGGCCGATTCTGGACGGTTAAAGCGACCATCGCCGCAGCGGCCTCGCCCTACGGGCTCGGCCTCGCGACGACGGTCGCTTCCTCTCCCAAGCCCACAGGGGTCAAATCTCGACCGGCGTTGACCGCCACCGGGCTACCATCCAGACATCCAGCTGTTGCGACGGTGACTGGCATTCCCACCATCGCGCCGGGGCCAGTGCAAGCCATCGTTTTCATCTCGCTGTACGGGCTCGTGTTTCCCGCCGCACTCGTAGCCGATAGAACGAGCTGCTGAGCCCCGTTTCCCGACAGGGAGATTGTCGGGGACCACGTCTGCGTACCCGGACACTGCTGCCATACCGTGTGGTTCGGGACCGGACACCCGGGTGCTATCGGGAGCTGAACGGGCAGACCGTTCTGCGAGGCCGACATCGAGGCGATCCCAGAAGGGGCACTCGCGGAGTACGCGATCGACCACCCGGAGCCCCTCACATACTCCGATGCGCCCTTGTACCACAGGTTGGTCGCTCCAAGCGCGGTGATCGAAGGATTCACGATCTCGCGTACATCAAGCTGGACGTCGTCGACGAGGAATGCCGCTGCGTCGGCCGGGCAAGTTGTGCCTGACGGGCTGCACTCCAGGTCGAAGCCGAAGATAGTCGAGGGAAAGATCCCTCCGACGCTGTAGGAGCTCCAAGCGTCATCAACACGTTGACTGCCACCATTCGCCCAATAGAAGTCCGCGATGTAGCCAGTGCCGACCGTATCGAATAGCTGCATGCTCGGGACGGTTGCGCCCGCGATCTCTAGTCCGGACGGCGCCGTGGCGACCCAGCCCGACGATTGCCCCGGCGGTATCGTGTTCTTGCTGTCGTTGGCGAGCTGAAGACTCTGCTCGGCTTGCCCACAGTAGTTCGCCGCCACGATGCCGAACGTCTCGTAGCCAGTGAACACGTTGTTGACCCCGCCGGCGTCTTGCATGCCGCAAGCGTCGACAGATTCGTCGGCCTGAGCGGGCGCTACGC
>Ga0302325_10005056_pt1 | contig 30262 bp, 31 predicted proteins | sample Palsa_T0_2_FD_201948 | JGI IMG/M metagenome (GOLD analysis project Ga0302325, IMG submission 201948) | Peat permafrost microbial communities from Stordalen Mire near Abisko, Sweden - Palsa_T0_2 | ecosystem: Environmental > Terrestrial > Soil > Palsa > Peat permafrost | place: Sweden: Abisko... | reverse complement strand
CACTCGCGCCGGACCTCGACCTCGGGGCAGTTCGCCAGGACCGCCGCGTCCTTCAACGGGATGCTCTTCTGGTAGTAGAAGCGGTTGGCGACCCAGCGCCGCAGTTCCTCGCGCGTCAGCTCACCGGCATCCATTCGCCTGTGGAAGGGGTGGAGATGGTGGTAGCGGCTCCCCTGCGCGCGCAGGCGAGCGATGAACTCCTCAGGCGACCACGGCTCGTGCTCGGGCGAGGACGACCCGCGCGCGCCGGTCGGTCTGGTGGCACTATCGGTCATAGCTCGATCTCGAGCCCATCGTAGGCAACCTCGACACCAGCGTGGAGAAGGGTGAGGCGCTCAGGTGAGTCCTCGAGCAGGATCGGGTTGGTGTTGTTGATATGGACGAGTGCCTTGCGCGGTCGCTGCAGTTGCGCCAGCGCCTCGAGCGTGCCGCCCGGGCCCGACAGCGGCACGTGTCCCATGTCGCGCGCGGTTCGCTCCGAGATGCCGAGCCTGGCGAGCTCGTCGTCGCGCCAGAAGGTCCCGTCGACCAGCACCACATCGCTCGTGGCGAACCGGCTGAGCACGCGATCGTCCAAACGGGCGAGACCGGGAACGTAGGTGAGCACGCCGGCACCGGCGGAGTCACGGAAGACGAAACCGCTGGCCTGGAGTTCTCTGTCTGACCCGCTCAGGTAGCGCGGCGCATCGCCGCCCACGTGGAATAGCTCGACGACCAGACTCGACCCGGGAAGCGGCGTCGGCCGCTCCGGTTCCAGGGTCTGCCACTCGGCCCCGCAATAGCGCTCGAGGATCGCCAACACCGGATACCCATCTGTCAGAGCGCGCTGGACGCCGACATCGCCGAATATGCGAACGGGCAGCGCCGACTCGCGCAGGAGCAGGAGCCCCGCCGTGTGGTCGATTTCCGCGTCGGAGAGAAGGACGCCCGCGATCGGTGGCGCGCGGACCTCGTTGACCGGACCGGGCGTGAGCGCCTCGAGTTGCTGACGGGCGTCCGGCGAGGCGTTGACCAGGAACCAAGGCCCGTCGCCCCCTCGGACCGCCAGCGACGACTGCATACGGGGTCGTGCACGCACACCCACCCGCGCGGCCTCGCAGGTCTCGCAATGACAGTTCCACTGGGGAAATCCCCCGCCGGCGGCCGAGCCAAGAATACGAACGTGCACAGGGCAGGCGGAGATGACGTGGCCTCTGGCAAGCGCCGGAGGCCACGCCGCCTTCGACTCCTACCGGTGGTAGAGGTACGAAGTGACCTCGGAGCAGAGGTCTACGAACTCGAACTCAGGCTTGATCCACGCCATATACGGCCTCCCTCTAGAGTTCACGCGATCCCGACTTTGATCTTACCCAGTCGTGGCCGCAGCCTAGCGATCGGCCCCAGACGATGCAAGTACAAGTAACCGCCAGCGACCCGCGCGAGGTCGGCGCCGACCTCATCGCAGCTGCCGTGGGAACCCGAGCCTCGGAGCTTGGCGCGCCCGAGCGCGCAGCGGCGGATGCCGATCCGGTCGCGATCGTCTATACGGACGCCGCGCCGCTCGCCGTCGTCGCGCTCGAGCCCGACATTGAGGGACTGCGGACGGGTGCGGCTCGGGCGGTGCGCGCATGCCGGGGTGGGGGAACGGTCGCGTGGGCGCTGGATGCGTCGCTCCCCCTGCCCGTCGAGGACCAGGTACGCGCGCTGGCCGAAGGCGCCGTCGTCGGCGGCTACGACGCCCGCCGCTGGCGAAGCGGCACGCCGCCGCCCGGCGTCCAGCGCTTCGTGCTCTGCGGCTGCGATGGGGACCTGGCGGGAGTGGCGGACCGCGCAGCGCTTGTCGCCCGCTGGACGAATATCGCCCGCGAGCTCGTCGACGCGCCGCCGAACGTGATCTCACCGACGGGGCTCGCGGAGCGGGCCGCAGCACTTCCGCGTCTCGTCGTCGAAACCATCGACCCAAGCGAGGCGGGGCTTGGCGCGCTCGCCGCGGTCGGCGCGAGCAGCCCGGTGCCTCCGCTTCTCCTGGTGCTACGGCACGAGCCACCCGGTGCGCCGGATACACCGCGACTGGCACTCGTGGGGAAGGCCGTGACGTTCGATACCGGGGGTTACTTCCTCAAGCCGCAGTCGGACATCGTCCGCCAGAAGGCTGATATGGCGGGCGGCGCGGCAGTCGTGGCGGCGCTGGGCGCGATCGCCGAGCTCGGGCTGCCGCTGTCGGTCACGGGTGTTGTGCCGGCGTGCGAGAACATGCTGAGCGGCAGCGCGATCCGGCCAACCGACGTCATCAGGACGGCCGCTGGCCTCACTGTCGAGGTGACCAATCCGGACGCCGAGGGGCGCCTGATCCTAGCTGACGCGTTGTGGTACGCACGCCGCGGCGGGGCGACGCACCTCGTCGACCTGGCGACTCTGACCGGTGCGTTGCGCGCCGGCATGGGCGATCTCTACGCCGGCGTGTTCTCGCCGGACGAAACGTGGCGTGAGACGGTCGTGCAAGCGGGCAACGCCAGCGGCGATCTCGCTTGGCCGTGGCCGCTCCATCCGCGCTATCGACCGCTGATCGACTCGACCGTGGCCGATCTGCGCAACACGGCGGGAAAGAGCTTCGGCTTCCCGATTGTCGCCGCCACCTTCTTGGCGCAGTTCGCCGGACAGGGCCCCTGGGCGCATGTCGACATGTTGGGCCCCGCGTGGCTCGACGAGGATCGCGGCGACGCGTTCGGGACCGGCGCAAGCGGCTACGGCGTTCGCATGCTCGTCGAGCTCGCCACCCGCATGAGCACAGCGGCGGCAGTTTGAGAGACGGCTCAGGCGTTACGCTGGCGCGATGAACGCCGGTGCAGGCGATCCGCAAGCCGCCGACCCACCCACGCCGGGACGCATCGTCGACGCCTCCAAACTCGACCTCGCCGCCGCCGAGCGAGCCGCGCTGGCGCTGCTGCGGGCGATCGGCGCCGATGTCGACTCCCCCGCTCTGCGCGGGACGCCGCGTCGCGTCGCCGCCTCGTTCGCCGAGCTCCTCACGCCCGCCGAGTTCGCCGCGACCTCGTTCCCCAACCAGGGCCCCTACGACGAGCTCGTCCTCGTGCGCGACATCTCGTTCCACACGCTGTGCATGCATCACCTGCTCCCGTTCTTCGGTCAGGCCCACGTCGCGTATCTGCCCGGAGAGAGGATCATCGGAATATCGAAGCTGGCGCGCGTGGTGGAGACTTTCGCCAGGGATCTCCAGTTGCAGGAGCGCATGACCGTACAGATCGCCGACTGGCTGGAATGGGAGCTCAAGCCGCGAGGCGTGGGGGTCGTGCTCAGTGCCGAGCATACGTGCATGACGATCCGGGGTGTCCTCAAGCCGGGCGCCCGGACAGTGACCTCGGCGCTGCGCGGCTCGCTGCGTGACGACGCGGGCACGCGCCAGGAGCTCTTCAGCCTTGTCGGCTGATGCCCCTGACCAGGTACCGCTGATCGAGACCGTGGTGACCACGACCGGGAGCGACGGCGCGGTCAACTGTGCCGCGATGGGAGTGCGCTGGGGTGAGCGTGAGCTCGTCCTATGGCCGTTCGAGGCCACTCGCACGCTCAAGAACCTACGCGTGCGAGGCGAGGCGGTCGTGCATCTGACCGACGACGTGCTCCTGTTCGTGCAATCCGCGCTGGGCCACCCTCGCCCCGCCATGCGTGCCGCCAGTGTGGTCGCCGGATCGGTGATCGAGGCGGCGAACTCCTGGCGGGAGGTGGTCGTGACGGAGATCACCCCGAGCGACGATGGAATGGCGCGCTCACGAGTGCGTGCGCGGGTGGTCGCCACCGGTACCGGTACGGGGCAGCCGCTGGGACTCTGCCGGGCTCGGCACGCCGCCGTCGAAGCGTCGATCTTCGCCTCGCGGCTGCAGTGGTTGGGGGGCGAGTGCGTCTGGGCTGAGCTCGCTCGCCTGCAGGAATTGGTCGATAAAACCGCTGGACCCCGCGAGCGTGCGGCGATGGACTACGTGCGGTGCTATGTCGCCGAACGGATGTGACCGAGATCGTGGTCACGGCGCCGGCGCGCCTGCACTTCGGAATGCTCGATCCGGCGGGCCTGGGAGCACGCCGCTTCGGGGGCTTCGGCGTGGGCATCGAGTTACCCCGGGTGGTTGTGAGGGTCAGGTGGGCGGCCTCCCCGTCCTCGGACGCGGTCATCGTGTCCGGATCGCAGGCCGACCGCGCGATGACCTTCGCTCGCCGGATATGGTCGACATTCGGGCTCAGCGGGGGCGTCGAGGTGAACGTCGAGGAGTCGATCCCTCCGCACATGGGGCTCGGGTCGGGCACCAAGCTCGGTCTGGCGATCACAGGGGGTATCGCTGGGTTGGCGGGCATTTCCGCCGGGCCGGAGCAGCTGGCCGAGGCGAGCGGGCGGGCGGCGCGCTCCAGCGTCGGCCTGTGGACGTTTGCGGCCCCGGGGCTCGTCGTCGAGGCCGGCGTGGGCGACGGGGGCTGGATCAGCCCGCTGGTCGCCCGACACCGGATGCCGGAGCGGTGGCGGTGCGTGCTCGCGCTGCCGCTCGGCGTCGAGGGGCTCTCCGGGGAAGCGGAGGAGCGCTTCTTCGGTCAGCTGCGCGAGTCGGGGCACGCCGAGCCGGGCGTGTCGCGGCTGCTGCTGACCGCGCTGATTCCGGGACTGCTGGCGGGCGACATCGACGAGTTCGGCGTCGCGCTCGCCGAGATCCAGCGCGAGGTGGGATCGATATTTGCTGCCCAGCAGGGTGGCGTCTTTCATCCCAGTGCCGCTCCGCTGGTCGATGCGCTGCATGCGCTGGGGGTCGGAGCGGTTGGACAGAGCTCGTGGGGCCCGTCGGTCTACGGGATCGTCGATGGCCCCGAAGCGGCCGCCGAGGTGGCGGACCGACTTCGTGGCTCGGTGGGCCCCGGCACCGATGTCAGCGTTGTGGACTTCGATCGCCGGGGCGCTCGGATTGCGCTCGGCGGCTCGGACCAGGGTGGGGCATGAGGTTGCTGGTCAGCGTCATCTCCGCGCAGGAGGCGCGTCGCGCTCTGGCCGGTGGAGCGGACATCATCGACGTCAAGGACCCGGGCGAAGGAGCGCTCGGTGCTCCGTCGCCGCGCATCCTGTCCGCTGTCGTGCGGGAGATTGGCGCGGCCGCTCCGGTGAGCGTGGCGCTGGGTGACCTGCCCAACCTGCCGCACACCGCGGCGCTGGCCGCGCGTGGCGCCTCACTCAGCGGTGCCGACTATGTCAAGGTCGGGCTGCGGGGGGTGCGCGAGCTGGACGCGGCCGTCGCACTCATGCGTGCCGTTGCGGACGCCGTGGAACCAAAAACGGCGGTGATTGCTGCCGCGTATGGGGACGCCGACGCGCTCGATCCACCGGCTCTCGCCCCCATGTGGCTGCCCGAGCTGGTGGGCCGCGCGGGTATCTCGGGCGCGCTCGTCGACACGTTCGTCAAGGACGGCCGCGGCCTGTACGGCTGGCTATCGGACTCCGAGCTGTCCGACTTGATCGCCCGCACGCACAGGGCGGGGGCGAGCTTCGCGGTCGCCGGGCAGCTGACTCTGGATCAGCTGCGCCGCGCACCGGCCGACGTGGTCGGGGTGCGCTCGGCGGTCTGTCGCGGTGGCGACCGGGCGGCCGACCTCGACGCCGAGCTGGTGGCGGCCGCGGTCGCCGAGCTCCGCGCCGGCAGCGGGCGGGTGGGTCTCACCGCGCGGTGATCCGCGTGCCGGCCCGGCGGGTGGATCTTACCGGGGGGTGATCCGGGTGCCGATCGAGCAGGGGCAGCCGGGCCGCCGCACGATGACGGCCACGCCGGTGCGGCGCACGGCCTCGGGCAGGTAGGCGTCCACCGCTCGCCCTCCACCCCGAGCCTGGAGCGCCTGCAGCTCGTCGGCGGTCACGTCGACCAGTGGTGGGCCGTCTGACGGCCACCGCGCCAGCACTCCGGCCACCGGCTTGAGTAGGACGGCCTCCTGCGCCCCGATCGCGGCGGCGGCCAGGACGGCCAGCGAGTCGCTGGTCACCGTCCAGGACTCGGGCACCTCGGGCCGGCCCGCGAACGCGGGCGCCGCCCGTACGATCGCGAGCGCGCGCGTTGCAACCAGTTCGGTGAGCAGCTCGGCGTCCGGTAGCAGCGCGGCCAGCAGCACGCCGAGCTGGTCCATCGCCCGCAGCGCAAGCGCATGCGCGACGTCGTCGGCCAGCCCCACCTGCCCATCAACCGCGCGCACCACATCGGCGAACGGACCGCCCCCGGGCACGATCAGCACAGGCCGGCGCCTGGCCATCTCGGTCGCGTCCGCGCACCCCCGTCGAAGCCCCTCGAGCCCCTCGGCCCGCAGCAGCCCCCCGCCGACCTTGACGACAACCGGGCACAGCTCACTCACGTCCGAGCACCGACAACGCGACGGCGGCCGCGACCTCCCCGCCGTTGGCACGCAGCGGCGAGGCCTCGGAACGCAGAGCCGTGTCCGGCTGGACCGGCAGCCCGCAGCGCTGCGCCGCTGTGCGGGCCAGGAATGCGCCGACGCCGACGGCGATGACGCCGGTGCCGGCCGCTAGCCGCCCCGCGGCCCGGCCAAGCGCGGCGGCGATCGAGGCTACCTGGGCCTCCTCGACGGCAGCGGCGATCGCCTCCAGGTCGCCGTCGGCGAGCTGCTCGGGGTCGGCACAGACGACACGGGCGAGCCGAGAGCGCACCTCGGGCAGGGACGTGCCGCGATCGTCGGGGAACGTGCAGGTGCACTGCTCAGGGGACAGGCTGCCCCGCAGCAGGTGCGCGTCGGCGCTGAGCGCGAACAGCTCCGAGGACACCGGACAGAGCTCGCCGCCGATCCGAACGTGCGAGAGCGCCGCCGCGATGTTGGTCCGCAGCGCGCCCGTGTAGACAAGTTCGCCGTGGAGCAACCGCTCGACGTCGGTCCGCCCTCTGGCCGCAACCTGGCCGGCCACGATCGGGATCACGTCGGTGGTCGTGCCGCCGCAGTCGACCAGGATCGCGTCGGGCAGCGACCGTGCGACCAGGAGCGCCGTCGCCATCCAATTGGCGGCCGCGCACTGCAGCGGCGCGGCCCGCGCCTCCCGGAGGTCGATTAGCCGCCCAGAAGTGGTGAAGACGCGCAGCTGGCGTCCGGGTAGCGCCTGGCGCGCAGCCTCGAGCACCTGCAGGACACCCTCGCGCTTACTGGCAAATACGTCGACGAGCTCCGCCGTCGTGGTCAGGGCGACCGGGGCGCGATCGAGCCCCAAGCGACCGACCACGGAGGCGATCGCAGCGGCCAGGGCCTCCGGCTCCCGCCACACCTCGAATGGCTCGGAGACGATCCTCACGCTGTGGTCGGCGTGCACCACCGCCGCCTTGGTGTTTGCGCCGCCGATGTCGAGCCCGATCACCGCAATGAGGGCATGATAAGCGGACCATGCGAATCGTTCCGGTCCTCGATCTCCAGGGCGGCATCGTCGTGCACGCCCGCCGCGGGCAGCGCTCGCAGTATGCGCCGCTGCGCAGCCCGCTGGTCGACGGATGCGAACCCGTGGCGGTCGCGCGGGCGCTGTGCGCCGTCGGTCAGACCAGGAGCCTGTACGTCGCCGATCTGGACGCGCTGGCCGGCGCGCCGGTGGACGTGGCAACGCTCGCGGCCCTGTCGGCGGTGGCGGAGCTGTGGGTCGACGCGGGCGCCGCCACCCCCGAGCGGGCGGCGGATCTGGCGCGCGCCGGCGTGGCGCGCAACGTCCTCGGCACCGAGTCGCTCGGGCCCGATGCCCCAGGCGTGCGATGCGACGCCACCCCGCCCGCGCCGCTGGTGCTCAGCATCGACCTGCGCGACGGAAGGCTGATCTCCCCTCTTCCCGAGCTCGCCGGCCGCCCCCCGCTCGCCGCCGTGCCGTTGGCCACCGGGCTTGGAGTCCGCGAGCTGGTGGTGATCGATCTCGCCCGCGTGGGCAGCGACTCAGGGCCGCCGCTGCGCGCAGTGGCCGAACTCGCGGCTGCCCTGCCCGCACTCGCGATCTACGCTGGCGGCGGGGTGCGCGACGACGCCGACCTGCGCGCGCTGCAGTCCGCCGGGGCCACCGGCGCGCTGGTCGCGACGGCCCTGCACGAGGGCCGCATCACGCCATGACCAGCGCCTCACAGGCGCCCGCCACCCGTGCGGTGAGGTCTGCGGCGCAGATCGACTGCAGCGCCTGCCAGCCAGGGATGCCGTTGACCTCCAGCACCACGGTCTCCCCGTCGGGCGCGACGAGCAGATCCACGCCGGCGATGTCGGCCTCCAATGCAGCGGCCGACGCGAGCGCCAGACTGCGCTCGCCCTCGCTCAGCGCGACGGGGCGCGGACGGGCGCCCCGCGCGATGTTGGCCCGCCACGAGTCAGTCACGCGCTCCATCGCGCCGGCGATCTCGCCCGCGACGACGAGCACGCGCAAGTCGCGGCGCCCCACCGGAGCGATCGTGCGCTGCACGTAGTAGACCGTCCGCTCCAGCTCCAGGGCGCGGAACACGCGATGGGCCAGGTCGCGGTCCTCGATGCGCACGATCCCGTTGCCCATCGCGCCGAAGAGGGGCTTGACGACGACATCGCCGCCCAGCCGATCGAACGCCTGCATCGCGCCGTCGTAGCGCTCGCAGACGATCGTCGGCGGCATGGGCACCCCGGCGCCGGCGAGCGCGGCGCTCGCCCACGACTTGTCGACGGTGCGTTCTAGCGCGCGCGGCCCGTTAACGCAGCGAACGCCGTGCGCGGCGAGCACGTGGAGCGCGTCGACGCGGAAGATCACCTGCTCCAATGACCCGCGGGGCAGGCCGCGAATCAGCAGCAGGTCAAGTTCGTCGAGCGAGACGCCCTCGGGACCGAGCACGTGCACGTCCCCGTGCTCGTCGACCTCTGACTGCAGGCGCGTGGCGGGGATCGCCAGGGTCTCGTGGCCGCGCGCGTCCAGCGCGGCCAGCAGCCGGCGCGTGTGCCAGGAGCCGGTCGCGCCGAGGACGCCGACGCGCAGCCGGCCTGTCACGCCGTGAACGAGCGCTCGAGCACCTCCGGCGCGAGCCCGCCGCCGTGATGGGCGCGCCCGGACTCGGTGCTCGTCAGCGTGACCACGGCCGGGCTGAACAGCATCGGGTCGATGTCGTAGAACTTCCAGTCGGCGGCGGCCAGCAGCGCCCCGAACGGAGTGCCGAACGCGTCCGAGGCCGACGAGGGCAGGCGCTGGGCGAGGTCGGAGACCTCGTCGTCGGAGCCCTCGAGCCACAGGTGGACGGTGCCGCCGTACAGCATCGCGTCGTTGGTGCGCCCGATCGCCTTCGGGTCGTCGGCGGCCACCGGGGGAATCGGGCAGCAGCCCCAGCCGTTGCGCACCCGGGCCGGGTCGACGCCGAGCTCGTGGAGCTTGTGCAACGCGGTCTCGACGACGCGGGCGGAGATCTGCACCGAGCCGCACACCGACGCGGTCGGCGCGATCAGGAACGTAACCGCGGACGCGTCGAGTTCACAACGCGTGGCGACCTTGTCGACGATCTCCGGCGGCGGCTCCTGCCGCGTCTCGAGGCAGAACACCGCCCGATTGGCTCGCTCGCGCCAGGCCAGTTCCTCGAACAGGTCCTCAGCGCGCGCCAGGCAGCGCCCCGGGCCGCTGGCCATGGCGAAGAAGTCGTCGTGCTCGAGCTTCCAGCCGGCGTACTGCGCGGCCAGGCAGGCGGCTGCGGGCTCGTCCACCGCGACGCCGACCCCGGGCCAGGTCCGCTCACCGACCGTCACCGGCACGGGATCGATCCTGCCCAGCCCGCCCATGCAGGCACCGGCAAAGCCCAGCCCGGCCTGCAGTCCGCCGCGGACATCGGCGCCGCAATCGACGAGCCGCACGCCGGAGTCCAGCGTGCGCACCGCGATCCCGAGGGCGTCCGCGTCGGCGACCATCGCGTCGACCAGCCCGGCGGCACGTTCGTTCATGGACAAGCTCACGCTCACTCCCCGTCGTCGAAGATCAGGATCTCACCGCGGGCGAGCTCGGTCCGGTCGCCGGACCAGCGCGCCCACTGCCCGGTCAGAAACATGTCGTCGACCGGCAGGTACCGCCGCTTCAGCTGTCGCAGCTGCAGCCGCAGCGCCGGCGGCGCATAGCGGACGGCGAACGTATAGCCGGGCAAGAGCCGCACCGGCGCTCCCGAGGCGATGCTGCCCCGTTTGTTGCCCATCCCGGCCTCCGCGCCGACCCCGCCCAGCGCGATCACGGTGCCCGCGAGCATCCGCAATCCGGCGCCCGCGCCGGATCGTCCGCCGATCGCCACCAGTCCGCGTCGCAGGCCGGCACCGGCCTCCTGGCCCGCGTCGCCGGTGATCACGATCTCGCCGCCGCTCATCCCCGCCCGGGTGCCTGGATAGGCACCGCCGAGCCGATCGCCAGCGTTGCCGCGAATCGTGAGATGTCCGCCGCGCATCTCCGCGCCCGCCCAGGCGCCGACATCGCCGTCGACGAGGATCTCGCCGCCGGACATCCCTGCGCCGAGGTGGTCCCCGCACGATCCGTCGACCACGATGTGCCCGGTCGCCATCCCGTGCCCGATCCCGTCGATCGATCGCAGGTCGCCGGCCACGAACAGGTGATCGCCGCCTGTGCCCACCACGTCGAACAGCTCGCCGAGCGGGAGCCGAAGACGCCCGCAGCTCAGCGTCATCGCGGAGACCTCGCGTGCGCCGCGCCCGCGTAGCCGTTCCGGCGTCAGCACCGAGGCGTCGACGCGTCCCGGGGGCGGTGTTCGCAGGGCGAGGGACAGCGTCATGGCGGATCGCGCAGCTCTGTGAGCGGGAAGTGAAACTCTCCCAGCCCGCCGCCGAAGTTGGCCGCGGTGACCAGTGCGGCGCCCGCGCCGGCGGCCGCGTGCAGCCCGCGGCGCATCGCCTCGCGCACCTTGTCCTCGGACATGCCGTCAATGACGATCTCGTACATCGCGCCGACGCCGTCGGGCACGAGCGAGTCGTCGATCTGGGCGCGCAAGGTGGGGGCAAATTGATGATTGGTCGAGGCCGGCATCGAGGACGACGTGAGCGCGCCGACCTTGCTGCCGCTGCGCACGATCCCGCCGGGGAACGGCAGCGCGACGCCCTCGTCGCGCACCGCGTCAACCGCCGCCTGCGCGGCGCCGAGAGCGCGCGCCGCGTCCGCGCCGCCGATCACGAGGTTGCCGCCTCCGACGCCGGTGCCGACCCCGACCGACTCGACGACAAGGAATTCCCCCTCCATCACCGGGATGCGCCAGAACCGTTCACCGGAGACCACCTTGCTGGCCTGAAACCCGTCGCCGAAGTAGCGCAGGCTGGAACCGAGCGCCACCCGCCTCTCGGCGTCGGGCAGACCGTCGAAGCACGCCGTCGTCGGGCAAGTCAGGACGCACTGTCCCACGCGGTCGAGCACGCGCTTGCCGACACCCTCGCGGTCCATAGCGAACAGGAGCACCGAGACGCCTGGCCGGCCGTCCGGGGTCCGGGTCAGGGGGCACTCGATCGCCGCTTCGCACTTGCAGCCGATCACCGAGGTGGCAAAGCCGGTCGCCGAGCGCGCCGCCTCGTGCGCCCATTCCTTGGTGGCGGCCGTGATGATCAGCCTGGCGTAGCGCATCGGAAACGCCTCGGCGAACGTGTCGGAGACCTCGGTGTCGCCGAGCGTGAAGGAGCCCGTGGGCGTCGACGCCTCGGTCATCCGGCGGCCTCCACGACCCGCGCCGGCTCGCGCAGCACCGGGTCGCGTACCGGGTAGTGCTCGAACGCGACCGTATAGCGCTCCTCGAACAGCGGCGCCAGCACCCGGCTCACGTCGGGATCGAACGCCGCATGGCTGGATAGCAGCAGGCCGTCGTCGGCGCGACGCAGGTCGCCGTCCTCCACGGCGAGCTCGCCGCCCTTGATCACGTAGCGCGGGGTGGCGAACATCTCCTCGCGATCGGCGCGATCGTGGTAGATCGTCACGTCGGCGTCAGCGCCGATCCCGAGGTGACCCTTGTCACGCAGGCCGAGCCGGCGCGCGGGCGCGGCGCGGGTGATGATCGCGATCTCGTTCAGGGTGTATTCGCGGTCCAGCCCGTCGGGCAGGGCGGTGTGGCGGATCGCACGCTGATTGGCGCGGCCCATCTGATCCTCGCGGTAGGCGCGATCCATCAGCAACCGGATCAGCTTCGGATAGGACAGAAATGAGCCGCCGTTGGGATGATCGGTGGAGAGCATGACCTGCCAGGGGTCCTGGCCGAGCAGGAACAGCTCCAGTCCGATCCCCCACTGCAGCGCGTGGACGTAATTGCCGGCCTTGTAGGTGTAGGGCACGATCCCACAGCCGGTCTCCACCTCGGTGTCGTGGTTGATCCACTTGCCGTTGGTGAGGTCGCGCAGCCGCGCCGACACCTGAGCGTCGGCTGTCGTCGTCACGGCCGGGCCGAACATCACCTGGCCGACGTCGGCGGTGATCTCCGGATGCCGGTTGAGGAATTCGAGCAGCTCGGGGGCGCGCGAGCGAGGCTGGCCGCCGGGCTTGCCCCCGTAGCTATGGAACTGCAGATGAGCGAAGTGCGCCTGGCGCCCGGCAAGCGTGCGCATCGTGTCCAGCGTCGTGTCGGCGTTGCCGGCGAGGCCGAGGTTGTTGGCGTGGACGTGCACGGGATGGGGCAGCCCGAGCTCGTGCACGGCACCGCCGATCGCCTCCAGCACCTGGCGCGGGGTCACCCCGAAGCCGGCCACCTCGTCGTCGAGGGAGTCGATATGGCCGTTGCTCTGCTTCCAGAGCTCCACCCCGCCGGGATTGACGAGCTTGACGCCGTAGCCCCCGGTCGCCTCAAGCCACCACGCAACGGCGTCGCGCAGCCGGGGCGAGACGGCGCCGCCGGACTCGCGGATCAGCTCGAACAGCACTTGGTTGTTGCCCATCAGGATCAGGAACGCCTTGTCGATCATCGGTGTGTCGCGCAACTCGGAGAGCACGTGGCGTGCGGCCAGCGGCGGGGCGGCCGCCTCCACAACGGTGGTGTAGCCCAGCAGCGAGTAGCGGTAGCCCGTGGCGAAGGTGGAGGGGACCAGGCCGCCGGTGCCCGAGCGCAGGAGCTCGGTTCGATCCAGCGGATCGTCGCGGCGCTCATCGGGGGAGAGCTTGCGGGCCGCGTTGACCTTGGGACCGGCGATGTGGGCATGGATGTCAACGCCACCTGGCATCACCACCATCCCGCTAGCGTCGATCTGGCGGGCGTTCGGACCAACCTCAGCCACCACTTGACCGTCCTGCACACACACGTCGCGGACCTCGCCGTCGACGTTGTTGGCGGGGTCGTGGACCTGACCGCCTCTGATCCGGAGCGCCGTCACGACCCGATCTCCGCCAGTAGCCGTGACAACAGCGCGGCCGCCTTCGGCGCGTCGCCGGGCAGCGTCGCCTGCAGCGTCAGTGGGACTCCGTCCAAGCGGTGCAGGGTACCGGCGGCCTCCACGCCGGCGGCCGCGGTGCGAATCGAGACCTCGACGCCTCCGACCGGACGACTGCACAGCGCGATTTTGGTTACGCCGTCGGGCAGCTCGCTCACAGCGCCCTCGATGCACAGCGACACGTCGACGCCTTCGCTGGTGGCGAGCGGCCCCGTGGCGGTGACCAGCTCCGGATGTCCGCTGGCGAGATCGATGTTCTGCGCATACCCGGTCTGCCAGGTCAGCACATCCCGCGCGCCCGTAATCCCGGCGGCCGTGGGCAACGCCAGCGTAACCACGTGGCGGTCGAGGCACAGCGCCCGAACCAACTCGTGCAGCGCGAGTACGCGCCGCTGCCCGCCCGCACCGTCCCCCAGCCCGGGACCGTGCACGAACGCGGCGTGGGGGACGGCGTGGATGCGCTCGAGCAGCCCACCGAGCTCGGCCTCGAGCTCGCTCGCCGGCAGCGCCAGACCCCGCTGCAGAACGTGCAGAGCGCTCAGCGCCTCGAGGTCGCGCTCCCGCGCCCAGCTGAGCTGAAGGTCGGCGCGGCGCGCGGTAGCGGTGTCACGATCGTCTACCACCGCCAACGTGCGCTGGCCGTGCCGCCTGCCCGCGCGGGCGCCGAAGCCGAGGCGGTCGAGCAGCCGCGGATGGGTGGTGGCGGGGTCCTCGCGCCAGATGACGACCAGCCGCGAGCGATCGCGGATCTCGCCCAGGGTGGCGGTGGAGGCGCCGCGCAGGGGCACCGCCGGGGCGCCCGGCCAGGCGCCGCGCACACCGCCGGTCACGACCAGCGCCCCGAGCCGGTCGGCGAGGGCGACCGCGGCCCGCGTGTCCTCGACGGTGGCCCCATCGAAGCCGTGCAGCAGCGGACGCCGCGCACCTCGCAGCAGCTCAGCGGCGCGAGTCAGCGCTGCTTCGATGTTGGCCGGCTGTCCGTGGATCATCGCCGCCGGTGCGTTCGCTGCCCAGCGAACGCGCTCGCAGAACCACTCTTCCCCAAGGCTACAGGGGGGCTGCAAGCGCACGCCGTCGCCCGCGCGCTGGACGGTGACGTCATCGCACAGGATGCCACAGCCCGCACAGGTGACCGGCGCGAGCTCAGTCACGAGCGAGCACCGCATCGGGGAGCCCAGCCAGCAGGTGCGCGCCGCGCGCCGCGATCTCCGGCGCGCCGTCGGTCGTCGAGATCAGGGTGCACACCGGCGCACCTCGTGTGATCGTCTCGTCGGCGTGCGGGATGTCGCGAACCAGGCCCGCCGGCCACCACCCGGGATCAGGGGCGCGAAGGTCGCGATCTGCGAACAGCACGAACTTCACCTTTGCACACCTGCTCGCCGGCGGCGTGCCGGCGGTGGGGAGGCCGAGGCCGCGCGCTCCCCGTACGTGCGCCTTGAAGGCTCCTGGTCCGAACAGCTCCAGCCCAGCCGGCGGTCGCGGGTTGACCTCCAGCACCCAGGCGTGGCGCCCGTCCCAGACCGCATCGACCCCGAATGCTCCGCATACGCTGAAGCGCGCCGCCACCTCGGCGCAGACCGCGCGCAGCTGGCCGTCCAGTTCGGCCCGCTCCCCCGCGGGCAGACGCGGAGGCGTCACGTTGCCGGTCCACTGAAAGCCCGGCCGGCGGTGCAGCTGTTCGGTGACGCCGAGCACGGTGGCCCGCCGGCCGTCGCCGATCGCCACCGCCGAGCAGGACAGCCCGGGGATGCGGCGCTGCAGGATCTCGGTCGGGCGCAGCCGACCGCCCAGCCACCGGCGCACACCGCGCCCGCCGCCGCCGTGGCGCGGCTTACGCAGCCATTCGTCAGGCTCTCCTCCACCCCGCCCGCGGCCCGCGGTGCCCGGGAGTTCGTCGATCGATCGGGTCTCCGGGGCGCGCGCCCCCGCCGCGCGCGCGGCGGCCCCGATCGCCCATGGGTCGCGCACGGCGGCCAGCCGCTCCGGCGGCGTTCCCAGCAGTTCCCGTTCCTGGCCCAGCTGTTCCACGAGATCGGGCCGATTCTCCAGGCCACCGCCGTAGACGACCGCGTCGGCGTCGATGTCCGCGGCGAGCGCCGTCAGGCCGTCGAGGGTCGGTGCCGTGGCGCCGGGCGCGATGGCGCGCAGGTCGACGTCGCCGAAGCGGTCCAGCGCCGTGACCGCATAGCCGTCGGCGACCGCCAGCTGGGCGAGCATGCGGGCACTGACGGCGACCACCAGCGCCCTCACGGCAGCCGCATCCCAGACAACAGCGCGGCCAGCAGGGTCGCGGCCACGAGGTCGGCGGTCGTCCCGGGATTCAACCGGTGGTCGGCTCCGCGCAGCGAGGCGTCGAAATCCGCCAGCGCGCGGGTCCCCTCGAGCACCTCGCGAGCCGCTGCGCTCACCGCTCGCGCCGCGCCAGCGCCGGCCTTGCGTGCGATCAGGGTGTCCGGGTGGGACGCGAGCAGGCTCAGGTGAAGTGACACGATCGCTTCCAGCGTGGGGACATCGTCGCGCAGCGTATCGGCCAGCCGCGGCAGTCCCGTGTCGAACACGACCGAGTAGCCGGTCGCGTACTCCGAGGCGATGCTGTCGCGGTGCGCGGCGGCTGCCATGGCCTCGCGCAGCGAGACGCTGGCTGGAGCTCTGACGTCGTGCTCGGGCGCCTCGCCGAGCCCGCCGGGACGGGCCCGGGCGATCGCGGCAAAGGCGGCAGCGGCATCGTCGACATCGAGCCGCGCCAGGGTCCGCTCCGTGGCCGAGCGCAGCGTCTCGTCCTCTCGCCGGGTCGCCGCGGCGCGGACCAGCGGTGCGAACAGGAGCACGATCCCCAGGTTCGTGTTGGTGGCGGCCACGCGCGCGGTCGCCCGCACCCCGTCGAAGATCAGCTCGCCGACGGTGCGCACGCGGGCGCGTCGGCGCGCGAACACCGGGCCGAGCGCGAGCGCCGAGCGCGCCATGTCGGCGTAGGTCATGTCGGAGAAGTCGTGCGCCGGTGTGACGTTGCCGGGCTTGGCGGCTGATACCTCCAGCAGGCAAGCGAGCTGGACATGACGCTCAAATAGGTCCCGTCTCAGTTTGGGGTGAGCTAGGGTTGCATCCATCGACAACACACGTTACGAGAGGGAGGTATGCAGCATGGCGATCACCCTGGCAACCGGCGAGGCCCTGACCGGCGACGGTAACGAGCTGGCCCACATCGACCTGCTGATCGGGTCCAAGAGCGGACCGGTCGGCGCTGCCTTCGCCAGTGCCTTCACCAATGAGAAGGAGGGTCACACCAACCTGCTGGCAGTGGTGACTCCCAACCTGGCAGCCAAACCGGACACCGTGATCAGCAACAAGGTGACGATCAAAGGCGAGAAGCAGGCCGTGCAGCTGTTCGGTCCGGCTCAGGCCGCGGTCGCCCGCGCGGTGGTGGACTCGGTCGCCGAGGGCGTCATCCCCCGGGATCAGGTCGACGACCTGTGCCTGATCGTGGGCGTATTCATCCACTGGGAGGCCGACGACGACAAGAAGATCTTTGACTACAACTACGAGGCCGTGAAGCTATCGATCGCGCGTGCGCTGGGTGGTGAGCCGAGCATCGACAAGGTGCTGGCCGACACGCCGGCCGCGCGCCACCCGTTCGCCAGCGGCGCCGAGGGCTAGCGCCGGCTGGCCGCGAGCCGTTGACCGCGCAGACCGGAGAGTTGCCGCTCGCCGGTCTGCACGCGGTCGTCACCGGAGCGAGCTCAGGGATCGGAAGGGCGATCGCCATCGCCTTCGCCGCCGCGGGCGCTCGCGTGGGCATCGGCTTCTGGTGCTCGTCGGAAGCCGCGCGAGCTCTGGCCAGCGAGCTTGGGCCCGACCACCCCCTGCTGCCCGCGGATCTCAGCACCCTGGAGGGCTGCGCCTCCATCGTGGGAGAGGCGTTCGGCGCGCTGCGGAACGTCGATGTCTGGGTCAACAATGCCGGCGCCGACGTACTGACCGGCGATGCCGGCCATTGGCCGGCCGAGCGCAAGCTGCAGGCGCTGCTCGAGCTCGACCTCAAGGCCACGATCCGCTGCTCGCGGTTGGTCGCCGCCCAGATGCGGCCGGGTGGCTGCATCCTCAACATGGGCTGGGATCACGCCACAATCGACGGAATGGCGGGCGACGACCCCGAGCTATTCGCCGCCGTCAAGGCCGGCGTGCTCGGCTTCTCCAAGTCGTTCGCGCGCTCGGTCGCCCCCGACGTGCGGGTCAACGTGCTGTGCCCGGGCTGGATCGAGACCGCGTACGGGGCGGGTGCGGACCGCGACTTCTACGCCGAGGTCGCGGCGCGGACGCCCCTGCGCCGCTGGGGCCGCCCGCAGGACGTGGCCGGCGCCGCGGTCTGGCTGGCCTCGCCGGCCGCCGCCTTCATCACCGGCCAGGCGATCAACGTCAACGGCGGCGCAGTTGGCTGACACCCTGTTCGTGACCGGCCGCCTCGCCGAGCCGGCGGTCCGCAGCGTCCTATCCGATTTGGGCATCGACCACCAGGTCGCCGTGATGAACATCAGCGTGGCCGCACTGATGACCACGCGCTGGATCGCCAAACGGCTGAGCGCGCCGCCGGGGGTGGACAACATCGTGATTCCCGGGTTGTGCGAGGGCGACGTCGACACGCTCCGGCAGGCCACCGGTCTGCCGGTGCGCAAGGGACCGGCCGACATCCGCGCGCTGCCGGAGTGGTACGGGCGCGAGGCCGTCCGCGCGCAGCTCGGCCCGCGGGACGTGCGCGTGTTCGCCGAGATCAACGACGTGCAATCGCTCTCCCGCAATGAGGTGATCGACCGGGCGCTGGCCTACCAGGCGGCCGGCGCGGACGTGATCGACCTCGGCCTGTCGCTGGATCGCTCGTGGCTGACCGAGGGGCCGCCGACGATCGCAGCGCTGCGCGAACGCGGGCTGTCGCTCAGCATCGACACGCTCGACCCCGAGCACATCCGTATGGGAGACGCCGCCGGCGTGGATTACGTGCTCAGTCTCACGCCCGAGACGATTGACCTGGCCGAGGATATGCGCGCGACGCCGGTCCTGATCACGGAGGATCCCGACGACCTCGACAGCCTCGACCGGATGGCGGCCCGCCTCGAGCAGCTTGATCACCCGTACCTGCTCGACTCGATCCTCGCTCCGATCAACTCCGGCTTCGCAGCGTCGCTGGCGCGCTATGTCGAGGTCCGCAGGCGCCACCCCGAGGCCGAGCTGTTGATGGGGATCGGCAACCTGACCGAGCTCACAGAAGCCGACACGACCGGTGTGACCGCGCTGCTGATCGGGTTCTGCCAGGAGGTAGGCATCCGCGCGGTGTTGAGCACCGAGGTGATCGGGTGGGCGCGCGGCGCGGTGCGCGAGACGGTGCTGGCCGCACAGATCATGCACATGGCCCAGCGCCAGGCGCGGCCGCCAAAACACATCGATTCCGGCTTGCTCACGAGCCGGGACGAGTCGATGCGCGCACCCTCAGAGCAGGAGCTGCGCGCGATGCAGAGCCAGGTCTCGGATCCCAACTACCGCCTGTTCGCCGATGCCGACTGGCTGTACGCGTTCAACGGCGACCGGTTCGTCCGCGCAGCAAACCTGTTCGTGGTGTTCGACCAGCTCGACGTTGTTGAGCCGTCGCACGCCTTCTATCTCGGCAAGGAGCTGATGAAGGCGACGATCGCGCGCGGGCTGCGGAAGAGCTATCGCCAGGAGGGGCCCCTGGACTGGGGTCTGCTCAGCTTCCCCGAACCTCGACGAGAGGACCCCAGATGAAGAAGATCCTGATCCAACTCGACACCGATCCGCACCCCAGTCCGTTCGATGCGATCGCCGCCTACGACGCCGGCGTGGACGTCGTGCTGACGTTCGCCCAGATCAGCCCTGAGAACCTCGACGGCATCGTTCAGGGCGCGATCTTCCCGCGTGGTCCCGATGGCCTGGCCAACACCGCCTTCTGGGTCGGCGGTTCCAGGGTGCGCGACGGCGAGGCGGTCTTCGCAGCGGCGCAGAAGCTGTTCTTCGAGCCGTTCACAGCGTCGATCATGCTCGACTCCGACGGCTCCAACACGACCGCGGCGGCTGCCGTGGCGCGGGTTCGCGGCGCCGTGACGGTCGAGGGCCATCGGGCAGCGGTGATCGGCGTCGGGCCGGTCGGTCTGCGCACGGCGGAGCTCCTGCAGCGGGAAGGCGCAGAGGTCACCATGCTGACCTTCCCGCCCGACGTGATGCAGGGCGCCTATCGCCGCGCGTCGGGCATCCCGGTCGCTCAGGAGGCGGGATTCGACGTCGTCGAGCCGGAGTCCAGCGACGAGCTCGACGCCGCTCTGGCCGGGCACGTGGCGGTGTTCGCCGCCGGACCCGCGGGCACTCAGATCCTGCGGCGCAGCGGCTGGGCGGATATCGAGGCGCTGGAGGTGGTCGTCGATTACTCGGCCGCCGAGCCCGTTGGCGTGGAGGGGGTGGCCCGCGACGACGATCTGGAGGACGAAGACGGCGTCAAGAAGCTCGGGGCGCTGGCGGTCGGCGGTCCCAAGATGAAGCTGCAGAAGCGCTGCGTGGAGCGGATGTTCGAGGCCAAGGGCACCGTGCTTGACCTCACGGGCGTGTATGACGTCGCCCTGGAGGTGCTGTGAGCCGCGGTCGCGCGCGACCACGCGCGCGTTGTGCTGCCGGCGCGGTCAGCCGCGAGCCCCCGTGGGCGACTTCGAGAACACGAACTTTCCCATCGGCCCGTCGAGGGGGCCGTCGGGATCGGGCCGCCACAGGACGGTGTCCTCGATCTTGCGCGCCAGGGTGAAGTCCTTGTCGGTGATGCCGCCCGCCGAGTGCGTGGCCAGCTTGACCCACAGCTTGCCCCAGGTGACATTCAGGTCGGCGTGATGGCCGGCGGCTTCACACAGGTACCCCACGGCGTTGACGGCCATCAGCGTCGAGGGCCAGCCGTCGGTGTTGTACTTACGCCGGATCCACTTGTCCTCGTAGTACCAATCGTCGAGGCCGGACTCGGACAGCTTGGAGGGGATCTCCTCCTCGGTGTAGGTGCGCTTGTCGTTCGTTGGGCTCATCCCCGCATGATATGCCCCGCGTAGCCGGTATCGACCCCGGAACCGTCTCGTTCGACCTGACCGTGCTACAAGACGGCGAGCCGGTGGTTGAGCAGGTGTTCCAGACCGGCTCGCTGAGCCAGGACAGCGGGCCGCTGCTGCAGGCGCTCGCGCGCCACGGCCCCTATGACCTCGTCTACGGGCCGAGCGGCTACGGGTTGCCGTTGGTGTCGGCCGCCGGCGTGGGAGAGCGCGAACTGGCCGAGATGGTGCTCGTCCGGCCTGACGAAGCCCAAGCGGACACCGGGATCGGCGGACTGCGCTCGCTGCTGCGGGCGCTGGTGCGCAGCGGCCTGCCGGTCGTGTTCGGTCCGGGCGTGATCCACCTGGCATCGGTTCCGCGGCACCGCAAGTACAACCGGATCGATCTGGGCACCGCGGACAAGGTGTGCGCGGCGGCGTACGCGATCGTCGACCAGTCCGCCCGGCGGGCGATCGCGCTGCACGAGACGGCGATGGTGCTGCTGGAGCTGGGTGGCGCGTTCACCGCGGTCCTGGCGATCGCCAACGGCCAGATCGTCGACGGCATGGGCGGGTCCTCGGGACCGCTCGGTGCGCGCGCCGCCGGGGCGCTGGACGGCGAGCTGGCCTACCTGCTGGCGCCGGCGCTGAGCAAGCGCACGCTGTTCACCGGCGGGGCGCTGGATCCCGCGGGCACCGGCGAGGTCACAGACGTCGCGGCGCTGTGGCTCTCACCGGCGCACACAGACGGTTGGACGGCGCTGCGGGAGGCCGCCGCCAAGGCGGTACGAGGCCTCGTGGTCAGCGTGCCCACCCCGCACGAGATCGTCGTTTCGGGCCGCCTGGCCCGCGTGCCCGAGTTGGTCGCCGCGTTGGCCTCGTCATTGGACGACATCGCCCCGGTGATCGCGCTCGTGCCCGGGCGGGCGAGCGCGGCCGCGCATGGCGGCGCGCTGCTGGCCGACGCGCTGGCGGGCGGTTCGCACGCCGCCCTCGCGGATGTGCTGCGGCTGCGGGAGTCCAGCGGCAGCGCGCTCGACCACCTGCGCATAGCCGGCTCGGAGTCGATCTCGCTCGGCTGAAGCTAACGATTCGCGAAAGGCCGAGCAGAATGTCGTAAAAGTGACCGTTTGTGCCTTGTATCGCGGTCGCTGCAATGTTAGGTTTCGGATGCAACGCGAGTTGCACGGAGAAACTCGGTTTTTTGGTTTTTCCCCCCGACGGAAGGAGAGAGACGTGAGCCCAACTGCCGCGAAAGCGACCCGGATGGCCGATGAGCCGGGTCTGGCCAAGCAGAATGGGACGACGATCGGTCGCGTATTTGGGAGCGGCAACATCGTGCACGCCGAGGAGGATTCTGACGGTCGGATGCACGCCACGATCCGGATCAACGAGGACGAGCTCATTTTCGACCCCAGCATCCTGATCCTGCCCCATGGGGGCACGATCGACCTCGACCTCTATAACGACGACAAGAACACCCACTGCGCGGTCTTCCCGAGCAACGGTCATATGCAGTTCATCTGGATGGTGAACTCGTCGCACGGCACGGCGACGCTCGAACTCGACGGCCCGGGCCAATACTGGTATGGCTCCACGACCGGCAACGACGAGGGCCGGGGGCTGACCGGGTCGATCGTCGTCAGCGGGGACACCCCCCCCGAAGCGAAGCTCGACCGCCCGCCCCAGCCGCAACCGTAGAGAGAGGAGACGTCGATGGCAACGTATGTAGAAGCAGGTCACGCGAGTGACTACACGAACCTGAGCGACGTGGTCGGCAAGGCGCCGGCGGTTACCAAGAAGCTCAACTACAAGCGTATCCTCAAGGCGCGCGAGGCCGAGCCGCATAACTGGATCACGTACTACGGCGGCTACGACGGCCAGCGCTACAGCCTGCTCGACCAGATCAACGCCGGCAACGTCAAGAGCCTGACGCCGGCATGGGTGTTCCAGGCCGGAACGGTGGGCATGCAATCGGGCGCGGGGACGTACTCGATGGAGGCCTCCCCGATCGTCGTCGACGGCGTCATGTACCTGACGGGATATGACGGCTGGGTCTGGGCGCTGGACGCCAGGACCGGTCAGGAGCTGTGGCGCTACAAGCACGCGTCGCCGTACGACATCTCGCTGTGCTGCGGCAACGTGAACCGCGGATGCGCGGTGGCCGAGGGGAAGGTGTTCGTCACCACGCTCAACGCCCACGTGCTGGCGCTCGACGCCCAGACCGGCAACGTCGTCTGGGACCAGGTCTACGGCGATGTGCGGGCCGGAGAGAGCGCCACGGTCGCCCCGCTGGTCGTCAAGGACATGGTGATCGTCGGGAGCTCCGGCGGGGAGTTCGGGGTGCGCGGCCACGCCGACGCCTTCAAGATCGAGGACGGCGAGCGGGTGTGGCGCTGCTACATGGTGCCCAAGCCCGGCGAGCCGGGATCGGAGACCTGGCCCACCGAAGGCGAGGCCTGGCAGCGGGGCGGCGGGAACTGCTGGACCACGCCCACCTTCGACCCGGACCTCAACCGCCTGTACTTCAACACCGGGAATCCGTGCCCGGACTTCGACGGGGCCGTCCGCGAGGGCGACAACCTGTTCACCGACAGCGTGGTCGCGGTCGACCCCGACACGGGGCAGATCCTGGACCACTACCAGTACACCCCGCACGACGTGTGGGACTACGACTCGACGATGGAGAACATCCTGTTCGACCTCGACGGGCAGAAGCTGTCCGCGCACTTCGACAAGAACGGGTACCTGTTCATCCTCGACCGCACGGACTGCTCGCTGGTCCGGGTGGTGCCCTTCGTCGATCGCATCACCTGGGGCGAGATCGACGCCAACGGCAAGGTGACGGCCAAGGTCTACCCCGACAAGGAGGGGGACCCGGTGCACTTCTGGCCGGGGCCGGCGGGCGCCAAGGAGTGGACGCACGCGGCTTACAGCCCGAAGACCGAGCTGCTCTACGCCCCGGTGCAGGACATCGGCGCGACGGCCACCCGGCGCCGACGGGAGTTCAAGGAGAGCATTCCGTACTGGGGCGCGGGCGTCGCCGTCGACGGCGAGGACGTCGCCGGGTCGATCAGCGCGTTTGACCCCAGGACCGGCCAGGAGAGGTGGCGCTGGCGTCACGACTACCCGATGTGTGCGTCGGTGCTGGCCACGGCCGGCGACCTCGTGTTCGCCGGTGAGCCCTCGGGCAGGTTCAACGCGCTGAACGCGAGCACCGGGGAGCAGCTGTGGCAGTTCCAGTGCGGAAGCGGTCACCACTCGAGTCCCTCCACGTACAGCGTCGACGGCCGGCAGTACGTCGTCGTGCCCACCGGTTGGGGCGGCTGGGTTGAGGGCTTCCTGCCCGCGATGCTCAGCGCGCGCGCGGGAAGTGCGGTGTTCGCGTTCGCCCTGCCGGAATAGCACTACCTACGCAACAGTGACCCAGCTCGGTCTGCCACGTCCCGGAAGAGGGACGTGGCAGATCGGCGGTCGCTAGCTGTACGCCGCCACGCCGGCTGTGGTATGGGACGCCGCTACGCTGCGAGCGCTCCCCGAGCAGTTCAGTAACGAAGCGAAGAATGATGGACGATGATGGGCTCGAACCAGCGACCTCCGCCTTGTCGAAACGGAAAGGCGCGGTCAAGACGTAACCGGATAGGTCACGAAAAGCCCATATATGCAGGAGATTGCGAGGTTAGCCGGGTTGACTGCATGCCCCGGAGGGAGCTGCGCCCTCGTGCGTGGTGGAGGGGCGTGGCTTGCTGGGTGGGTCGCTAGCGGGGTGGTATCAGTCCCCCGAGAGCGGGAGGGTGACGCCGAGGGCCATCATGGCTGCTATGACGGCGAATGCGATCCCGGTCAGCAGGTCGGTGTTGATGTGGGGGATGAAGTCGAAGAAGTGCGCCACTGTGCGCCCGATCTGGTGTCCGGCGATCGACATGAGGAACGTGATGAGCCCAAAGAGGATGGGCGCGAGCCAGGGCGAGTAGCCGAGGAGGCCGAGGGCCGCGCCGGCGGCAACGTTGTCGACGCTCAGCGGGAGCGGCAGCCCGCGCCTCGCCCAGTTCAGGTTCGGATCCACGCGCTCGGGTGACCGGACGGCCCGGACGATGAGGAACAGGCCGTATCCACCGAGGCCGATCGTCGCGATCGTGTCGGCGGTGCCGCTGATCTTCTCGGTCAGGAACGAGCCGATGATGATCCCGATCGCCGGCGCGACGCCATCCCATATCCCGAAGATGGCGGATGTCTTGACCGACTGAAGGAAGGTCGGCTTGAGCCCCCCGAGCACAAGGGAACTGCGGAAGTTGTCCAAGCTTAGCGTGAACCCAAGCGAGAGCAGTGCGAACATCGATGTGGCCTCCTTGGATTGTGTGTGTAACACCGATCAATGGCAGAGCACTACCCGCCGACCGCAGCCTAAATCAACAGCGCATCTCGCCGCAACAGTTAACCCACCGCGGTTCGGCGATGGAACCCCGAGACGCACTCATCGTTATGAGTCACATGAAACGCCTGTTACGTTGTCTGGTAACGCCTGTGACCAATGAATCGCCTGGGCAGGCCTCGCACAGGTTACGCTCGGAATGGAACGCAAAGTACACCGCTATCAAAGGTGGCTCGCGGCGATTCGTGCGCGTGACTGTTTCCATGCTCCCGGCGGCCAGGAGGCGGCTGCGACGGTCGCCTCCTGCTAGGAGGCACTGGCCCGGTTCGAGAGCGAGGCGCTGTCCGCAGAGCTCGACGAGCTCACCCCCGACAGCCGGCCCGGACTGCGCGCCCTCGACGGCGGCAAGGATTGACGCACGGCAGGCGCCGCCACTCCGCAGCGCTCGTGTGGCTTTCGCTTGGGTTACGGAGTTCCGAGAGTCTCAGCGCGAGCGCTTGTCGGCTGCATGTCAGTTCGGGGTAACCGTCTACCTCGTTGTCCCGTCCGGAGGGCGTGGATAACGGTTCCATTGCATTTCGCATTCAACGTTAAGGAGATCGTTGTGACCACCGTAGGTCGAGGTGTTTCCCAAACGGAGGACGACAGCCGCATTTTCGTCGCTCCCGATCTGTCTCGCTATGAGAGGAAGGGTGGCGGCGAAGTGATAGTCGTCGAGCCCACCGATGACGCTCAGCCGTCGGGAGGAGAAGACGACTAACACGGCTGCTCGCCCTGATCGGGCTTGTCGTGGCTCGAGCCGTCGTGCGCACGGTCCCTGCGCTGCAGCGCAGTCGCGTCGCCTCGTTTGGATTCGCCGGCGCCGCTCTGATCGTCGCGGCCGGCTTTGAATTGCTGGTCGGCTGATCGAAGCCTGAGGGACACCTCGGGCCGCTGATAATGGGCGGCCCGACGGCGCTGTCGCCCCGCGGTCAGCCAGCGAGTTTGGCGACCACCAGGCCAACCACCAGAAGCGTCAACACCACACCGGCCCCCGGCTCGGCACGCCTTTCGAGGCGCTGTCCGATGCCGTCCCCGACGCGCATCCCGATCTGGGAGACGATGAACGTCTGCAGCGCGATCAACGCGATCACCGGAAGGACTGGCAGGCGCAATAGGCCGAACGCGAAGCCGATCGCGAGTTCATCGAGACTGATCGAAAGTCCAAGCGCAACCGATGCGACCATGCCGCGACCGGGCAGCGACCCCGGGGCTGGTTCCTCCCCATCTGCCAGCAGAGTGTGGATCGCCAGCGCGAACAGGACCCCGATCGCCAGATAAACCGGCTGGGCCTCCGAGCGCGTTTCCTAAGCCGCGGCCGATTGCCACGCCAACCAGCGGCATGGTCGCCTCGAAGCCAGTGAACAGCAGCCCTGTGCGCATGCGCTGCTGAATGGATGCGCCGCCGATACCCAGCGTCAGCGAGACAGCGAACGTGTCGACACCGAGCGGCAGCACGATGGCGATGATCGTGACCGCCATCATGGATGACTCTGCCGTCCACGCGCACGGACCGCCGCGGGATCGCCCTGCGAGCAGGTGGGATCCGGGCGCTGCCGGGCCGTTGAGGCACGTGCTGTGTCTGTCGGGTCGCAGGCGTTGCGGTCGATAACCACTACGTCGGCAGCCGCCCGCGATTCTTTAGCCGGCGAAGCCGATCACCTCCACGCGACGACGCGGTGGCATCGCGGTTCCTCCCTTCGCTGGCTCGTTCGCCTGCGCCGGCGTCAGAGGCGACGGGACAGTGACAGCGCGACGCGTCCGGCCGCTGCGATCGCCACACCGACTGCCGCGACGCCGACAGTGATTCGCAGGGCGCCTGCCGTGAGTGGTTCGACGCCCAGTGTCGCCCCCCAGTGGGTGAGCGACAGCATGAAGGCGGCGAGGAGCGCGACGAGCGCCCACACCGGGAACGCCATGTTGCGCCGCAACGGCAGACCCGGTCGGGCGCGCAGGCTCCACGCGATCGCCACACTCGCGATCAGCCACCCGGCCACGGCGGCCGCGATCGCCATGCCGGCGCCCGACCGCGCGCGGACGATGAGAAACGCGGGGAGCACCGCAACGGTGAGCGCCGCGGCCGTGAGCGCGATCGCGGACAGCTGCGTGCCGTCGAGGAATCGGCTGGCCGGATCGCGCGGGGGGCGATCCATCGTCCCCGGCGCCGTGGGTTCGGAGACGAAGGCCACCGACGCGCCGACGTCCATGAACAGCTCCAGCACGACGATGTGCACCGGGTCGAACGGAGCGGGCAGCCCAAGCGCCAGTGGCACGGCGATGACCACCACCAGCGCGATCTTCGCGCCCAGGTAGAAGGCGACTGCGCGCCGCAGCTGGGAGGCTAGCCCGCGACCGCCCTCCACCGCGCCGACGATCGTCGGGTACGCGTCATCGACGAGCACGAGGTCGGACGCCTCGCGGGCGAGATCGGTTCCGCGCGCGCCCATGGCGATCCCGACGTTCGCCGCGGCGAGGGCCGGCGCGTCGTTGACGCCGTCGCCAGTGACGGCGACCGCCCCGCCGCGATCCTGGAGGATCCGGACGAGGCGCAGCTTGTCCTGCGGTGTGGCGCGCGCGATGACGGCCTCGCCGCGCAGCCGCCCGGCGAGCTCTTCGTCGTCGAGGGCGTCGAGCGGCGCGCCGCCGTGCAGGACCTCGGGAGCGCGGACGCCGGCCTCGCGCGCGGCCGCGGCGACCGTCTCGGGGTGGTCGCCGCTGACCACGATCGTCCGCACGCCGGCGTGGGCGAGCTCGGCCACGGCATCGCCGACACCGGCGCGCAACGGATCGCGGAAGGCGGCCAGCCCGACGAAGTCGAGCTCCGCCTCGGCGTCGGCGGCGTCACGGGGGGCGGAGGCGACACGATGCGCGGCGACCGCGATGATCCGCAGCCCGTCGTCCGCGAGCCGCGCGACACGTGCAAGCACCGCAGTCCGCTCCGTCTCGGACATCGCGCACGCGTCGAGGACGGCCTCCGGCGCTCCCTTCACGGCCACCCACGCGCCGCCGGGGCCGCGCCACACCGCGCTCTCACGCCGGCGCACCGGATCGAACGGGTAGCGGGCGAGCTGCTCGCCCGACGCGGGCTCACCGGCGGCCTCGACCAGAGCGCGATCGACTGGGTCCTGCGCGGCCGCCGCCCCGTGGGCGGCCGCTGCCGCCTCGAGCACGCGTTCGCGGTCGCCGTCGATGCGTTCGATCACCAGCCGGTTCTCGGTCAACGTCCCGGTCTTGTCGGCGAGCAGGACGGTTATCGCGCCCACCGCCTCGGCGGCGCGCAGTCGCCGCAGCAGGACGCCGTGCTGCGCCATGCGCAGAGCGCCAAGCGCGACGAGCACCGTCACCAGGATCGGCAGCTCCTCGGGGATCGTGGCGAACGCGAGCGTCAGCCCGTCGAGCAGCATCTCGCGCGGGGGCTGGCCCCGAAAAACCCCGAGGAGCGGCACGAGCACGCACGCCGTCACCGCAACGATCAGCGCTGCGCGCGCCAGTTCGGCCATCGCGCCCTGAAGGGGGGTGGGCGGCTCCTTGGCCTGTGCGACGAGCCGGCCGAGGCGCCCGATCTCGGTCTCGTCGCCCAGCGCGACGACCACGCCCTCGCCGGCGCCGCCCACCACCGCGGTGCCCGCGTGCAGCACCGAGGACCGCTCGGCGAGCGGCGCGTCTGCGTCCACCGGCGCGGGTCCCTTCGCAGCCGCCACGGGCTCGCCGGTCAGCCTAGACTCGTCAATGGCCAGGCCGTCGGCCTCCACGACGCGGGCGTCGGCCGCGACAACGCTGCCGGCCTCGACGAGCAGCACGTCGCCGACAACCAGCGCGCCGACCCTGACCTCCAGAGCGAGGCCAGCGCGCCGGACGAGTGCATTGGGGGCGCTGAGGTCGCGGAGCGCGTGCAGCGCGCGCTTCGCACGGACCTCGGAGATCGCCTCGACGGTGCTGACGAGCACGACGATCGAGAAGATCGCGACCGCGTCGCGAAGCTCGCCGAAGATGGCCGAGAGCACGCCGACCGCGACCAGCAGCAGCTGAAGCGGCTCCACCATCGACTCGACGATCTCGCCCAAGACGGCCGAGCTGTTGCCGCGTTCGGTCCGGACCGCCGCCGTGCGGCGCTGGGCGACCTCCTCGGGGCTCAGTCCGCCCGGGCGGCTGCCGGTGCGCTCCCATACGACCGCCGACGGTTCTGCGTGGACCGGGACCGCCGGGGCGCGTGACGACGCGCGCGTTGCGCTCGGCATGAAACGCATGATACGTGGCAGTAGAAACAGTGAGACGTCTGGGATCATGGTCGCCCCGTGGCCCGCGACTGGTTGCTGATCACCGTCTCCACCCCGCGCGGCGGGACCTCGACACTCCGCGTCTACGCGTGGCGCAATCTGCGCAGCCTGGGGGCTCACTACCTACAGCAGTCCGTGTGCCTACTCCCGGCGACGCCGAAGACCACGCGCGCCGCGGCGCGGCTCGTGACCCGACTGCGCGCGGAGGGCGGCCACGGCGAGATGCTTCGGATCCACCTGACGGACTCCAAGCAGGAGGCTGCGGTCATCGACGCGATCCAGCGCGAGCGGACCGACGAGTACGGCGAGGTGGTCGAACGCACGCGGCAGTTCCACGAGGAGCTCCAGCTCGAGCGCCGCCGCGGCCGGACCACGTATACCGAACTCGAGGAGTCCGACGCCGACCTCGCCCGCCACCAGAAGTGGCTCGCCGCCATCCGTGCGCGCGACTACTTCGAGGCGCCCGGCGGTCAGGAGGCCGCCGCGGCCGTCGCCTCGTGCGAGGAGGCACTCGCCCGGTTCGAGAGCGAAGCGCTGTCCACGGAGCTCGACGAGCCCACGCCCTACAGCCGGCCCGGACTGCGCGCCGTCGAAGGAGCCAACGACTGACGCGCCGGACGTCTGGCGCCGCTCCCAGATGGAGCAACAACTTTGGCCGCGTGGATGATGACGGACGTCCACCGGCTTGCGATTCTCGAAGCATGCCTGGACTTCTGCCTCTACACAGACGCGCCTCAGCCTGTCCGAAACCGCACCTGGCGCGCAGGCTGACGCCGAAGGTGAGACCGTGCCCTGTGTGAGGGGCCGATGGGAGTGCGCGCGTGACAGTGAGCTACCTGACTGACGGCGTGCACCTCTACGAGAACCTCGGCTCGTACCAGAACTTTGGCCTGGCGGGGGGCAGGTGGCTCACCGTCCGGGACTGCCGAACGGACACCGTGCGGACGATGTGCCAACTGGAACAGGCCCTCTGCGAGCCCCTCCCCAGGCGCTCGGCCACGTCCCATTAGCGCCAACGCCGCCGACACCGCGCGATCCCTCGCGTGACGGCAAAGTCCGGTCGATCCCCTTCCGCGCCACGCGCGTGCGGCTGCCGCTGCTGAGAGTATGCGCGTCGTGGGACACGATCGTGCGGT
>Ga0302325_10005055_pt1 | contig 30263 bp, 16 predicted proteins | sample Palsa_T0_2_FD_201948 | JGI IMG/M metagenome (GOLD analysis project Ga0302325, IMG submission 201948) | Peat permafrost microbial communities from Stordalen Mire near Abisko, Sweden - Palsa_T0_2 | ecosystem: Environmental > Terrestrial > Soil > Palsa > Peat permafrost | place: Sweden: Abisko... | reverse complement strand
CGATGCAGGTTTCCCCACACCTGCATTGCATTTCAGGCCGGGAGATGCTGCTCCGAAAACGGCTCCGGCGCATTGGGCAATCCACAAGATGATGGATCAGCACGCCTTCCTGCGGATGTCCGCGCACGACGATCTTCGCGTTGGCGATATGATCGGCTTCGATATCTCTCATCCTTGTCTTACCTTCGACAAATGGCGCACCCTGCCTGTACTTAACGCTCAATATCAGGTGATTGACGTCGTTCAAACATTTTTTTAGTTGCAAATCGTCCATGCTCCAGGACATAACACATCCTTGTTATGTCCTGAAGCAGCTTTCTTTACTTGTTAAAGATGATCTTGGGACATATGGCATGAACGCCCACATTTCCATCCACGAGTTGAGTGATGTCAACGTCGACGGCCACACTGGTGAGCATATAGGCGTCGTCGCGGCTCAGGTGCTTCTGATCAACGAGGAAGTTGATCATGTCGCGCACGGCAAGCGTGGTGGCTTCTTTGAGATCGGGACTGAAGCCCATGCTGATATAGCTGGTGGGTGTTTCTGCCCTGGGCCACAACAGATGCTGGTCCTTATGCACGACGAAGCGAAAAGTCCCGCTCAGAAAAGTTTCCATCGCGGTAATATCCACCTCGCCGTTGCCCTGGCCGGCGTGGCCGTCTCCAACCTCGAAAAGCGCGCCCTTGGCGTGTACGGGGATGTAGAGCGTGGTGCCTGCGACGAGCTCCTTGTTGTCCATATTTCCGGCGTGCATCCACGGCGGCGCGCTATCCACGCGGCCGGCAGATTCAGGCGGAGCTATGCCCATGCTGCCGAAGAAGGGATGCAGCGGAATCTCGATGCCGGGCGCGAAGTGGGCAAGCATTTTGTCGCGATCGAGAGGGATGATTTTCCTGCGCCCGTAAGGGTAATCGTTGGGTAGAAAGCCGCGGCCAACTCCAAAGCCGTTGCAGGCGAATGGGACATCGATATCGATCTTCAGAATTTGCACTTCCAGCACATCGCCGGGTTCTGCTTCGGCAATGTCCACAGGTCCGGTGAGGATATGGCCGCCGGGACCTTTGTCTTTCACTTCGCGGTAGATGTCGGCATTGTAGGAAGGAATGTCCGAGGGCGAAACTCCCTCCTCTATGAGACGTTCGGTTGGGCCGCAAGTGGAGAGGGTCTGAATGCGGACCGTGTCTCCAGAATGAACCGTAAGCACGGGTTTGGCCTTGGCCGAATAATAGCCCCAGACGACGGTAGTAGGCGAGGCAGGCAGCGTGACGGTCGCTGCCTGCCCAACGGCAAGAGTAGTGCAGAGGAAAGGTATTGCTGCTAGAAAATTCTTCACTCAATGCTCCCTGTTAAGGAATGATGTAATCGTATCAGCCCTGTTAAAAAGAGATCTTGGCTGCGAATTGAATGATACCGGGCGACCGGGGTGCTTTGGATCGTCCCGAAACCAGCGTTGCTGTATCCGGTGCATGGATCTGGAAATTGCGGGCGATTGGATCGGAAGACCGTCACCGAGAAAACATCGACGAATTGACCGACGTGTCATATTAGCCTGTAATGAATGTACCTCCTCGCCATTTTGCATTGGACCGGGCCGATCATCCGCTCTTCTCGTCATCGTCTACTCGACACTCTTTTGGCCGGCGAGAGGATTGATTGTCCAAGGAAGGTCAAGCACTCGAAATTGTACATCCCAAAAACGAGGTTCAACGTGCGAATTCTCAAGCCTTTTCTCGTTTTGACCTTGGCGGCGCCACTGTTTGCGGCGCCATCTTCCACGGTCGATCAGACCTCTCAGTACCTGAAGTCGCTTCCTACGGCGCAGAAGCCAGTCTTCGATCAGACGGAGATGGTGGCTCTCGCCTCGCTGCCGCTCTCCTGCATCGATCACCCGCAGCAACTCTATAATCATCCTCAAACCTATCTTTGGGTGTACGACGGCAAAGCTCACCCCACTGAGGACTACGACAAGAACCGCGCCTTCTATGGTTGCTACGACTGGCACTCGGCAGTTAACTCGATTTGGACGCTAGTGGCGCTATTGCGCCTGGATCCCAAAATGTTTCTCGCGCCGATCATTCGCCAACGGCTGACCGATCATCTAGGCAAGGACAATATCGCCGGCGAAGTCGCTTTCTTCAACTACACAAAGCCCAGCGACTCGGAGGGAAAGAACTTCGAACGGCCTTACGGTTACACATGGCTATTGAAACTTTACGGCGAACTGGCGTCATGGAACGACCCCGACGCGCAGAAGTTGGCGGCCAACATGCAACCGCTGGTGAGGCTGCTGGGGGACAAATACGCAGAGTACCTTAAGAGTCTTCCCTATCCGATGCGCGTCGGGGTACATCCCAATACGGCACTGACCATGAGCTTCGCCTTGGATTACGCCGATGCGGTCGCCGATCCTACAGTTAAAACCGCCGTGCATGATGCAGCGGTCCGCTTTTTCAGCAATGACAAGAATTGCCCGACAGCATATGAACCAAGCAACGGAGACTTTGCCTCTCCCTGCCTAGCCGAGGCTATGCTGATGAGCCGAGTCCTCGATCAGAAAAGCTTCGTAACCTGGCTCAACGAATTTTTGCCTCCCGTCTATTCTTCGGATTTCAAGGTGTACCAGGCGGAAATTGATACAACTCGCGTTCAAGCCTCCGGGAGCAACGCCGATGCCGAAGACAAGGAAGGTCTCTTGGGATCGAAATCGCATCTCATTGGCCTGGCCTTTCAGCGCGCTGCAGATCTGCTCCGGATCGCGTCCGCATTGCCTGCTGACGACTCGCGTGTTCCGATCTTTGAGCGCCTGGCTGATTTTAACGCTCAACAGGGCTTTCGGAAGTTCGGGGACGCGGGCTACCTTGGCCAGCATTGGCTGGCCACGTATGCTGTTCTCTACATGCAAGCCGAAGCGGCGGCAGAGAGGAAGAAGTAGGGGTTGGAAATGACAGAGACTGGGCGGTTTTATGCGAATTGCGATTGATACCGGTGGTACTTTCACCGATTGCGTGTACTTTTACGAGGGCAAACTTCAGGTCCTCAAGGTCTTTTCCACTCCATCCGATCCCGGCCAGGCTGTGCTGGATGCGTTGCGGCGAATCAAGGCGCAGGGCGACGTCGTCGTTCGCCACGGGACCACAGTGGGCACCAACGCCATGATTGAACGCAAAGGGGCGCGCGTTGCCTTCGTCACGACCACTGGCTTTGAGGACACCATTGCGATCGGCCGCCAGGCCCGCGCCAAGCTCTACGATTGGTTTCAGCCAGCTCCCGATTGTCTTGCGTCCGCCAATCTTCGCTTCGGTGTGGCGGAACGCATCAGTGCGGAAGGCGAACTGTTGCATGCTCCCGATCCCGACTCTCTTGCAGAGCTAGCGGAGCGGATTCAGTCTTCCGGAGCAGAGGCAGTGGCCATCTCATTGCTTTTCTCCTTCGCAAATCCCGTCAACGAACAGACCGTTTCCGATGCGCTCCAAAGACTAGGCATTCCTATCTCTGTCTCACATCGGATTCTGCCGGAGTTTCGCGAATATGAGCGCGCATCGACCGTGGTGGCCAATGCCTATCTATCGCGGATCGTCGGCGGCTATATGAAGAAGCTGGTTTCGAACGTCGACCGGGAATTTAACGGCAGAGTGGATGTCATGCAGTCCTCCGGTGGAACCATCTCCGCACGGCTGGCCGCCGAAGAACCCGTACGCACCATGCTTTCGGGCCCTGCGGGCGGCGTCATGGGCGCCTATCAGCTTGCCCGCCTGGCCGGTTTCGATCGCATCCTTGGTTTCGATATGGGTGGTACCTCGACCGACGTGTGTCTCGTCGACGCCGCAAGAGGCGGTCCGCAACTCACCTCGGAGGCCATCATCTCGGGCGTTCCCATCAGCATTCCTATGCTCGACATTCATACCGCAGGCGCTGGAGGAGGGTCGCTTGCTCGCTTCGATGCGGGCGGCTTGCTGCGCGTGGGCCCCGAATCGGCAGGCGCTTCGCCTGGACCGGTTTGTTTTGGCCGCGGTGAACAGGTCACTGTCACTGATGCTAATCTCGTTCTTGGGCGGCTCGACTCCGACAGTTTCCTGGGCGGCGCCGTGCATTTGGACCGCAAGCGTGCCTTCGATTACATGGAGAAGGCGCGCAAATCTATCGCCAGCGTCGAAGAATTCGCCGCCGGCATCCTTCGTCTCGTCGAAACCTCGATGGAGAAAGCTATCCGCGTGATTTCCGTCGAACGCGGCTACGATCCTCGCGACTTCACGCTGGTTGCTTTCGGCGGGGGCGGTCCGCTGCACGCTTGCTCTTTAGCGCATGCTCTTCGTATTCCGCGAGTGCTCGTTCCTGCTTTGCCTGGTGCGCTTTCCGCGGTAGGCATTCTGCTTGCGGACGCGGTGCGCGATTTTTCGCGTACCGTTATGCTCCGGGCCGATGCCGATCTCGAAGATGTATTCGCCGAACTTGAAAAGCGTGGTTACGAGGAGTTTCGCGCCGACCAGCTCGATGGAGTTGCCCTGCGTTCGCTCGATCTTCGCTATCAAGGGCAGGGATATGAGCTGAATGTTCCATTTGGCGCCGATTTTCTTGCTGCATTTCACGATCTCCATCGCCGCCGCTATGGCTTCGCTAAAGAAGAACATGAAGTTGAGATCGTCAACGTTCGCATTCGCATGGTCGCCGCCAGCGAATCCTTCGATCCGGTCAGAAAGCCTCTCTCTGACGGAGATGGAAGTCAGGCGATCACAGCCCGTCAATCCGTCTACTTCCACGGCGAAGTTCACGACACTCCGGTCTACGATCGTCAGGCTCTTCGTCCTGGCGATTCCTTCTTCGGCCCAGCGATCGTCACCGAGTACAGCTCCGCCACCATCGTTCCGCCTGGCGACAGGCTGCGCACGGACGCATTCGACAATCTGATTATCGAGGTACATTGATGGAGACCGCGACGAGGATCTCCGATCCAATTGCGCTGGCTATATTCCAGAGCTCAATCCACTCTATTGCCGAGGAAATGGGCGCCGCTCTTCGCCGAACCTCGATCTCGCCCAATATCAAGGAGCGCCGCGACTACTCCTGCGCTGTCTTTGACTCGCAGCGCAGGGTCATCGCCATGGGCGACCACATGCCGGTACATCTCGGCTCCATGCCCATGTCCGTCAAGTTTGCGGTCGAATCTCTTTCTCTGGAACGCGGCGATGTGGCGATCTTGAATGATCCGTATGCAGGCGGAACGCATCTCCCCGACATCACGCTGGTGCTTCCCGTATTTGTCGAGCACTCATCTCAACCGGTCTTTTATGTCGCGGCGCGGGCGCATCATGCCGACGTGGGTGGAACCTTCGCAGGCTCGATGGGACCAGGTCGGGAGATTTTTCAGGAAGGTCTTCGTATTCCTCCGGTTCGCATCGTCCGCCGCGGCAAGATCGATCGCGAGATTTTATCGCTTATTCTGCACAACGTTCGCACGCCGGTCGAACGCGAGGGCGATCTCGCCGCGCAGATTGGAGCCTGCCAGGTTGGAGAAAGCAGGCTGCATGAGATCGTGCGGAAGTACGGTCTGGACGCTGTAGCAGCATTGACCGAAGAATTGCTTGAATACTCTGACCGCCTCATGCGCGCCGAGTTGCGCAAGATGCCCGCCGGCACCTTTGCGGCGGAAGACTTCCTGGATGACGACGGCATCAGCGATGCGCCGATCCGCATTGCCGTATCGATTGCGTTTGAGCCTGTCGCGGGTTCGGTGGTGATCGACTTCGCGGGATCATCCCCGCAAGTGATCGGCAGTGTCAACGCGGTCTACGCAATCGCCTATTCGGCATGCTTCTACGTACTGCGCTGTCTGCTGGCCGAAGATGCACCCGCTACGGCCGGATTGATGTACCCAGTGACAGTGCTGGCGCCGGAAGGAACCATCGTCAACGCGCGTCCGCCGGCGGCAGTAGCCGGAGGCAATGTTGAGACCTCGCAGCGCATCGTAGATGTATTGCTGAGAGCACTCGGACAAGCTTGTCCGCAACGGGTGCCGGCAGCCAGCTACGGCACCATGAGCAATCTGACAATTGGCGGAATCGACCACCGTTCGAATCAGCCCTTCACTTATTACGAGACCACTGCGGGCGGGATGGGCGCACGCCCTGGGCTGGACGGAATCTCCGGCGTTCACTGCCATATGACAAACTCGTTGAACACCCCAATCGAAGCGCTCGAATATGCTTACCCATTTCGCGTGCGCTCTTATGGCTATCGCAAATCGTCTGGAGGAGAGGGGCTTTTTCGCGGTGGAGACGGCCTGGTGAGGGAGATCGAGTTGCTTGCGGATTCCCAGGTCACGCTCATTTGCGAGCGAAGGAAATTCCAACCATACGGCCTGGCAGGCGGATTGCCGGGCGCGAGCGGCAGTGCGGCTCTAATCGATAGCGAAGGACGAACGCAGCCCCTTCCATCGAAGTGCAGTATTCAGGCGCCTAAAGGAAGTCGAATTCGCATGGAAACACCGGGCGGTGGCGGCTGGGGTGAGGTTCCGGTCTCCGCAGCGAAGCCGCAATAGCATCTTCATTTATGCTCAGCCCAGGCAATGCACTGTTGTCCGGATTCGCTTGAATTTCCGCCCGATAAGGATCAGCATGGCGTTGAACATCCCCGGTTCTGATATCTCCACACCGCAAGACGGTCTATGGATCGGTCAACTCTTGCCCCAAGAGCGCTCCGCATTCGTCGCCACCTTCGCCGGCTGGATGCTCGACGGCATGGACGTGATGGTCTATAGTCTCGTCCTTCCCACGCTGCTAACAACGTGGCATATCACCAAAGGACAGGCAGGACTGCTCAGTACTGCCACTCTGCTCATTTCTTCGCTCGGGGGTTGGCTGGCCGGCATTCTCGCCGACCGTTTTGGGCGCGTCCGGTTGCTCAAGCTGACTGTTTTCTGGTTCGCTTTCTTCACTTTTCTCAGCGGCTTCACTCAAAACTTCGAACAACTGCTGGTTACGCGGAGCCTGCAAGGACTCGGCTTCGGTGGCGAGTGGGCTGTAGGCGCCGCTCTTGTGAGCGAGACGATTCGCACCCGCTATCGCGGTCGTGCAGTCGGCACCGTTCAATCCGGCTGGGCGATCGGTTGGGGAGTTAGCGTCCTCGTTTTCACGCTTGTTTTTTCTTTCCTTCCACACGAGATTGCCTGGCGGGTGATGTTCTGGATTGGCATCCTGCCGGCGCTCCTGATTGTCTATATACGCGGTAAGGTCCGAGAGCCCCAAGTGTACCGTGCTGCGAGACAGGCCAAAAAGAGCAACTTTCTTGAGATATTCTCGCCGGACTTATTGCGGATCACGCTGTTTGCCGCACTCATGGCCCTTGGAGCGCAAGGCGGCTATCACGCGGTCACCACATGGCTGCCTCTCTATCTTACGAACACGCGCGGCCTTACCACTCTGAATTCGGGAGCCTATCTCTCCGTCGTCATTGTTGGAGCCTTCCTGGGGTATCTCGCCGCAGCTCATCTCACGGATTCCATCGGGCGAAAAAACACACTCATTCTCTTCGCAGCTTGCTCTTTTCTCACCGTCATCCTCTATACCGCATTTCCTATCTCGAACCATCTCATGCTGGTGCTCGGCTTTCCCCTGGGCTTCTTTCCCTCGGGATCGTTCAGCCCAATGGGAGCCTACTTCAGTGAGCTTTTCCCAACTTCTGTCCGCGCCTCCGGCTCAGGCTTTGCCTATAATCTCGGCCGCGGAGCCGGAGCCCTCTTCCCTACCCTGGCCGGTTATGTCAGCGAACACACCTCGCTCGGAACCGCGATCTCGATCTTCGGATCCAGCGCTTATCTGATTATGATTCTTGGCGCGCTCTTTCTTCCCGAGACTCGTGGCAAGCAGCTAGACGCCTGAAAGTCCACCTGTCGGGATCGGAAACAATTTTGAATGCGTGGGCATAACCATTATCACTTTCTTTTCTGCCACGGCAATAGCTTCATAGGCCAACCGATGCAGACGTATTTTGGGAAGTTTTTGGAGCACGCATTCCATCAAGCCGGATGAATTTCCCATGACGATCTTGTAATCCGACCTAAATTGTCGTATATAGGTATAGGACCAATTTAGTCCTATATGCATCGCTGCGCAGAATGAGTTCGAGATTCAGGCCATACGGCTTGAAATTAGAGGACTTTGCAGCATGTGCGCTGCGAAGAAAAAGAAGCAATTGCAGTAGCAGATGGAACCAGGCCCTCGTGGCTATCTCTTGGCGGAGACCACGAGGACCTGTGAACCACAGCCAAATCGACCGCGGGCTCCCCTCACTATAGGGTTCCTGCCCGCAAAGATTCAACTCCATTTTGGGTCAGCGGTTCTCGTCGCTGACTCGAACGACGCATTGTGTTCTTTGTGAGGCTAAGGATGAAGGGTGTAGCATTTTCTCCGTTGTGGCGTATTCGTGTTCTTTTCTTGGTTTTTTCAGTTCTTTTCCCGCTTGCAATTCCTTCCTATGCCCAGCAGAAATTTCCAGGCCGTGGCGCGGTGTCAGCGCAGGATTTCGCCAAGCTCACTTCACCCGCCGCAACCGGAACAAGCGCTGCCGACCGAGTTTGCGTTCGCTATACAACTGGATCGGTTGTCTCCGACCCTCCAGTGCTTCAAAGTCAGAATGGCGTGCTCGAGGTCACGATGGGCTTTTATACCGTGACTGATTCGCAAGGACTCGTCCGCTACTGTTACGTAACGAATACTGGGCTTGAAGCGCCTACGCTGGTCGTCAATCCCGGCGATAACCTCATCATTCATTTTCAAAACAATCTGCCGCCGACCTCGGCTTCGGGCATGAGCGACAACATGGCGGGCATGAAGATGACGCTTGCCAATGATTCCGCAATGGGCGATGCCGTCACCAGCACGAGCTCCGCTTGCAATGGGGCAATGGGCACGAGCGTCAGCAACATTCACTTCCACGGAACGAATATCGCGCCGGTCTGCGGACAGGATGAAGTCATTCACACGCTGGTCCAGCTAGGGCAGAGCTTCGATTACAACGTAACGATTCCTGCGACAGGGCCACCCGGCCTCTACTGGTATCATCCACACCCCCATAGAATCTCCGAAGGCCAGGTGCAAGGCGGAGCTACAGGCGCACTGATTGTCGAAGGTCTGCAGAATGTCATGCCTGTCCTGGCTGGTCTGCCCGAGCACACTTTCGTGATTCGAGATCAGCTCCTCCCTACTTCAGAAGCCAATGATTCCAACATCCCCGCCTGGGATATCTCGATCAACGTCCGCGTTCCGATCACCATCCAGTAAGGGCTTCTGCCCCACAAAGAGAATGAGAGAGAGTATGTCGAGTAGAGCCATTCGTTTTTTGAGCAGCATCGCGAGGGCACTTTGCATTGCCGGAGTTCTATCCGCCGCACTGGCATGGGCCAGCGTGGGAGGAAGCATCTCAGGTACAGTCAAAGACGCGTCGGGAAGCGTCGTCGTAAACGCGCAAATAACGGTAAGAGAGAGCAACACCGGACTTTCGTATTCCTCGCATACCGACAGCAAGGGCTACTACACCTTCCCGGTTCTCCCCGTAGGCCGCTATGTGCTCGACGTGGAATCTCCAGGGTTCAGCAAGTACGAGCGCAAGGATATTGCTCTCGATACTAACGCGGCACTTACTCTAAATGCGCCACTCGAAGTCGGCAGCGTCTCCGAAAACGTGTCGATTACAGATAACACGCTGCACGTTGAGACGGTGAGCACACAGATGGGCCAGGTCATTACGGGACGACAGATGACCGCGGTTCCTCTCGACGGCCGCAGTTACACCGACCTTTTGTCTCTGCAGCCGGGCGTCGCTCCGCAGACCGCGATCACAGATACGACCGTGCAGGACGTGGGCGCAACGATTCTCAATCCTTCCGGTACGCTCAATCCTGGCAATCTCTCGGTCAATGGACAGCGTGAGACAGCCAATTACTTCAACGTGAATGGAAGTGATGTCGAAGAAGACGTCAATGCCGGCACTGCCGTCATTCCCAACCTGGATTCCATCGAGGAATTCCGCATCGTCACCAGCAACTTCGATGCGGAATATGGCGAATACAGCGGCGGCCAAATCAGTGTGGTCACAAAATCCGGCAGCAACGCATTTCACGGCAATGCCTTCGAATTCCTGCGCAACACCGATCTCGACGCGCGCAATTACTTCTCGCCCACGCGCGGAGTCTTCCGTCAGAACCAATTTGGCGGCACCTTTGGCGGTCCCATACGCCGAGACAAGCTCTTCTTCTTCCTCGACTATCAGGGCACGCGGCAGACACAGGGCGTCGACACTGGCAGCATCGCTGTACCCTCCGCCGCGGACCGCACCGGCGATCTCTCCGACTTCACGACTGGGTCTGGCGGCAACCAACTGGCTGGAATCGTGAGCGGTCCCTATTTTGCCAACATCCTGACCCAGAAGCTTGGCTATGAGGTGACTGCGGGCGAGCCTTACTATCTGCCCGGCTGCGCATCGCCGTCCACCTGCGTCTTTCCCAATGCCACGATCCCGCAGAATGCCTGGTCGGTTCCGGCGCAGAAGATGCTGCAATATATTCCGGCCCCGAACACAACCTCGGGCACCTTCGCCACATCGTCTTATAACCAGACGGTGCGCGATGACAAGGCAGGTGCGCGCGTGGATGCAAATACGCGCTGGGGATTGATGTCGGCATACTACTTCATCGACGACTTCGATCTGGTGAATCCCTATCCGGTTGCGCAGAGCGGCGCCAGCGTTCCTGGCTTCTCTGCACTGACCAACGGCCGTGCGCAACTGCTTTCGCTGGGAGACACCAAGAGCTTTGGCGCAACGATGGTCAATGAGTTCCATCTGAGCTTTATGCGCGACATCACCAATCTCGGCCAGCCTATCGGAGGCCGCAACGTGAGCCTGGCTTCGCAGGGATTTGTGAACGCCGATGGAACCGACAGCATCGTGGCCCTCGATCCGAAGGGGCAAAGCGTAGAAAACCTCAATTTCAACGCCTATTCCACCGGAGCTGCCGCCAATCAGTTGATTCAAGCGAACAACACCTACCAATTGGCGGATAGTTTCTCCAAAGTGTTTGGCAATCACACGATGAAGTTTGGCGCGGAGTTCCATGCCGACCAGATCAATGCCGCGCCCATCGCGCAGTTCAACGGAAGCTTCGTCTTTGCCGGGCAGGAAACCGGCGTCGACTTCGCCGACTTTCTCGTTGGCGTGCCCAGCCAATATAACCAGAGTCAGCTGAATCCGTTTTACGCGCGCGACAAATATTTTGGCGTATTCGCCCAGGATAGCTGGCACGTTCTGCCCAACCTGACGCTGAATTACGGCCTGCGCTGGGACCGCATCGCGCCGTGGTCGGAGAAATACAACCAGATCTCGACCTTCGTTCCCGGCGCGCAATCGGTCGTCTTTCCTGGCGCGCCTGCCGGCATCCTCTATCCCGGCGATCCTGGCATTCCCAATACGCTGGCTCCGATCGACGCGCTTGATTTTTCGCCTCGCGTCGGCTTGGCGTGGTCTCCACAGGCTGAGGAGGGTAGTCTCATGAGAAAGCTCCTGGGCTCTCCTGGTACCACTAGCATTCGCGCAAGCTTCGGCGATTTCTATACCGCTATCGATGCGGTTGAGATCGGCGTGCTGGCCGCGAATGCGCCCTATGGCACCACCTACTCCAGCCCCGCACCTCCGCTCTTTGCAACCCCGTTCATCAATGCAGCGGATGGAACCGACAATGGTCAGCCTTTTCCATACACATTTGCGCCGCTCAACTCGACGCGCAGCCATCCCGATCCCAATATCAACTGGCCTGCCTATGAGCCGATCAGCGGCATTCCAGGATATGACATCCACAACCACACCCCGTACACCGAAGAATGGGTGTTGTCGATTGAGCGTCAGGCCGGCCCAAAGACCGTTTTCAGCGCAAGCTACCTCGGCTCAGCTTCGCACCGTCAGCGTGTTCTGGTGGAATCCAATCCAGGAGACCCGGCTCTCTGCCTGAGCCTCAGCCAGTCGAGCGATGTTGTCAATGGAACGGTTACCTGCGGAGCCTTTGGCGAGGACACTACCTATTTTCCAACGGCCGGCGGTACGGTTGATGGAACGAGAGAGACGTATGGGCCCAACTTCGGCAGCAATGCGCTGCAGTCCAATATCGGCCATGCCAATTACAACTCACTGCAGCTCAGCGCACGCCATACCGCAGGGCGGCTTGAGTTCGATGCTTCCTACACCTATGGCAAGTCGATGGACCAGTCGTCGAACATCGGCGAAGAGGTCAATCCCTTCAATCCTGCGTTGAGCTATGGCCTCTCCGCATTCGATGTGAAGCACAATTTTGTCGTCAGCTACGACTATCAGCTACCGTTCGATCAGTTCTTTCGTCCTAACCGTCTGACCAAGGGCTGGTCGCTTTCCGGTATCACTCGCTTTGCAAGCGGCTTCCCGGTAACCATGATCAACAACGGCGACAACTCGCTGATCGGGACGAATCCAAATGGCGTGAACAACAGCAGCATCGACGAGCCGGACTATAACAGCGGCTCGCTGCATCTCAACAAAAACCCGCGGACGGATAAAAACAACTACTTCGAAACCATAGCCTTCAGCATGAATGCGCTGGGAAGCCCTGGCACCTCGAAGCGGCGGTTTTTCTATGGCCCTGGAGCCGATAACTACGACATGGCTGTTGCCAAGAACCTGCAGTTCACCGAGTCGAAGAATCTGCTCTTCCGTGTGGAGGCGTTCAATGTCTTCAACCATGCGCAGTTCAACGGTCCCCAGGCGGTTGATGGAGATATCGGCAGTTCGACATTTGGAAACGCGATCAGCGCAGCGGCTCCGCGTATTTTGCAAGGCGCACTCAAGTTTTCATTCTGAGCAGCGGAATAGCAACGCCGCACTCACGATCTGACCTTCGCAGCTGCTTTACACAAAGCGGAGATGAGGAAAATTCTTCGCAGGTTCTCAGAGAATTAAGTCGCTTGCACACTCCTCCCATCAGCGGATCGCTGAAGCCGGGCGTTGCGCTCTCTACACGCCCGGCGTTCCATAAACAAGCGGATGGACCGCAATCAGCATGAGGCAAACTCCTACTTCATTGACACCCGTAGCATCAGGATGCCGTGAGACGGAACCTCGCTGGAATAGATACCGTTCGTGAAGTTCACGTCCTTATGGGACCACAGATCACGCGCTGCCTTTACCTTCTTCGCCGGCAGAAGATCGCTGGCTATCACGTTTGCTACCGCAGTCGAACCACCCAGGTTCACGACTCCAATCGCTACACTTCCATCGGCTAGCGGTTTCACCCACGTTTCCCACTCCCCATTCTTCACCGGAGACGCCTGTTTACCCGCTGGATCTTGGTCAATGGCAATCACTTCTTTGTTCAGCAGAATCGATTTCGTACCATCCGACATGGTGCGGATATCATTGCCTGCCAGCAAGGGAGCCGCGGTCAGAGCCCACAAGCTCATGTGCGTCCGATATTCGTCCGCCGTCATGTGCCCGTTACCCACCTCGAGCATGTCAGGATCGTTCCAGTGCCCCGGCCCGGCGTAAGGCGCGGTGGGAGCCTGCTTTTCGATGTTGAACATCATGCTCTTCCATTCGTCTCGAATGTCGTCCGTCGTGCGCCACAAGTTTCCGTCCACTTTAGGTCCCCAGGTCTCCACGTTGCCCATGCCGTACTCGCACAAGCTGTAAACGATAGGCCTGCCGGTCGCTTGCAACGCATCGCCCATTTTTTGGTAGACCGGCTGCAGCTTGTCATTGGAATAGACCGTGGCTGCACTGCACCAGTCGTACTTTAGATAGTCGATTCCCCACGCGGCAAACATCTTCGCGTCCTGCTCTTCATAGCCATAGCTCGCCGGATATCCACCGCAAGTGCGAGGTCCAGGAGACGAGTAGATGCCGATCTTCAGTCCTTTGGAGTGCACGTAATCGGCGAGCGCCTTCATGTCGGGAAACTTGGAGTTCGTATGCAAAACCCCATTTGCGTCGCGCAGGCCCTCCCAGGTGTCGTCTATGTTCACATAGATGTAGCCTGCATCCCGCATTCCACTGCTGACCATAGCATCGGCCATCGTGCGCACGGTTCGGTCGTCTACCTTGTCGGCGAATAGATTCCAGCTATTCCAACCCATTGGCGGCGTCTTGGCCAGGCCGTTATAGGCCACGTCGCGCAGCGCCGGCGGATCGATATAGTTCAGCTTCGGAAAGTCGTCTGCAGGCGTGGCAGGCCGTGCGGCAAACGGCGTGCCCCATTGCTTTCCGTGCAACTCGCCGCCGACCAATTCCCCCACGATAAATGGTTCTTCGTTGTTCCAGTCCACGCCAAACATCTCGAAATGATTCCCGCTTACGGTACCCCTGATTTTCTCGATGAATCCCAGCCCTTGCACGGTGCCCGTCAACTTAGCTCCATCCTGCTTCAAGTCCAGGATCGTTTTCTCCTGTTCGCCGTTGTGCAATGTCTTGCCTGTCGCCGCCCACCGGCCGGTCACACTCGCTGTTTGAGCGGACGCGCCTGACCACGCTGGGCAAAAGGCAACCATGACCACACCGGCTGCGAGCATGCGCTTCCAGATTCTGCACTGTAGCTTCCGATCCATTGTCTTCTCCTTGGATAGTTTTCACTGGTTGAGTTTTTGTTGGCCTTTCGAGCTGTCCGATTCTCCATCTCGGCGAATTTCGAGCGAACGCAGCATTTCCAAGTCACGCGCATCCTTCTTGCCCTTGATCTCTTCAAACCGCTTTGCCTGTTGTTCCCTGCGCGGATCGTTGGTGCGTGCGTACAGCAACAACAGGCCGTAATTGCCGCCATAGTTGTCCGGATCGAGTTGTATGGCGCGATCAAGATATGCCGAAGCCTCCGAGTTGTTCCCTTGTGCCACAGCGATCTGCCCCAGCTCGGATAGAACGCTCGCCTGGTTCGGAAGCAACCGCAGCGACTCGTTAAGTTCGCTGGTTGCTTCGCTGATGCGGCCCTCCTGGCGCGCAATTCGACCGAGGTAGTAGTCCGCTTCTGCAGCCGTCGCCGGGTGCAGAGCGGCCTGCTTGAGCCACGGCAGCGCTGTGTCATAATCCTTCGCGCGAAAGGAGGCACTGCCCAGCGCCAGCAATCCGTTCGGATCCTTTGGCCGCAGCGCATGATACTTCTGCAGATACGGCTTAGCCTGCCCCGGATCTTCGGAAAACGACACCACGAGTCCCATTCCAAGGTTGAAATCGGGATCGTCCGGATCAAGTTCGAGGGCAGCGCCGATTGCCTTGCGCGCCTCGGCGTACAACCCCATGTGCAGACAGATGACACCGAATTCGTACCGAAGCGTCGCATCCTTGGGCCGCAAGTCACGCGCATGCGCCAAATATCCCAAAGCCGCCTGGTCATCGCCCGCAGTCTTGGCCACGCGAGTCAGATCGATCAGAATGTCAGCAGAAGTGCTATCTGTGGCAAACGCTTTTTCGAGTGTGGTTCGCGCCTGGTCGAGTTTCCCGTCCGCCTCCTGCGCCAGACCCAGCATCCGCAGTCCCGCCGGCGAAATCGGGTACCGCTCCGCGGATGCGGACAACAGTTCCTCGATCAAGGCCGCGCGATGCGCCGCACGCAGTGCAAAAACACAGGGATCGGCATCTTCTTCGCTCAGGTCTGTGTTGGACGCCAGCATGTGTGCGGCTTTGTCTGTGGACTCACGATGTCCGAGCGCGGCATGGTCTTCGCAGGCGATGGCCTGCGCGCCAACAGCGGCCTGCGCCGGCGGACTTAGCCGCTCAAGCTCCGCGAGCGAGCGAGCAAAGCTCTTTTCCCATGCGAGGATCGTCGCGATCTGATAACGCGCTTCGTCATTCGCGGCATCCATCTGCACTACTTTCTCGCTCATGCGAAGAGCCTCCGCGCGAGCGTCCGCATCGTGCGCGGCTGTCTGCATGTCCAGGCGGCTCAGGTTCAGATACGCGCCGACCAGCTTTGGATTGTGGCGCACGGCTGCCGAAAACGCCTGTCGCGCATCGTTGAAGTGTCCCTGCTGAGCCTCGACCACGCCCAGCAGGTTTTCGAGGCCGCCCAGGTCGCCATTGTCCCGATACTGTTTTTCCGCCAGCGCAATAGCGGAGCGAGCGCCATCAAGATCCCTCGCATCGATCTGCTGTTGAATAGCCAGCACGCTCCGCCGGTACGCATCGCCGCTCTCCTGCACAGCGGCAGCGGAGAGAGCAAAGCCGGTAACCGCCAACAGGAGCACGCTGCGCCACACGCTACACCATACGCCACGCCGGGCCGCCGGCATAAAGCTCTCCACTATACTGATCTCCATGACCGCTCGGTGTGCATTGTTGCTGGCGCCACTGTTGGCTTTCGCGTTGGTTGAACCCGCATCGCCATCGGATGGTCCCGCGCAAGCAGCCGAGGATGCGGCGCCGCATCTTTCCGCAGCCGCTTCGCTTGGACTGTCCGCTCCAAGGGCCGCTGAAATTCAGCAAGCCATCGACGCGCACAACTATCCTACAGCGGAGGAGATTCTGCTGGCCGAGATTGACCGCGATCCGCACTCGGCTTCTGCCTGCCGCATGCTCGCTTTCGCAGGCACGATTTACTTTCTCAACCATGACTATATGAACGCCGCAATTGCATGGAAAAAATCTGACGCGATCGCTCCGCTCGATCCCAGCCTCCGCTTCTCTCTCGCAATGACCTATATCCGCATCGCTCACTCGGATTGGGCGCGCCCTGAGCTCGAGTCGTTGGCGGAGCATTTTCCAAGCAATGCTTTGTTTCCCTACTGGCTGGGACGCGTTGACTATGATGCGCACCAATACGATGAAGCAATCCGTCACTTTCAACACGCCATCGAGCTGGACCCTTCCATGGCGCGCGCATACGATAACCTTGGCCTCTGCCACTACTATGAGAATCAAAATGGGCTGGCCGTCGAGAACTACAAAAAAGCCATCGAGCTTGAACGCGGCTCGCAACATCCTTCCCCTTGGCCTTATCTAAACCTAGCTGTTACGCAACAATTCCTCGGTCAGCTCTCAAACGCCGAGGCCAATCTGCATGAAGCGCTTCGTCTCGATCCATCCCTTGTTTCAGCGCATTTCCAGCTCGGCACCGTTTTTGAAGATCTCGGCCAACTGGATCATGCCGTTGTTGAGCTTCGCGAAGCGGTTCGTTTGGATCCTGCGTACCCTGAACCGCATTCGGTCCTCGCCCGTATCTATCACAGGCTCGGCCGACAGCAGGCAGCACACGACGAGGTCGAAATCTACCAGCGGCTTCGCCCGCACAGCGCTACGCCGTAATCTCCCGGCAAGGCGTCTGTGCAACCGGAAGTGTCACAGCATGACTCGCATTCTTCCAACTGAGGAATGCCATCAGGCTGAAAGCAGCCCAGCCTGATGGCGCGTAGGTGAGACACACTAGGAAACGACCTGCCTAGAATTCAAAGCGCCCGGCGAACTGGATCGTACGCGGCGTCGAAGCATCGCCATTCCAGGTTCCAAACGCCGAGTTGCCCACGTCGGTGACAAATGCGCCTCCAGGACCGTTTCCTTGCGAGATCAGTGCGTGATAGTTAAGGGCATTGAAGAAGTTTGACGAGAACTTGAAGTTCAGCCTCTCGGTGATCTTCGTATTCTTCGTGAAGGACACATCCAGGTCTTGATAAGACGGTCCATAGATCGTCGAAACACCTTTGCCGTAGCCGGTATAGCCAAAGCTGGTAAAGGCGCTTGGGCTTTCAAAGGCTGCGGGGTTGAGATAGTTCGACTCATGCGCCGGATTAAATCCATCCCGCCCATGTGGCTGCGCCGGCTGCCCTGGAATAACGCCCGGTACGCAGCCTTCGCGGAAAGAACCCGCGATAGTCGACGTCGTGCAGGTTGAAGAGGAGAAAGAGAACGGTGTGCCGAACTCGTACCGGTAGATCGGGCTGATCTGCCACCCGCTTACCAGCTTGTTCATCGCGCCGCCTCCGTTCAGGAACTGCTTGCCGGTGCCGAATGGCAGGTCGTACACCACGGCGGTCGATTCGGTGATCGGAACATTATCGGGAGCGATTGCCCACGCACGCCCGGGGTTATAGGGCGAGAATGCCGAAGTGTTGCCCGCGCCACCCGAGTTCCCTTGTGTTGAAAAGGTGCCGTTGGAATACAGTTTCGCGACGGTAATCGAGCTCAGCAGGTACAGGCCGTTCGTGATATGTCGCTCGACCTTGCCCTGAAAGGACTCGAAGATGGAGTTTGCGTGACCCTCGTTATCGCCTTGCAGGTCACCGCAGTACTGCGGATACGGCAGCAGCGCCTGCTGAATCGTCGGCGCGCAACCCGTCATCTGGGCTGCCCAACCGACATAGGGCATCGCGATTCCGTCCTTGGCAAACGTCGCTGGACCAGCCGCATCGTTGTAGCTTACGTTCAAGTCGTTGCCAAGCCCAAAGATTGCCGGGTTACCTGGATTTAGGACATTCAGTGGACTGAGAGCTGATGGCAGATGTGTCCCCTTCGTACCTACGTAGGAACCGGAGACAAAGAAGTTGTGCGGCATCTGGTGCTCGATCGTCAGGTTCCACTGAGATGAGTACGGTCTCTTGTTTCCATCCAGCGGACGGTATAGCGATGGGCTGGTGCCGTTGTCGAAGCCGGAGTTGATGTTGCTCGCCGTCGAACCGGTCTGTGTAGAAGAGATGCCGCTCGTAAGATACAGAGCCGGCACCTTGAAGGCGCCGCTCGGCGACTCGCTCAGGTTTAGATACTTGTTGAATCCATCCTGGCTCAAACCTCCACCCCAGCCGGGATAGAACGCCTGGCCGAAGTAGATGCCGTAACCGGCGCGCACAACGGTCTTATCGTTGACCGCATACGAAAAGCCGACGCGCGGAGCCAGGTTGGTATGCTGCGCAACTTCCGGGAACTCGGCGCCGTAGCTAGCCGCGCCCCACTTGGTGCCGGCAAATGCCAACCGTCCAGGAATGGGGGAGCCACCTGCCGTTAATGCGTCGGGATTCGGACCTAACGGATCGAAGAACGAGAGATTGTCGAACTTTTCCCGGAAGGGCTGAATGTAGTCCCAGCGTAGGCTGTAATCCAGCGTAAGCCGGGGATTGATGCGCCACGCGTCTCCAACGTGCGCAGCGTAGCCGTCCTGCCGCGGATACTCCGCATGCACGTTGTAGTACGTCACCGAAGCGCCGCCGACCGCGCCCAGATAGAAGCTGGCCAGCGGATCGCCAGGGCAGCCTCCTGGGCAGAGAGCCGTGCTGGTTGTACCGGTTGTGTCCGCGTTGAAGTTGAATGTGCCGCCCTGATTGGTTCCTTCGTGAATGCTTGTTCCGGCCAGGCGCCACTCAAAGCCGCCCTTCAGCGTATGCCGGCCAATCACACGAGTCGCTACATCGTTCAGAGCATAGGTGCCGCGCGTTGTCTTGGTCTCGGCCGAGTCCGGAGGATCGTTGTTGCCCAATTGAGAGTAATAGCTGCCGAAGGTCATCTCGGGCAGATAATCCGGATTGGCCACGCCTGGCACCTTGGGCAGCTGCGCCTTACCGTTGAGCGCGTAGTAGCCTTCGTTGCGGTTGAGGTAGCCGAGGGTGAGATGGTTGGTCATCACGTCGGAGAAGTTGTGTTCCCAGTTCAGGCGTTGAATCGGCGCGTTCTCCGGGCTGGCCGGGCTGGCGGTCGAAAGCGCAATCGGCAGGTTGGTCTGCGCATTGATGCCGGTGTACTGCCACCAATAGGTGTAGTACAGGTGATCTCTGCTGCCCAAGTTGAAATCCGTGCGCCAGAAATACACGTTCTCGCTGTTCGTCAGCGATCCCTGTCCGGCCGTCGGAATATAGTAGTTGTTGATTTCTCCATTGTTCGTCGGCGTCGGCATCGCCGCGATCCATGCTGCCGCGATCGGGTCTTCATACGCGGGATTGATCTGGTTCGTCACGCCGTTGTAAGCAATGGGCATGCCGGCGTCTGAGCCATACTTAGCCGGATCATTCGGGTAATACAACTGCGATCCCCACGCGCTGAAGTTGCCGTTGCGGTCAGCCGCCGAGGCAATCGAAAGCGTTGACGAATTGGCGCCGCCGTGATCCTGGAAGCCTTCCCAGTTGAAGTAGAAGTAGCCCTTCGCCCAGGAGTGGTCGCCATGCAGCTTCGGCAGCCAGATCGGGCCGCCGATGTTCGCGCCGAAATCATTCTCTTTATCCGATGGCTTGGTACCGCCGTAGGGTGTCGCGTTCAGTGCGTCGTTGCGGATGTACTCGTAGGCTCCGCCGTGGAACTTTTCTCCGCCGCTCTTGGTATCGATGATGAGCTGGCCCGAAGTCGAGTTGCCATACTGCGCGTCGTAATTCGCGGTCACGATGTGCACTTCGCTCGTGATATCGGGCGACATGCCGAAGTCGGTTTCAAGAGCCACCATACCGCTCTGGTTCATGAAGCCTTCCATCGCGGTCGCGCCGTCCACGATAGCCTCGTCGCCCGTAACCAGGCCGCCGTTGGTGCGAGCGTTGTACGCATTGCCGCCGCCGCCCGTCGTTACGCCGGGAAGGAGGATCGCAACCGTTACCGACGAACGCGGCGCGCCCGAGATCGTCAGCGCGAAATCCTGCAGGGTTTCCGGAGCAATACCGCCTTCCAGAGTGGGATTGTCGTAGTTGATGAGCGAAGCATCGCCATTCACCGTTACCGTCTCGGCCGCGTTACCGACCGCGAGGTGCACATCGTTGCGGGCCGACTGGTTGATCGCCAGCTCGATTCCCTTCTGTGTGGACGACTTGAAGCCCGCTGCCTCAGCCGTCAAATCGTACTTGCCGGGGGTTAGGTTGTGAAATGAAAATTCGCCGCTGGCATCGGACACGAAGTTCGATTGGAAGCCTGTCGCCAGATTGGTCAGCATCAGTTTCGCTCCCGCAATAGCAGCGTTGTTTGGGTCTATTACCGTGCCTCCGAGAGAAGCGTTCGTATCCTGGCAGTAACCGCGGGAACCTGCGGCCACCAGAAACACTCCTAACAGAAGAAGCAACAAAAACCGCGTCTCGGATCTGATTTTCCTCATAGCGTCTCCTGATCAAATTTTGGGTCTCGGATCTCGGCTGTAAATGCTTTCTTGCCCGGCTATGGTCATAGCGGATAAGCCTGAGAGGCTGCCTCCAATCGACCGAACCAGATCTGTATCGTCACCGAGATTCAATAGCTCCGGCGCTCGCTTGCCGCCGTGCGCATTCACCAACTCGCCGCTCGCGTACCCGTGCTGCTCCATCGAAGCGGAAAATTGAAGGAATTCTGAAAACGTTTTCAACAGCGCCCAAAATTATACTCGATCGCAAATTTCCATGTCAATATACTTTGAATTGTTGGTTTTGTATCTATAAACAAAGGTATTCACTTTCGGCATATATATTCTTGCGTAATTCCATCCACCAGGCATTTAACGTTTCGAGGATTGCAACCGACACTTTTTCATGTGCTTCCGATTGGTTCTCTTTACAAGGTCCGTCGTGAGCGGCTTCAATACCCATAGTTGACGGGAATTACCCCTTCTTCTCTTTCCGCCTCGCTGAAGGATCGTTATGACATTCCTGAACCGCCGCTCGATCCTCGCTGGATTCGCAGCCACCTTCGTTGGCCGTATCCTGTGCGGCGGCACTCCGGCGAATCCACCCCTCGCGCACTCGTCCGTCCTGCCTGCCGCCTCGGAACCCCAACGTTTCTGGTTCACCGATGTCGCGTCCCGCTCTGTCTTCCCCTACCGTACGAACAACGACTTCAGAGGCAGGAAATACTTCCCCCAGCCGATGTGCGGCGGCATTGCGGCCTTCGACTACGACAACGATGGCCGTATGGACCTCTTTCTTACCAACGGAGCCACCCTGCCCGGCCTGGAGAAATCCTCGCCCGCATTCGACAATTGCCTGCTGCACAATCGCGGCGACGGCAGCTTTGAAGATGTCACGGTTAAAGCCGGTTTGGAGGGCGCCTCACTTGGTTTCAGCTTTGGCGTCGCCGCTGCCGACTATGACAACGACGGCTTCGACGATCTCTTCGTCTGTAACGCAGGCCGGAATGCGCTCTATCACAATAACGGGGATGGCACATTCACCGATGTCACCCCCGGCTCCGGCCTCGAGCACAAGCCACCGAACGTGCTCAGTGTCGGCGCCGCCTGGTTCGATTACAACAACGATGGCTTGCTCGACCTCATCGTCACCAACTACACCGTGTGGACGCCTGAAACCGATCTCCGCTGCCAGATGGATGACAAGCACGATGAGTACTGTAGTCCGACGGTCTACAAGAACGTGCCCTCGCGCCTCTATCGCAACCTGGGCGCGGGCCGCTTCGAAGATGTCACCGAATCGAGCGGGATCGGCAAGGCGCTTGGCAAAGGCATGGGTATTGCCATCGCTGATTTCAACAATGACGGCCGTATGGACATCTTCGTCGCCAACGACACCGAGCCCAACTTTCTCTTCCTCAACCAGGGCGATGGCACGTTTAAAGAGGTTGGTCTCGAATACGGCGTCGCTTATAACGCACAGGGCGCCAGCGTTTCCGGCATGGGCTGCGACGCAAAGGATTTCGACAATGACGGCCTGATCGACATCGTCTACAACGATCTGTCGGGACAGGTCTTTGGCCTGCTTCGGAACGAAGACGGAAAGTCCTTCGCCGATCTCACCTGGAGCAGCAGGTTCGGCCCGCTCACTCACGATCTTTCCGGTTGGAGCATGGGGTTCATCGACTACAACAACGATGGTTGGAAGGACATCTACTCCGCCAATGGCGACGTAGACAATCTGACCGCAAGCTCAAAGCAGCACGACACGATGTTTCAGAATCTTGACGGTAAGAAGTTTGCGGACGTCTCTGCTCAAATGGGACCTGATTTTGCCATGCCCGGCTATCAGCGCGGCTCCGCCTTTGTCGACCTGAACAACGACGGATTTATGGATCTCGTCGTCACATCGCTCGGCCAGCGCCCACGCATCTTGATCAACAACGCCCTGGCCAAGAATCACTGGATCATCTTCGATTTGCGCGGCTACATCAGTAATCGCAACGGAATCGGCGCACGCATCCGCGTAGTCACCGCCTCGGGCCGCTCGCTTTACAACCACGTCACCACCAGTGTCGGCTTCATGTCCTCGAGCGATCGCCGCGCGCACTTCGGTCTCGGTGCGGAAACAAAGATCGACCACGTGGAAATCCGCTGGCCCAGCGGCATTGTGCAGCGCATCGATCATCCGGCCGCCGGCCAGATACTCAAAGTGGAAGAACCCGCAAGATAATCAGTGCGGCTCCACAACCGTCAGTACCTGGTCCGCTTTGACGTTCGTCAGCACCTGCTTCACACCCGTAGGCCATGCCAGCTCGATCCTTTCGATCACCGCTGCGTTGCCCAGTCCAAAATGCACGCGCTTATCGCTCGACGAGTTATAGCCCACCGCCGTAGTCGCCTCGTTGTACTGAACACCATCGCTGGTCGTGATTTTTACTTTCGTACCCAGCCCATCGCGGTTGTCCTTCGTTCCTACCAGCTTCAGCAGGATCCAGTGGTTCCCATTGGCCGTCCGGTTCATCAGGATTTGCGGAGGGTTCTGGATCGCGCTTACTACAATGTCGATCGCGCCGTCGTTGTTCAGGTCGCCAAAGGCCGCGCCGCGATGTGCCCGCGGCTCAAGGAACGCAACGCCTGCCATGGCGCTCACATCGCTAAAGGTAAAGTTGCCGTTGTTGCGCCACAAACCGTTCGGCTGCAAGGTCGGCCGGTGCAGGACTTCCTGCTCGTTGTCCAGAATGGCTCCGCCAGCGACGAACAGATCCTTCCACCCGTCATTATCGAAGTCGAATGCGCCTGTACTCCATCCCGTCATACGGCGGCTGAAGGCCGTGACCCCTGAGGTATCGGTCACCTCGTTGAACAATCCTCCGCCGTTCCTGTATAGCGGAAAGGTGTTACCGTACATTGCCGTGTGAAAAATATCCGGCATGCCGTCATTATTCAGATCGCGAAAGTCCGCGCCCATCCCCGCCACAAGCGAGCCGTTCGCCGTATACGCCACGCCCGCTTCGAGCGCCACATCCTTAAAGGTTCCATCGCCGTTGTTATGAAGCAGGAAATTTGGGAATGTATCGTTCGACACAAATACATCTGTAAAACCGTCATTGTCGTAATCGGCAAACGCCAGCCCCATCCCCTTGCCCAAGTACTGCGCGATATGCGATTCCTTCGACACGTCGGTGAACGTGCCATCACCGTTGTTGCGATAGAGAATGTTCGGAGTCCCCTTGAAGTTCCCCGGCGCGCAATAGGTACGTACTTCGCCGATCGAACACAGCTTTGCTGTGGCGAGGTTGTAATCGAGATAATCGATCACCAGCAGATCCAAACGGCCGTTGTTGTTATAGTCGAACCAGCCTGCCGCCACCGCCCATGGCTTGTCATAGCCCGGTACGGTGCCTGCCACGTTTGCTTTCTTTGTCACATCGGTAAACGTCCCATCGCCGTTGTTGTGGAGCAGCTGATTGCGATTCACGCCTACCACGTACAGGTCCACAAATCCATCGTTGTCGTAATCGCCCGCGGCCACACCCATCGAGTAGCCTACGCCCTGCAGACCTGCCTGCACCGTGACGTCGGTGAAAGTCCCGTCGCCATTATTGCGGTAAAGCCGGTTCCAATAGCTCGGGTCGCTCTTTTCCAGAGAGGGAATCGCCGCCCCATTGGTTAAAAAGATGTCCAGAAGCCCGTCATTGTTGTAGTCGAACAACGCCACGCCTCCCAGCATGGTTTCGATGGAGTAGCGTTGCGGACTGACGTTATTCTTGAGCCGGAATTGGATGCCAGATTTTCCAACCAGGTCTTCGAATCGGATGCGGCCTCCCTGCGTGGCGCCGCGAACATCAGTTTTTTGAGCGGCGTCCGCCGAGTTCTGGAGAGCAAGATGGTTGACAGGATAAGACGCAATGGAACTGGCCGTGATCATCCACACTATGAGCATCGAAAGCAGGGGCACTCTGCGCCGCCATGCTGACACTGCACCAAGGGTGCCAACGCGCCGGCCAGTCTCCCTCCGCATCCACAGGGAGAGCGCATGTTGACCGTGCTTCCTGAACAGTTCATTCGGCATCAGGGTATTGGGACAATCGACTGCGGCTGCGAGAGACTACAAAGCAATCTATCGCATTGCAGCCAAGCCTATCAGATCGCAAAGGCAACAGGCGCGGGCCACAGCGACTCTCCTAACATTGGGATGCTGTCGCAATCTAGTTGTTGTACCCGCTTCGAGAGGCCGCCTGTGTTGCCTTTCGGCCTCCCGCGCGATGGTTTTGGAAGTCGTCTTGGTGGATTCGTCGATTTGCTTTCCCGCGAAGCGAAATCGATACCGAAGAAATTTGCCACGTAGATAGATGGCCATGTTGAGCTCCTGTCTCTCGGTTTGGCGGGCCGTAGTTCGGCGCGCGGCTGGAGATTCAGGCGAAGCCCATATTCGGTCAAATTCAGGAGTGTCCCGGACCAGGATGGCGGGAGTAAGGCTGGGATCGGAGGCGGTACATCAGGAGGGCGACAACTGAGCTGGATTGCTATGGGGTAGCATCCGTTTTGAAACGGCGTGACGGTGAAAGTGGCCATCGTTGGCCCATTTTCACAATTTTTCGCTGTCTTTTGTTAAGCTAAGTTGTTGATTTGATTGGCTCCTTAGGTAGGACTCGAACCTACAACCCGTCGGTTAACAGCTAGAGGTTTGGCCATTTCAGCATTGCTCGCTGTTGCTCCATATTACTCATTTTCAGTTGCTTACAGAAATGTCTCATCACAACTGAATGTGAAGACTACCCGCATTTGCTCGCCTTTTTGAAGCAGTCTACCCACAAAAGTCCCCACGTTTTTCTTAGCGGCTTTGATCTCGTTGAGAAAGCCGCGTTAGATGTCTCCCAAGTGGCCGAACTGTAGATGTGGATGACAAGGGCGCCCTGTTTTGCGAATCAAGCTCCACTCGACAAGAGATGTAACCCTGACGCTCGACTCAAGGGCATGTTCAAACTGGCGCTGCCACTCGTGGAAAAGCTATGTGGACAGCCGTCGCGCTAGCGCCGAACGTCCGGCAGTCCGGGTGATGCGGGCGTTACGCAGACACTACTCAATCGCACAACTGTGTTTCAGAAATCCGATTGCGATGATCTTTAGCGGTAATGCGGAAATTTGCATTATGCAGAGCGTTTTTAGCGTAGCGACGCGGCACACAGAAGCATTGGGAACTGCTGGAAACTGATGGCCGCGTCGGTGCGCTAAAAACGGATTGGACTGAACCGCCGCAGGATGCTGGACCTATGGGTATTGAATGGTTGGCAGAGACCTGAAGGAAAGTCAGCAGGCCCGTAGCAGGTGGTTTTATTGCAGTGGGCGTTGGTAGATTCGCGATTGCGGGCGGCTTGAAATCCCGCTGGCTGGCTTGATTGATGCGAGAACAGACGACGCTGTGCAGCAAGAGACAGGGGTTCCCTGTAGCGTTGGAAGAACCAACGTCGCAGTGGGCAGTATCCGGGGAGTGTGCTGACGCTCATGATGTGTCCTTGATCGCCGGGCGTCTTCGGGCTGCCAGCGTATCGATCAGCACCATATGGCCACGGCGACAAACCGGACAGAGGCGCAATGAAACCCCGTTGAGTTCTTCGCACCGGTCACGGTAGTCTTGAACTTCCGATGACTCTGGAGGCGTCTGCGGAAGCGCCATGCCCAGTAGTTGACGGCATTGGGTCAGTTTTTCTTGTCGGTTGCGGTTGCCGAGGAAGCCGTAATAGCGAATGCGGTGGAAGCCATGCGGCAAAACGTGGAGGAGAAAGCGACGGATGAATTCCTCGGCCGAGAGGGTCATCGTTTTCTGCTGGCTGTGGTCCCGATAATCCTTGTATCGGAAGCTTACTTGATCGGCTTCGATGTCGAGCAGGCGGTTGTTCGAGATCGCGATGCGATGGGTGTAGCGGCCGACATAATCCAGAACCTGTTCGGGGCCGGCGAAGGGCCGTTTGGCATAGACGACCCACTTTGCCTTTTTGAGAGGCTCCAGGTAACGGACACATGCGCGCCGATCCCGGAGGCTTTCCAAGGCGGTGAAGAACTGCAGTTTGCCAGAATCGAAGGCGTTCTGGAGTTGCTCCAGAAACAGGCGACGGAACAGTAGCGACAACACGCGTACATGCAGGAAGAAGCCGGGCTTGCAAGGGATCCAGCGGGTGCCGTCGGGTGAGATGCCGCCGCCTGGGACTACGCAATGCAAATGCGGGTGATGCAGCAGGGCGGACCCCCAGGTGTGCAGGACGGCGAAGAAGCCAATCTCCGCGCCCAGATGTTTGGGATCGGCAGCTATGGTGCGCAAAGTCTCGGCCGTGGCCTGGAAGAGGATGTTGTATACCACCTCCTTGTTCTGGTAAGCGATCGTGGCAATCTTATCCGGCACAGTGAAAACGACGTGAAAGTACCCGCAGTTGAGAAGTTCCGCCTGGCGGTGCTCTATCCACTCTGCGCGTGCCAGCGACTGACGCTTGGGGCAATGCCGATTCCTGCATGACCGGTAGCAAATGCGTTGCTCGCCGCATGCATCACACTGTTCGATCTGTCCTCCGAGAGCCGCCGTCCGGCACATCTCGATGGCGCTCATGACGCGTCGCTGCGCTGTGGACATCGACGCGCCATGCTTCTCTCGATAGGCTCCCCCGTAGCGGCGGAAGATGCCCGCCACTTCCAGCTTCGGGCGATCCATGCAGCCGCTTAGAAGTACTGGGGTATGGCGGGCTTGGGATCAGCGCAGACAGGGTGAGGCAAAAGATCGAGTGGACTGGAGGTCGAGCAGACCTTGCTGGTAGCGATCCGCAGATAGCGAGCGGTGGTCGCCAGGCTGCGGTGGCCGAGCAACAGTTGAATGGTCCGGACATCGGTGCCCGATTCCAGCAGATGAACCGCAAATCCGTGTCGAAGCAAGTGCGGAGTAATTGGCTTGCGGATACCGGAGAGCCTGCGAGCCTTCTTGCAGGCCAGTTCCACCGCAGATGTGCTGATGGGGCTGTCGGGGAAGTCGCCTGGAAAGAGCCAGTGCCGGGGCTTACTCACTCGCCACCAAGTGCGCAGGATCTCCAGCAGTGTGGGCGATAGCATCACGTAGCGATCTTTTTGGCCTTTGCCCTGGTCGACACGGATTACCATGCGCTGGCTATCGACGTCGTCAGTTTTCAAACAGACAGCCTCGGAGATGCGCAAACCCGCGGCATAGCAGGTCGTCAGGATCGCGCGATGCTTGGTGCTTTCGATGCAGCCGAGAAACTTCAAAACCTCCTCTTGGCTCAAAACCACCGGCAATTTCTGCGGCTTCTTGGGTGCAGGTATAACGTCGTCAAACTGCCAATCCCTTTTCAGACAGACCTTGTATAGAAAGCGCAGTGCGGCCACCGCGATGAGCACGGATCCAGGTGCCAACTTCTTTTCATTCGTCAGGTAGACTTGGTAGGCGCGGATATCCTCCGGACCCAACTGTTCCGGAGACTTGTTGAAGTGGCGTGCAAACAGAGAGACCTGTTGCACATATGACATTTGCGTGTTGAGTGCGAGATTCCGCACCTGCATGTCTTCAGTCATCCGCTGGCGAAGCGATGTCATAGAAACTCCTTTGCGAGATGGAATGCGCTGCAAGCAGCGGTTCCATGCTCTCGCAAAAGAGTTCATGCATGAAGGATGGCAAACAGGGAGGCCTGATCCGGCACCACGCTCCACCACAGCCTGCTGGACCTACCAAGTACCGCGTAGCGGTTTAGTCCAAACGCAACTATTCGGCGAGTAGGAATGTCGCGGCTTGTCGCAATCACCCTCTGCACCGTAAGGTGGCTGTCATGAGTTTTCGGCACTTTCTACCTGGTTCTGCGCTTCCCCCGCACCTCAGTTTTCCCGACCGTAATCCGTTTCATCCTGAATTCTCTTCGGTCAACATCGGCCGGCGGCGGTTTCTTGGTTATGCGGCAAGTCTGGGAGCAGTTGCTGCCACTCTCGGAGTGAAAGGCTGGGCGCAGCAACCGGCCAGCATTGCCGACGATCCTTCTCAGTCCGTTCAGCTACCTGACGGCAATATGTTCTCCTCCTGGGAACCGGCGACGAGCTTCTCGAAGACTTATTTTGTTGACAACCAGTCGACTCACGCTGACGACAACAATCCAGGAACTCGCGAACGTCCGTTTCGCTCCATCAATCGCGCAGCACAAGCGCTCCAGGCTGGAGAACGCGTCGTCATCGGTGCGGGCACATACCGTGAATGCGTTCGCCCTGCACGTGGCGGCACCGGTCCAGATAGGATGATCAGCTATGAAGCCGCACCCGGCGCCACCGTCCTTATCAAAGGCTCGGAGAGTCTCAGCGACGGCTGGCAAGAAGTCGCGGTCTCAGCCAGCCGCCGCTCGAACGACAAGACGTCCTCGATTACTGCTTGGAAGCACGAGTTGCCCAGCTCGCTTTTTGAGCAAAACTACAACCCCTTCAGTCTGCCCAGCGCCCCGGCGGACCGCTCCTGGCTGGACACGAGTAAGGTCGACATGGGGCCATACTTCCGGCGCCGTGGATTAGTCCTCGTCGATGGCAAACCCCTCGAGCCTGTCGAACAGTTGCGCGAACTCGCCAGCCTGCAACTGCCAGGGACACCTCGGCCGCCCTCTGCCAGCCCTGTCCTGAACGGTCTACCCACACGCACGCGCGGTGGTCCGCTTATGCAGGAGGTCGGCGGTGAGCCCGACGGCAGGTTCTGGATCGACGACAGCGGCGGCTCTGTGTACGTCCGTCTGCCTCACGGTACACCCAGCGAACACGCCATTGAGATCACCACTCGCGAACAGGCCTTTGTCCCAAAAGCCCAGGGGTTTGGATACATCCGTGTGAAAGGTCTCATCTTCCAGCATGCAGGGAACGGTTATCCCATCCCCCAGCGGGGCCTTGTCTCCACCGCTGGAGGCAATCACTGGATACTCGAAGACAATACTTTCGAATGGGCCAACGGAACCGGGCTCGATATAGCCAACGGCGACTGGAATGCAGCGCCCACACCGGATGCAGGGCATGCCCATATCCTGCGCCGCAACACAATCCGCTACTGCGGCGTGGAAGGCATCGCGGGCATGGGAACCCATGACACCGTCATTGAAGATAACCTGCTGGAATGGTGCGGCTGGGCCGACGTCGAGCGCGCTTGGGAGGCCGCCGGGGTGAAGCTTCACGGCGCTCATAATCTCGTCTTTC
>Ga0302325_10005054_pt1 | contig 30263 bp, 28 predicted proteins | sample Palsa_T0_2_FD_201948 | JGI IMG/M metagenome (GOLD analysis project Ga0302325, IMG submission 201948) | Peat permafrost microbial communities from Stordalen Mire near Abisko, Sweden - Palsa_T0_2 | ecosystem: Environmental > Terrestrial > Soil > Palsa > Peat permafrost | place: Sweden: Abisko... | reverse complement strand
CGGGACTTTGCCTATGACACCGAACTGCTCGGGAAAGATCAAGTGGATGAGAAAGCGCTCCTGAATCTTCGGGGAGTGATTCGAACCTCACTCGTCACCTTCAACGGCCGTTCCTATCAGAACCTCGAAGCGTTTGCTCCTGCCGGTGAGTGGGAAGAACTGCTCACGTCTTCCTCGACTCGGCTGAGTCACGACCATGATCTATAGCCACACACAGATCAGCCAATTCGTTCGCTGCCCGCGCAGCTATCGCTACCGCTATCTCGATGGTTGGCAGGAGAAGGAAACCCGCGCTGCGATGGCCTTTGGCCGTTCGTTTGAGAAGGCCCTCGGAGCCTACTTCCTCCGCGAGGATCCTAGCGCGGTGCTATTCAAGGAATGGGGTGCGTATCGGGATGCGCCGTTTGAATACAAGAAAGGCGACTCCTGGGACCGTCTCGTCCACCAGGGAGTTCATCTGCTCGGGCGATTCGCTCAGGACGATCGCGTTCAGATTCCCTGTCCGAAGAAAGACCTGCAAGTGAAGTTGGTTCGATCCTTAGGGACGAACAACGAGTTCGTTTCCTACATCGACGCTCTTGGAGAGCTTGACGGCACTCCCTGTGTCATTGATTGGAAGACCACGGCGAGCCGTTATCCGGAAGAGCCCGAAGGACTGCTCGCGCTAGATCCTCAGCTTATCTGCTACTCCTGGATCAGCGGAATCCCCGAAGTCGCCGTGGTTGTGTTCGTGCGAAAGAATCAGCCGGAGATTCAATACCTCAGGGCCACGATTTCCGATGAGCAACGCCGGGAGTATGGCCGCTTGGTTGAAACCACCGTTTCGCAGATCGAAGCAGGTCAATTCGTTTCGCACAGCGGCATCCGGTTTCCTCAGAACGGTTGTGTCAGCTGCTCGCATCTCGGGCTTTGTCTTAACAACCAGCCGTTGATCGACGCGAATCTCGTTCGCCGGCCAGGAGCCATCGACCTTGACTGGCTTAATGACTTGGGTGACTAACGGGAGACCCTTGGTGGCTCCGAAGCTCAATCGCCGCCGGGCTATGTTCGTTCTGACCAAGATCGAAGAGATCCTGGGATGGGAACGAGCAACCGAGCGGGAGCGTGACACGCGCTTTGTCGAGCTCGGCCGTTATCTGTGCGAAGTCCGCTCCGGGCAGTACTGGCGGCTCGATAATCTCAAGTCATTCGATGAGTTCTTAGAGAAGCGCTTCCCGGAATCGCGGAGGAAAGCCTACTACCTGATGGCCATCCACGAGCAGTTGCCTCGAATCCCCAAGCCACACCTGAAAGAGGTGGGATGGTCAAAGGCTACGGAGCTAGCGAAGGTGGCGCGGCGGGATGGAGCGGAGTTTGATTGTGCAACCTGGTTGCACAGAGCCCAGCAGTTGCCCAAAGAAGAGTTCAAGCGTGAGGTCGAAAAGCACCTCACGGGCAAAGAGACGGAGCCATGGGAGATCCTTTATTTCAAGGTATACAAGAGCCAGCTTGCCGTCATCGAGCAGGCACTGGAGACCGCCGCGCTGATGCTGGGGACCGACAAGTCGCGGGGCTACTGCCTCGAGATGATCTGCGCAGATTTCTTGGCTGGAGCGAGCCTCGAAAGCGACAATACCAAATCATTACTCATGTCCCTGGATCGGCTTTTTTGTCTTCTTCCACATCCCCAGAAGCAAGAATTCCTTGAGCGGACGCGAACTGCCTCGTGAATAAATCTCGTTACAGACGCCCGAGACTCAAGCTCAGCCCACGGTCCTACCGAAAACTGTGGCGCGAGATACTTGAGCGGGATGGATGGCGGTGCCAGAATTGCGGAAGTCTTGCTGACCTACAAGTTCACCATATCAACGCTCGTAGTCGATTCGGAGACGATGCCGAATCAAACCTCATCACGCTGTGCGCTGGCTGTCATAGAAGTGTTCATTCCGGGCCGTGAATCACGAGACGTTAGAGAATCTTAAAGACAAATCTCGATGTTTGCAATTGTTCCTAGCTCGTCAAGTTCGATAACAACGCAAACCAGTTTCTGTGGACGATCGAACCTGCCGAACGGATCCTCGAGTTCGAATCTCACCCGCTCCGCCAGTCAGTCAAATGTTTTCTCTCTGTTCCCATTATTGTTGCGGAAACTTCGATTTTCCGGGCCTTTTTGGCTGGAATTGCTAACCCGGTCTAGTCGCTCTCCGATGGCGCTCCGCCGAGAGTGGCGAGATAGCTGCAAAATTCTCCCAAGCCAATCGCGAGGTGCACTTACGAAACCCGATGCGGAGGGATTGATTTCTTGAGTGACGGCCCATCGGAAGGTGCTTGGGTTCGATCCCCACCGCCCCTACCAACCATCTTCCTGATTGGTCGGGATTTAACAAATTCGCGAGGGGGCAAAAGGGGGCAGATAAGCCCAGCGATCCGGTTCCAGTGCGTTAGTCTTCAGCGGCACGGATGACAACCGGATTCGAGCTTTGATCACCGGAGAGGAAATACCAACTTCTTCAACTCTGCCACCAGCTTCGATACAAGATAGGCGGCGCGAATTATTGTTGTTTCCTGAATTACAAGGCGCTGACCGACAGCGTAGGTCTTATCCCCCGATTTGTTGACGTAATCCTGATCTATGATGCCCTCGGAGTGAGAGAGCAAATGCCTCTGCTGAATAAGCCGCAACAAATCGGCCATTTCTATTGAGGTTAATAAATCTTCGTATCCCTTGCCGGTTGCGGTGCGCCACAGCGCGGAACTTTCCGGGAGATTCTGAAAGACATTCTTTCTGCGTCGTCGAGAAGCTGCATCGGGCGTGCGGTCAAAGAGTTTTTCTACCGCTCGTTGAAAGGCTCCTATAATCCGCCCCATACTGTTTTCGAGGATTTCTCGCTCCGTGTTTCTCGCCGCGTCAGCGTCAGATGCTGCTTTGACCGCAACTCGTATAGCAGGCAATACCGCAAGCGATTTCCGTACTGTTTCTAAGGTTTGCTCGAAGGTGCTTTCAGCAGAATTATGTCCGCAAGCAGGGCAGAAAAATGCGGCTCCAAGCGACGAATACCTGCATTCGCACTTTTCACAATTGAATTGTTGCCGCAGCTCTTCTGCCGCGCTGATCGGAACAACAAGAGTGGGAGCGCCGCATTTGTACGCCATGGATATTTTAATAAAACCAGGAGGCTGTCTGCGGTTGAAGTCTCGCGCATCCTGCGAAAGTGCGTTATCGATAATGCCGCTGATCTGATTTACTGCAACTCGCTGAATGTACTCAAGCTGGTCCGGCGTATTCCAATCCACGGCTTCTGCTTCTTCGCGGCAGATCGGACAGAACACCTGTGCGTCGCTGATCTTATTTCTCCAATCCTCAAAGAGAATCTTAAAGTCGGACTGGCACGCATCGGACGGGCATCTTCGATCAAAATAACCGTCATTGTCTATAGGTATTTGAACTGGAACCAAGACAGTTCCACCACCCCGTTTAATCTTTTCCAGCTCTCGAAGGATGTTATCGAACACTAGCAGTTCTCCGGTTCCATCGCGAAGTGTCAATCCTTGCGGATAGGCCACTGAATATGCATTTACATCCCCTCCGTGAACTTAAACAGATAAATTATTGACGGTTTCGTTGGTAAGAACGGATTTGTGCCTGCACGCCAGTAACGCGAAGCCGGAAGTTCACCAGCGTTTTACTCACTCCATACTGCTCAGCGATTGCATCAATGCTGAGTGCTCCCCGCGCGCAGCGGGTGAGGGCATCTCGCGGTAAAAGAAGACACCAAGCGAGCCAATTAGCCTCGTCTTCTTGCTTCTGATCGTAGCTGCGCATGACCAAAGTGCCGTCCTGCGACAGAATCACGGTCGCTGGTTTATGATCCAGCACTAGATGAGCCAGCTCATGCATTATGTCGCTCGCTTGGCGTCCCTTCGAGTGCGCGGGGTTGTAGATGACCAACCCACGGTCCCCCTGATAAATGCTAACAGCCGACCAGCCAGATGGATCGCATTTAAGCAGTTGGTTCAGCACTTCCTGGGGCAGGCCGGGGATATCATTGGGAGTACACAGCCGAACATCCAAATGTGTAGCAAGTATCGCAGGTTCGAGGGGGGAATGAGCATGAAGCCCGAAATCACGTCTGAAGTTTTGTGATGTCCGTTCTGCCCAGCTCTTAAACCCGCGCTCAAAATTCATTCTCAGATCTCCGGTTCCGAGAGGCCCGGTTGGGTTGACATCGCTATTAACACCATTTGGGCGAGAGCTTTAACCGTCTCAGGTTTCGGGGTCTGGTCTGCTTTGAAATGAGCTGTGATTGTTGAAACGGGTTGCTCTGTGGAGGCCACTTTTCGCAGCCCGATGTCAAACCCGAGGAATTCTGCAGGGTCCTTTTTGAGCCACACGCATATCTTTCCGAAAGTTTCAACATCGGGAATCCTGCCACTCTCCACTCTCATCAATGTTGCAGGTCCGATTCCTATCGCTTTAGCCGTTTCCCGTAATTTTTGGTGCCCTCTGTTATCCCTCACGATTACGCCCAGGCTTTCGAGCGGTCGTTTTGGCATCGAAGCTCCTTTTACAAAACAAAAGTTGACAGATGAAACGCCTGTCTGTTTCAATAGTATCATCTTGGAACGAAACTCCACCATCGAAACAATGCGACTTTCCCAGGGGCGGGCCTGTGCAATTGGGGATTCGGAACTTGGGAGGTATAGAGGGCACTATGAGCAAACAATGCAATCCAGGCCTTGACGAACGTTGCCGGGACGAAGACGGGAGTATCCGCCGAAAGCGCGGGGATACTCTTGTCGGAACACTTCGCCGGGAGTATGGCGAAGATTTTGGGCCGGGTGCAAGGAGCGATATGCGCCTCGACACACTACTGGACCGCGCCGGTGCCGACTCACTTAGCGAATACATTCGGCGCAGAGGCAAAAGATAGGTCGTATGTTTTTTGAGACGGACGGAAACTTATGCTGGTTGGCTCGTCACGCCGACTTTTGCAAGGAGGAACGCCTATGAATCCGGCTCCTGCGTGGGGATCTATTCTCTATGATCTCTCCGGCTTGCAGCCCCGGAACATCGACGCGGCCTTTGACGATTTACTGGGCAAGGAAATCAATATTTCGAAGGCTCTTCGAACGAAAGCCTCCGAAAGCCAGAATCACTTGCGCGACTTCCTCTGTAGCGAAGCGTCGCGCGATTCTGCCTTCCCCACAGTTCTGTCGCGAGCCGACACCGATTTTCTTGGTGGTTCATTCGCGCGCCACACAAAGAATTGGCCGCTGGACGACATCGACGTTTATTTGCCGCTGGATGGTTGGAATTTACTTTACCTCAGTGCCGGTCGAAGACTGCCCTATGTCGTTCGGTCGGATGGCCCCCGCTCCTTTAATCCTCTTCTTTTACCCAGATGGATGGACGGAATTTATATTTCATCAGCGAAAGTAGTGTCAGAGTTTGCGCGAGTTTTGCGCAGACACTATCCGGCGGAAACAAGAATTTCCTCTAGTGGGACATGCGTCACCGTTCGAATGACCCATGGCGAAACTCAGGATGCCAATGGTTTAGGTTACGACGTTGTGCCGTGTTTCTCGCTAAAGCCCGATGATCCCAATGAACTGGAGTTTTATCTCATGCCCGATGGACGAGGCGGATGGATGAAAACCAATCCGAAGCTGGATACCGACATTTCGAACATACTTCAAAACTTCAATAGGAAGTTCTATCGGAAAGTTGTGAAGCTGATAAAATATTGGAATCAGGTTCAACTAGGCACCGCCTTTTCCTCTTACTACCTTGAGTTTGCGATTTGTCGGCTATTTCTCGCGCGCAAAAGTTCGAACCAATTAATCGCGTCAGTTTCCGAGGGTCTAGCTCTGGGATTCGAATCACTGCTGACTGCTTATAAATCTGGGGACCAGACTTCCTGGATCGTCGGCGCACCTCCTATCCGGAGCCCCCGTCTGACCGACATACAACTCGGGAATTTGGATCTCGTGCGGTCGAGGGCGGAGTTAGCCTGGAACTACGAACAGGCTAGCAGGGAGGCAGATGCCCTCCGGCACTGGAATCTGGTTTTTGGACAGGCGCTCTAGGAAGTCCATTTGTCCAGTCGCAGTTTCGACCGGATAACCCGCATTTGGCTTTCGCTGAATCCGTTCTCGTTGCATTTCTTTTTCCATGATCGCTCGAGATATTCTCCAGCGGCCCCAGGAGCTGTCTGACGATGCCCAAAGGTATTTCCTCCGAGCTTCACATGAAGGAATTTATGGGCGGGCGCTCGTGAGCGTCTCAGATTCCTTCGCTATGCTAATCGATCGGATTCAACCGACGCAGGTGGCAATTCAAAATGCGGTTCAGCACGCAAAACAGATCAAGACACGATTGGAACAATCCTACAATTTGCGGAAGTCTTTTTTTGCGGGCAGTTTCCCGCGCCAAACTTACGTCCGCAGCTCAAGTGATATAGATTTCTTTGCGGTCTTTGCCCGAGACGACATACGCTGGGGCGACCGCTACGTGCGATCCTCGACCGCGTTGGACAACCTCAAACGGGACCTCGAAGCTAGATATCCATCGTCTACGGTGTATCGTGATGTACACGCAATTGTTGTGTCTTTTTCTGACGGCGTGAATGTGGATGTAGTACCCGCTGCCTTTCACGAAATGACCCAGAACAATTGGGCTGTTTATAAAATGCCAGATGGTGCGGGGAACTGGATGCAGACCAGTCCTGAACTTCACGCACAATACATCAAGGAAGCGGATACCAAGAGCACAGGAAAATTGCGGCGAACCGCGCAGTTAATCAAATTCTGGCGTGAGTGCCGTGCCCCGAGGGTGCCTCTATCGTCTTTTCATATCGAGATGCTGCTCGCATCGTCTCGAATTTGCGAGGGCGCAAAAGGCTATGCTGAGTGTGTCACCGAGCTACTCCAGTTGCTTGCTCAGAGAGAGTGCCAAGCTTTTCGTGACCCTCTTCAAATCACAGGGAACATTGGCGCTACGCGCAGCCTTCAACAGCGAGAAACCGCTCTGCGCGCGATTATTTACTCGCGCGACCATGCAAAAGATGCGCTTTACGCCGAGCGGCACGGGGACATCCAAGAGGCCAAACGGCAGTGGGACATTGCTTTCAATGGCCAGTTTCCCTGGTGAACCCGAGGCAGATAATGAATCGGCCTTCCGAAAACCGGATCAGCTCAGAAGAAAACTCAGACCAACAATTGCTTCGGTTGGCTGCCGCCAGCGCGGTCTACGCTCGCGGAAAACAGATACTTGGCCTTCAGGCGGCCATCACCGTACTAGGGGGATTTGTCTCACCGATAGTTATAGCGCGCTTTCCACAATTCAAGGTGTGGGCGGCTTTTTATGCTTTCACTGTGGCTTTACTCGACGCTCTCGTTCTTGAGCGGCTTCAATCTGATCGGCGCAGAGTCGGAGCGCAAATTCAGGAGCTATTCGATTGTGATCTTTTTCGATTGGCTTGGCGACGACTCATCGCCGGGGAGAAGCCAGCGCCAGAGATCGTGGCTGAAGAAGGTTCCACATATAAGCGGCGGCACAAAGATATTTCTCATCTCATGCACTGGTATTCACCTGCTGTATCCAGACTCTCGCTACCTCTTGCCAGACTTATTTGTCAGCGTACGAATGCGTGGTGGGATTCTACTCTCCGAAAACGTTATTGCACGAGCCTTAAGGCACTCTTGTGGGCGCTAGGTATCTTCCTGTTCGCATTTGGAATTCACCGTGGAATGACGATGGATATTTTTGTGCTTGGGGTGCTTGCACCCTGCAATCCTCTGGGGTGTACGCGAGATTCGAAAGAATTCTTCTGCAGCGGACGACCTGAGCAAGTTGCAGACTTGCATTGATGAGCTATGGCATGAAGCATTGGCGGGAAATTTGACGGACAAGACACTGGAAGAGCAGAGCGTTCTAATCCAGAACCAACTTTTCCATTCTCGTTCAAAGAATCCATTTGTATTCAACTGGGTCTACCGTCTTTTGCGGGGCGCGAAGGAAAAAACAATGCACCAAGTGGCTGCTGACCTCGTCGAACAGGCCCTTCACACTTCAATATCCAAGATCACCGACACGCCGGATGAGTGAGGATTCATCAGACAAAAACGAGATATGAATTCTGAGAACGGTTGAACGTACGCCCGTTTGGGGATGTTTCCACTCCTCGGTACTTATTGACATATACCTAGCATTTGATACACTCACGTTCGGGGCGCACCTGATGTAAATACGGCGCATTAGGGACAGCCACAAAGAGGGACGATGGTAAATCGCGGATCGGAATGGCGGCGCTGGGATCCTCACATCCATGCACCGGGAACCGTTTTGAACAACCAGTTCAAAGGACCTGACGCTTGGTCCGACTACCTGACTGTCTTAGAGACCGCTACTCCCGCGATTGAAGCCATAGCCGTCACAGATCTCACAGGAGGCCCTCGATCAGCTATTTCACGAAGCGCGAACACACTCCACGTGGCTTCTCGAACCCGTGCAAGTGGAGCTGCTGCGCAAGGCTTACGAATTGGCGCGTCTTGGGCCGACCAGTGCCAACGGCTCGCCTGCGAGATTCGTTTTTCTATTCACCCCTGGCGCCAAGGCACGCCTCAAGCCAGCACTCGCCACCGGCAATGTCGATAAAACCATGGCCGCTCCCGTCACGGTCATAGTCGCGTGGGACACGGAATTCCACGAGCAACTTCCGAAACTCTTTCCACAGGCTGACGTCCGCTCCTACTTCGTCGGAAATAGACCTCTAATTGAGGAGCACGCCTTCCGCAACAGTTCACTGCAAGCCGTGTACTTCATCCTGGCCGCACGCGGTTTGGGATTAGACTGCGGACCGATGTCCGGTTTCGACGCAGACAAACTCAATGCGGAATTCTTTCCAGACGGCAAGTGGAAGGTCAATCTTCTCTGCAACCTAGACCATGGAGACCCAAGCAAGCTCCGCCCACGCAATCCTCGGCTGAATTTTGAGGAAGCAGCTGTAATTCTGTAGAGGTCGAAAACCGCCAAAAAAGTTTGAGCGTGGCACGAACGGAACACAAATGAGAGGCCACGCAATCGGCGCACCCTGAAACCAAGACGATCCCAATCGTTGCGCGACGATCAGCAGTTTAGCACTCGAATTAATAACGAGAAGTCGGCTTCTAGGACGCTATCCGCACGGCCCGGCTAGCAGTTCCTCCCGGATCACGGACCACTCGGAAGTTATTCCGGTCCAGAACTCTGGTTCTAGGAAATCGCCGCGAAACTTATGTTTTGTCGTGCAAAGATTCTGGGAGCCACTACGCGTTTTTTACAACTGTGCGCTCGCCTTGGTTTGTGCTGTTTGGTTCATAGCGACGTGGCCGCATTTTCGAGCGGCCTTCAAGACGCCGCAGGAGGTTGCGCCTGGCATCAAGCGACCACGCTCCGCCGCCCACTAAGATTAGGAAAAGCAGCGAACATAGCATCGCAAAATCGGTACGCGCGTCACTTACCATGTACCAGAAACCTTGGTTAGTGGGGAATAGTTCTGGGATTTTCGTCGTCGCAATCGCCGTGCTGATCACAATCAGCAGGGGAATGGCGGCTGCCCTTGTCCATAATCCGAGCAATACCAAAAGGCCACACGCAAGCTCAAATGTTCCGACGAAATGAGAGGTGAAGTAAGGGTGTGGAAAACCAATCTTACCAAACCGGCCCGCACCCAGATTCGGATCGATGTACTTTAGAACGCCGTGTGTCAAGAAGATCAGCCCCACAGCCAGGCGAACGAGCACGATACCAGCGATGGCTGGAGTCGGCCTGAAGAATAACCGAATGGATGAATTCATCTGTGTTTCTCATCCTCTTACGGACGGAGACGCCTGTTCCATACTTGGGTCAAACAGAATCTCCTTATGCGCTTGCGGCCGACACTGACGAGTCTCTGAGAATTTGAATGCCCAGCCAGCAACCCAAAAGCTCAAGGATAAAGAGCAATACCGCGCTAATTCGGAAGGCAACGGTCAATTCGCTTGGTGCCATTCGGAAAACATTGTCCGAACCAGGACTCAGAAAATGTGAATAGCCGCCAATGGCTAATGGAACGGCCAAAAAAAGAAGCAGCGACGTTCCTGCCTTCGGAAAACCCGCCCACATCAAGATCACGGCGGTCAGAGGAATCAGATTTGCGAGAATCGCGAAGAGAGGAGCGTGATCTGGCGTTATTGCGGCACCGAACCTCGCGAGAAGTACCAGATGCCAATAGACAACTAAAGCATGCGCCAGCACAACAAGCGACGCGGACCGGTACAGCCTTTTCATTTGAGGGCCATCGGAACTCGCGCCTGAACGTGCAGACGGTCGCCTTTAGGCCAGATCTCCATTCCGGAAGTATAGCGTCACGGAGCGGTTGGATCCAAATTGGAGGGAGACAAAGTTATCGTCCCTTGACACTAGTATGTAAAAGAGAGAACACCAGAATGTCTAGGTCACACGCCGGGACTCAGCTGTGCTCGCGGCCCTTCAAGACGTCGTTGCTGCGCATTTCGAGCAGCGAAATAATTTTGTCCAGCTTGTCCGCCAGAACGCCCTGCTCCTCGAGCGCTTCTCGAAAATGTCTTGACCCGGGTATCACGCCCGGTTTGATGCTATTCCCGAATCGCCATAATCACCATCGCCAATCCCAGCGCGCATCCTAATCGACAAGCCGGCCGCTTACGAAACCCCGGGCGAATATTCCCGTCAGTATGACGACAAGATAAAGGGCGCCGGTAACCCTGGCCATGAGACGCGGCGACGCTTCTGAGATCCGTTCCATCATTTTCGTAGCGTCTAGGAGGGACCACCACAGGTTATGTTGCATCGACCGGTTGAGCTGGCACGGGTAACCGAGCATGTAGTCTCGGGAAGATTCCAGGTCTTTCCACGTCTAAGATGTATGTTCGGCTATTGCCTAGAATCGGTCCTTTTTGAGGCGAGCGAGGCGCACTTTTGGGCAAGCTAAAACTCAACGATTCTGATACGGCAAGAAATGAGGATTTTGGGCAGGGAGAAGTTTTTGGGTCACGTTTAATACGTCGAGAATTCGTTTTCGGTACCGGTGTGTGCTGCCACTTTCTTTGACCTTCCGTTTGATACTGTCAAAGTTGGAGAAGCCCGAACCAGCGAGCCGTTGGGTATGCCGCCCCAACTGGACGGCATTTTTTATGAAGGATCTGCGGTTTCCATGCTGAGAATTCCCTGTTAAATCCCTGTTCGTTCCCTGTTATTTTGTGCGATCGGGAACGCTTAGCTTGTGCAAACTCCACGTCAGTGCGGACTTACAGCGCGCTCGACCGAGCGAGCGAGTAAAATTCCCTGTAAATTTCCCTGTTAAGCTGCGGAGACGAGTTCGCTCTCGACTGCGTCCTCCGCGGTCTATGCGCACTCGGGTTCCTGCCTCCAGAGTCTTCGCCTTATAGCGAGGTGATGATCGAATTCAGGGCCACTCAACCAAGAACCGGCCCGTTTTGGTCCCGGCTGGGTGTTGGCGAAGCACAGCGACACGAAAAAAGTTGATTTAGCGGCGGTCGAGCGCAGGATGGCGAACGTCGCGGCCGGCAACAATATAAATCACGTCCTCGGCGATGTTCGTAGCGTGATCGCCGATGCGCTCGAGATTTTTGGCGACCAGAATCAGCTCAAAGGCCGGAAATACGACCGCGGAATTCTCCATCATGTAGGTAAGTAATTCGCGGAACATCTGATCGCGGAGCAAATCCACCTGATCGTCGCGCGCGAGCACGCTCCGGGCGAGATCGATGTCGCCGCGCACCAGCGCGTTCAGGCTGTCGCGAACCATTCCTTCCGCGATCTCGCTCATCCGCGGCAAATCCACGTATGGCTTCACCTGCGGGTGCCGCAATATTCGCAGCGCCGATTGCGCGATGTTCACGGCCTGATCGCCGATCCTTTCGAGGTCGTTATTGATGCGCGAGACCGCGAGAATGAATCTCAGGTCGATGGCCACGAGCTGCTGCTGCGCGAGCAACCGTGTCACTCGCTCGTCAATTTCGATTTGCATCTCGTTGATGCCATTTTCTTCTTCGAGCACCGACTCAGCCATGTGCTCTTCCACATCCAGCACCGCCTGCACGGCCTGGTGCACCGCGCGCTCCGAAAGACTTCCCATCCAAAGCAAGCGCTGTTTCAGCTCTTCCAGATCGTGTTCGAAATGACGTTCCATTTTCCCGCGGCTCCCCGCACCGAATCTTTCGGCTAAAATCAGCGCGCGCTCCCTCTCATCGGAGCGCGTTCGCTGCACGCCGGAACGCTCTAGCCGAAGCGCCCGGTGATGTACGCCTCTGTCCGTGGATCCGTCGGCGTGGTGAAGAGCTTCGAAGTCACCGTGCGCTCAATCAATTTACCGTCCAGCAGAAACGCGGTGAAGTCGCTCGCACGCGCCGCTTGCTGCATGTTGTGTGTAACGATCACCATCGTGCAGCTGTCTTTGAGTTGAAACATCAGCTCTTCAATCTTCGCCGTTGTGACAGGATCGAGCGCCGAGCACGGTTCGTCGAGAAGCAGAACTTCTGGGTCCACGGCCAGTGCGCGCGCAATGCACAATCGCTGCTGCTGTCCGCCCGAGAGCGCGTACGCCGAATGGCTCAGCTTGTCCTTCACTTCATCCCAAAGCGCCGACCGGCGCAGGCTCTTCTCCACCAATTCCGAAAGGCTGCCCTTGTATCCATTGATGCGCAGGCCATACGCGACGTTGTCGTAAATCGATTTCGGAAATGGATTCGGCCGCTGAAACACCATTCCCACGCGCTTGCGAAGCTTCACCACGTCGAGTTCGAGAATGTTTTGCCCATCGAGAAGTATTTCGCCTTCGAGCCGCGTGTGCCGGATTGTTTCTTGCATTCGGTTCAGATTCCGGAGAAATGTGGACTTCCCGCAGCCGGATGGCCCGATGAGTGCCGTCACCCGGTTCGCCGGGACGTCGAGATCAATTCCGTACAGCGCCTGCTTCGGACCGTAGAAGAAATTCAGGCCTCGAATCTTGAAGCGCAAGGGCTCGCTCGTCTCCTGCGCACCCGGCGTCGTCGCTGGTATAGCGGTTTGCATGGCTCTCACCGTGGCGGCCGCATTCATTCTAGGCTCACTCCAATGTTCTCGACAGCATTCTAACCTCGCAAAAACGCGGCGCGCCGCGCCATTACGAAGCGTGACACGATGTTGATCACCAGCACCAGCCCGAGCAGGACAAGTCCCGCGGCCCACGCCTGCCGGTGCCAGTCATCGTAAGGCGAAATCGCATAGGTAAAAATCATTACAGGCAATGAGGCGATCGGCTGGTTCCATCCCGGACTCCAGAACCGGTTGCTGAATGCCGTGAAAAGCAGCGGCGCCGTTTCCCCGGCCACGCGGGCAACGTCCAGCAGCAATCCCGTCAGGATGCCCTGAAGCGCCGCAGGCACGATCACCGTCGCAATCGTCTTCCACTTGCTCGCACCGAGCGCCATTGCGCCCTCGCGCAAATTCCTCGGCACGGCGCGCAGGAACTCCTCCGTGCTGCGCACCGCGATCGGAATCATCATGATCCCCAGCGCGAATCCGCCGGCCAGCGTCGAGAAATGCTTCATTGGAATCACAACTACGGCGTAAGCAAAAATTCCGATGACGATGGAAGGCACGCCGTTCAAAAGATCCGTCGTGTAGCGCACGATGAAGGAAAATGTTTTTCCGCCGAACTCTGCCAGGTAAACGGCGGCCATTATGCCGATCGGCATGCCGATCAGCGAAGCAATCAGCAAAAGTTTGGCGCTGCCGACGATCGCGTTGGCCATTCCTCCGCCAGTGTCGCCCACAGGCTTCGGCAGTTTCGTAAAGAAATCCCAGTTCACCGCGGACGCGCCGTTCCACGCGAGGTAACCGAGAATAAAGATCAGCACGGAAACAGTGACAAGCGCGCACGCGCCCGTCAGGCTGAGCATCACGATGTTCACGGACTTTCGCCACGCCGTCCGGAAGCTCATGCCTGTGACATCCCTTTCTGTTCGGTTGCGACGATTAGGAGCCGTGCCACGCCGTTGAGGATGAACGTCAGGAGGAACAGCACGAGCCCCAATTCAACCAGCGAGTGGACGTAAAGATTCCCGGTGGCTTCGCTGAACTCGTTGGCGATCACCGCCGCTATTGAATAGCCCGGCGCAAAAAGCGACGCCGCAATTTTCGGGTCGTTGCCGATCACCATCGTGACGGCCATCGTTTCACCGAGCGCTCTCGCCAGCGCCAGAAAGACGGAACCGAAAATGCCGGTTCGCGCGAACGGCACCACCACTTTCCACGTCGCTTCCCACCGTGTCGCGCCCAATCCCATCGCCGCTTCTCTCTGATCCGCCGGCACCGACAAAAGCACTTCACGCGATACCGACACGATGAATGGCACCACCATCACCGCCAGCACAATTCCCGCCGTCAACATGCCGACGCCATAGCACGGCCCCTGAAATAGCGGGAGAAATCCCAGCGTTGCTTTTAGAAACGGCGCGATATAGAGCCGCATCATGGGCACGACGATAAAAATGCCGAGCAGGCCGTAGATCACGCTCGGCACCGCGGCTAGCAAATCGATCAAAAACGCCAGCCCATCCGAAATGCTGCGCGGCGCCAGCTCAGCGAGAAAAATTGCCGCACCCAAGCCGAGCGGCACGGCAATCAGCAGCGCCAGAGCCGAAGTGACGAGCGTGCCGTAAATAAAAGGCAACGCTCCAAAATCGCCCGCGACCGGATCCCACGTCGTGGTAAAGAAGAAATGCCAGCCGAATTTGTGCCGCGCGTCCGTCGAGCCGATCCACAGTTGATACACCAGCATCGTCGTGATCAGTAGGATGGAAGCGGCGAATACCAGCGTGATCAGATGCGCAATTTGGTCCCCATCCGCCAGCCGGCGTAGAAATGAGCGCGGCCCCGATCGAATCGGGGCCGCGCGGTCCATCGTGCTCAAGGCACTTGCCATCTTTAGTGGATCAATCCGATCGCTTTTTCTTCCTTGGCGATCACTGGTTTGGGGAGTTTCGCGTAGGCGAGAGCTTCATTGTATCCCTGGCCATCCTCGAGCATCCATTTCAGGAAACCCTTGATCGCATCGCGCTTCGCCGCATCTGAAATCTGCGACGGAATCAGAAGCCACGTAAAACTCGATATGGGATAGGCTGTAGCACCCGGCGCGTTCGTGATGGACACGCGGAAATCATCAGGCATTGATTTCGCCGCTCCCGCCGCCGCAGCCGTCACGCCTGCGAGATCCGCCTTCACGAATTTTCCGTCCGCGTTCTGCACTTTGCCGTACGACATGTGGTTCTGAACGGCGTAAACCAACTCGACGTAGCCGATCGAGCCCGGCGTCTGCTTGACGAGACCGGAAACGCCTTCGTTGCCCTTGCCGCCCAAGCCGACAGGCCAGTTCACTGAAGTCTTCTTTCCCACTTTCGCCGCCCAATCAGGGCTCACCTTCGAAAGAAAATCGGTCCAGATGTACGTCGTACCGCTGCCGTCGGAGCGGTGCACGACAACGACATCGCTTGACGGAAGGTTAACGCCCTTGTTCGCATTTGCTATCTCGGCATCGTTCCACTTCGTAATCGTCCCAAGATAGATCCCGGCCAGCGCCTTCTGCGTAAAATTCAAATCGGTACTTACGCCGGGGACGTTGTACGTAGGCACGTCGGCGCCGAGAACCGTCGGAAAATGCAAGACCTTGATTTTTGCCTGCGCGAGTTGCTCGTCGGTCATCGGACCGTCGGAGGCTCCAAAATCCACGGTACCGTTCAGCAATTGGCTGATGCCTGCGCCAGATCCGACTGACGCGTAGTTGATTTGAATGTTCGGAAACTTCGTGTGATAGACGTCAAACCACTTCGAATAAATTGGATACGGAAACGTTGCGCCAGCTGCGTTGATCAGGATCGTGTTTTCCGCGAATAGGGCGCCGGCCGCGACGAGCGACACCAGTGCGGCAGCGAGAGCAAATCTCTTGTTCATGTCTTGGCGAATCTCCTCAAGTTAGATTCTTTAGGGTGATTGTTACAACTGGGTTACAACCGCGAGAATTCAGGATGAACGGACGTCGCATTTACTCGAGTCAGAATCCGCTGACGGCAACGAAACTCAATGAGCCGGTGTGACTTATACACGAACCCTCCACCGCTCGCTACCGCGCCAACCTGAAAAGGGGTCAAGGGGCCAGCGCAGGGGTAGCGTCGGCCCCTTGGGGGTGTTTTGGGCAGAAGGTGGGTTCGTATCGGTGATGTGAGGCTCCTTCATCGGCTCTGAACTGCTGAAGGAGGCTCGACAATACATGGAGCGCGTGAACGCTGTGTCATCGCATTGTGAAATCTGGATTACATGGAGTTCGCGCGCCTAGAGGCTATCGCGTTACGGCGGCGTCTTTCGCGCTAACAGCATCGGTCGTCACATCTGACGTCGCGGCGGCCGCCGAAATGTCATTTTCGACATTTCCGAGCTCCGATTGCACCGCGCGGCCATGGCGCACGTCGAGGCCTCGCACCCAGAACAAAATGTCCTCCGCGATATTCGTGGTGTGATCGGCTATGCGCTCGAGATGCCGCGTCGCAAGCACAAAATGCATATTCGGAGCGACCCGCGACGCGTCCTGGGTCATCCCCGAAAGAAGGCTTTCGAAAATCCGGTCGCGATATTGATCCACAACGTCGTCACTTTCGAGAACTTCAGTCGCCAGCGCCACATTCTGGAAAATCAGCGCGCCCAGGCTTTTGCTCACCATCGCGCTTACCGCCGTCGTCATCGGCTCTAGCTCGGATGGATTCGCCACATCGCCCATGGATGCAAGCGAAATCACGCGCTGGCAGATGTTGACCGCCAGATCCCCGATTCGTTCGAGATCGTTGTTGACCTTCAGGCTCGCGACGATCAGTCTCACGCCAGATTCCGGCAGATTTCCGCGCCGCAATAGCCGAATGGCGTGCTCGTCAATCACGATCTCCATTTCGTTGATGCGCGGCTCGGTGAGAAACACTTCCGACGCGAGCCGTTCGTTTCGCTGCAGGAGCGCTTCAAGGGCGCGGTTCACTGAACCTTCCACCGTTCGCGCCATCGAGACCAGGTAGTTGACCAGCGCCGTTTGGTAGATTCCCTCCGTGCTGTCTGCCATTGCCGCCATGTTGCCTCCCTGCTGCGCAACCACACACCTTCGCGCAAAACCTATTCCTCGGACTTTTCGCACAAATTACGCACGGATGAACGTTCGATAAAATGAGCGAGGGCGCGGCAGTTTCCGCACGTGGGCTCAACCATTTCTCGCCGGCTTCTACGGTTGCCCTTCTGCCCGCAGAAAACTAGAATCATTCGCAGCTAAATCGCTATTCTTGTTTCTCCTTTGGGAGGGCTCTCATGACGCCTGCGACCGCCCGGCCGGCATGGCTGACGCCGGATCGGATTGTGCCTGTAATCGTGATGTTCATTGGGCTTTTTGCGATCACCTACGTTTTCGACGCGGCGTTTGACCGAATGGGCGTCAATCCGGCGTCCACTTTGTTCAACAATTTCAGCATCGGCTATTTTGGCGCGGCGATCATCCTCTACTACCAAATCCAGGCTTACCGAAAGCTACGAACTGTAAGAGCGGCGGAAAAAGCGGAACTCATCGCCGAATTGAATAAGTACATGCGCGGAGAATTGGCCGCGATCGGTTCGTCGGCGGCTCTTGAGGATCGCGGTGAGCTCCTGCGGCGAATTGAAGAAGCGATGTCGCGCATTGAAGCCCGCCTCGCGAACTCGGCTCCGGCCGCGGTGCCGGCGAAAATAATGTGACGTTCCGCAATGCGCGGTTGATGATGCGCGGCCGATAACAATTTCGCCGCTGCGTTTTTATTCATTCGACGGTTCGGGCGTCCCAGTACCCTCATGATTTTCGCTTGCCCTCACCTGTTCCAAGAACTAGAATGTTTCCTCAACTGCGGTGGGATTGTCCCCGTCCCCTGGAATTCGGAGGTTAGACATGAAGCCCGCGAAAAAGCGAGCGTCGTGGCTCGCGTGGGATCGGATTCTTCCGATCGGCGTCGTTTCCCTGGGCCTCTTTGGCGTGAGCTTTTTCTCCGATGTTTATCTTGAAAAGATGGGCATACCCCTGACGGCAACGATCATCAACAACGTTCTCATTGGTATTCTCGGCGGCGCCGCGCTTCTCGCGTATGAAATCAAAATGTCACGCGATCAGGAATTCAAACGCGCCAAAGAAAGAATCGCGCTCATCGCCGAATTGAACGATCATGTGCGCCAGGGCCTCACCATGATCGGCTTGTCCGCCGGCCTCGAACAGCGCGACGAGCGGCTGCGCCGCATTGATGAAGCCATGACTCGCATTGACACCGTGCTCACCGATCTGCTTCCGCGCGCGGCCGGCACTGGCAGTTCGCGCCCGTCCGCTCCCTATGTGCGCAAGAAAAGGGAAATTGACACCTCGGTGACGCCTGTCCCAGGTCATCACCCCGGCAACTCGATTCGCTTCTCTTAGCGCCGCCGCCGTTCGCTCGAAGAACACGTGCGGTTGCGCCTAATACGGTTCCCGCCCAGAAAAGCTGTCGTGGAGTCTTAAGTTTGCCCTTCAGTCCTGGCTGGTTGCGGTCGTTTCATCGCATTAGTCAGGCATCGTTATTTCTATCGATTAGAAATGAGCTCCGTTGTTTGTTTTCTTTGGGTTACGGCGATTTCTAATCGTTTGGACTGTCGATTAGAATTGGCATGATTCCCGTTTTGGGAGCTGCTATTACTGTTCCGTACTTATATCTTTTGGTCATAGGTCCGTGGCTAAAATAGCAGGTGGTTGGCGGAAAATCAAGAGTCAGTGTTGTAAGGATTTGAAGTGAGAGCGCGGCAATGGCACGAGCCGCCCGCAGTCGTAACCGTCAGGAAGAGCAACAGTGTGCTAGCATTCCTTCCTTCGGGCTGCGATGAGCGCACGGCTGGAGATTGAGACGTGCGGTTTCACGCCCAATCTCCCAAAGATGTCCGAAGGGATCATTGGGCGCGGGCGTTGGGCTCGTGGCCGACTTTATCGAAGAACGGGGACGAAAAGGCCTCACCTCTGAAGAGGTGAGCTACATTAAGAACTTAACATGCTCAAATTCAGGGAGAGGCCCAACGGGAAGCCCTGTATTTGGAAAGAAGCAGAGAAGATGACCCCAGCGCCTTCATTCGCATATGTAAGGCTTTTTGTGCTTTCGACATTTGACTGTGAACTGTCCCTCAAGATGCTGCCCACGGAAATCCACTGAATATCTTCCTGAAATCCGCCTGATTTTCCCATTGCCTTTATTCAGCCAGACCTTTGCCTGGGTAGCTTCCTCACATTTGCCATCGGCGGAACATCGCTTGGCCTGAACCACCCACGGGCCGGGTTCCGTGATGCAGAGCTCGAGGGGGATGCGGCTGCCGCAATTCAGCCGCAGATTAATCTCCTGACTGATGGAAGTGCCGTCGATTTTGGTGAAGTGAAATATGCTACCCATACAGTCTTCTTCCACCCAGCCTTTGGCGTCTGCAGCGAACGATGCCGACGGAATCGCTTGGACTATGAGTGCTATGAGGAAAAATGTGAGATGAGCTTTCATATACCTCCGTCCGACAACGGCAGCGTGCGGGGCGTGCGGCCCTAGCGGGGAAATCTCATGGTCAAGTTTATGACTGTATTGAATCAATAAATCGCTAAGTATTCATCTGGTTCTTGCGGGTGAACCAAGACGGTGCTGTCCGGATGGGCGCGGGCGTTCTCATCTTCACCAGCCAGGGCTGAAAGCCCGTCGAGGGCGAGGCTTTTCTTTCGCTGGACTGAAGTCCAGCTCCCCCTGCTGAAACAGGGGGCTCCCACCGACACGCACGCCGCGAGCCGACCGCCAACTGAGCGAGAGTGTTAGGGCAGCGGGGAGTATTGCCTCTCCATCCCTGCCCTGCCGGTGCAAAATGGGCTTACGGGACACAACGGAAATTGTGTTGACATATTTGCGGGTTGGGAATTGAATGCACGGGCTGGCGAGCGGATTTTCTGCCAACGATTTCGGACATTTCAATCAAGTTCAAATTAAGGAGAGGCTCATGAAAAAGATGTGGATTTGGTGCTTGCTTGCTGCGGTTTCCGTGGTGAGCGTTGCATCGTTGCATGCCAAGCCGGCTGACGATACAGCGAAAGCTGTCGAGGCACTGGAACTGCAGTGGCTGAAGGGACAGAAGACGAATAATCCCGATCTAATTGCGCCGCTGCTGGCCGACAAAATCGTGGTTACGGACGGCGACGGGAAAGTTACCGACAAGGCCGAAACGATTGCCTGGTATAAGAAAGTACATTTTGACAGCGCCGAATACAGCGATTTGAAGGTTGCGGTTTTTGGCGACGCGGCTATTGCGACGGGAGGCTTCAAAGGCAGCGGCAAGGATGCGATGGGGAAGGCTTTTGACGATACTGACCGTTGGACCGACACGTGGGTGAAGATGCCGAGCGGCAAGTGGCAGTGTGTGGCGAGCCATGTGTCGAAAGTGAAGATGTAAGCGATCGCGCGACGCTGGATTGAAGTGGCCGCTGATTTGTGGCGGCCATTTCTTTTTTGCACGATCGGCATTTCTGAATTAGGACGATCGCACGGGAAATGTAGGTTGGCCTCGGGATCCAAGATTCTAAATTACGCGGCGCGTTGATAGAAGAAATGGGCCGAAGAGCCTCACCTCTGAAGAGGTGAGCTACATTTCGGATTGAATCGCTGCCGATGAATGCGGCGCCCCAACGAGCGGACGACGGGAAGGCGCGGCTTTCATCGCACTGTTGCCGATTATAGGCCGGTCATTCGCGCCAGTTGCTCGGGGTAACGCTCGCCCTCGATTGTGATTTTTGAGGCGGCGGTGTTGATTTCGCGCAGGTCGTCGGATGTGAGGTTGATTGCTAGCGAGCCGATGTTTTCGTCTAGGCGAGAGAGCTTGGTGGTGCCGGGGATGGGAACAATCCAGGGCTTCTGCGCGAGGAGCCAAGCAAGGGCGATCTGCGCGGGTGTAGCGCCTTTCTCTTCGGCGATTCTAGCTAGCAGATCTACGACAGCTTGATTCGTCTTGCGATTTTCCGGCGTGAAGCGCGGGACGCTGTTGCGGAAGTCGGTTTTGTCGAAGGTGGTGTTCTCATCGATTTTGCCCGTAAGGAAGCCTTTGCCCAGCGGGCTATAAGGAACCAAACCGATTCCAAGTTCTTCGAGCGTGGGTATCACTTCCTCCTCGGGCTTGCGCCACCATAGCGAGTATTCGTTTTGGAGTGCGGTGAGAGGCTGAACGGCATGCGCGCGACGGATGGTTTTAACGCCCGCTTCCGAAAGTCCGAAGTGCTTCACTTTGCCTTGCTGAATCAGATCCTTCACCGCGCCTGCCACGTCTTCAATCGGCACGTTTGGGTCAACACGGTGCTGGTAGTAGAGATCGATGACATTCGTCTTTAGCCGCTTGAGCGAACTTTCGGCGACTTCTTTGATGTGCTCCGGCCGGCTATCGAGACCGGCCTGTTTGCCGGTTGCGGGATCGAGTTTGAAACCGAATTTGGTGGCGATTACTACTCGGTCGCGCAAGGGAGCTAGGGCTTCGCCCACGAGTTCTTCGTTGGTGAACGGGCCGTAGACTTCGGCCGTATCGAAGAACGTGACGCCCCGATCCACGGCGGTTCGCAGGAGAGAGATCATCTCCTGCTTGTCTTTCGGCGGGCCGTAGGAAAAGCTCATGCCCATACAGCCGAGGCCAAGAGCTGAGACTTCGAGATTGGCTTTTCCAAGATTGCGCTTTTGCATTGAGTCGCCTCCGAGGCGGTGCTGGCATCAGGAGATGGGATGTTAGCAGAGTAAGTTCGGTTGCGGACGGCGGGGAAGCGTGCGCAAGGAAATGGCCAAAGGCCAAACCTCTGAAGAGCTGAGATAAATTTTTTGTGGCTCTTTCCGGAGCGCTAAAGCGCTCCTCCCCCGCATGAATGCGGGGGCTCCCACCTTAGGAGGCTAGGGGGATGGAGAAATGGAATTGGGAGCCGGCGCCTACTGTGCTTTCGACCCAGAGGCGGCCGCCATGGGCTTCTACGATGTGCTTGGCGATGGAGAGGCCGAGGCCGGTGCCGCCAACTTCGCGGGAGCGGGCTGCGTCCACGCGATAGAAGCGTTCGAATATGCGCTCCTGATCGGCGAGAGGGATGCCGATGCCGGTATCGGCGACGGTGATGACGGCCTCGTGATCGCGGGTGGCCGCGCTCAGATCGACGCGACCGCCGGGCGAAGTGTATTGCACGGCGTTGTCGAGCAGATTCTGAAGAACTTCGCGGAGCAGGCCGGCATCGCCGCGTATCGCGGGAAGTTCGGGGGGATAGGAAAGATTGAGGGCGATATTGCGCCGGCTGGCTTTGAAAAGTGTGGTAGCCGCGCAGCCTTCGACGAGTTCCGCGACGGAAACAGGCTGGTATTGCACTTCGAGCTTTCCGGCTTCGATGCGCGCGAGCTTCAGGAGATCGTCGGTGAGGCGGCCGAGACGCGCGGCGTGATCGCGGATGATTGCGAGGAAGCGGCGATTATTTTTTTCGTCTTCGAGCGCGCCGCCGAGCAGCGTTTCAGCGAAGCCCTGAATGGCGGTGAGTGGCGTCTTGAATTCGTGGGAGACGTTGGCGACGAAATCCTGGCGCACGCGTTCGAGGCGGCGCAGCTCGGTGATGTCGTGAAGGACGATCACCGCGCCATTGGCTGCGGGCTCGAGCGCTTTGACGGGCGTGGCGGTGACGGCGAAGCTGCGCGGCATCACCGTGCCGATGATGAGGCTGCCTTGCAGGCTGTCGGCGCTGGTTAATGCGCGACGGGCGAGATCGAGCAAGTCAGCCTGGCGGACGAGTTCGACGAGCGAGCGGCCTTCGCATCGAGCGGCATCAATATTCAAAATTTCGGCGAAGGCGCGATTGCAGAAGACGACGCGCTCTTTCGAATCAATGACGGCGACGCCTTCGATCATGCTGCGGAGGATGGCGCTCGATTGATTGCGCTCGCCGGTGAGCGTGCGGATGGTGCGATTGAGATGCGCGGCGGTTTCATTCAGCGCGCGAGCGAGGTCGGTGAGCTCGTCTTCGGTGTCGTCGCTCGGCAGAGGCTGGAAATCGCCGCTGGCCACCCGATGCGAGAAATCTTTAAGGCGCTCGATGCGCGCGGAAAATCCGCGGGAATAGATGAGCGAAGCGGCGCCGCCGAGGACCAGCATGGCGAGGGATGCGAGGAGCAATCGCCGGCGAAACTCGACGATGGATTCATTCACCTGCGCGAGAGGCAGGGCGAAGCGAATCACTACCGGCGAGCCCGAGGGAGGCTCGAAGCGATAGGCGCGATAGACGAGCGCGCGGCCGAGGGTCGCGCTTTGTCGCACATCTTTTCCGGCGCCACTCGCGATCGCCGCCTGGACTTCGGGACGGTTTGCGTGATTCTCCATTTTTGCGGGATCGGCAGCCGAATCTGCGAGGACGGTTCCATCGGACGCAACCACCGTGACGCGAGCGCCGCCGCCCGAGGTGGATTGAACCCACTCCTGGAGCGCCGCGGGATTTTGAACGTCGGGCGGATGCGCGCGCGCGGCGGTTTCGACCGAGGCGAGCTGATCGTCCACGGCGCGCAGAGCGTCGCTGCGAAAAACTCGAGTAGCGTAAAAATCAAGCGCGAAGAGGGCCAGAACGAGCAGGGCCAGATAGGTGAGTCCGAGTTTCCAGAAGAGCTTAGCTCGCACGAGTTTCAGTTTCAAACAAATAGCCGGCGCCGCGAATCGTCTTTACGAACGAGGGGAATTGCGGATTCTCCTCGATTTTTTCGCGCAGGCGCCGGACGTAGACATCCACGCTGCGCGGCGTGACGAAGCGATCGATGCCCCAGACGGCGTCGAGCAATTGATCGCGGGAGAAAACTTTGTTCGGGCGCGCGGCTAGATAATACAGCAGACGGAATTCGAGCGTGCTGAGTGGAACGGCTTTACCGGAGCGCGTCACGCGGTAGGCGGCGGGATCAATGCGCAGCGCGCCGACGTCAATCATTTTTTCCGCGACGCTGGCGGGCTCGACGCGACGCAGCAACGCCTTGACGCGCGCCGCAAGTTCGCGCGGACTGAAGGGCTTGGTGACGTAATCATCGGCGCCGAGCTCGAGACCCACCACGCGATCCGCTTCCTCGCCGCGCGCCGTCAACATCAGGATCGGGAGACGATTGAGCGACGGATCGCGGCGAATTTCCTTGCAGATTTCGAGGCCCGAGAGTTTCGGGAGCATTAGATCGAGAACGAGCAAATCGGGCGGCGTTTTTTTCACTTGCGCCATCCCCGTCGAGCCGTCGCTCGCCGTGAGTACCTGGAAGCCGTCCTTTTCGAGGTTGTAACGGACTAACTCGACGATGTCGCGATCGTCTTCAATCACGAGGATTTTCTTCTTGATCACGTCCGCCGAACCTTTCTCCCGTACACGATAAAGGAAGCCGCTACGCCAAGCAAGGCGCACCCCTCTTCAGATGCGTCAGTACTTCACTCTACATTCTGCCTTGAGCGAACGGTGAAAAAGATTACGGGAAGGTTACAGTCGAATCTCGGGGTGCTACGCCGGAGTTTCAATCCGGAACGCCGAATTGGGACTAGCGGAAGCGATTTGTGTTAGCGGCGGTTGGAGGGGCACGATGGCACCTCCAAGTGATTTATTTCTATGGAGTTAGCGGCGTGTTCCAAATTGAATTTGGCTGGCTTTGTGCTTGTAATACGGCGGAGGAGTTTCCGCGTTCTCCACACGCAGAGATTCTAAGGTGAAGCATGTTTGGAATCGGACACGGATCGCTAAGCCAGAAGCTGACGCGCGCGGCGCTATTGAGTTGCGCCGTGGCCGTTGCGCTGATGTATTCGACGTTTGCGCTGCTCGACCAGCTCAGCCTGCGAAAAGAAGCGGCGAAGGATTTGGAAGCGGCGTCGCGGATCGCGGCGGAAGGAAGCGAGGCGGCAATTGCATCGCGAGACGCAGCGGCGGGCGCGCAAATTCTAAAATCGCTGGCATCGCGCGGCGAGATCGCGCGCGGATGGATATTCGATCGCAGCGGCAGCGTAATCGCATTCTACAGCGCCAACGGCGAACCATTCGGGGCGCCACAAACGGCGCGGAATAGCACCACCGTTGATTCGGTGCGCATCACGGCGTCGCAAGACGTCAGTTTCGGGCAGGAAATAATCGGATCTGTCGTTCTGGAAACGGACATGAAGCAAGTCCGCGCGCAGCTTTCGCACCACCTCGCCATTCTTTCCATCGCGATTCTCGCCGCTGCGATAGCCGGGCTTTTCGTGTCGTGGCAACTGCAACGAGCAACGTCGGAACCGATATTGGCGCTGGCGCGGATGGCGTTTACCGTCGCAGCAACGAAAGACTATTCCCTGCGCGCCGTTAAAACGACCGACGATGAAATCGGATATCTCTACGACCAATTCAACTCGATGCTGGAGTGCATTCAAGAGCGCGAACAAATTTCGCTGCGGGGCAAGGATGCACTCGAGCAACGCGTCATAGATCGGACGCGCGCGCTGCAAATCGAAATTGCGGAGCGCGAAAAAGCCGCTCATGCGTTGCAGAAAAACAAGGAGCGCCTGCTCACGCTGATCAATTCCATCGACGACTTCGTCTTTGAAGTAGACGCGGACGGAACCTACCTGAATATCTGGACGCAGCGCGAGGACCTGCTCATCAGGCCAAAGGCGGAGTTGATCGGACGACGCATCTCGGATGTGTTCGGCAACGATATCTTGACGAAAAGAATTCGAGCCCTGCTGCAAACAGGGCAGACAGATTCGTTCGAGATGTCAGTGGACTTGCCGGGCGGGAGGCACTGGTTCCAGTGCCGGTGCAATCCGATACTTTCCGAAGACGGTTCGTACCAAACCGCCTGCATTCTCTCGCGGGATGTGACCGCGCGAAGAGCCGCCGAAGAGGAATTGCAACGGGCGACAGCGGCGGCCGAAGCTGCAAGCCGCGCCAAGGGCGAATTCCTCGCGAACATGAGCCACGAAATCCGGACGCCGATGAACGGAATACTCGGCATGGTCGAGCTTGCACTCGATAGCGAACTGAGCCGCGAGCAACGCGAATATCTGACAACGGTTAAAACTTCAGCCGACTCCCTGCTGACTGTGATCAACGACATTCTGGATTTTTCGAAAATCGAGGCGGGAAAACTCGAATTTGAAAACGTTGAAATGTCTATTCGCGACACGCTTGGCGAAACGATGCGAACGCTGGCGCATCGCGCGCACGAGCGCGGCCTGGAATTCGCGTGCCGGATCAAGCCGGACGTTCCTTCCTGGGTGATCGGAGATCCGGGCCGGCTCCGGCAAATCGTCGTAAACCTGATCGGCAATGCAATCAAGTTCACCGAGAAAGGCGAAGTCGTACTCGAAGTGGAAAAAGCAGCGGAGGACGAGAAGACGGTCACGCTGCATTTCGCCGTCCGCGATACGGGAATCGGAATATCGATGGACAAGCTCTCGCTCATCTTCGAAGCGTTTACGCAAGCCGACACTTCGACGACGCGGCAATACGGCGGCACGGGGCTAGGTCTCGCGATTACGCGGCGCCTTGTCGAAATCTTCAACGGACAGATTTGGGCGGAGAGTGAGGTGGGCCGCGGCAGCACGTTTCATTTCACGGCTCGCCTTGAACGCGCCGCCGAAAGTACGCGGCGCGAAATACCGGACGACCCGAAGATTCTGAGCGGCATGAAAGTTCTTGTCGTGGACGACAACCAGACAATGCGGACGATCCTCGACGAACTGCTGAAGAACTGGGGCATCGCGCCCGAGTGTGTAGCGAGCGGCGCCGCCGCGCTAGAAGCGCTCGAACGCGTCAAAGCTGCGAACGAAGCTTTCGCGCTGGTGATTGCGGACGTACAGATGCCCGGCATGGACGGATTTTCGCTGGCCGAGGAGATCCGGCGGCGCTATCCGGAGGACGGACCGAAAATTTTGATGCTCAGCTCGAGCGCACAGCGGGGCGAGGGTGCGCGCTGCCGCGAAGTGGGGATTGCGGCGTACCTCTCGAAGCCGGTGCAGCAATCGGAACTGCTCAACACGATTCTTCGCGTGATGGCTAGCGAGTTTGAAACAGCGCAGCCGGGGCTCGTCACGCGCTACTCGATACGGAAAGGAAGTGGAGGAATGAGGGTACTGCTTGCGGAAGACAACGCGGTGAACCGGCTGGTGGCAACTCGGATGATCGAGAAGCGCGGGCACGATGTGCTGGTCGCCGTGAACGGCCGCGAAGCCGTGGAGATGGCGGCGGACGAAGCATTCGATCTCGTGTTCATGGATGTGCAAATGCCGGAGATGGACGGCCTCGAGGCCACACGTGCCATCCGCGAAAAGGAAAAAACCACAGGACGCCACCTGCCCATCGTCGCGATGACGGCTCACGCGATGAAGGGGGACCGGGAACGATGCCTCGATGCCGGAATGGACGATTACCTGACCAAACCGATTCGCACTCCGGAACTCATCGAGATCCTGAAGCGCTACATGGCAACGTCCGAGCCACCGGAAACGGCGTGGGACGCGAAGCTGGCACTCGAGCGGTTAAGCGGAAACCGCGACCTTCTCGCAGAGTTGATTATTCTCTTCGAAGTGGAAGGGCCGAAGATTCTGGCCGAGGCTCAAGCGGCGCTGGCGAGCCATGACGGCAAGTCGCTCGAGCGCGCTGCGCACTCGATCAAAGGAGCGGCTGGATATTTCTTCGCCGGAGAGGTGGTCGCGACGGCGCGAGAGTTGGAACTGCGGGCGAGAAAAAGCGATCTCGCCGGCGCCGCGGTATTGGTCGGCCAGCTTTCAGATCAGATGCGGCGGGTACTTGCGGAGTTCGAAGCTTACACGCGAAAGGTGCCGAGTTGACGACTGCCGAAATCGCGGAGCCCGGCGGGCGTCTAGTGCCGCATATCGAAGTCGCCAGGGGAGAGATTCGACCCCCGCCGAAGGCACGTGAGTCGCTACTCAAACGAATGGTAATTGGAGGGGCGTTCGTAATCGCATACATCGCGCTCGACCGCACGAGTGTTTACTTCCAGATCTGGACTGGCATCAGCGCATGGTACCCGCCGGCCGGGCTTGCTCTCGCGTTCCTAGCGGCATTCGGACTGTCGTACGTGCCATGGATGGTGCTTGCGAGCGTGATCGCGGGAATCCTCGATTACCGCTTGCAACTGGCTTCGTTTCAATTATTTCTGGGTGTTCCCATTATTGCATGTGGGTATTCGGGTGCGGCGGCGATTCTGCGTCACAGGCACAAAACACTGAAAGAGTTTCAGCCGCTGCACGAGGTGATTTTTTACGTGGTGCTGGCGCTCGTGGCGTCGTGCTGCGTTGGCGCGGCAGGAACGTGGATGGTCGTTCTGGATCATTTCACCTCAGGCGAACACTATTTGCTCGCCGCGGTGAACTGGTGGGTCGGCGATGCCGTTGCGCTCGTCTGCTTCGCTCCATTCCTCCTAATCGTGCTCTTCCCGCGCCTGGCAAGCTTCTACGGCGGTTCGATCCTCGCTATTCTGCCGGCGCCGGCGTACCACCGAGCGGCAGCGCCGGGGCACAAACGATTCATGCCGGCACTTGAAATCGGAGCGCAAGCCGCCTCCATCGCCATCGCCCTTTGGATGGCTTTCCGGTGGGATTCCGGCGGGTACTTCGATCTGTTCTACCTATTTTTCCTGCCGATCGTATGGATCGCCGTGCGGCACGGTCTGCCGGGAGCTTCGACCGGGATCGCCGCACTGAATTTCGGAGCGATGGGAATTCTGTACCTCTTTCCAATTGACGTTGGGAACCTCGCGCTCATGCAAATGCTGATGTTGATTGTGTCGTTGACCGGGCTGTGCCTCGGAGCGGTGATCTCGCAGCAGCGACAAACAGAGGAGTACTTGCGGGAGAGCGAAGAGAAGTTTCGACTCGGATTCGAAGAAGGACCGATGGGAATGATGATGTCCACGCCAGACCGGCGGATCATAAAAGTAAACCGCGTGATGACGGCGATGCTCGGATACACCGAAGAGGAGTTGCTCTCCAAGACATTTCTCGACATCACCCACCCAGACGACGTCGACGCGACAGTCGGGCGTTCCGGGTCGGTCCTCAGGGGCGCAGTCTCGGGCTACCAGCTTGACAAACGATATGTAACGAAAGAGGGAGCCGCAATCTGGGTGCACCTGTCCACCAGCACGATTCGGGACAACGCCGGAAATGTGCTTTACGGTTTCGCGCTCGTCGAGAACATCTCCGAACGCAAACATGCCGAGGCGGAGCTGCTCCGCGCAAAAGAGGCGGCGGAAGCATCCAACCGGGCGAAAAGCGAATTCCTGGCGAATATGAGCCATGAAATCCGTACACCGATGAACGGCATTTTGGGCATGACGGAGCTGGCGCTCGATACGCCGCTCAACCGCGAACAACGCGAGTACCTGAATCTTGTGCAATCTTCGGGCGAGACTCTGTTGAAACTACTGAACGATATTCTGGATTTTTCGAAGATTGAAGCCGGGAAGCTCGATCTCGAACCGGTGCAGTTCCATCCGCGAACGGTGCTCGAAGAGACGCTCAAGATTTTGGCCATCTATGCCGAAGAGAAGAGGGTGACGATCTCATGCCTTGTGCGTCCCGAGGTTCCAAGCGAACTCGTGGGAGACGAAGTGCGGCTGAGGCAGATTCTGATGAATCTCGTCGGAAACGCAATCAAGTTTACGCACGAGGGCGAGGTCTCTGTGGAAGCGGGCGTTGATAGCCAGAGCGACAAGGACGTCACGCTGCATTTCAGCGTGTGCGATACGGGCATCGGAATTCCTTCGGACAAGCTCTCGCTCATCTTCGAGGTCTTCACGCAAGCCGACTCCTCAACGACAAGGCGTTTCGGAGGCACGGGACTCGGCCTCAGTATCACGAAACGGCTCGTCGAGATGATGAGAGGGCATATCTGGGTGGAGAGCGTGCCGGAACACGGCAGCACGTTTCATTTTACGGTGAAGTTGGAGCGCAGCGAACCGGACGGGCACGCGATACCGGTGAGCGAACTGCGGCACGAACAAGGGCATCGAGAGGAAAGACGATGAGCACCGCAAATCCTGGAAAAATGCGAATCCTGATAGCGGAAGACGACAAGATATCGCGCCGGGTCCTGGAAGCATCGCTCAGCGAATGGGGCTACGACGTCACAGCGGTGGCCGATGGGAATGAAGCGCTAGCGCTTCTGCGC